>X378_Fat_Sand_Rat__coassemble_109_pt1 | contig 16528 bp, 11 predicted proteins | sample X378_Fat_Sand_Rat__metabat2_low_PE_004 | metagenome-assembled genome bin X378_Fat_Sand_Rat
TCGGCGTTCTCCTCGCGCAGGATGGAATAGTCGTGATAGAACTGGTTGTATTCCTTTGCGAGGTCGTAGGCGTAGTTGGCCACGACGGCGGGCGAGCAGTTGCGTCCGGCGTCGGCTACGACGTTGCGGAAGTCGGCCACCTTCTGGATGAGCGTGCATTCCTTGGCGTTGGGCTCCGCCTGGGGCGTGGCCTCGGGATTGAAGGAATCGCCGGCCTTGCGGAGCACCGACTGGATGCGGGCGTAGGTGTACTGGATGAACGGTCCGGTGTTGCCGTTGAAGTCGATCGACTCCTTGGGGTTGAACAGCATGTTCTTGCGCGGGTCGACCTTCAGGAGGAAATATTTCAGCGCGCCGAGTCCGACGATGCGGGCCACGTCGGCGGCCTCCTCTTCCGACATCTCCGAAAGGCGGTCGGCCGACATCTCGGCTGCTCCGCTTATCATCGTGTCGATCAGGTCGTCGGCGTCGACCACTGTTCCCTCGCGGCTCTTCATCTTACCCTCGGGCAGCTCCACCATTCCGTATGAGAAGTGCATCAGGTCTTTGCCCCACTTGAAGCCGAGGCGGTCGAGAAGGATGGAGAGCACCTTGAAGTGATAGTCCTGCTCGTTGCCCACCACGTAGATCATGCGGTCGATGGGATAGTCCTGATAGCGGAGCTTGGCGGTGCCGATATCCTGAGTCATATAGACCGAAGTGCCGTCGGAGCGGAGCAGGAGTTTCTGGTCGAGACCGTTTTCGGTGAGGTCGGCCCATACGGAGCCGTCGTCGCGGCGGTACATCTTACCCTCCTCGAGGCCCTTGAGCACGAGGTCCTTCCCTTCGAGATATGTGTTCGACTCGTAATAGATCTTGTCGAAGTCTACGCCGAGGCGGCGGTAGGTCTCGTCGAAGCCGGCGTATACCCATTCGTTCATCATGCGCCAGAGCGAGCGCACCTCCTCGTCGCCCTGCTCCCAGCGGCGCAACATCTCGCGGGCCTCGGTCATCAGCGACGATTTCTCCTTGGCCTCGTCCTCGGAAAGAGTCTTGTCGGCCTCCATGAGCTGCTTCACCTCCTCCTTGAAATGCTGGTCGAAAGCCACGTAGAAGTCGCCGATGAGATGGTCGCCCTTCTTGCCGGCCTTCTCGGGAGTGACGCCCTCGCCCCATTTCTTCCAGGCGAGCATCGACTTGCAGATATGGATTCCGCGGTCGTTGACGATGTTGGTCTTCACCACGCGGTTGCCGTTGGCGGCGAGGATGCGCGACAGCGAATAGCCGAGCAGGTTGTTGCGCACATGGCCGAGATGGAGCGGCTTGTTGGTGTTGGGCGATGAATATTCGATCATCACCAGCTGCGACTCCTCGGTCGGGGCCGTCAGACCGTAGTCGGGGTCGGCGGCGATCTGGTGGAGCAGACCGTTCCACCATCCCGGGGCAATCGTGAGGTTGAGGAATCCCTTGACGGCGTTGAATTTCTCGACGGCGTCGACATTCTTCACCATCCACTCCCCTATCTCGTTGGCGGTGGCCTCCGGGGCCTTGCGCGAGGCCTTGAGCACGGGGAAGACCACCACTGTGAGGTCGCCCTCGAATTCCTTCTTTGTGGCCGACGGAGTCAGCACCTTCGGGTCGACCTCGGCGCCGTAAAGTTCCTTCACGGCCTGGGCGGCTCCCTGCGAGATGATATTTTCTATTGTCATTGATTTAAAATTGATTTCGGGTTGACTGGCGGCCCGAAAAGAGCGGGCCTTACAAGATGCAAAATTACAAAAATTATGCCAATAACGCAAAAGGCGCCCTCTTCGGACGAAGAGGGGCGCCTTGGCTTTTCATCTCAGCGCGGCGCGGAGCCGCACGTGTCATTTATTTTGCGAGGTCGGCAGCGGGTTTGAATTTCACAACCTTGCGAGCCGGGATCTCGATTTTTTCTTTTGTGCGGGGGTTGATACCTGTGCGGGCGGGCTTCTCTACGATGGAGAATGTGCCGAAGCCGATGAGCTGAACCTTGTCCTCGTTGGCGAGGGCCTGCTCGATCGATTCGAGAACTGCGTCGAGGGCAGCCTTAGCTGTACCTTTGTTTACCTGAGCCTTGGCGGCGATTTCGTTTACTAAATCAGTCTTGTTCATGATTAAATATTTTAAATGGTTTTTCACTGTTGAGAGGCCCTAAATGAGAGAGCGTGCCGCACAAATAGACGCTGATGAATTCAGAGACTGCAGGGAGTCCGAAGGGCCTCCGCTTCATGCTCAAGCCTAAAGGGTTTCGGTTTGTGCCACAAATATAGTTATTTAAAAAGGATTTACAAACATTTCGGGCAATTTTTTGTGAAAAACTATAAGAATTCGTGAAAATTCCTTTAAAAATAAGGGTTTTCGGCCGATTTCACCCCTTTTTGGAAGCGCTTTTAGCATTTTTTCAAGTTTTGAGCGTTGTATATAAAGCGGCACCTCTCCCGAGCCGAGAGGCGGACCATCGCGCTTGTTCAAACACACCGACCACCTATGAATTTCAGTTCAAGACTGGGGAGCATACCTCCCGCCACCAAGAACATCATAATCATCAACCTGCTGATATGGCTGGTGGAGATAATCTTCCCGCGCTTCGGCGACGAGGGGATCATCCGCCATCTGGGTCTGCACTACGTGACGTCGGATCTCTTCAATCCGGCGCAGATCATCACCTACATGTTCGTGCACGACAACCATTCCTTCCTCCACATCTTCTTCAATATGTTCACGCTGTGGATGTTCGGAAGGATACTGGAGCAGGTGTGGGGCACGAAGCGTTTCCTTTTCTACTACGCGGTGTGCGGAGTGGGAGCGGCGCTCGTTCAGGAGGCGGTGTGGGCCTTCACCTGGCAGCACAGTTTCGCCGAGGCCATCGCAAGCCTCAACGGCATCACCTATGACTCCGCCCGCCAGATGATCGACCAGGCCATAGCCAGCGGCAACGGCGAATATCTGAAGGCCGTGGCCGAATACAAGAACTACGCCATGGTGACGATCGGAGCCTCGGGAGCCATCTTCGGGCTTCTGCTCGGGTTCGCGTTCGTCTTCCCCAACATGCCTCTCTATCTCTTCTTCATCCCGATCCCGATCAAGGCCAAATGGATGGTGCTCGGCTATGCCGTGCTCGAGTTCTTCCTCGGCGTAACGGCCAACGACACCATAGCCCATTTCGCCCACCTCGGCGGACTCCTCTTCGGTCTCGTGCTTCTGCTGATATGGCGGAAGAAGGGCACGCTGCGGGGCAACAGTTTCTATCAATAAGCGGAAGGCGGGAATGAGCAGACAGAGTTTCGGCGGCGGTTTCAGCCTATGGTGCGGCGGATCGAAGGTCCTGGCGTGGCTCGTGGGGATCAACCTCGCGGCCGGCACGCTTTTCTGCATCCTGGCGCTATGCCAGCAGCTTTTCGGCCTCGACGTCTCCCCCTTCCTCGCCCTCTTCGCCCTGCCTGCCGATTTCGGATTGTTCCTCCATCTGCCATGGACGCTGGTCACCTACATGGTGACGCATTTCTCGCTGCTCCATCTCCTCTTCAACACGCTGTGGCTCGTCTGGTTCGGCAGGATGCTGCTCGACGTTTCCCCGCAGAAGAGCCTGCTCTGGCTCTACATCGGCGGAGGCGTGGCCGGCGGACTCTTCTATCTGGGAGCTGCCGCCGCCACCCATCTCACCCAGGGAGTGCTCACCGGAGCCTCCGCGGCCGTGATGTCACTGATGACGGCCACGGCGCTGGCGATGCCCAACCGCGTGGTGAGGCTCTTCCTTTTCGGCAACGTGAAGCTGAAATGGATAGCCCTTTTCACCATCCTCTTCACCCTGCTGGTGGGCCGGGGCAACATCCCCACGCAATGCGCCCACGCCGGGGGCATCCTCTTCGGAGTGTTCTGGCACTACTGCGGAGGCCGCCTGCTGACGATGTTCCGCCCCAGGCCGAAGCAGGTGAAAAGGAAATCGAAAGAGGTGGCCGAAGTGCTGAAAGACCGCAGCGGCTACTCCCGCCGGCAGTCGCAGCGCCACGACCGCAGCGACGCCCCCACGGCCCGCAAGGCCGACGACGGCGAGCGGCTCGACCAGTTGCTCGACAAGATAAGGGTGTCGGGCTATGCCTCCCTCTCACAGAAAGAGAAGCAGGAACTCAACGCCATTTCAGAGAGAATCGACAGCGACAGATAATCTTTACATAAAAAAGAACAGCATCCTCCCTCCTTATATAGACCTCCCTCCTTTTATAGACAATGTATATACCTCTGCTGAAACCGATATTGCGCACCATAGGCCGGTTGCTCTCGTTCGCCCTCTACGCGGCGACGCTGATTGCGGCCTTCGGAGGGAGGGTGTCGCCCGAAATCTCGACGTTCCCCTCGGTGATGGTGCTCACGCTCCCCTACCTTGCTATAGCGACGCTGCTGGTGTCTGTGGCGTGGATATGCACCTGCCGCTTCTTCACCGGCGGACTCGGACTGCTCACCATCTTCATAGCCATCTCTCCCATCACCACCGCCTGCCCCATATCCTTCTCCAAGAATCCCGACCCCGACGCCGACACCTTCACCCTGATGAGCTACAACATGGTGAACGGCACCGACCAGCAGCATATCGGCAACCAGACCGGCTGCCGCGCCCTTCAGTATGTGCTCCATTCCGGCGCCGACATCGTCTGCCTCCAGGAGGCGCGCCAATGGAAAGACCCGCACATGACCAACCTGACGCCGGCCCTGCGCGACTCCCTCTTCGCCGCCTACCCATACCACGCCTTCCTCAACGAGGAACTCGACACCAAGGTGCTCTCCAAATATCCGATGCGCCCCATTCCGGGCGACACCTACATCCACGAGAAATACGACCGGATGAGATACACCTTCTGGGAAGTGGACATAAAGGGCCACAAGGTGACCCTGGTCAACATGCACTTCCGCTCCCCCGGACTCGACTCGAAAGAGAAGACCGTGGTGAAGGAGATGGCCTCGATGAAGAACACCAAGAGCACGATGGAGGAGATGAAGGGTTCGATCTACACCAAACTCGGGCTCTCCTTCAAGAGCCGCAAGCACGACGCCGAGATCCTGCGCCGGGCCCTCGACGAGATCGAGGGCGACCTGATAGTATGCGGCGATTTCAACGACGTGCCCGAGTCGTTTGCCTACCGCCTGCTGCGCGGCGAGGACCTGCGCGACGCATATGCAGAGACCGGCTTCGGACCGATGATCACCTACAACCTGCATGCCTTCTGGTTTCATCTCGACCAGATCTTCTACCGGGGCGACCTGAAGGCGCTCAGCGTGAAGAAAGGGAAGATCAAGGCCAGCGACCATTATCCCCTCACCGCCGAGTTCGAATTCACTCCGGAGAAGAAATAAGGGTGAAAAAGAGGAGGACTTGCAGAATTATCGAATTTTTTCCTTATATTTGTGGTTGGATTCCCAATCGGGAAAGCCGATGCAGGATCCGATTAAATCTTACCACAAGAACAACACCAATCGCTTTAATTGATGAAACGACTAACACTCCTGGCCTGCGGCGCCATGCTGCTCGCCACCCAATCATTTCAAGTTATGGCAGAGACACGCGAGAATCCGTTTCTGAAGCCCTACGACACTCCGTATGAGATCGCACCCTTCGAGAAGATCAAGACGGAAGACTTCATCCCGGCCATCAAGGCAGGCATAGCCGAGCAGGACGCCAACATCGCCCGCATCGTGAGCCGCCGCTCGATGCCCGACTTCGACAACACCATCCTCCCGCTGGAGAACCTCTCCCCCATTCTCGAGAGAGTGGCCGGAGTCTTCATGCACTATCAGGAGGCTATGTCGACACCGGAGTTCGCCGCGATGGCCGACGAGGCCATACCGCTGCTCAACGAGGCCAGCAACAAACTGATGCTCAACGATATGCTCTTCCAGCGAATCAAGAGCGTCTACGACATGCGCGACAAGATGAAGCTCTCGCCCGTGCAGAAGCGCCTGGTGGAGAAATATTACCGTCAGTTTGCCGAGCAGGGAGCCGCCCTCACCTCCGAGAAGAAGGAGCGCCTGGTGGAGATCAACGACCAGCTCTCCAAACTCTACATCAAGTTCAACCGCAACCTTCTGAACGCCACCAACCAGTTTGCCGTGATAGTCTACGACGAGGCCGACCTTGCCGGGCTCCCCGCCTCGAGCGTGGCCCAGGCCGCCGACGAGGCCAAGAGCCGCGGACTCGACGGACTGTGGGTTTTCACGCTGCACGCCCCGAGCCGTCTGCCGGTGCTCCAGTATGCCGACAACCGCGGACTCCGCAAGGCCATCTACGAGGGATACACCAACCTGGCCAGCTACGGCGACAACTCCAACTATCCCGTTATCCAGCAGATAGTGAAGCTGCGCAACGAGAAGGCCGAGATCATGGGCTTCAAGAACTTCGCCCAGATGATGACGTCGCGCGTGATGGCCAAGACCCCCGAGGCAGCCACCGACCTTCTGATGAAGGTGTTCGAGCCGGCAGTGGCCCGTTCGCGCGAGGAGGTGGCCGACATGCAGGCTTACGTTGACAGCCACGGCGGCAACTTCAAGATCGCCCCCTACGACTATTATTACTATGCCGACAAGGTGAAGAAGGAGAAATTCGACCTCGACGAGGCCTCGCTCTCACCCTATTTCGCCCTCGACAACATCCTGCAGGGAATGTTCGACACCACCGAGCGCCTCTACGGAGTGAAATTCAAGGAGATGCCCGACGCTCCCAAATATATGGAGGATGTGAAGGTATACGACGTGGTCGACGCCAAGACCGGCGAACACATCGCAGTGTGGATGTGCGACTACTTCCCCCGCGACACGAAGCGCCAGGGAGCGTGGATGGAGCAGATGCAGTCGGCCGGACTCTACGGCGACGGCAAGACGAAACGCCCCATCGTATACAATGTGGGCAACTTCAGCCGTCCGACTGCCGATGCCCCCGCGCTTCTGACGCTCGACGAGGTGGAGACGATGTATCATGAGTTCGGACACGCTCTGCAGGGAATGCTCACCACGGCTCCCTACAAGAGTCTGGCCGGCACCAACGTAGACCGCGACTATGTGGAGATGTGCTCGCAGATGAACGAGCACTGGGCCCTCTCGCCCGAGGTGCTCAAGAAATACGCGCGCCATTACAAGACCGGCGAACCCATCCCCGACGAACTCATCCAGAAACTCGAGGCTTCGGGCAAGTTCAACCAGGGCTTCGTGACGACGGAGCTTGCCGGAGCCGCTCTGCTCGACATGATGTATGGCGCCGAGGCCGAGATTGCCGACGTGAAGGCGTTCGAGAAGAACGTGGCCGACAAGATCGGCATGCCTGAGGAGATCACCTTCCGCTACCGCTCACCCTACTTCAAGCACATCTTCGGCGACGAGGGTTACGCTTCCGGATATTACACCTATCTCTGGGCACAGGTGCTCGAGGCCGACGCCTGGGAGCTCTTCGAGGAGAACGGAATCTTCGACCCGAAGACAGCCGCATCCTTCAAGAAGAATATCCTCGAACCGGGCGATACAGAAGACGCCATGGTGCTCTTCACCCGCTTCCGCGGTCATGAGCCCCAGGCCGAGGCTCTGCTCCGTCTGCGCGGCTTCATCCCCGCAAAAGATGCAAAAACAGCTAAAAAATCGAAGAAGAAATAACAATTCCCGACTTTACGCGTTCTAACTATAAAGAAAGTTAAGAAACCCCTAACCCCCTATATCCTCGAGGGGCGCGTCCGGACAATCCGGCCGCGCCCCTCACTCTTTATATGCTGGTGGTTATATCTTTTACCCGCTCCATCAGTCGGCTCCCTCCGCGGTGACGGCCGGGGAGATAAGGGGACTGCCCGAGAGGGATTTCATATATTCAAACAGCGACTCGTCGCTCTCGAGGTTGAGCTTCTTGCGCAGGCGGTTGCGCGACGACTCCACGCTCCTCACCTCGCGGAACGTGACCGAGGCGATGTCTTTCGAAGAGAGGCCCAGCGAGAGCAGGGCGCAAAGACGGCGGTCCTTGGCCGTGAGACCCGGATGCAGCTCGTCGAGACGCTTGTAGAACGACGGATTCACGCGCTCGAAATAATACTGGAACTCCTCCCACTGCGAGTCGGACTTAAGCGCGGAGAGCCGCACGAGTATCTGCTTCAGCTTTCCGTGGGCCTCTTTCTGCCGCGACGAAGTCTCGAGGATGAGTTTCTTCACGTCGGTCGATATCTCCTCCACGAGTTCGTTGGCGCGGATGCGCTCGAGCGTGAAGGAGGTGAGCTTCCCCTGCTGGGCGGTGAGATCCTCGCTTATCCTCGCCTTCTGCTCCATTTCCTCCATGAGCTGAGACTGCTGCAGTTCGGCATATTTCGCCACGGCCTCGGCCTTCTCGCGCACCAGTTCCTCCTTGCGGCGTCTGATGAGGAGAATCCAGACGAAGAGGCATACGAGCACTCCCACCAGCGCGCTCATCGAGATAAACACCACCACCGGGTTCCAGCCGGCGATGCTGCTGGCGCTCCGCTTCAGGTCTTCGCGCTCCATATTGTAGATGTTGTTGGCCTGCTCCATGCGCGCCGTGTTCTGAACCTTGTCGGCCGAATCCTTCAGCGCCACAATCTCCTTCTCTATGCGGAATGCAGTAGCCATGTCGCCGGCGGCCGCCGCTATCTCGCTCTTCTTCTCGAGCACACGACCGGTCATCTCCTGGTTGCGCATCTCTGTGGCGAGCGTATGGGCGATGTCGAGATACTTTCCGAGCGAGTCGGCGGCGTGGTTTTTCTGATAATGGTCCGCCTGCACCATCGCGTTCTCGAACAGATAGGTGCGGCTGCCGATCTTTTCCAGATTGGCAAACGAGTTTCTGAGATAAGAGAGTCCCATAGCCACGTCGCCCTTCTCCAGATAAAGCTGACCGATGTTGGTCTGCACGGAATAGAACTCGGCAGGCATGCGGGCCTCGTCGATATACTGGATGGCCTTCAGCGAGCAGTCGAGTGCGCGGGCGTAGTCGCCCTGAAGGGCGTAGATCTCAGAGATGTTGCTGTAGGAGATATTGATCAGACCCTTGTTGTTGAGTTTCTTTCCTATCTCCAGCGCCCTCACCAGATACTCCTCCGACTTCTTGAAGTTTTCGGCGCGGAAATAGCTGACACCGATGTTGTTGAGGAAATCCCCCTGCAGCGAGAGGTTGCCCACGGCGTCGGCAATCTTCAGTCCCTCCTCGTAATAGTCGTGGCTGATGGTGCGCAGTCCTATCTCGTCGGAGGCGGCGCCGAGCAGTAGATAGCAGTAGGCCTCGAAAGTGCGGGTCTCCACCGAGAGGCCCGGATATGAATGGATTATGGCGATGCACTCCTTGAGATATTCGAACGAGCCCACCTGATTGCCGTTGAGAAACATGCGGCGGCAGAAGGCCCGGGAATTGAGATAGGAGAGGGAATCGACACCCCGCTCCGCCTTCAGCTGTGCGAGCATCGAGTCGCCGGGAGCGAGAATCTTATGCTTTTCGGAATACTCGAGGGTATAGTCAACGATCTGCTCGTGGGTTTTCGACGAGCTGGGAGCTATGAAGAGATAGCACAGCGCTCCGGCCGCTATCGCCACCAGCAGCAGAAACAGGAACAATCGGGATTTATTTAAAGAGATCGATCTCATTGCAGTCGAAAAAGTAAGGTCCGGGCCCCGCGAAGCCCGACAAAAGCTGTTCGGTTAGGTGATGCAAAATTAAAAAATATGAATAAAAGAATCAAATATCCGCCATAAAAACCGCCGAATTTTCAGAAAAAGAGCAGATTTTTTGAGATTTTTCGTCAACTTATCTATTTACTTTTCTGAATGTTGTAAAAAATGCCGTAGTAAAATCGCACAGAAAAGCGGGTGTGCCGTAATTTTAGTAAGGTGCAAAAATTTGGCGGCCGCGACAAAGGGAGTAATTTTGGGCATTCCAAAACCAAAAGACATCGAGTTATGAAAAAATCTACTTTACTTATCGCCATGCCGCTGCTGGCATCCTGCGCTCTCTTTCCGATGACGGCCCGCGCCGAATGGGGAACCCAGACCGAGGCCAAGGTGTTCTACACCGACGCCGACAGCAACGGCACCACCTCCATGAAGGCCGCGCGCACCGACGACGGCATGACGTTCGTGAGCTGGCTCGCCTATCCCAAGACGGAGGGCCGCGGCTTCAACGTATATATGCTTCTGCTCGACCAGGATGGCAACTCCGTATGGGACGAGCCTCTGGAGGTGGAGAACAAGCTGAACGCCTCCTGGACCGCCGACTATTATCTGGCGGCCACCCCCGACGGCAACGCACTCGTATGCTGGGCCGACGCCCGCAACAGCGAGGGTGTGGAATGGCCGCAGGAGATGACACCGGTGCTTTATAAAGTGAGCCGCACGGGCGAACAGCTCTGGGGCGAGGACGGCGTGACGCTCGACGGCACTAAATACACCTATCCTCCGAAGCCCTATGTGTTCGGCGAGGAGATATATCTGGTGATGGAAAGCGCCAGCGAGACCGGTGCTCCCGAAATTACGCGTCTGGCTGAAGACGGGAGTTTCAAGATTGATCCCGTCACCATCACCGGCCAGCTCGTGCAGAGCGTCGGCACAGACTTCATGGCCATCTACAAGACTTCCGACGGCACAGTGGCAATGCGCTACAACCAAGACATCGAGAAGGTGTGGGACGAGCCCGCGCTGATCTCCGACCAGCTCTACGGCGGCTACGACCGCAACCCCTATACCTGCGTTTCCGACGGCCAGGGCGGAGCCTTCATCACATTCCTGCGTCCGCTGGGACTGTTCGGCTCGCTTCCCATCGTGCAGTATATCTCGGCCGACGGTGAACCGGTGTTCGGCGAGGCAGCCGACGTGCTCGTCACCGAAGACGACATCCATGCCTACACTGTGATGGGCGTAAACACCGAAACCGAGAAAGTGATGACAGCCTGGCAGATATCCGGTGGCCGCGCCGCCATCGGAGGTCAGATGATGGACTACTTCGGCGAGCGCCTTTGGGGCGACGACGGCCGTAACCTGGCCGAGAAAGTAGAAGAATCGGGCTATACCTTCGGACCGATGGCCATCCATCCCGTAGCGGCCGACCGTTGGTGTCTCGTCTATGCCGACGAACTCGGCTGGGCCACCAACCAGGGCTACATCGCGCTCTACAACGACAACGGCGAGGCAATCGGAGTGGAGAAATTCGGCGGCGTCACCGACATCACATCCCCGAAAGTATATTTCGTCGACGATTCCTGCATCATCATCTATCTCGCTTCCGAGACCGACGACGACTGGAACACGACCGTAACCCTCAACTCCGTTAAGATCGACAATATCTCGCAGATTTCGGGCGTCAACGGCATCCAGGCCGACAACACCGCGAAGCCGGAATACTTCTCGATCGACGGCATGCGCCTCGCCCAGCCCCGCCAGGGCCTCAACATCGTGAGGAAGAGCGACGGCACGGTTAGCAAAGTGATGATCTCCAAATAAGAGTCACCCTTTCAAGGCCATATCAACTTTCAAGGCCACATCAACTTTCAAGGCCACATCAAAATGAGAAATACATTTAGGTTCATATTGTTATTGCTGACAATGTCGATGGTGTTCCCCTTCACGGGGAATGCCGCCGACATTTCGGGCTTCCCCGTGGGCTACTGCAACGGGGAGATGAGCAAGTCGGCCGCCTATAAGTTCGACGGCAAGCAGACCGACATCAGCGCCGCGATCTTCGTTCCCTCCACCCTTTCCTCCACACTGAAGGGAAACCGGATGGAGAGCGTGAGAGTGGCGATATGCTCCACCTACAACGCCAGCGACCTGCGCGTGTGGGTGCGCGCTTCGCTCACAGGAGAAGACCTCGCCTCCGGCACGGCCGAGAGCTTCAAGCAGGGATGGAACGAGATAGCGCTCTCCTCCCCGCTCGCGATCGACGAGACGCTGGCAGAGAGCGGTTTCTACATCGGCTACACATACACCCAGAAAGCGAAGAGCGGAGCCATCTCCACTCTGCCCCAGCCGCATGAGGGGGCGCTCTGGATAAAGGGAGGCAGCGACGCCGACTGGCAGGACCTCTCGGCGGAGGGAACGCTCTGCATCGAGGGAATGGTTTACGGCGACAACCTGCCTCAGCACAACATGCAGCTCCTTTCCGTGACGCCCGACCGCTGGTATATAATGAACGACGGCTCGCTCAACGCCGTGGTGGAGGTGCGCAACGCCGGCGTGGCCACCGTGACCTCCTTCGAGGTCGAGGCCGCTGTGGAAGGCGTATCCGGAGTCGACAAGGTTACCGTGGAATGCGACCTCGCATACGCGGCCACAGGATCGTACAAGGTGACGTTCCATCCCGATATCGTTTCCGCCGATCCCTCCACGCTGAAGGCCACATTCACCGTGACCAAGGTAAACGGAGAAGCCGACGAGGACATCACCGACAACTCCCTCCAGGCCTCTTTCAACGTGATCGAGAACGCCTACCACCGCAATGTGCTGCTTGAGGAATTCACCACCGAGGAGTGCCCCAACTGCCCGCGCGTGGCCGGGTATATCCACAACATTCTCGAGAATCCCGTTTACGCCGACCGCGTCAACACCATCTGCTACCATGCGGGATACGGCGAAGACTTCCTCACCAACACCGTGTCGAGGGTGATGACTTGGTTCTACGGCAGCGACGGCACTTACGCACCGGCCACGATGGTAGACCGAAATCCCAAGGCCTCCACGGCCACCTCTCCCCTCTTCTGCCCGAGCAGCCAGGAGGAACTTCAGGAGGTGCTCGACTACAATCTCGGCGAACCGGCCCAGGCCAACGTAGTGATCTCGGCCTCGGATGCCGCCGAGGGGGATGCCATCGACTTCATTGTGACGGGTCACCGCTATGCCGACTCGCTCCTCGAGGAGAACGGCCGCGTCGTGGTGGCGCTCGTTGAGAACGACATCGAAAGCGAAGACCAGGCAGGCTCGGGCACGGGATATCTGCACCAGCACGCAGTGCGCGCCGTCAGCTCCATCTGGGGCGAAGAGATCGACTGGAACGGCAACGACTATTCATATTCCTGCACCATCAAGACCGACTCCTCATGGAAGCGGGAGAACATGCAGGCCGTGGCCTACATCTACCGTTACGACAGCGAGAATCCCGCCAAATGCCAGGTGGAGAACTCCGCAAGCATCTCGCTCGATCCGAGCGGCGTCAGCGAGATTTCGAAAGAGCCGTCGGCTAAGAGCGTGAGGTGCATCTTCAACGCGTCGGGAATCAAGACGGGCGCGCTTTCGAAGGGCATCAACATCGTGGTCTACGATGACAAAACAACCAGTAAAATCATAAGATAAACACACCGATCCGAATATGAGAAAAGCACTTATATCGGCAGCCGCAGCCTTCATGGCCTTGAATGCCTCCACCATCAACGGCGCGAGCATCCAGGACCGGATCGCCGGCATCGAACCGCTCGCCAAGGTCAGGACAACCGCACCGCTGCGGGCTGCCCGCATGGCCTACGGGAATCCGGATCTCGACCTCACGGCCGTCAACGCCGAATTCTGGTATTACGGCGATGTCTACGGCAACGGCACAGGGGTATACTATCTGATCATGTCGAACACGGAGCATGTGAAAGGCGTGCCCGTGGCCGAGGGTCAGATGGCCCGCATCTACCTCGTGGCCGACGCCGCGGCAGATAAAAACAATCCCACGCTCCCCACGGGAACGTTCACATATACTGAGGCCGCATCGCCTGCGGCCGGGGAATTCGTAGGAGCCGAATCAGACTATCTCGATGTCTTTTCCGACCCCGACGGCTCGGCTTATCTCTACAGCTATGAGTATAAGCTGGGCCCGGGGTCAATCGAGATTGACGAAGCCGACGGAGGATACTCCGTCTCCGGCGCCACGGAGGCCCGGATGTACGACGACGACGGCACGCTGCTCCGCACCGACAGCGTCACCATGAACTATTACGGCGTGTGCGATTTCACCGATCCCGACAATCTGCGGCGCCTCGACCACGACGTCGACATGGGACGCCTCACCACCCTTTCCGGCAACTACCGCGACGGCGGCGGCTGGTCGCTCGCCTTCTTCGACCTCCAGCTCGACCACGAGGGCTTCATCGCCTCGGGCGGTCAATATTTCAACCTCGAGCTCGACACCGCCGACCACTCCCCCATGAACCCCGAGAACCTCATCGGCAGTTACTCCCCCTGCGACCTCATGGCCACCGGAGGGATAGCCGGCTGCTTCGGTCAGGGCTTCATCTATGAGCTTTACGGCACCAAGGTGGCGATGGGCACATATCTGCAGATATACAACGACCAGGTGGTGGAAGACGGTCTGGGACTCGCCGAGAGCGGCACCGTGACCATTACGAAGACCGATGAAGAGGGGAACTACCGCTTCGACTTCGACGTCACCACCTTCGAAGGGAAGCACGTCACCGGCTATTACGAAGGAAACGTGGCCGACTGCGTAGTGGACTATTCGAAAAACGCCGCTGTCGAGGGCCTCCCCTCCGATTCCTCCATACTTATAAAAGGAGGGAAGGGAGAGATAGTCGCCCCCGCCGAGGCCAAGGTGTTCACCCTTCATGGAGTTCAGACCGGAAGGGAGAATCTTCCCGCCGGCATCTACATCGTGAGATGCGGGGCGGAATCGGTGAAGGTGATCGTGAAATAACAACAAAATCAAACTGAAAAAACAGATAAACATGAAGAAATCCTTACTTCTCCGCGCACTGACAGTGGCCGGTGTACTTTCCGCCGCTGCAGCCGCCAACGCCTATGACTTCGAAATCGACGGAGTTTACTACAAAATCCTTTCGTCCGACGACAAGACCGTGGCCGTCTGCGACAACGGTGCTCCGCTCGACGAGTATTACCAGCAGCCCGCATCCTATTCGGGCGAGGTATCCGTTCCCGCAACAGTCGTCAACGGCGAGGAGGAATACACCGTGACCACCGTTGCCGACGGAGCGTTCGAGAACAGCAGCGAACTGACCTCGGTGACACTCCCCGAGACCATCACCACGATCGAATACAGCGCTTTCCAGAACTGCTCCGGCCTGACCACGCTGGTAGTTCCCGACGCCGTCGAGAAAATCAGCATCTGGGCCTTCTCCGGCTGCTCGTCGCTCGAGAGCATCGTTCTCGGCAAGTCGCTGAAGAGCATCGCATGGGGAGCGTTCGACTATACCTACGCCCTCACGCAGATCGACTGCCTCGCCGTGACTCCCCCCACTCTCTCCGAGGACGACGATCCCTTCTATTCAGGCAACTACTACTCCGCAACGCTCCGCGTGCCCGCCGAGAGTATCGACGCATATAAAGAGGCCACCTGCTGGAAGAACTTCGAGACCGTCGAGGCCCTTCCCGAATCGGGTGTGGCAAAAGTCTGGGCCGACAGCCGGCAGAGCGCCGTCTACGACCTGAACGGCCGCTATGCAGGCAGCACGCTCCAGAATCTCGACCGCGGCATCTACATTGTGAAGGCGGGAGAGAAGACGTACAAGGTAAAGAAATAATCAGCCTCTGTTCAGGATAATCACTGTTCAGGATAATCATCCGCGAAAAACCCAACCCTACTGCTCAGAGGGGCGCTGCCGGGAGAACGGCCGCGTCCCTCGATCTTTTTCTCCGTTGCATATCTCGCGATTATTTTATAATTTCGCGCCGTTGAAACAAAAAGCACAGCTATGGATACGGAAAACAAAAGCGGGGAATTCTGGACCAGGAAGTATGAGGGACGACCCACGGAAGGGAACGAGGCGAGGACGGCGGCCGAGACCGACGTCTACGATTTCCTCGACCGCGCGGGTGTGAAATACGTCACGCTCTGCCATCCGGCCGCCTTCACGATGGAGGAATGCGAGGCCGTGCGACGCGACATCGACGCCCCCGTGTTCAAGAACCTCTTCCTCACCAACCGGCAGCAGACCGACTTCTATCTGCTGATGATCCCCGCCGACAAACCCTTCAAGACGAAATATCTGTCGAGTCAGCTCGGTTGCGCCCGCCTCTCCTTCGCCTCGGCCGAGCATATGGAGGAATATCTCCACATCCACCCCGGAGCAGTGTCGCCTATGGGACTCATCCATGACAAGGATAGAAAAGTGCGGCTCATCATCGACAGCGATCTGCGCGACATCGACATCTACGCCTGCCACCCCTGCGTGAACACCGCAAGCATCGCGCTGAAGCTTTCCGACCTGCTCGAAAAAATCATACCAGCAACAGGACACGATTACACCTGGGTTGATCTGAAACCGGAATGATGGCAAAAAGACAGGAATGAGCCAGTATGTGCAACCTGTTTCCCCTCAAAATCGACCAAAATGACAAATTGCCATCAAAGACGGGTGGCTACTGGGGGTATGGCGGCCAAAAATATTTCATTTTTATGTTGTAGAACATTCAAAAAAATTTGGATTGCGTTTTTTTGAGTTGTAATTTTGCATTGTTGAAAACGGAGAAATCCGATTCGACAAAGGCAATACAGCAAAAACCTTAATACCGATTAACCTTAGATCTGATACCAGAAACACGGATGAACCAA
>X378_Fat_Sand_Rat__coassemble_110_pt1 | contig 16477 bp, 13 predicted proteins | sample X378_Fat_Sand_Rat__metabat2_low_PE_004 | metagenome-assembled genome bin X378_Fat_Sand_Rat
GTCGACGCCGCCTGGCCCGAGTGGGACGAGAAGGCTCTGGTGGAAGACACCGTGAAGTATCCCGTGAGCTTCAACGGCAAGACCCGCTACTTCATCGAGGCCCCCGCGTCGGCCGGCAAGGACGACGTGGAGAAACTCGCCCTGGAGGCAGAGGGAGCGGCGAAATGGCTCGACGGAAAAACGCCGCGCAAAGTAATCGTTGTGCCCGGCAGAATTGTTAATATAGTATTGTAGCACTCGGAGAACTCCGAGATCTCAGAGCACTCGGAGCACTCGGAGCACTCAGAGCACTCGGAGCACTCCGATGAAAAAACAAAAAATGTATATGACCATGAAGAAGATGATGAGATATGCGGCGGCGATGCTGCTCGCGATCGGTTTCTGCGGAACAGCCGGAGCCAAGGATATGAAAGGCGTGAGCGCCGCTTCGCCCGCGCCGGAGTGGCTGGAATCGGCCGTGATCTACGAGGCCAACCTGCGTCAGGGCACGCCCACGCGCGACCTGAAGGGTCTGCAGCGCCGTCTGCCAGCGCTGCGCGACATGGGAGTCGACGTGGTGTGGCTCATGCCCATCCATCCCATCTCCCAGGCAGAGCGCAAGGGAAAGCTCGGCAGCTACTACGCCGTGCAGGACTATAAGAAGGTGAACCCCGAGTTCGGCACCATGGAAGACCTGAAGGAATTCGTGCGCACCGCCCACACGCTCGGCATGAAGGTGATACTCGACGAGGTGTGCAACCACACCGGCGCCGACAACGTCTGGGTGAAGGAGCATCCCGAATATTACGCCCTCGACAAGGAGGGCAAGATGTACGGTCCTTACGACTGGACCGACGTATACAAACTCGACTACTCCAATCCGGCCACCCGCGCGGCGATGACCGACGCGCTGAAGTTCTGGATAGAGGAGGCCGACATCGACGGCTACCGTTGCGATGTGGCCGGCGAGGTACCCACCGACTACTGGGAGGAGGCGCGCCCGCAGCTGCAGGCCGTGAAACCGATCCTGATGCTGGCCGAATCGTCGAAGCCCGACCTGCTCGCGAAGGCGTTCGACGTTGACTATGCCTGGCCGATGAAGGATGTGTTCAACGCCATCGCCCTGACGAAGGGAGTCAACAAGTGGGCCGAGGAGAAGAAGGAGAAGCGCCCCAAGATGAACGCCCAGGACATCCCGGCCCTGCTCGTGAAGCAGGCCACGGAATATCCCAAGGACGCCGTGCATATGAACATGATCACCAACCACGACCTCAACTCGTGGGAGGGCACCGAGTTCCAGCGTTTCGGCCCCGCCACCGGCGCCTTCGCCGTGCTGAGCTACACGCTGCCCGGAGTGCCGATGATGTACACGGGTCAGGAGACCGGCTTCAACCACAACTTCGAATTTTTCGACCGCGACGAGGTGATGCCGCTGCAGGAGGCCAACGAATTCACCGCCTTCTACGAGGCGCTGAACTCGCTGAAGCATAAGAACCGCGCGCTCGACGCCGGCCGCAACGGCGGAGTTACCCGCTTCGTCAACGCCAAGAATCCCGACGTGCTCACCTTCACCCGCAGCAAGGGCGACAACAAGGTGACCGTGGTGGCCAACCTGAGCAACGAAGAGGCGAAAGTGGAGTATCCCGGCGCCGCCCCCGACACGGCAGGGATGACCAACTACTTCACCGCCACTCCCGGCGCCATCCCCGCCACGCTGCAGCCCTGGCAGTATGTGGTGCTGGTGAAGTAAAGAGTGAAAGAGTTAAAGAAAAGCTCCCTCAAAAGGGAGCTTTTCTTGTATCATTTATTGTAGACCTGAGATTTTCGTCTTGGCTTTTTTGGGAGATTGGATTCCCGGGATTTCGGTTTTGCGTTCTGCCGCTGCGACGACTTGTGAACCGGAGCGGGTCCGAGTATCTTCTCCGTGGCATCTATATATGCCTCGGTGACAATCTCGCGGTTGAACTCCTTCTCCATCTTTTTGCGGCCTTTCATACCCATTGCCTTGCGCTGTTCGTTGGTCATGAGCAGGATCTTCTCTATCTGCTTCACGAGATCGCCGACATTGCGGGGCTTGACAATGAAGCCGGTTTTGCCGTCGTCGACAGTCTCCCCGCAACCCGGCATGGAGGTGGTGATCACGGGGCGACCGCAAGCCGCGCTTTCCAGCAGGATATTAGCCATTCCCTCCGCATAGTAGGAGGGGAACACATTGCAGTGGCTCATCTCCAGGAAGGGGCGGATGTCGCTCGACTGCGGATGATAGGAAATAATGCCGTGCTTCTCGTATTCCTTGATTTTGGCGAGATGGCTTGCCGAGGCACAGGGGCCGACAACGAGAAAGCGCGTGTCGGGGTGAGTCTCCCTGATGATTTTGGCCGCTTCAAGGTATTCGTTGATACCCTTCTCGTCGAGAATCCTGGATATGAAGGAGAATGTAGCCGGCTTTTCATCGGGATAGGGGAGGGGGTAGAAGCGATGGAGAGAGACTCCTGAGCCGGGCAGGAGATGGCAAACCTTGGGGTCTATGCCGTGGGAACGGAAGAATCCGAGGTCGCGCTTGTTCTGGAAATAGACGTAAGAGGCTTTCCCGATGGCCGCCATATACAGTTTCATCATCACCTTCGACAACAGACCGCCGCGCGCGATGCCGCTGCCGAGACCGGTGATGTTCTCAATATAGGGAACGCCGAGACTGCGGGCTGCGAGACCGCCGTAGATATTTGTCTTCGTGTAGAAGGTATAGACGAGATCCGGGCGTTCGGCGCGAATGATTTTCTTAATTGCCTTGAGGAGCTGGAGGTCGTGGACGGGGTTCTTTCCGCGGGAGTCGAAATCAATGCTGTCGACAGTGCATCCGAGATGGCGGAGGCGGTCGGCGTCACCTCGGTCGGGACAGACAACGATCACATGATAGCCGAGCGACTGAAGGCGAGAAATCAGCTCCAGCCTGTGGCTGTAGAGATTCATCACATTCGTGCCGATTATCATTATTTTTCTTACGTGTCCGTTCTTCATGCAATCCTTAAGGTGTTTAAGAAAGTGTCAGGCGAAAGGGGGATTTTTCGCTACTTCCACAAGAGATTCGAGGGCCGACTGCTTCTTGGGCTTCTTGTCGAGGATCTGCTCGAAGATCTGGCGGCGGTGGGTGTCGCTGCCGGTGAGGTTGATCATCCCCTCCTGGAGAAGCCATTCCGCCTTTCGGCGGGCCGTCTCCCCGTAAGCGCCGAGAAGCGACATATAGTTCAGCTGGAACAGCACACCGCGCTCCTTCCAGAGATAATAGTCGTCTTCGGTCATATACCGGTAGCGCTCCGGATGTGCCAGAACCGGCACATATCCGAGCGAGACGACACCGCTCACCATATCCTCCATTCCGTAGGGGGGATTGACGTAGGACGTCTCCACCAGCAGGTGTTTGCCGTCTTCTCCTATGGGGAGGAAGTCGTTGCTCTGCAGGCGCTCCTCGAAGAGGGAGTCGAGCATGTTTTCCGAAGCCAGGCGCAGCTCGATGCCGCCTGTGTATTCTTTCTTGAGATCCTCGAAGCGGGCACGCAACCGTTCGGTGGTGTTGGGCACATCCTCCATGATGTGGGGAGTGAGCCATACTTTTCTCACGCCTTCACGCTCGAAAGCTTCGAGGGTGGCGAGAGATTCCTCCATTGTTCGGATACCGTCGTCCACGCCCGGGAGCAGATGGGAATGCCAGTCGGTGAAGTCGCGGAGCAAACCGGATTCGCGTAATTTCTGAGTGTTACTAAAAGGCCACATGCTTTTACAACAAATAATCGGGGAGAGAGTTTCGAATTAGTTGGTCGTGCCGCCGAGGCTACTCATCGTATTCCGAGCCGTAGTAGGAGGAGGAGCCATATACGCCGTAGCGCGACAGCGACTGGTCGGTGCCGTTGAGCAGGATGCTCATGTTCTTGAAACGGCGCGACTTGTAGAGCTCGTCGATTTCGGCGATGGCACCGCGCTCGAACAGTCCGGCGCGGACGATGAATATTGTGCGGTGGATGTATTTCTCCAGGATCTGGGTGTCGACCACGATGTCGACCGGCGGGCAGTCGAGGAAGACGTAGTCGTACTCCTTCGAGGCCTCGTCGATCACCGTAGCGATGCGGCCGTTGTCGAGCAGCTCGGAGGGGTTGGGCGGGCGGTGGCCGATGGGGAGCACGTACATGTCGGGCGTGTCCTTCACGGGGCGCACGAGCGAGCGCCAGTCGTCGGTGCCGCCGGTGAGATAGTTCGTGAGGCCCTTGTCGGGCATGTGCACGAACTGGGAGGTGGAGCCGTGGCGCAGGTCGCAGTCGATGGTGAGCACCTTCTTCCCCTTCATGGTGAAGGAGGCGGCAAGGTTGTAGGAGATGAACGACTTTCCGCTGCCGGGGTTGAACGAGGTGAGCATGATGACGTTCGACGTGTGGTCGTTGTGCATCATGAAGTCGATGTTCCCGCGGATTATCTTGAACGACTCGCTGGCGATGTCGCGGCTGCCGGGCTTGACGGCCACCATCACCTTCTCGAGCCTGCGGCTCTTCTTCTTCTTGCTGCCGAAGAGGGCAGACAGTTTCTTGAATACGGAGGGCTTCTTGCCCATGAAGGGGATTTCGCCGAGGAAGGGCGTCGTCATGCGCTCGAGGTCCTTGCGGGAGCGCACCTTGGTGTTGCTCGACTCGCGCAGATAGATCACGAAAGCCGGCAGGGCGAGGCCCACGATGAAGAGCACGCCGAGAATGAGCGCCTTCTTGGGACTGATGGGCTTGAACGATCCCTGAGGAGGAGTGATGACGCGGGTGGAGTTGGCCGTGAAGGTCTGCGAGAGCTCGTTTTCCTCGCGCTTCTGGAGCAGGAAGAGATAGAGCGATTCTTTCACCTTCTGCTGGCGCTGGATGCCGAGCAGCTGGCGGGCTTTGCCGGGGAGAGTGGAGATTTCGTTGGTGACGCTCCCCTTGGCCCCCTTAAGATTGGAGAGGGCGGTGCGAAGGTTGGCCACATGGGCGGTCATGGCGCGGTTGATGGCCTCGCGCTGACCTGCGACCTGAGCGTCGTATTGCTGCACCAGAGGGTTGGTGGCCGACGAACCGGCCTCCAGGTTGTTGCGCTGGAGCAGCAGCTGGTTGTAGGCGCCTATCTGCCCCTCGAGCGAGACGTTGCCCGTGCCGGTGTTCATCGGGATCACGTTGCGGGCGTTGGCTGGATTGGTGATGTAGTTCTTCACCGCCTCCGACATGGCCAGCTGGTTGGTGACCTCGAGGATCTGGGCGTCGACGTCTTTGGTGGTCTGCATATTGATGCGGGCGGCCTCCTGGAGATCGGGCACTAGCGATTTCGACTGATAGTCGGACACCTCGAGATCGATGTCGCCGAGCTCACGCTGGAGCACCACGAGGCGCTCGTTGATGAACTGCGAGGTGGCAACGGCAATTTTGTTCTTGTCCTTGATCCAGAATTCGTTGTAGACCGAGAGCACCTGGTTGAGGATATCCTCGGCGCGCTCGATGGAGACGTCGGAAATCTGGAGGTCGATCACCTCGGCGTCCTTGTCGGCGAGGTCGCCCTTCAGTTTGTCGCAATAATACTCGGTGGTGGCCTGCAGGCCGCGGCGTGATACTCCGAATCTCACGGATTCTCCGTTGGCGGCGAGATTGCCGGTATAGACAGGATTTGGCGTGAAGGTGATTGTTCCCAGAGGAGTGCGGGCCTTGAGGAAGCCCTTGGGAAGGATGATTTCCTTGTTGTATTTCACCACTCCGTCGGGAGTGTAGTGTCGGAATTTGGAAAGAGAGGCAGAGCCGTCGGGCCGCACCTCCATTCTGAAGGCCCCGCTTTCCTGAGGCTTCATGTCGTCGAAATCGATGATATAGGGGGAGGTGGTTCCGTAAAGGGTGACGGGGTGGGGAAGTTTAAGTTCAAGCACATCGACCTGCAGATGGAGATTGAGCACCACCTGCTGCATCACAGCGGGCGACATCAGGGATATCAACTCGTTGTAAACGTTGGTGTTGCTGGCCACCAGCCCGAGGCTTGAGAGGGAGCTGGCGATGCTGCCCACTCCGCCGCCCTCGTCCTGGTCTTTGATCAGCACCGACATGCTGCGCTCGTACTTTGGCTGCACGCGCAGGATGTAGGCGCATCCCATGAGCAGGCATAAAAGCACCGAAGCCACGAACCATTTCCATTTTGACGCGCAGCTTTTTAGAAAATCAGCAAAAGAAAAATTATTGTCGTTGTTCCTTTCTTCGGAATTCTCTTTATTCTTGTCCATTCTTAAGAATTTCATGCACGCCCCTTTACGTGGCGCTATATTAGATACGCCGACGCAGGGATTTTATTGCGTGATTTCCGCTTTTTATGGCTTGTAGAGGGCGGGTTGTCTTATTTTTTCACGAAAACGCCGACCGTGGTCACGGCTGTTGTCACCAGAGAGGCAACGCTGATCCAGAAGCTCACCGAAAGAGCAGAGTTTCCGTTGACGGTGGTCTGGCGCTTGCGCATGTCGTTCGGCTCTACATAGATCACGTCGCCGGGCTGAACGTAATAGGCCGGGGAGGCCATTGTGGATTTTGCGTCAGTGAGGTCGACGATGTAGTCGCGGGTCTGGCCGTCCGACTGGCGGAGCACATGCACCTTGTCGCGCATGCCGGTGATGTTCAGGTCGCCCGCAAGGGCTATTGCCTCGAGCAGCGTGAAGTTGTCGCGGTTGATCTCATAGCGGCCCGGATTGTGGAGCTCTCCCAGCATACTGATGGCGTTGCCCATGATCTCCACCGTGACGGTGGGATCTTTCACCAGGTCGCGGCCCATAAGCTCGCCCTTGATGAATCCGGCGAGTTCGGTGCGGGTCATTCCTCCCACTTTAAGGGTTCCGAGCACGGGGAAGTCGATTGTTCCCTGAGGGGAAACGGTGTAGACTGCCACCCCCTCGTTGCCCGAGGTCTGGTAGTTGAGGGCCGACGAACCGGTGGAAAGCTGGGCCGTGCGGCCGGTGCGGTTGGTATAGATGGGGAGGTTGAAGAGGGCGCTTATCTCGGGATCCTTGCTCTTCACCAGGATGCTCAACTGGTTGCCCGGCTGGATGGTGATGGGAAGTTCGCGGGCGTTCTGGAGTATGGTGTTGCTCTGGATGTCCTGGAAATATGTTACGTCCTTTGGGGCCTTGCAGCTGCTTGCGAGCAGCGTCAATGCCAGGACGGAAGCGGCAACGGCTATATTTTTAGTTTTCATAGAGGCTTATGTTTCAGTCCGGACCGAGGTCCGGGATATTGTTTTCAATCGTAGAGCTTCACGCCCGACACGGCTTCTCTCGCCCTGATCATATGGGTGAGCATGAAGTTGAAGCCTATCCACAGCAGCATGTCGAGGGCGATGATGAGGGTGGGGTCGATGAAATGGGAGAGAGTGAAATTGATCGATATGAAGATGGCGTCGGTCACGAGGATCGTGATCAGCGCGTGACTTGTCTTGAAACCGAGGGCGAGGAGCTTGTGGTGGATGTGGCAGCGGTCGGGGAGGAAGGGATTGTTGTGGCGGCGGATGCGGTGCACGAACACGCGCACCACGTCGAGCAGCGGCAGCAGCAGCGGCGTCACGGCCAGGATGAAGAGGTTCTCGTTGGGCACCGCCAGCTGCTCGGGGCGGAGGTTGAACACCGCCATGGAGAGGAAGGCGAGGATTGTGCCGATGGTGAGCGAGCCGGTGTCGCCCATGAAGATCTTGGTGTGCTTCTCCGACTTGCCGAACACGTTGTAGTAGAAGAAGGGCACGAGCGTGCCGAGCGTGGCTCCGGCCAGCATGGCGTAGATGTAGTTGCCGGCGGAGTAGAAGAGGTGGCTGTAGTATATCAGGGCGATGACGCTCAGGCCGGAGGCCAGGCCGTCGATGCCGTCGATGAGGTTGATGGCGTTGATGATGTAGATGGCCAGGAAGATGGTGATGAACGATCCCACCCAGACGTTGACCTGTCCGATCCAGAGGAAGCCGTAGAGGTTGTGGACATAGAGGCCCGACATGGCTATCAGGGCGCCGGCTATGACCTGGAAGATGAACTTCCCGCGGTAGCGCACGCCGATGAGGTCGTCGGCGATGCCGGTGAGATACATGAGCATCAGGGCGCAGATGAGGAAGAAGATGGGGACTATGGCGTCTTTCAGGGCGAAATTGACGGAGAACATCCCCGTGCGCAGGTCGACGGCGAGCACGATGCAGAGGGCGAACACCAGCGAGGGGAGGAACGCGATTCCTCCGAGGCGGGGCACGGCGCCTTTGTGGATCTTACGCTCGTCGACAGTGTCGAAGAGCTGCTTGCGGAAGGATATGAGCAGCACCTTGGGGATGATGAATCCCGCGAGCACAGCCGCCAGCGCGAAGCAGATGAAATAGTTCTCTATCCAGAAACTCATGTTGTCGGGTCAGGATATATTGCGAATTAGCCGATATTAGTTAGAAACTGTTGTTGTGCACACAATGGAGCGTATGCTATCAAATTGCAAAGTTAAACAAAAAAATGCGATTCGGCAAACTTCAGCCTCGGCCTTTGCCTCACAAAGGCTGGAATTAACATATTCCGGTGCGGCTTATTGCCCGAATCAGTATTGCTCCGTCTCGTTGGGGAAATCGCCGCTCTTCACGTCGGCGATGTAAGACTCGACGGCGTCGTGCATCACCGAGGCCAGGTCGGCGTATCTGCGGAGGAACCTGGGCGAGAAGCCCTGGTTGATGCCCAGCATGTCGTGCATCACCAGCACCTGACCGTCGCAGCCTCCGCCGGCTCCGATGCCAATCACCGGAATGGAAAGCCGCTCGGCCACTTCCTTCGCCAGTTTTGCGGGAATCTTCTCGAGCACCACGGCGAAGCAGCCGATCTCCTCGAGCATCAGAGCGTCGGATATGAGCTTGTCGGCCTCGGCTTTCTCCTTGGCCCGCACGTTGTATGTGCCGAACTTGTTGATGCTCTGCGGCGTGAGGCCGAGATGCCCCATCACCGGGATGCCGGCGCTGAGGATTCTCTCCACGCTCTCGCGGATCTCGGCGCCACCCTCCATCTTCACCGCTTCGGCGTGGCTCTCCTTCATGACGCGGATGGCCGAATGGAGCGCCTCCTTGCTGTCGCCCTGATATGTGCCGAAAGGAAGATCCACCACCACGAGGGCGCGGTTCACCCCTTTCATCACCGACTTGGCGTGGTATATCATCTGGTCGAGGGTGATGGGAAGGGTGGTCTGGTTGCCCGCCATCACGTTGGAGGCGGAATCTCCCACCAGAATCACATCGATCCCGGCACCGTCGAGAATCCTGGCCGAAGAGTAATCGTAGGCCGTGAGCATTGAGATCTTTTCGCCGCGCTGCTTCATTTCAGTTAGCCGGCGGGTTGTGACCTTGCGTGTGTTGTCGTTTGTGTTTGTTGACATAATCAATTGATTTCAGTGAGGAGTCGGAAAGAGGAAGTGATGGAATAGAAGGCGATGAAGAGAGGGATCACGCACAGCAGATAATAATGCTTGCGACTCACCATCGGGAACATGGCCAGTGCGAAAATCTCCGACACTCCGAGCAGTTCGCCGATGCGGGTCTGCAGCACGGGGATGTCGGCGAAAAGGAGATATGCCAGCAGCGAGCATATGAAGAGACAGAGCACTATAGGGGCGAGCGGATAATTCCTTCTGATTTTCTGCAGGTTGAAGAGCATGAAGATGGCGCATACCACTTTCAGGAAGAAAACCGGGTTCAGGGCGCGGGCCGTGAACTCACGGTTGCCCAGATATGCCTCAAGGTAATTCTGGATGAACGCGAAGGGGATGTTCCTGACGAGCACTCCGATCTGGATGTTCGCCAGCGACATCACGGTGGCCAGTCCCAGCACGGAAGCCCATATCCATTTGTTCAAGCTCTTGTGGGGGAAGAAATAGAGCAGAGGGAAAATGGCTGCCGAGTAGTGGAAGAGAATGGCGACCACGCATAGCGGAAAATATATCCACCATTTCCGCTCCGTGATATACCTGATGGCGATAAGGAGGATTGCGGCGGCTGCGGCGGCTCTGATCTGCACCATGCTGTGGAGCACGAAGTAGAAGCAGATGAAAACCGTCATCGACAGGAAGATGTTGGGGGAGTTGCGGAGCAGGGCATAGATGTTGCCGCAACAGGAAATCACGGCGTAGATTGCCAGAAGCCACAGGAAAGTGGGGGATATCGCCACAATCCAGTTGAACGTGGGCTCGAGCTCGCGGCTATGGTTGGACGTCTGGCCCATGCTGTAGTTGCGCTCATACATCATGTAGTCGTAGATGGTCTCCTCTTTGAACACGCAGCAGAGCACCAGCAGGGCGCACAGCACGGCGAAAGAGATGTAGATCATCTTCCGGGCGGGGCGGTTGAAGGCGCACAGCGCGTCATATTCCCCGCGCGAGGGCTTGTAGGCATAGACCACACGGGTAGACCCCAGGGGGAGCGTGGAGAGAACCGACAGGATCAATATTATGAAATATGTCAGAATCATAGAGTCGTGCTGTTGTTTTCTGGTGCTTTACTCCGGAGCACTCCCGCGATCCCACTGCCGATTCCCCACCAGAAGCGTCGGAGATATTCCGCTCTCGGCCTGACGGCCAGCGGATAGTAGAAGGCGAAGAAGGCCACCTTGCAGGCGCGGGCCAGTTTCCAGTAAGCGGGAACATATCTCCTCGGGGCGAGCAGGAAGAAATTGCGCACCTGATAATATAAACGGAAAGGAGTGGCGATAGGTATTTTACGCCCTAAAAATTTGCGGTCGCCCTCTCCGACCTGATGGCTGAGCCTGACGCTTTCGAGTATGAAGAAGCGATAGCCCTTCGCCGCGGCCCGCCAGCACCACTCGAAGTCGACATAATCGATGAAAAGAGAGGCATCCATCATGCCGGCGTCAGCGAAGACGGAGGCAGGAACAAGAGAGGCGGAGCTTATTATCTCGGGAATGGCGGTGATGGAGTCGGAGAGGCGGGTGCCCTTGACCACGGTGCCACGGTAATCGCGGTTCTCCCCGCGGTTGAACGGGCGCGGACCGATGGCGCCGAGTTTCACGCCGTCGAGTCTGAGCCGGCCGGCCGCCTCCACCAGACTCTCCACCATCCCGGGCGGGACGGTGCTGTCCTGGTCGAGAAAGAAGATATAGTCGCAGCCAAGGTCGAGCAGATTCCCGATGCCGGCGTTCTGGGCGGCGGCGATTCCGAGGTTGCCCCCCATCTTGTGATAGGTTGCGGAGCGGCTGCCGCTCAAACTGTCGAACAGCGCCGCGGCCTCCGCAGAGGGAGAGGTGGAATTGTCGGAAACAAACAGGGCGTCGACCTGCCCGCTAACAGCGTCGAGATTTTTCTGAAGAAGAGATGCGTCGGGGTTGTATGTCACAATCACGCACCCCACCTTTGGTTTTTTTTCGGTATCCATCAGCGTAAGGTGCGTTTTGTGAGCGACAGGATTTTGTAGAAAACGCCCTTCCAGACCGGCCCGTAGCCCAACTCGTCGAGCAGGGGCTTGCGGTCGTAATACCAGGAATAGAGCGACTTGAGACCGCGGCCGTCGGGAACACGGCTTTTGCGCGTGCCGGCGGAGCAGACGTTGGAACCGTGCTGGCGGTAGAGCATGGTGGCCTCCTTCAGATTGTCGACATGTCCGGATTTGGCCACTTTCAGACCGATCCATTCGTCGTGCATCCTCGAGTTGGGACTCATGGGGATGGAGATGTCGCGGGCCGGCCGGTTGATCATCATTGTGCAGCCGGTGAAGACATTCCCGATTACGGCGAAATTGAAATTCCGGCACAGGTCGGGATCATATCGGCGCCATCCCCAGAAGGAGGGGGAGATGACGTTCAGGTCGCCGTCCGCCACTTTCAGGTCGGTATGAATCATAACCGGCTTCCCGGGATACTGGGCCTCGATTTCGAGCATTCTGCCCAGAGTGTGCTCTATTTTCGTAGGAAGCCATACGTCGTCCTGGTCGCAGAACATGAAATAGTCCGCCTGGGCCTCCTCCAGCATATGCATGAACGAAGCCGCCGCGCCGCGATGAAGCACCGGGTCGTGGCAGATTTCGATCATCTCGGGGTTGCGACTCCTGTATTCCTCTATTATCGAGGGGGTAGAGTCGGACGAGCCGTCGTCGCGGATGCAGATCCTGAAGTCGCGGAAGGTCTGCGAGAGCAGCGAGTCGAGCTGCTCCCGGAGAAATCTCTCGCCGTTATATGTGGCCATCAATACTGCTATTCGTGACATGTTTGCCGTGTGCCTGGGAAATGTATCTGTTTGAATCCGCAAATTTAAAACTTTTTTCCCATATGCCCAAATCGGGAACGGCCGGCTGTGTATGCGGAATAGACGAGAATATTGGCGTTTTCCCTTGAATTTTGTAATTTTGTGGTCGGAAGAGTATTTTCCAGCGTTTCAAGTCGGGGCTTTGCCGACCCGGAGCGCATGCAACTGACCTTGCAATCGATGGGACTGAAGAAGAATTTCATATACAGCGCCACGCTCACGTCGGCCAACTATGTGTTTCCGCTCATAGTCTGGCCCTATGTGTCGCGTGTGCTCGGTCCGGCGGGAATCGGACTGGTGAACTTCATCGACTCCATCGCCAACTACGCCATCCTCTTCTCCATGCTGGGCCTTAGCATCTTCGGCATCCGCGAGATTGCCGTAACTAAAGGCCACCGGGGGAAGATGAGCGCGGCGTTCCGCGACATGCTCGCCTTGAACGCCATCTGCACGGCCGTGGCTGTGGCTGCAATGGCTGTGGCCACTGTATTCGTCGACCAGCTCCGGGAGAACTCGGAGATGATGGGGGTGGCCATCTGCAAGGTGGTGTTCAACCTCTTTTTGATCGAATGGTTCTACAAGGGTCTGGAGGACTTCAAGTTCATCACTCTCCGGACGCTGCTGGTGAAATGCCTCTTCGTGGCGGGAGTCTTCATCTTCGTGCGCCATGAAGGCGACTTCCTGCAGTTCTACTGCGTCACGGTGGGCGCGGTAGCGCTCAACGCCCTGATCAACACCCTCTATTCAAGGAAATTCCTCACGCGACCCTCCATGCCGCTCAACCCCTGGCGGTATCTGAGGCCCTTCTTCACGCTGGGCGTATACGCGGTGCTGACGTCGGCCTACACCACGCTCAACATCACCTTCCTCGGCTTTATTTCGGGCGACACGGAGGTGGGGTATTACACCACGGCCACCAAGCTCTTCGCCATCCTGCTCTCGATTTATTCGGCGTTCACCACGGTGATGATGCCGAGGATGAGTTCGCTGCTGTCGGAAAACAGGGTGGATGAGTTCAAGGAGTACATCGCCAAGAGTCAGCGGCTGTTGCTGACGCTGATGCTTCCCATCATACTGCTGTCGGAGGTGTATGCGCCGCAGGTGATCCGCCTGATAGCCGGCGAGGGATTCGAGGGGGCGATTGTCCCGATGCGGATCATATCGCCGTTTCTTCTTCTGCTGGGATACGAGCAGATCCTCGTGATCCAGACGCTCATGCCTATGGGCAAGGACCGCATCGTTACCCGCAACAGCCTGATGGGAGCCGTGACGGGAATTGTGCTCAACATTCTGGTGGTGCCTCATCTCGCCGCTGTGGGTTCGGCGATAGTCTGGGTGTCGAGCGAGATGGTGATTTTCCTGCTGTCGTACGTGGCGGTGGTGAAACTTCTCGGTGTCAGGATAGACCTCGTGCCGCTGCTGAAGGGGATAGTGATGTATTTTCCCTGTGCAGCCGTCTGCGTTTTGATAGGGATGGTGCCTGAAGAGAGGCTTCCTTACTGGGCTGCCCTTCTTTGCGGCACGGCCTTCACGGGCGTTTATTTCCTTGTGGAGGAGGTGTGGATAAAGAAAGACACGATGCTACGCGTTATGCTCGGGAAGCTGAGGGGAAAGAGGCGTCGCGGGTGATTGCCGCGGTGGAAAAAGGGAGATAGATTTGGAAAATCGGGGGAATGTTGTTAACTTTGCCGTGCGAAAGCGATGCCGGCCATTAACGGGGCGGCAATCCGCGGAGGCCCTGATGGCGGAATCGGTAGACGCGTCGGTCTCAAACACCGATGGAGCAATCCGTGCCGGTTCGACCCCGGCTCAGGGTACTGGCGACTTAATCAATTGGTTTTCAATGGATTGAGCCGCTTTTGTTTTGCCGCAAATTGTCGGCAAAGCAAGTGGGATTTGCTGTCGAGTCGGACTAGTCGGACTAGTCGGACAGCTCGGACTGTTCGGATATTGCCGCCTTCGTGCTGAGCGATAAAATATTGGCTGAGGATTTCCGTTTTGATTTAGTAACAATATGGGAAGATTCAAGGAAATAGATATTGTCAAGGGGCTGGCGATGCTCACGGTCTTGTGGCACCACAGCTTTATCCTTTATCCAGTTAACATCAACGCGTTGCCGTGGTGTCAGCATGCCATCAGCATCAACCTCACATTCTTTATGAACGTGTTTTTCCTGGTGTCGGGCTATCTGTTCGCATTCTCCAGAAATCAGGGCTTCTTGCAGAACATGCGCGGCAAGGCAAAGCGGCTGCTGGTGCCCTATCTCAGTTTTTCGGCCGTTACTTTGGGCATGAAACTGCTGGCGCCGGCGCTTGTCAACAAAAAGGTGGAATCAATAGGGGCGTTTTTCGATGACCTGCTTCTGCGTGGAGGCGAGCTCTGGTTTGTATATGTGCTTTTTCTGATCTTTGTGATCTGGCCTTGGGTGTTGAAGCGCATGAGCGGCACAGCGGTGTGGCTTACTGTCTTCGCGCTTATCGTTACCGACTTCTTCGTTCCGTCGGGATTGGCGGGCGACCTGCTGATGTATAAGAACGTGCTGCACTACTCCATATTCTTCGTGGCAGGCTACGGGCTGAAGTGCGTAGGACGCGAATGGCTGAAGAGCACTCCGTTTTTTGCCGTGGTGACGTTGCTGTTTCTGGCTTGCTGTTGCATATGGGTGAAGCATCTGCAGGCTTATCCGGCGCTTCAGTATCTGCAGGCCATGATCGGGTGCGCTTTTGTGTGGATGTTCGCTTATCGGCTCTCGAACGCAGAGCGCGAAGTAACGCCCCGTCTCAACCGCTTCCTGACGTTTGTTGGCCGCTACAGTCTGCCTTTCTACTGGTTCAACGGCTTCGTGCTTGTAGTGGCGCGCACGCTGGTGGCGAAGGTTCTACCGGCGCAGTCGTCGGTGGCCATCGCGCTTTCTATCTTCCTGCTCTGCGTGGCAATAGAGACAGGCGTGGTGTTGCTGGTAAGGAAAATTCCGAAAGTGGGGATGTTTGTGGGAATTCCGTCGCGTTCGGTGAAGCCAGCTTTGGCCAAGGCGTGATTGAGCCTATTTCCGCTTCCGCTGCCTGCGGGGGGAGGAGAGGCCTTCGCGCACACCTCGGAAGATGTTTTTAAGATATTTATGGCGCGGGGCGACCATGATCGGATAATACAGGGCTTTGAGCATGTATCTCATGCCCTGTTGTTTTTTCCAATAGGAGGGAACATATTTCCGTTTCCTTAGCCAAAGATAGTTGCGGAATTGATAGTATACCCTGAAGGGGGAGGGGATTGATACCTTCTCGCCCATCACCTCGCGGTCGCCTTCTCCCAGCATGTGGTCGATGCGCGCCTTCTCCACGATGAAGCTGCGGCGCCCCGACTTGTGCCAGGCCCTCCAGCACCATTCGTGGTCGACGCCGTCGATGAAGAGCGACTCGTCGAACTCTCCCACTTCTTTCATGACGCGTGTGGAAATCAGGGAAATCGACGACCTCACGGAGTAATACTCGGTCACGTCGAGATCGGAGCAGATCTGGCGCATCTGCTCGCCTCGCTTGTTGTCGTTGTCAACGTGTTTGGAATTCTCCCTGTAGATGGTGCCCGTCACTTTGTTGAAAGCCCTCGTGCCGACGGCTGCAACCCTCACTCCGCGGCTTTCGAGTTCCTCGCTTGCAGTCAGCAATTTCTCCACAACATCGAGAGGCGCCTCTGAGTCCTGGTCGGAAAAGAGGATGTAGTCATATCCCATCTTCGATATTCTTCCTACCCCCACGTTCTGCGCGGCGGCAATGCCGGCGTTCCTCCCCAGGGGGAAATAGGAGATGTCGGGATTCTCTTTGAATCTGGCAGAATGGTCGGCATCGGGGGAGTTGTCGATCAGGCAAAGATGGTCAACCTGAGGAAGAAGCATGTTTATGGCTCGTGTCGTCACATCCCAGTCAGGATTGTACAGCACCATTACGGCAGCGGTTTTGCCCGCCTCCTTCATGTTGTTTTTCCTGCTTGTATGACTTGCCATTTTGAGTTTCAGGGGAGGCTGAATTTGACAGAAAGCCTCCTTTCAACTGCAAATTTAATGAAATTTTCATATGCAGTCAATATTTTCCCTGAAAAATCAATATCACTTCTTCACGAACTTACATGCTTTGCCGGCGCGGAGCTCGATGTAGACGCCAGTCGAGAGCCGCGACGCGTCATTGCCGGCGGGGCGGCCGTCGATGGAGTAGTAGAGGCAC
>X378_Fat_Sand_Rat__coassemble_117_pt1 | contig 16175 bp, 13 predicted proteins | sample X378_Fat_Sand_Rat__metabat2_low_PE_004 | metagenome-assembled genome bin X378_Fat_Sand_Rat
TTTATAAATTGGGTCGCGAAAAGGGCTTGCCCGAAACGGAGAGGCTCTGAAATGATAACGTCCACGGGGGCCAAAGGTTTGGTAGAAGAGATAAGGTATCTAAGGCATCCGCACGGACTGACAATTAAAAAAAGCAAACTTCATAGTATGAAATGCCAAATTCGCTTAATTTTTCAATTGTAACCGCAAATTTAATAAATTTTCCCTAACATTTTAGTAATTTTGTCCAAAATTTTAACATTAAGGAAAACCTTTACCTTGAGATGGGAAGAAAGAAGAAACCGCTGCCTGAGCTTAAAGATATAGAAATCACCGGGATAGCAGCCGAGGGGAAAGCCCTTGCACGCGTGAAATACCGTCCTGACGACGAGTCGCGCATCGTGCTGTTCGTGCCCTACGCGGCCCCGGGCGACGTGGCCGACATACAGGTTGACCGCAAGAAACACTCCTTCGCCGAGGGGCATATCGTGCGGATGGTGAAGCCGTCGCCGCTGCGCGAGGTGCCTCCGTGCCGCCATTTCACGGTGTGCGGGGGTTGCAAATGGCAGCATCTCCCCTACCCGGAGCAGCTTCGCTGGAAGCGCCAGCAGGTGGAGGACGCCCTGACGCGCATCGGCAAGGTGGAGATACCCGAGATCAGGCCGACGCTCGGTTCGGAGCGCGTGTGGCACTACCGCAACAAGATGGAGTATACCTTCTCCAACAAGAAATGGCGCACATGGGAAGAGGTGAAGTCGGGCGCGGAGTTCGACGGCTCTCCCAACGCGCTCGGATTCCACATCCCCGGGGCGTTCGACAAGGTGCTCCACATCGAGGAATGCCTGCTTCAGGACGAGCTCGGCGACCGGATCCGCAACTTCATCTACCAAGAGGCCGAACGCCGCGGATATTCCTTCTACAACATCCGCGAGAACCAGGGACTTCTGCGCACCGTGATGATCCGCATAGCCTCCACGGGCGAGGTGATGGTGTGCCTCGTTTTCGGCGAGGACTCCCCTGCCGAGATTAAAGCGATGCTTGAGGCTGTAGCCGATAAGTTCCCGCAGATCACGTCGTTGCTGTATGTGGTGAACCTGAAGCTCAACGACTCGATAGCCGACCAGGAGATTCTCCGCTTCAAGGGGCCGGAATATATAGAGGAGGAGATGGAGGGACTCCGTTTCCGCATCAACGCCAAGTCGTTCTATCAGACCAACTCCGAACAGGCCTACCGCCTCTACAGCGTGGCCCGGGAGTTCGCCGGACTCGACCGCGACCTGGCGGAGGAGGAGCGTCCGCTGGTTTACGACCTCTACACCGGCACCGGGACGATAGCCAACTTCGTGGCCCGCAGGGCTCGGAAGGTTGTCGGGATCGAGTATGTGGAGGAGGCCATCGCCGACGCCCGGGTCAATTCCGAGGCCAACGGCATCGACAACACCCTCTTCTTCGCCGGCGACATGAAGGATGTCCTCACCGACGCCTTCATCGCTGAGCACGGCCGACCCGACGTGATGATCATCGATCCGCCGCGGGCGGGAATGCACGAGGATGTGGTGAAGGTGATACTCAACGCGCAGCCCGAGGTGCTGGTATACGTGAGCTGCAACCCCGCCACGCAGGCCCGCGACCTGGCCCTGCTCGACGAGAAATACCGTGTCACCGACGTGCAGCCCGTCGATATGTTCCCCCACACGCATCATGTGGAGAACGTGGTGAGGCTCGTGCGCAAATAGACTGGGGCGTTGAGCCAAAAGAGTTGAACACTTGTTACATATACTGATATGATACAGACAGAAGGGGGCGTGGTGCCCGACATCACTCCCGAGATAGAAAAGGATTTGGAGAGCCTGTCGTTTCTCGACAGCATCAAGGGACTCGGTTTCGAGGACGCCGTGTCGAAGATAGCCCACGAGCTGATATCGTTCGGATTCAAGCTCTGCATCGCGATACTGGTGTTCTACATCGGGCGCTTCATCATACGCAAGATCTTCAACCTGGTGTTCAAGACGATGACCTCGCGCAAGGTCGACGCCTCGCTCACCACGTTCGTGCTCTCGCTGATAAAGATCACCCTCTATTTCATCCTCATCATCACGATAATCGGCATTCTGGGCATCGAGACGAGCAGCTTCATCGCCATCTTCGCCTCGGCCGGTGTCGCGCTCGGTATGGCGCTGAGCGGTACGCTGCAGAACTTCGCCGGGGGAGTGCTGATCCTTCTGCTGAAACCCTACAAGGTGGGCGATTTCATCGAGGTGCAGGGATACACGGGAACTGTGAAGTCGATACAGCTTTTCTCCACCGTGATCAACACCATCGACAACAAGGCGATCATCATCCCGAACGGTACGCTCTCCACATCGTCGATCAACAACTATTCGCTCGAGCAGTACCGCCGCGTTGACTGGGACATCTCGCTGGCTTACGGCACTGATTTCGCCAAAGCCAAGGAGCGGATGCTCTCGATGCTTGGCGAGGACGACCGGGTGGTGGTGAAATTCATAGAAGACGACATCCGCTTCCGCGAGCAACTCGCCGAGGAGGAGCAGAAATCGGAGGAGGAGTTGAAGGAGATCGCCGAGGAGCGGAAAGGATTCTGGAAGCGGCTGTTCCATCACAGGAAGAAGATAGCGCAGGCGGCCACGGCGGATTACGATCTGCCGGTGGCGGTGCCGCAGGATAAGGTCGACCGCTCCCCTTCCGTGATGCTGAAAGAGATGGGCGACAGTGCGATAGTGATAACGGTGAGGGCGTGGACGCATTCCAGCAATTACTGGCCACTCTATTTCCATATGAACGAGCGCTTCTACACCGAACTGCCCGAGCAGGGCTTCTCCTTCCCCTTCCCGCAGCTCGATGTGCATCTCGACAAGTAGTCGCTCCGCGGCTGGCTTTCGGATGGTTATATCTGCTTGATATTCATTATTCTAACTGTAGATGTGTCTATAAGCGTAAGTTGTTAAGTGTTGTTAAAATCTGGAGTTGGGAATAAACTTATTTGCTGGTGAAACGTCATAAGTATGTGATCCGATAGCGCATATCAATCATATATACAGGTATTTACATAAACCAGAAATCAACACGTACAGCTATGAATAAGAAAATTTTAAGTCTCGCGCTTGGCGCATTCACCCTTTGTTCGCTTGCATCGACCGCCCAGGAGATCAGATCATATACACAGGCCGAGGCCGTGGCAATCGAAAAGTGCGACAAACCCGACCAGTGCGACTCCAAGAAACCTTGCAAGAAGGATAAGAAATTCCGCAAAGACGGCAAATGCGACGGTAAGAAAGAGTGCGTTTTCGACAAGCTCAACCTCACCGACGAGCAGAAAACGAAGATCCAGGCCCTCAACCAGGAGCGCCGCGAGGCTCGTCAGGCTCGTTGCCCGAAAAACGACAGCAACAAGCAGTGCGACCGCAAGGACCGCAAAGACCGCAAGGAATTCCGCGGCAACCGCGAGAACCGCGACTCCGTGATGAACGCACGTCGCAACGAGAGGATCCAGGAGCGCACCGAGTATCTCGGCAAACTCAAACAGATACTCACTCCCGAGCAGTATCTCAAGTTCCTCGAGTACGACTGGACCACCCAGGTTCCCCAGCCCGGTGTCAGCGGCCGTCCCGGCGGATTCCGCTTCGACGCTCCCAAGGGTGAGATGAACAAAGGCGACTTTCGTGCCAAAGGAAATTTCAAAGACGGCAAGGATTTCAAGAAGGGCAAAGGTGCGAGCACCAAGGACCTGAAGAAAGAGAAGAAGTCGAAAAAAGACAAGAAGAAATAACCGCATAGCGGAGAAACAATGTAAACCAGGGCCCGAGCCGCGTAGCGGTGACGGGCCCCTGGTTGTTTTTGTAAGGCCTAAACAATAATGCATGGGTGTTTGTTGTTATTGCTGTAGGTCATAAGCGACCTTTTTGAATTATGAAGAAACTGATTTACACCGCTCTCCTGACGCTTGTTGTTGTCGGGATGGCGTCATGTTCCGACAAAGGCAAGTGCGACCGCAAGGCCGACAAGCAGGGCGACAAGATAGAGGTCTATTCGGGAGTCCTTCCCGGAGCCGACGTGTCGGGTATCCTCTACACCCTTGATATGGAGTTCGACGACGACAAGAACTACACCGACGGCGACTACAAGCTGACGCAGGTGTATATGACTGCCGACTCCACAGGAATGAAAGACGGCAAGGTGTTCACCTCTGAGGGCGACTTCAAGGAGATCAACGGCACAGGCGCCAACGCCACGGCCAAATATCTCAAGCTGACGCCCGACCGCGATTCGCAGGGCGAGACACTCTATTTCAAGGTGACGTCAGACTCGACGCTGATGCTCGTCAACGCCCAGCTGGAGGAACCCACCGACACCGCCCTCAATTATACCCTTCGCCTCAAGTCGTCGCAAATAGAAAGATGAGGTTAGAGGTTAGAGAGGTGGGGAGCATGGAGTTTATAGTGCATAGCGAAAAAGTCGCTTAACGCCGTAAGGTTTGAACCCCCGGTGGAGATTATTGATGGAGCGCAGCGATATCAATCATCGGAACCGGGGGATTTTATTTGGCAATCATGTAAATTTTTGGGGATGAATTTTATAATTCCTTTTTCCTGTGCTGGGTTTGCAAGCAAACCCAGCTCCAATTTATCTTAACCTCGGCTCCAATTTATCTGAACTTCCGGTGAATTACTTGGTGAATATTTGTTAAAATTAACAATTATTGTTAATTGGGATAATATTATTGGATAAAAAACCTTTAATTTGTAACGGAAAATAGAAACTCCTTTAATTTGTAACGGAAAATAGAAATACTCTCCGGTATTTTCCGGTCGACAACTCAGAATTTATCTAACACAATATACAGTAATTGCGAATGAAAGGTTTGAAAATCACTGCTGCGCTTCTCCTCGCCGTCACGGCAGGAACGAGCGCTTTCGCCGCAGAGGCGACCACACAATCAACAAGTTCCAATAATGAGTTTATCCGCACCAACGCGGCTCCCACACGTTCCATCCCCGCCTTCGAGACCGACTTCACCCAGGCCGCCGAGAAGACCGTGAACGCCGTGGTGTGCATCAAGAGCTTCACCACCCGCCAGCAGAATCCTTACGGCAACCAGGGAGGCTATGACCCCTTCGGAATGTTCGACTTCTTCTTCGGTCCGCAGGGAGGTCAGCAGCGCCAGCAGCGCCAGCCCCGTCAGCAGCAGAAGAAATCGGAGCCCGTGCAGAGCGGTCTCGGTTCGGGAGTGATCATCACCGAAGACGGCTACATCGTGACCAACAACCATGTGGTTGACGGAGCCGACAAACTCGAGGTTCTTCTCAACGACAACTCCACCTACGACGCCAAGATCATCGGTACAGACGAGGCCACCGACCTCGCCCTTATCAAGATTGACGCCAAGGGCCTCTCCCCCATCACTTTCGGTGACTCCGAGGATGTGAAGATCGGTGAGTGGGTGCTGGCCGTGGGCAATCCCTTCGGCTTCAACTCCACGGTGACGGCCGGTATCGTTAGCGCCAAGGCCCGCAGTCTGGGTCAGAGCAGCCGCAACGGCAACCTCTCGATAGAGTCGTTCATCCAGACCGACGCCGCCCTGAATCCCGGCAACTCGGGAGGTGCGCTTGTAAACCTTAACGGTGAACTCATCGGTATCAACTCCGCCATCTACAGCAACACCGGCAGCTACTCGGGCTTCTCATTCGCCATCCCCACTACTATCGTGAAGAAGGTGATGGCCGACATCCGCCAGTACGGCACCGTTCAGCGCGCCGTTCTGGGATGCACCGGTACGGAACTCGACGCCAAGATCGCCAAGGAGAAAGGAATCACCGCCACCAAGTCGGGCTTCATCATCGCCGAGGTGAACGACATGAGCACCGCCAAGGAGCTCGGACTCAAGACCGACGACGTGATCACCGCCATCAACGGAGTGGATGTGAAGAACCACGCCCAGCTCGTGGAGCAGCTCAACAAGTTCCGTCCCGGCGAGAAGATCACCGTGACCTACTACCGCGACAACAAGCGTTATGAGAAGACCGGTACGCTGCGCAATTCGCAGGGCAGCACCTCCATCACGAAGAAGGGCGACTTCTCCGAGCTCGGATGCGCCTTCATGAAGCTCGGCAACGACACCAAGGAGCATCTCGGCATCTCGACCGGAGTGCAGGTTCAGGGTGTTAAGAGCGGAGCGTTCAAGGACGCCGGCGTGAAAGATGGATTCATCATCACCGAGATCAACGGTCAGCAGGTGAATTCCACCGACGACGTGGAGTATATCTACAACTCCATCATGAAGAGCAACGACGAGGACAAGGTGATGTTCCTCACCGGTCTCTATCCCACTGGCAAGAAATATTATTACGCCGTCAACCTCCGCGCCGAGGATTGATTAGCTTCGCGAAGCCCGCAAGCCGCGGTTGCGGCGTAAGATTTAAACCACCGTTTATTATGGGGCGATTATTGGCCGCAGGCCAAAAATCGCCCCATAATATTTTAATTTTGATATTCGGGGATTTAGTTGTAACTTTGCAATTTGAAACATATGGGGGATTCTCGGCCCCGGCAACAGCCTGCCTCCGAATCCCCGGAAATCAGAAAAAATCTTAAGACAATGAGAAAGAACATCGTTGCAGGAAACTGGAAAATGAACACCACGCTCGACGAGGGCGTAGAACTCGCCAACAACGTCAATGCCCTTCTGAAAGACAAGAAGGCCAACTGCGAGGTAATCGTATGCGTACCCTTCACCCACCTCACTTCGGTTAACGCCGTTCTGGAGCCCGAACTGGTGAAGCTGGGTGCGGAGAACTGCTCGGAGCACGCCAAGGGAGCCTACACCGGCGAGGTTAGTGCCTCGATGGTTAAGTCCACGGGTGCCGAATACGTTATCCTCGGTCACAGCGAGCGTCGTCAGTATTTCGGTGAGAACAACGAGCAGCTTCTCGCGAAGACAAAACTCGCCCTCGAGAACGGTCTGAAGCCCATCTTCTGCGTAGGCGAGGTGCTGGAGCAGCGTGAGAACGGCAGCTACAACGAGGTTGTGAAGGGTCAGGTAGAGGCTCTCTTCGAGCTTCCCGCCGAGGACTTCGCAAAGATCGTGATCGCCTACGAGCCCGTATGGGCCATCGGTACGGGCAAGACCGCTACCGCCGACCAGGCACAGGACATGCACGCCCACATCCGCAACGTCATCGCCGAGAAATACGGCAAGGAGGTTGCCGACAACACCTCGATCCTCTACGGCGGCAGTTGCAAACCGAGCAACGCCAAGGAGCTCTTCGCCAAGGCAGACGTCGACGGCGGTCTTATCGGCGGCGCTTCGCTCAAGGCCGAGGACTTTATGGGCATCGTCGAGGCTTTCGGTTGATCGGCAAGTCTACTAAACCGATCCTTATGTCCGCATTCAAGAGAATATTGACAGCAGTCATGGTCGGGAGCCTCGTGCTTCCGGCCCTGGCTGTTTCTCCCGTTCCCGAGGAGGAGCAGGAGGCGCCCAAGAACGCGCTGGAGCGCATCGAGGAGGCATCGGGGGGCAACGTAACGTTCGACATCCCCGCCGACATCCTCGACCTTCTCCTGAAGGAGCAGCAGCAACAGCAGCAGCGCAAGAAGACCACCGCTCCCCTGAAGAAAGGCCTCAACAAGGTCGACGGATTCCGCATCCAGGTGTTCAGCGACGGCCGCAACCAGTCAACTCTCGAGCGCAGGGCCAAGGCCCGCGGCAACGCTATCGCCGCCCGCTTCCCCAAATACAGGGGCCAGGTTTACACTTATTCCAGTTCGCCCAACTGGTTCACGCGCGTAGGCAACTTCGAGACGCAGGCGGAGGCCTCCTCGGCCATGTCGGAGCTCCGACGCGCTTTCCCCGACTTCGCCGGCGACATGCGCGTGGTGAAGAGCAAGATCATCGTCATCAAATAAGGTGGCGCAATTAAGCCAAAAGCAAGAAACGATTTCATGGCTTCAAGATATAAGCACGACCCGAAACTTGTGGAAGAGATAGCCTCGCACTATGAGGCTATCCTCCGGCTTGTGGGCGAGGATCCCTCGCGAGAGGGACTTCTGAAGACCCCCGTGAGGGCGGCCAAGGCCCTTCTGGACGTGACGCAGGGATACCGCATGGATCCTCTGGCCACGGCCCGTCAGGCCATTTTCGAGTATGAGGGTTCGCAGATGGTGATCGTAAAGGACATCGAGTTCTATTCCACGTGCGAGCACCATATCCTCCCCTTCTTCGGAAGAGTGTCGGTTGGGTATATTCCCGACGGCAAGATGATAGGGCTGTCGAAACTGGCCCGCATCGTCGACAATTTCGCCCGACGTCTGCAGGTTCAGGAACGCATGACGCAGCAGATCTGCGATCTTCTGGCCGAAGCCATGCCCACGAAGGGTGTGATAGTGAGTTGCACGGCGGGTCACCTCTGCATGAAGATGCGGGGTGTGGAGAAGCAGGATGCCTCCACCACCACCTATGCCTACAACGGACTCTTCGACTCCGATCCTTCCCTTCGCGCCGAGTTCATGACCCTCTGCGCCACCCGATAAGAGGCTTCGTGCCTATCCGACCTTTACTATATCTATAAATACCGTAACGATATGAAAAAAACTTTATTGCTCGCCATTGTCGCACTCTTCGCGATGGCACCCATCTCAACCACAGTGAACAACACGGCCGACGCTCAGCGCGTGAAATCGCTTCGCGAGGTACGCAACCAGCAGCGCTCGCGCTCCAGCCGCAGCCAGAACAGCTACTGCCAGTTCAGCTGGCTCAGCAACCGCTACGTCGACTCGAGCGACCTCTACGGAATGTCGGGTTCCGACCTGAGAATTCTGCGCAACGCCATCTACGCAATGCACGGATACAAGTTCAAATCGGCCGACCTCCGCAACTACTTCAAACAATTCTCCTGGTATACTCCCCGATATGCCGACGTAAGCTCGCAGCTCAACAAATACGAGAAATACAACATCCAGTTCATACTGAGCTATGAGTAAACGATTTTTTATTGCGGGTGTGCTTCTGCTCGGGGCATACTCGCTTTCATTTTCGGCCGACAAGGTGCCGCTGGGAGCCCAGGCCATCATCGACTCCTATCCGCAGTTTTTCAACAAGGACGCCTATCAGAACGGAATGCTGGTATTCAAAGACGGCACCAAGATGCTCTATGACGACGGGAAGAAGAAGACGTATCTCCAGCGACTCGACGACGCGGACATCGAAGACACCTTCCATGACGTTTACGACGCCTCGCTTTCGCCCAACATCCCCTACCTTCACGACCCGGGGCGTTCGCGCAACGATGCGATGTTCAAGAAGATGTACGGCAACAGCGGAGCCGCCGTCCAGAAAGGGCTGGTCGGTGTGAAATGGTTTGGCGAGACCGTGCGTGTGCCGAAGGCCAACGGAGTCGACAAGGCGCTCGCAGCCGTAGCGGCCGACCTTGCCAAGCATCCCGAGCTGAAGAAATATCTGAAGAGCTCCGGCACGTTCAACTGGCGCCCCGTGCGCGGGGCCAAGCGGATGAGCGCCCACAGCTACGGCGCGGCCTTCGATATCGGAGTACCCTACAGTAGCTATTGGCTCTGGAAAAACAAGGGAGCCACCGAGACCTCGAAGATAAAATATTACAATCAGTTTCCCATGGAACTGGTGAAGATTTTCGAGAAGCACGGCTTCATATGGGGCGGCGCATGGTATCATTACGACACGATGCATTTCGAATACCGTCCGGAGATTCTGCGCTACGCGCAGCTCGTGAAGCAGGCTAAGAAGTAAACTACAAGTCGCGTCTCTTTGGCGAGAACTCCCATCATCCCCGACCCGCTTTTTGCGGTTGTTGGGGATTTTTTGCATTTATTCATGATTTTGGGAAAATGATTTGATTGATTATTGCCGCTATAACGTAATTTTTTCGTATATTTGCGAGTTATGGAATTCAAGCTTACTTCAGATTATATTCCTACAGGCGACCAGCCGGAGGCTATCGCCGAACTTGTGGCGGGCGTCAACTCCGGTCAGAAGCACCAGACGCTGCTCGGAGTCACGGGCAGCGGCAAGACCTTCACCATGGCCAACGTGATCCAGCAGGTGAAGCGCCCTACCCTCATCCTCTCCCACAACAAGACGCTCGCGGCTCAGCTCTATTCTGAGATGAAGAACTTCTTCCCGGAAAACTCCGTGCAGTATTTCGTGAGCTACTACGACTACTACCAGCCCGAGGCCTACATCCCCGGGTCGGACAAATATATCGAGAAAGACCTGATGATCAACGAGCAGATCGACAAACTGCGCCTCTCCACGGCCGCAGCCCTGCTCTCCGGTCGCAGGGACATCGTCGTTGTGAGCAGCGTCAGCTGCATCTACGGTATGGGGAATCCGGAGGATTTCGCCCAGACCGTGGTACGCATCGCCGTGGGCGACCGCATCTCGCGCAACGCCTTCCTCCGCAAACTCGTGGAGTCGCTTTATTCCCGCACCGAGATTCAGCTCAACAACGGCCAGTTCCGCGTCAAGGGCGACACCGTCGACATCAAGCTCTCTTTCGAAGACATCCAGCTCCGCGTGATATTCTGGGGCGACGAGATCGAGAAGATCCAGACCGTCGATCCCGACTCGGGTGCGGTGCTCGAGAACCTCGAGGGCTTCAACATCTATCCCGCCAACATCTTCGTCTCCTCCAAGGAGCGGACGCTCAGCGCCATCGACCAGATCACCCTCGACCTGGGTCGCCAGTGCGAGTTCTTCCGCAACGAGGGTCGCATCATGGAGGCCGAGCGTCTGCGCGAACGCGTCACCTACGACATCGAGATGATCAAGGAACTCGGCCACTGCAGCGGCATCGAGAACTATTCCCGATATTTCGACGGTCGCGAACCCGGCATGCGTCCGTTCTGCCTCCTCGACTATTTCCCCAAAGACTTCCTCACCATCATCGACGAGAGCCACGTGACGCTCCCCCAGATTCGCGGAATGAACGGCGGCGACCTCTCGCGCAAGATGAACCTCGTGGAATACGGTTTCCGGCTCCCCGCCGCCATCGACAACCGTCCCCTTAAGTTCGAGGAGTTCGAGCGCCTCACTCCCCAGACCATCTACGTGAGCGCCACCCCCGGCGACTACGAGATGCAGCAGACCGAGGGAGTCTTCACCGAGCAGGTGATACGTCCCACGGGTCTGCTCGACCCCGAGATAGAGGTGCGGCCTACGGCCAACCAGATCGACGACCTCATGGAAGAGATACGCCAGCGCATCGAGGCCGGCGAGCGTACGCTCGTCACCACCCTCACAAAGCGAATGGCCGAAGAACTCAACAAGCATCTTCTGCGCTGGGGCATCAACTCGGCCTACATACACAGCGACGTCGACACCCTGGAGCGCATGCGCATCCTCGACGACCTGCGCAACGGCATCTACAACGTACTGATAGGCGTGAACCTCCTTCGCGAGGGTCTCGACCTTCCGCAGGTGAGTCTGGTGGTGATCCTCGACGCCGACAAGGAGGGATTCCTTCGCAACCACCGCTCGCTGACGCAGACTGCGGGTCGCGCTGCCCGAAACGTCAACGGCAAGGTGATAATGTATGCCGACAAGGTTACCGACTCCATGCAGCGCACCATCGACGAGACCGACCGCCGTCGCGCCAAGCAGATGAAATACAATCTCGAGCACGGCATCACCCCCACCCCCATCGTGAAGAAGAGCAACAACGAGCTGATAGAGCTCTACGAGAAGGGAAACAAGACCGCCGACCGCAAGGGTAACCCCGCGCGCGTGGCTCCGAAGCAGAAGCCCGTGCACGCACCCGACCGCCCGGTCGCACCGCGTCCCTATTTCGAGGAGGAGCATCAGGCGGGACTCGTGGCCGATCCGACGGTGCTCTATATGACCCCCACCGACATGGAGACGCGCATCAACAAGTTGAAGGAGGAGATGAGGGCCGCGGCCAGACGTACCGACTTCATCGAGGCCGCGCAGATACGCGACGAACTCATCAAGCTCCAGGAACTCCACGACGGAATCGTGAACAAAACCATCAAGTCGAACTGAGATGACCGAACGCAGCCACCGTGAGATTCCACGCAATCTCGACAAGCGCAACTTCCTCCCCACCACCCGCGAGGAGATGGACGCGCTCGGTTGGGACCGCCCCGACGTGATACTCTTCTCGGGCGACGCCTATGTCGACCATCCCTCGTTCGGATCGGCGGTGATAGGCCGCACGCTCCAGGCGGCGGGCTACAAGGTGGCGATAGTGCCGCAGCCCAACTGGCGCGACGACCTCCGTGACTTCCGCAAACTCGGTAGGCCGCGACTTTTCTTCGGTGTGTCGGCCGGTGCGATGGACTCGATGGTGAACCACTACACGGCCAACCGGCGCCTGCGCCACGACGACGCCTACACTGCCGGCGGCCGCCACGGAATGCGTCCCGACTACCCTACCGTGGTATATTCCCGAATCCTCAAGGAGATATATCCCGACGTTCCCGTCATTGCGGGCGGCATAGAGGCCTCGCTGCGCCGCGTGGCCCATTACGATTATTGGGAAGACCGCCTCAGGCCCTCGATACTCATCGACGCCCCCGCCGATATGCTCGTCTACGGCATGGGGGAAAGGACTGTGCTCGAACTCGCCCGCCGTCTCGACGCCGGCGAGAAGATCTCGGACATCACCGACCTTAAGCAGACCGCCTTCATCTCGGCCGACAAGCCGGCGGAGGGGGATGTGGTGCTGGCATCTTACGAGGACTGCCTGAAGAACAAGAAACTGCAGGCCCTCAACTTCCGCCATGTGGAAGAGGAGTCGAACAAATATGAAGGGAATGTGATATGGCAGAGCGCCGGGGGTAAGCGGGTGAAGATAAATCCGATGCTTCCGCCGATGACCCAGGGAGAGATCGACGCCTCGTTCGACCTCCCCTACATGCGAGTTCCGCATCCCCGCTACAAAGGGAAGCAGATCCCGGCCTACGATATGATACGCCATTCCATCAACATGCACCGGGGCTGCTTCGGGGGATGCGCGTTCTGCACCATCTCCGCCCATCAGGGTAAGTTTATCGCCTCCCGCTCGAAGGAGTCGATCCTGAGGGAAGCCCGCCAGGTGTGCGAGATGGAGGATTTCAAGGGGTACATCTCCGATCTGGGCGGTCCGTCGGCCAACATGTACGCCATGGGGGGCCGCGACCGCGAGATATGCCGCAAATGCGTGCGTCCCTCCTGCCTGCATCCCAAGCCCTGTCCCAACCTCGACAACGACCACAGACCGCTGCTCGACATCTACCATGCCGTCGACGCCCTGCCCAAGGTGAAGAAATCGTTCATCGGCAGCGGCGTGCGCTACGACCTCTCGATGGCGCCGGCTAAAGACCACGATATCGACGCCGCCAACCGGCAGTATATGCGCGAGCTGATCACATCGCACGTGAGCGGTAGGCTGAAGGTGGCCCCCGAGCATACCTCCGACCGTGTGCTCGCCTGCATGCGCAAACCCGGTTTCGACCAGTTCAGACGCTTCAAGCAGATATTCGACCGTGTGAACCGCGAGGAGGGGCTCAACCAGCAGCTGATCCCCTACTTCATATCCTCCCATCCCGCTTGCCGCGAGGAGGATATGGCCGAACTCGCCGCCATCACCAAGGGACTCGACTTCCGTCTGGAGCAGGTGCAGGACTTCACCCCTACGCCGATGACCGTGGCGACGGAGATATACTACACCGGTTATCATCCCTACACCGGCGAGAAGGTTTTCACCGCCCGCACCGAACGCGAGAAGCTCTCCCAGCGTCAGTTCTTCTTCTGGTGGAAGCCCGAGGAGCGCCAGCGAATCATGCAGGAACTCCGCCGCATGAAGCGCCCCGACCTCATCGATGCCCTCTACGGAGGTAAGGGTGAGAGAGTTAAAGAGAAAAGAGTTAAGGAGGAAAGAATTAAAGAGGAAAGAATTAAAGAGGAAAGAATTAAAGAGAAGGGAATTAAAGAGAGGGGTCGGGGGAATTCCGCAAGAAACAAGAGACACCATAAATCCGATAAACATGAATAAAACAACAGTAGCAATGTGCGCAATGTTATTGCCGCTCGCCGCCGTGTCCTGCTCTAAGGATAAGGAGGGCGACGAGAAGATCATCGGCAAACCCGATGTGAAGGTGGAGAACGGTATGCTGACTCCCGAGGTGCTCGAATCGTTCGGGCAGGTTTCGGAAGCCACTCCCTCGCCCGACGGCAAGAGGGTGATCTTCACCGTGAAGTATGAAGATATCGAAGAGAACAAGGGTAACGCCGAGATCTACGTGATGAACAGCGACGGCACGGACATCAAGCCCATCACCCACACGGCCGCCTCGGAGAGCAATCTCTGCTGGCTGGAGGGTGGCAAGCGTATCGCCTTCCTCCGCAAGGACAAGGAGACCAAGGCCGTGCAGATCTTTTCCACCGATGCCGAGGGTAACGACGAGCGCCGTCTCACCGAGGTGAAGAACGGCATCGAATGCTTCTCCGTCTCCCCCGACGAGAAGAAGATCGTATACGGCTCCCCCATCGACGCCTTCAACAAAGACAGCACCCTCTTCGAAGGGCTTCCCAAGACCACGGGTCGCGTGGTCGACGACCTTATGTACAAGCATTGGGATGAGTGGGTAACCCAGATTCCGCATCCCTTCGTGGCCGACCTCACTCCCTCCAAGGTGGAGAACGCCAAGGACATCATGGAGGGCGAGCCCTTCGAATGTCCGATGCGTCCCTTCGGCGGTGCGGAGTCGTTCGCCTGGAGTCCCGACAGCAAGCAGCTCGTATACGTTAGCCGCAAGCTGAAGGGTCAGGAATATGCATTCTCCACCGATTCGGGTCTGTATCTCTACGAACTCGAGAGCGGCAAGACAACGCTGCTCACCGAGGGGATGCCCGGATACGACACCGATCCCGTCTTCTCGCCCGACGGCAGCCAGCTCGCTTTCCTCTCGATGGCCACGGCTAAATACGAGTCGGACAAGAAGCGCCTGATGCTGCTCGACATGAAGAGCCGCCAGATGCGCGACCTCACCGAGAACTGGGACTACTGGCCCGAGCAGATCGCCTGGGCTCCCGGCGGCAAGGGAATCTTCTTCACCGGTTATTATCAGGGCACCGAACCGGTGTTCAAGATCGACACCGCCACCTGCGCCATCGACACCCTCGCCGAGGAGCAGGCCGACTTCGGAGGCATCCGTCCCGTGAGCGACGAGGAGGTGATCTGCCTCCGCTCGTCGATGCGTTTCCCCAAGGAGATCGTATCGGTTAAGAAGGGAGAGGTGAAGCAGCTCACCAATGTCAACACCGAACTTCTGAAAGAGCTGAAGCTCGGTGAGGTGCGCAAGGTGATGGTTCCCACCAGCGACGGCAAGCAGATGACTTGCTGGGAGATCCTCCCCCCCGACTTCGACCCCAACAAGAAATATCCCGCCATCCTCTATTGCCAGGGTGGTCCGCAGCAGGCCGTGAGCCAGTTCTGGAGCTATCGCTGGAACTTCATGATAATGGCGGCCCACGGGTATGTGGTTATTGCTCCCAACCGCAGGGGCCTTCCCGGATTCGGCACGGAGTGGAACCGTCAGATCTCCGGTGACTACGGCGGTCAGAACATGAAGGATTATTTCGCGGCCACCGATTATATCAAGGCTCAGTCTTATGTCGACGCCGATCATGTCGGCGCCATCGGAGCCAGCTACGGAGGTTTCTCGGTTTACTGGCTTGCAGGCCACAACGACGGACGTTTCGCAGCCCTCATCGCCCATGCCGGCATCTTCAATATTGAGAGTCAGTATCTGGAGACCGAGGAGATGTGGTTTGCCGACTTCGATCTCGGTGGACCCTACTGGGACAAGAGCAACGCCGTTGCGCAGCGCACGTATGAGAACTCGCCTCATCGCTTCGTCGACAAGTGGACGGCGCCGATGCTGGTGACGGTCGGTGAACTGGATTACCGCATTCTCGCGTCGCAGGGGATGATGGCGTTCAACGCGGCTAAGATGCATGGTCTGGAGGCAGAGATGGTTGTGTTCCCCGACGAGAACCACTGGATCCTGAAACCGCAGAACGCGATCCTCTGGCAGCGCTGCTTCTTCCGCTTCCTCGACAAGTACCTTAAAAGCTCCGCTGGCGCGGAACAGGTTAAAGGTTAAAGGTTAAAGCGCGTAGCGAGCCGCGGAGCGGCGTAAGATTT
>X378_Fat_Sand_Rat__coassemble_120_pt1 | contig 15913 bp, 11 predicted proteins | sample X378_Fat_Sand_Rat__metabat2_low_PE_004 | metagenome-assembled genome bin X378_Fat_Sand_Rat
GGGGGGGGGGGCCGCCCCCGCGGGGGGGTTTCCAGAAGGGGGGGGGCGGGGGGTTGGTGGGGGGGGGGGGGGGGGGGGGAGTGGGGGCGCTTTATTCTTTTTCGCCGTAGGCTAAATCGCCGGCGTCGCCGAGGCCGGGGACTATGTAGCTGTGGGCGTTGACTTCCTCGTCGATGGCGCCGCACCAAACCACGGTGCTCTCGGGGAAGTGCTCGCGGATGTAGTCGACACTCTGGCGCGAGGCTATCACCGAGGCCACATGCACCTTTGTGGGCGTTCCCTTGGAGAGGAGGGCGCGGTAGGCGAGATCCATCGAGCTGCCGGTGGCGAGCATCGGGTCGACGAGAATCAGCGTCTTCCCTTCGATTGAGGGGGAGGCGAGATATTCGATGAGCACGTCGAACGTGTCGCCGCCCTTCTCCTTATATCTTCGGTAGGCGGAGACGAAGGCGTTCTCGGCGTGGTCGAAATATGAGAGGAAACCGTGGTGGAACGGCAATCCGGCGCGGAGGATGGTGCCGAGCACCACCTGGTCGGCGGGTTCGCGGCAGATGCATTTCCCCAGCGGGGTCTGCACCTCCACGTCGCGGTAGTTGAGGCGTTTGGAAATCTCGTAGGCCATTATCTGGCCGAGACGGTCGAGGTTTGTGCGGAAGCGCAACTGGTCTTTCTGGATCTCCACGTCGCGGAGTTCCATCATATATCGGTTGGCGAGACTCGGACTGTCGGCAAAATTGATTACTTCCATCTCTTATATGGTGTTTTCGGATTAAATCAGGTGTATTCGGTATAAATTAGACAAAGTTAATCAAAATCCTCGGCATTCGCAAATCAGGGGCACGGGTTTTCTTCCTTTTCGTGGAAGAAGCGGTAGGTGTCGCTGATGTCGCGATGGATCTGCTGGGTGAGTTCTTCAAGGGAATCGAATTTCTTCTCGCCGCGGAGTCGCTTGAAGAAGGCGATGCAGATCTCCTCGCCGTAGAGGTCGGGGCCGGAGTAATCGGGTAAATGGGCTTCGACGGTGACGGGGCCGTCCTTCTCCACCGTCGGGCAGTTGCCGATGTTGACCACGGCGTCATATACTTTTTTGTCGGGCAGAAGGGCCATGCCGGCGTAGACTCCCGCGGCGGGGAGCTGGCATATGGGGTCGACGTCGAGGTTGGCGGTGGGTACGCCGATGCGGTGGCCGAGTCCCTTGCCGCGCACCACTTTGCCCCGCACGTCGTAGGGGCGGCCGAGCATTTCGTTGGCCGCGTCGATGTCGCCCTCGCTCAGGGCCTTGCGGATGGCCGAGGAGGAGATGCCGGTGAGTTGGGGGGCCTGCACCACCTCCATGCCTATGCTTTCGCCCAGGCGGCGGTAGTCGTCGAAAGTCATGGTCCTGCCGTCGCAGCCGAAAGTGTTGTCGTGGCCCATCACCAGCACGCGCACGTTGAGGGTGTCGCGCAGGTCGAGCATCCACTCGCGGGCGGTGAGACGGCTCACCGACTTGTCGAAGGGGGCGAATGCCACTTTGATGCCGCTCCTATGGATGTATTCTGCCTTGACGAAGGGTTCGGTGAGCTGCAGGGGGGCGAGTTCGGGAGCGAGGACCGCCAGCGGATGCACGGAGAAGGTGATGAGCAGCGGCATCAGATCGCGCTTGCCGGCCGTGTCCTTAAGGAATTCGAGCACCTCCCTGTGGCCGAGGTGTACACCGTCGAAAGTGCCCACAGTGGCGGCCGACGGCGGCCAGTATTCAGGCTCGTCGGAGGGATAATTTTTATTTTTTGTCTCATCCATGACGCAAAATTAGTAAAAATTAATTACTTTTGTGGGATGTTTGAGAAATGACACACCCATAACAACTCCGAAAAAACTGTTTAGCTATGAATCATATCAAGTCAGTAGGCATCCTCACCTCAGGAGGTGACGCCCCCGGAATGAACGCCGCGATCCGCGCGGTGACACGAGCTTCGATTTTCGCCGGTTTCAAGGTATACGGCATCTACCGCGGCTATCGCGGTCTGATCTACGACGAGATCGAGGAGTTTTCGACGCAGAACGTGTCGAACATCATCCAGCGCGGCGGCACGATACTGAAGACGGCCCGCTGCAAGGAGTTCCAGACCCCGGAAGGGCGCCAGTGCGCCTACGACGTGCTGAAGCGCCGCGGCATCGACTCGCTGGTGGTGATCGGCGGTGACGGCTCTCTCACGGGCGCGCGCATCTTCGGCAACGAGTTCCAGCTCCCCATCGTGGGCCTGCCCGGCACGATCGACAACGACCTTTACGGCACTGACACCACCATCGGCTACGACACGGCCCTGAACACCATCATGGAGTGTGTCGACAAGATCCGCGACACTGCGACATCGCACGAGCGCCTCTTCTTCATCGAGGTGATGGGCCGCGACGCCGGCTTCCTCGCCCTCAACGGCGCCATCGCCTCCGGAGCGGAGGCCGCCATCATCCCGGAGATATCCACGCAGGTCGACCAGCTGTCGGAGCTGATCAAGAACGGCTTCCGCAAGTCGAAAAACTCTTCGATCGTTCTTGTTGCCGAGTCGCCCATCACGGGCGGAGCGATGGGTCTGGCCCAGCGCGTCAAGGAGGAGTATCCCGGCTACGACGTGCGCGTCACGATCCTGGGCCATCTGCAGCGAGGCGGTTCGCCCACGGCCAACGACCGCATCCTGGCGTCGCGCATGGGAGCGGCTGCCGTCGACGCCCTGCTCGACGACCAGCGCAACGTGATGATCGGCGTGAAGAACGACGAGATCTGCTATGTGCCCTTCACGAAGGCCATCAAGAACGACAAACCGATCAACCGCGAACTTATAGCCACCCTGCGCCGCCTCTCCATCTAAGCGGGAGAGAAGGGCGCCGCGGCAAGGCGGAGCCTGCGCGGAAAGAGGCCAGGTTAGAACTTTTTCGACAAAAATTTGCGGGTGCGAAAAGTTTTTGCTAATTTTGCATTCGCAATCGGGTGGATACCAGAGTGGCCAAATGGGGCAGACTGTAAATCTGCTGGCTTATGCCTACGGTGGTTCGAATCCATCTCCACCCACATTTAAAACAACAACGACAACTTCCACATAAGCATTCCTCCGGGAATGCTTTTTGTGTTTTTGGGACATGATTTGCGGGAATGGGAATTATGGAGTATATTTGCGTTTGAATATATATAACGGGAACTATAAAAACTGGAATTATGAAAACACGAATTGGAAAAGTCTTTTCGAGCGCGGCGCTGCTTCTTTGCGTCGTGGCCATGAGTCTGCTCACATCCTGCCGCAAAGGGGAATCGGCCGACGCCGAAGACCTGCTCTCCACGGTGCCCTCGGGTGCGTCTATGGTGGCTGTGGTCAACATCCCCCGCATCCTCGACAACGCCGGTTGCGAGGTAGACGGCTCCAAGATCCTCGCGGGCCCGGAGGCCAAGGCCTATATAGAGAAGAATCTCAAGGGTAAGGACCTGGCCCGCTTCGCCAAAGTTCTCGACGGCGAGAGCGGCATCGAGCCTTCGGTGGCCGTGGTCTTCATGCAGGGAGGCTACACATATATGGCCGGCATGCTCGCCGACGCCGACAAGTTCAAGAAATTCTGCAAGGAGAACATGGCCGCCGGCGATTTCACCACCAAGGGGGATGTGGAGGTGCTCCAGAACATCGCCGTGATCGGCACGCGCTTCTGGGTTAGCGGCAGCAATTCTATCGACCCCCAGACCGTGGCCTCCTTCACCAAACTCTCCGACAAGACCAGCTTCCTATCCAACAGCTATGCCGAACGCCTGATGAAGGTGGAGGAGGCAGTGGAGGGCTGGGCCAACATCTCCGGCCTGATGAACCTGGCCGACATCGACTTCCAGCAGAAGGCCGTGACGCAGATGGCCATCCAGACAATATATAAGGACGCCCAGGATCTGGCCTTCTCCGTTGACTTCGAGAAGAACGAGGCCGAGATGAAGATGATGGTGCTCAACAGCAAGGAGAAACCCGCCGAGGTGCTCTTCCCCGTCGAGAAGATCGACACAAGGCAGGTGTCGTCGCTCGGCGGCGACTGCAACCTGATCTCCGCCTTCGCCATCTCGCAGAAGGGCATCAAGAAGATAACCGAAGCCGTGAGCGGCAACGGAGTGTCGATGCTCTCGCTCTATCTCAAGCCCTTCGCCTGCGTCGACGGTACGATAGCCGCCGCCATCGGCGACACCAACACCGAGATCAAGGGATTCATCTCCACCACCGGCGAGGACACGCAGGTGCTGAGCGACCTGATGTCGTCGGAGATGGGGATCAAGGTGACGCGCAACGGCAAGACCCTCGACTTCTCCAAGGGAGGGGCGGTGAAAGGCGCGCTGACCGTGACCGAGGCCGCCGAACTGATGAAGGGGAGCATGTTCGCCATAGTCGCCAGCGAGAAGTCGTCCACCGGTTTTTCGAAAGCCGCCCTGCTGCTCAAGCCGGAAGACGGTTCGCTGGAGATCGAGGCCAAGATGATAGGCAAGAAAGGGGAGAACTTCCTGATCCAGGCCATGAAAGCCGCGAAATAAAGGGCCGCGGTTCTTTAACCTTTAACCTTTAACCTTTAACCTTTAACCCAAAACCTCTCTAACCTCTAAACTCTAAACTCTAACCAAAATTGGAAAGAATAGAAAAGATCGAGTTGGAGGGGATGCTTCCGCGCGTGTTCGTGTCGGAGAAGATCCCGCCCTCCGACGTGTGGAACCATACGGTAGGTTTCGAGCGCGGCCGCAGCTATCTGGTAGAGGCCGCCTCGGGAGGGGGAAAGTCGTCGATGTGCGCCTACATCTTCGGGTCGCGCACCGACTATGAGGGGCGTCTGCTCTTCGACGGCCGCGACGCCGCAGCGCTCACGATGCCCGAGTGGCAGGGCATCCGCCGCCGCAACATAGCCTATCTCCCCCAAGAGCTGTCGCTCTTCCCCGAACTGACGGCCTGGGAGAACATACAGCTTAAGAACCGCCTCACCAACTACGCCTCGGACAAGATGGTGGAGCGATGGCTCGAGCAACTGGGCATCGCCTCGCGCCGCGACTATCCGGCCGGAAGGATGTCGATCGGTCAGCAGCAGCGCGTGGCCATCATCCGCAGCGTGTGCCAGCCCTTCGACTTCATCCTGCTCGACGAACCCGTGAGCCATCTCGACGAGGAGAACAACCGCATAGCCGCCTCCATAATAGAAGAGGAGGCGCGGCGGCAGGGAGCCGGGGTGATATCGACATCGGTGGGGAATCACATCTTGTTGGACTATAATTATCGGTTGAAGCTATGAACTCGCTTGTGGTAAGGCTATTGCGCAAAAACACGTCGGCGGCCCGCGTGGCTGCCTTCGTGCTGTCTAACTTCATCGGAATGGCTATAGTGCTGGGCGCTCTGCAGTTCTACGGCGACGCCCGCTCCATCTGGGAGGAGGAAGACAGCTTCATCAAGACCGACTATCTCGTGGTGAACAAGAAGGTCACGGCCGCCAACACCCTGGGGACCGAGTCCACGCAGTTCACCGAACAGGAGATCGCCGACATCGAGTCGCAGCCGTGGGTGAGGAAAGTGGGACGCTTCTCTGCCAACGACTACAGGGTGGGGGCGTCGATCAACCAGAACGGCCGCGGCCTGAGCACCTATATGTTTTTCGAATCCATCCCCGACGATTTCGTCGACGTGCCCAAGGGGCAGTGGAGCTACCGCGAGGGGAGCGGCGAGGTGCCGATCATCATCTCCAAGGATTATCTGGCGCTCTACAATTTCGGATTCGCCACTTCGGCGGGTCTGCCGCAGCTTTCGGAGGGCTTGATGAGCGGTATACCGATGGAGCTCACCCTGCGCAGCGACGACGGTACGCGCACCGAGACGCTTCACGGTCGCGTGGCCGGCTATTCCAACCGGTTGAACACCATCCTGGTGCCGCAGAGCTTCATGGACGAGAGCAACCGCCTTCTGGGCACCGGGAAGACGCGCCTCCCGTCGCGCCTGATAATAGATGTGAACTCCCCCGGCGACGTGGCCATCCAGAAATATCTCGACGAGAAGGGCTACGAGCTCGCCGGCGACAAGAGCGGCAGTTCGGCGTCGTTCCTGCTGAAGGTGGTGATAGGTGTGGTGCTGGCCGTGGGGGCTATAATCACCGTGCTCTCCATCTTCATCCTGCTGCTGTCGATATCGCTGATTCTGGAGAAGAACAGGATGACGCTTCACCGTCTGATGATGCTGGGCTACGACGCCGGCGACGTGGGGCGGCCTTACAGGATGCTCGTGATCTGGGCGTCGGTGGCGGCTTATCTGCTGGCTCTCCTGGGGGTTCTGGCCATGCGGGGATGGTATATCGACTCCATCCGCGGACTTGGCGGCGGCGACGGTCCGCTGTGGCTCGTGCCGGCGGCGGGCGCCGTGATGGCGCTGCTGAGCATCGGCTTCAATCTCATCGCGGTGAAACGCAGAGTCGACGCCGCCTGGCGCCTCTGAGCACTCTGAGCACTCCGAGAACTCCGAGCACTCAGAGGGACTCCGAGCACTCAGAGAACTCAGAGCACTCCGAGCACTCTGAGCACTCCGAGCACTCAGAGAACTCCGAGAACTCCGAGAACTCCGAGAACTCAGAGCACTCAGAGCACTCAGTGAACTCAGAGAACTCAGAGCACTCAGAGCACTCAGAGAACTCCGAGGGACCTAAACTAAACACATGGGCTGGGCGTTGAAGATACAATGGTGCTATGGGATTAAGGAACGTTTGATGTTAACAATGTTAATTAACAATGTTAAAAGGATATTTTAACACATTTTAATTAGCAAAAAATGATACCTTTGTGTCTGTTTTGCATATCGGAAGGGAAAAAACGATGAAAAACTCTTGAAGTCGCGCCATGTCTCCGCGGCGCGTCGTTTCTGCATATCTAAGTGAAACCGATTCCATGAAGAACATGCAAAATACACTTAACTCGCTGATAGATAATTTAAATAAACCCAATGTAAAACTTAATTTCATTTCTGCATGAAGAACTTTTGTTTTCAGCTGAACAGGAAATTGTGGGTGACGATGGCCTTGCTGTTGACACTTGCATTCCCGTCTCTCGCTCAGACGATCACAGTCACCGGACATGTGGCCGACGAGCTGGGAGAAGACCTGATCGGTGCCACTATTATGGAGAAAGGCACATCCAACGGCACATCAGCCGACATGGACGGTAACTTCACGATCAATGTTCCGGCAAAGGCAATCCTCGTGGTCAGCTATGTTGGCTACGATCCGATGGAAGTGCCTGTAAACGGACAGACGCATCTGGACATCGTGATGAAGGAGAACGCAACCCTTCTGGCCGAGACAGTTGTGATCGGTTACGGTTCGGTAAAGAAACAGGATGCCACGGGATCAGTGGCCGTCATCACCCCGGATGATGTAGAGGCCGGTATCTCGACATCGGCCCAGGACCTTCTGGTCGGCGCCAGCCCCGGTGTGGTTGTAACCACCAACGGTGGTGACCCGACGGGAGCCGCCAACATCCGAATCCGTGGTGGATCTTCGCTTTCCGCCTCCAACGATCCTCTGATCGTGATCGACGGTGTGCCGATGTCGAACATGAGCAACGGTGCCGGCGGTAACGCTCTCACCACCGTGAACCCCAACGACATCGAGTCGATGACCGTGCTGAAGGATGCATCGGCAACCGCCATCTACGGTTCGCGCGCATCGAACGGTGTGATCATCATCACCACCAAGAAAGGTAAGAGGGGCAAACCGAAGGTAACCTTCGCCGCCAACTGGCATGTGAACACCCCGCGCAAGCTCATGAACATGATGAACACAGCGCAGTTCACCGACATGATCCACAAGTACGGCAACGAGCGTGCCAACAACATGCTTACCGAGAACCTCGACGCCGACGGCAATCCGTACGACACCGACTGGCAGAACAAGGTGCTCCGCACAAGCTTCTCCCAGGACTACTCGCTGAGTGTAGGCGGTTCGCTGGGAGTTGTTCCTTACCGCGTCAACGCATCCTGGACCGACTCGAACGGTATCATGCGCACCAACGGCATGCAGCGTACCACAGTCGGCTTCACTGTAAACCCGAAATTCTTCAACGACGCCCTTTCGATCACGGCCAACGCAAGCGGCAGCTACATCCGCACGCGCCACGCCAACTGGAACCTCGCCACGGCAATGGGTATGGCTCCGGTTTATCCCGTATATAAGGATTACACCACCACGGGTTCGACAGGTCTGACAATGTACAACGGCTACTTCAACATCCTGAAGACCACGGGCGACCCCGAGACCAACGCATCTCAGAACCCCGTTCAGGAGCTGATGGACGTTAACAACATCGCCAAGTCGCTCGCATCCAACGGCAACCTGCAGATCGACTACGCCCTCTACTGGGTTCCCGAGCTGCACTTCAACCTCAACCTCGGTTACGACGTATCCAAGAACTGGCAGCACAGCCAGACCGCCCAGAACTCCATCATGGCATGGCGCGGCAACTATCAGAACGGTGCCGGTACGGACTACAGCTGGTATGAGCTTCAGCGCAACACGCTGCTCTCCTTCTACGTGAACTACAAGAAGGACTTCGAGGCCATCAAGTCGAATCTCGACGTAACGGCCGGTTACGACTGGCAGAAGCGCGACTACCACGGCCGCAGCCAGACTTACATCAACACCCTCGGCTACAACAACACATGGTCGAGCATCTATCAGAACGGCACATACAACCTCGCCGTAGACAACGCCACAGAGCAGTATCTCGGCAAGTCGTACAACGACGCTCCCCAGTCGCTCTGGGCCAACCCCCTGCAGCTCGTCAGCTTCTACGGACGTATCAACTACATCTTCGACGACACCTATCTGCTGACCTTCACACTTCGTGACGACGGCAGCTCGCGTTTCTCGAAAGACAACCGCTGGGCACTCTTCCCCTCGCTCGCTCTTGGATGGAAGATCAACAACATGCCCTTCATGGCCAAGACAGCAGGCTGGCTCAACGAGTTCAAGCTCCGTCTCGGCTGGGGTAAGACTGGTCAGCAGGAGATGGATATGTACTTCCCCTATCTGCCTATCTACACCAACTCCTATTCGAACGGTTTCCGCTATCTCGACCCCAACGGATCGGGCGAGTGGATCAATCCCCTCTACCCCGGTGCATACAACGCCGGTCTGAAGTGGGAGACCACAACCACCTGGAACGTCGGTATCGACATGGGCTTCCTGAACAACCGAATCACTCTTAACGCCGACTGGTATCTGCGCAAGACCACCGACCTGCTCTCGTTCGTACCGACCGGAGCATCGAACACGTCGAACTACATGTGGCGCAACATCGGCGAGATGGAGAACATCGGTGTCGAGGTAACCGTAGGCGCAAAGCCTGTGATCACCGAGAACTTCACATGGAGCACCGCCCTGAACGTGGCCTGGAACAAGAACAAGATCACCAAGCTGCAGGGCGACGGCGACTCGTCGGCCATCTCGGCCGCCAACCTTCCCTCGGGAATCGGCGGTTCGCTGCAGTGGCACATCGTAGGCAAGCCGGCCTTCACCTATATGGTTTACGAGCAGGTATACGACAACAACGGCGACCCGATCGAGGGTAAATACGTCGACCAGAACGCCGACGGCCAGATCACGGAGGCCGACCTCATCGCTTACCACAGCAAAGACCCGAAGGTGACCATGAGCTGGAACAACAACTTCAAGTGGAAGAACTGGGATCTCGGTATCGTGCTCCGCGCCAATATCGGAAACTACGTCTACAACAACATCAAGTATGAAAACTCTCGAGTATATCAGGTAGCAGCCGCCCAGTACCAGCTCTCCAACCTGCTGGCCGACACCTTCCTCTTCACCGACTCGAGCGTAGCTACGACGCTGCCCCTCTCCAACTACTTCGTGGAGAACGCATCGTTCATCCGCTGCGACAACATCACTCTCGGATACACCCTCCAGCGCGACTGGGGTTCGATCCGAATCTTCGGCGCCGTTCAGAATCCCTTCGTGATCACCAAGTACAAAGGTATGGATCCCGAGGTGTTCAGCGGTATCGAGTCTTCTCCCTATCCGCGTCCCATCACCACGACGCTCGGTGTAGTTCTCAATTTCTAATCCTGAAGAAAGAAGAAAATGAAAACATTCAAAAAAATATTCATGGCATTGGGTGTGTCGGCGCTCTGCTTCGGAATGTCGTCGTGTGTGAACGATCTCAACCTCGACCCGACCAACCCCAATGATATCACAGATGTATCCAACGACATCGACCGGGTGTTCGCGGATATCTATATGAACTTCTGCACCTACGGCCCCAACGGATCGAACCAGGTGAACGGATTCGACGGCGGTATGGCATCGTTCCAGCGCGCCATGTTCATCGCCGAGGAGATCCCCACCGACGAGGCCAGCTGGCTGTGGGACCCCGCATCTTACGGCACGATGAACTACGGACAGGTAGGTCCGGGTCTCGACTGCGTATACGGCTTCTACTCCCGTCTGTCGATCAACATCGCCCTCTGCAACCAGTTTATCAACTCCTGCAATAACGGCACATTCAAGAACGTAGACCAGAGCAAGATGGACGAGTACATCCGTCAGGCCCGCATCCTGCGCGCCGGCTGCTACTACTACATGCTTTCGTTCTACGACAAGGTGCCCTATGCCGACGAGAACACCACGATGGGAGAGCTTCCCACGCAGATGCCCCGCGCTCAGGTTTACGAGCTCGTGACATCCGACCTGGAGAAGATCATCTCGGAGTATGCTCCCAACCAGAAACCTTACTACGGTTTCGTGGGTCTTGACGCAGCCGAGGCCATTCTGGCCAAGATCTATCTGAACGGCGAAGTGTTCGCCGGCCGCGCCGACTACGACAAGTGCTACAAGCACTGCAAGAACATCATCGACCGTCTGGGCCACGGCGGTAAGTACGGCAACGGTCTTGCCTACAGCTACCAGGGCCTGTTCGGCGCCAACAACAAGCAGTATGTTGTGGGCAACGACGGCAACGAGGTCAACGAGATCATCTGGACGCTTGCCCAGGACGATCCCAACCTGATGTCTTATTCGGGCGCTACCTTCATGGCAGTGGGCTGGATCGGAACCAACGGCGTCGAGTTCACCGCCGAGGGCGCGGAGCCCGACGAGATCGTGAACGGCGTAGGCTATACGTTCGACAAGAAGGCCACAGGCTGGATCTCCTCCTACTGGTACAATGTGAACGGCGGTTGGAAGTGTATGGTGGCCCGCAAGAGCTTCATCAAGAAGTTCGAGTGGCTCGACGCCGAGATGAGCGAGAGCGACGACCGCCGCGTGGCACTGTTCCAGACCCAGAAGCACGGCTTCACCGTGGAGAATCCCTCTCTGGTGGGCGACGACTGGGGTAAGAACGGTTACCTGGCAGTGAAATACTCCAACTGGAACTACAACGAAGACGGCACACTGAGCGCAGATCAGCCCACACCGAAGGATCAGCTTGGCGGCGACTACGCGGTGATCCGTCTGGCCGAGATCTATCTGACGGCAGCCGAGGCCATCCTCCAGGGCGGCGGCGGCAGCCAGGCAGAGGCCACACAGTATGTGAACTACATCCGTCAGCGCGCATACGCCGACAAGTATGTTGCCTACAACTCCGTGAACATGAGCGTGCTCCGCGACGAGCGCTGCCGCGAGCTCTACACAGAGAACGTGCGCCGCACGGACCTCATCCGCTGGAACCAGTGGTGCACAGGCTACACCTGGGAATGGAAGGGCGGTATCGCAACGGGTACGAACCTTCCCGAGTACACCAAGCTCTATCCCATACCCTCTCGCGTGATGGTTTCCTCGAACTTCGATCAGACCACCGGCTACTAATCAACCATTGTTAAATTATCATACATCATAAGATAATGAAGAAATTAATGATGATATCGGCTCTCGGACTCCTGCTTGCCGCCGGCTTCACAAGCTGCGAGCAGAACGAAGACCCGAAATATAAAAATCCGACGACGTTCACGGTCAACACGCCGGCGCTCCAGAACCAGGTTCTGCAGACCAACGACGACATGACCAGCAGCGCCACATTCAATCTCTTCGCATCTCAGCCCGACTACGGATATTCCGCAGTGTGCAACTACTCCGCACTGGTGAGTCTCGACCCGGAGGTGCCCTCGTCGGAGGATGCCATCAAGGCCGGCAAGTCGGTGGAACTTGAGAACCTCAACCCCACGAGCGGCGCAATGTCGTTCAAACTCTTCAGCCTCGCCGTGGCCGCCAACAAGATGGCCAACGTCCTGGAGGAAGACCAGTATGCCGACAGCCAGTTCGCAAAGGGTCCGGTGAAGCTTTACTTCCGCGCCGTTTGCCAGATTCCCGGCATCGACGGCAGCCGCATCGTTTCGAGCAACGTCGTAAGCTACGACAAGGTGAATGTTGTATACGCTGTTCTGAAACCGGGATGGGTTTACATCTGCGGTGACGTCGAGACACTCGACGGCGCATACAAGAACGGCTTCGCAGGCCCGAACTCAGCCAACGCCACCCTCTACGAGAACTTCCGTCTCTACGAGCCCGACGATCTGGCAGGCGAGAAACTCTATGTAGGCCAGTTCAACCTCACTCCGAAGGAGAACGGCGCCGACGAGTCGAGCCCCGACAACTCGAGCCAGTTCCGCTTCTTCACCGAGCTCCTCGGCTGGGTGAACACAGCATCCTACGGTTCGAACGAAGCCGACTTCTACGTAGTGCCCATCACAGACTTCGTGAAGAACGGCGGAATGTACCAGGGCGAGGTAATCGCTCAGGGTCTCGGTAACTGGGGTATCCACTGCACCGAAACCACAGCCGTCACCATCGTGTTCGACCTCACCGGCCTGAACGTCTATGTGATGGAGGGTCAGAAGAACGTAACGTTCATCGGTCGCACACCTAATTTTGAATGATGCCAACCTGAGAAGGGAAAGCCCGGCCTCCGGGGCGGGCTTCCCGACTCACAATAATGACAAAAGAGAAATTTCATTATGAAAGCTATAAAATTCTTATCGATAATTGCGCTGATGGCGGGTATGGTATCGTGTAGCGACGATCTTCCCGATCCCCCCGCACAGAGCTATCCCAATCCCGACGGCATTTTCGAGGACTCCGGTCTCGTTGTCGCCCAGGATCTGAAGGAAGTGAACCTCAAGAGCTGCAACGAGCAGAACATCAACGCCGACATGGCCGGAATCACATCGCTCGTGAACTTCCCCGACAGCTACGAGCTTCAGGTGTTTGCCGAAGTATCGGGCACGGAAGACTTCGCCAACTCCATGGTGGTGAACACCATCATCGAGGAGACAACGGATGACCTCGGCGCCGTTACGGCCCGCAAGATCACGATCAACCCCGACGTGCTCAACGGAGCCATCCAGTCGGTGATCTCCAAGAAACCCGGAACGTACAGCACCTGGGTGCGCTACGCAGCCTATGCCGTTCGCAACAACACCAACATCCGTCTCGGCGGTATGAACGCCTTCTACGGCACGTTCGAGTACAACGTCACCACGCTCGACCCGACCACAGTGATCGAAGAGAACTATTATCTCGTGGGCAGCTTCTGCGACTGGGATATCTCGAAGGCACTGAAGTTCAACAACACCGTGGCAGGCGCCAACCAGTACGACAACCCGCAGTTCTCCGTCAAGGTCGACGTTACGGAGGCTCAGGCCAACGAAGGCTTCCAGTGGATGGTGATCCCGGCTTCGACCTATACGAGCAAGGATTACGCAAGCGGCGCATTCGGCGTGAAGGGCGAATCGGAGGCAGCCAGCGGTATCCTCAACCCGGCCACGGCCAAGGGAGAGAGCGCAGGTCTGATCACGAACGCCGGCCCGATGCTGATCACGATCAACATGGAGCTCGACACCTACACCGTGGGCTACGCACTCGACGAGCTCTACGTGTTCACCGCAGCGAAGAATGCCTTCGCAATCCACACCAGCGACTACATCAATTACACCGGTGTGGCAGCTCTCGGAACGGTTTACTATCTTGCCGACGAGCCCTCGATGAAGGCAGGCACGTTCTTCAAGCAGGCTCCCGACACGGAGCCCGTGCTTGAGGCTGAAGGCATCCAGAGCGGTCAGCTCACATCGAAGAGCGACGGTACGAACATCAAGTCGCCGCTGAAGGGCACGAACTTCTACTGGATGGAGGTGAACCTTGCCCAGCTCACCTACAAGATGAGCCACATCTCCTCGATCAGCGTGATCGGCGCAGGCAACGGCTGGGATCTCGCCACCGCACCTGCACTGACACCGTCGAGCGACTACAAGACCTGGACAGCCAAGGGCGTTCAGATCGGCGACGAGTTCAAGCTGAACTGCAACGGCGCATGGGATCTCGACTTCGGCGGAACGAAGGTAGAGACGGTAGTCGGCAGCGAGCAGTCGTTCAACCTCGTGTTCAAGGGCGGCAACATGCAGGCTACCCCCGGAACCTACGACATCGAGGTTAACTTCGGCACATATCCCTACACCATCACTCTTAAATAATCCACGCAAATCAGATAGAGAGTCCGGGCCAGGCGGTCCGGACTCTTTCTTTTTAGGGGAATTTGTCAAGTTTTTGCAAAAAAAATATGATTTATTGTGTGAGGGAATCAAAAAAATTATTAATTTTGCAGAGTATTTATGCCTGAAAGGCAGATGCCATGATTTAAGGTTAATCCGAACTCCGAGGCCGGAAAGACTCTCCGGGAAATAGATGAAAAACTCCGGAACATCCGAAAAGAGGGCCCCCGCCCCGCCCAAGTTGAAACCTGCATGACTCCTGAACTCCCCGGCATAGACAATGGACTCACTCCTGTTTGAAATAAGTATATAACTTATATTTAACAACTTAATATATTAACCAAAATTCTAAACTAAAAAGTTATGAAGAAGTTTTACGCATTTGCACTGCTCGCAGCAGCAGCTCTGAGTGCCAGCGCACAGGACGGCGCACCCCTCTATGCCACCGGTTCGAGTGATTCCTTCCCCGCAGCCTGGGATCCCGCAAACTGCGCAGAGTTCGTATGGGCAGACGGTGTTTACACCCTTACAGCCGACAACCTGGTGAAGATGAAAATCTCCACAGCACAGGGTGACTGGGATACATTCAACGGCTCGGCTCTTCAGCTCGCAGGCGTATCCGTTTCGAAGGACAACATGGGCCAGGCTCTTCCCCTCGAGGCAGGTGACGGCGACATCGAAATTCCTTGGACTGGTGACTACAAGGTAGTTGTAGCTGCCGACCTCAGCACCATCATCTTCACCACCGACACTCCCGAGCCCACAGGTCCGGCAGAGATCTATCTCCGCGGCGATGCAGTAGGCAGCTGGGACGCTCAGCCCGACTGGATGTTCACACAGGTAGAGGGCAACAAGTATGTCTTCAACCTCAAGGCAGCCGACAAGGTTATCCCCGCCGGTCTCGATTTCAAGATCGCTGACGCCAACTGGGGTACCATCAACTACGGTAGCGACGGTGAGGTTTGCGAGCTCGACGTTCCCTACGAGTGGGTTTACAACGCATCTAACGCTACTCTCGCAGAGGAGTGCACAGGTTATGTAGAGATCGAGCTTCCCGAGGAGGCAAAAGGTGCTCTTTCAGTAACCTTCAGCAACGACGACTATGCAGGTGTACAGGGTGTTGTAGTTGAGAACGCAGCAGCTGTTTACTACAACCTCCAGGGTGTACGCGTTGCCAACGCCGAGAACGGCCTTTACATCGTAAAGCAGGGCAACAAAGTAAGCAAAGTTTACGTAAAGTAAGTTTACAGAAACCATAGCAACACAGCCGCGGAAGCGGCGGCAGACGGGCGTCAGCCCGCAAGCCGCGGAGCGGCGCAAGATTTGAGCCGTCTGGACCAGCCGGATGGCAGCCGCGGAGCGGCGTAAGATTTGAGCCCCCGGTGTAGATGATTGATGGAGCG
>X378_Fat_Sand_Rat__coassemble_125_pt1 | contig 15756 bp, 10 predicted proteins | sample X378_Fat_Sand_Rat__metabat2_low_PE_004 | metagenome-assembled genome bin X378_Fat_Sand_Rat
TGCTCCACCCGGGGCTCAAATCTTACGCCGCTCCGCGGCTGCCATCCGGCGATACGATATATCCAACCTTCCGCGGCTGCCGGCCGGCTATACCCTGCCGCAGCTTTCGCGATGGGGATTTTTTACTTTTGTTGTTATACAACATATATTGAAAAATTCATCATTTTTTTATTTGCCGTCTGACTTTTATTTTGTAAGTTTGCATTGAATATCTGCGGCAGTATCGGACTGAAGAGTCAGCCACCCAAAACGGGCCGCAATGCCAAGAAAACACCTATAAAATCTAATAGATACTTAAATCTAACGAAAACATGAACATTAACGAAATTCTGGCCAACCTTGAGGCCAAACATCCCGGTGAGAAAGAATATCTCCAGGCCGTGAAAGAAGTGCTGCTCTGCGTAGAGGAAACCTACAACCAGCACCCCGAGTTCGAGAAAGCCCGCATCATCGAGCGTATGGTGGAGCCCGACCGTATCTTCACATTCCGCGTGACTTGGGTAGACGACAAGGGTGAGGTTCAGAACAACATCGGCTATCGCGTGCAGTTCAACAACGCTATCGGTCCCTACAAGGGAGGTATCCGTTTCCACGCTTCCGTCAACCTTTCGATCCTTAAGTTCCTCGGCTTCGAGCAGACTTTCAAAAACGCCCTCACCACTCTCCCCATGGGAGGCGGCAAGGGAGGTTCCGACTTCTCGCCCCGCGGCAAAAGCGACGCCGAGATCATGCGTTTCTGCCAGGCCTTCATCCTCGAACTCTGGCGCAACCTCGGTCCCGACCGCGACGTTCCCGCAGGTGACATCGGCGTCGGTGGCCGCGAGGTAGGATATATGTACGGCATGTACAAGAAACTCGCCCGCGAGAACACCGGTACGTTCACAGGCAAGGGCCTTTCGTTCGGCGGCAGCCGCATCCGTCCCGAAGCCACCGGTTTCGGCGCCCTCTATTTCGTAGAGGAGATGATGAAAGACCTCAACACAACCATCAAGGGCAAGACCATCGCAATCTCCGGCTTCGGCAACGTGGCTTGGGGTGCCGCTACAAAAGCCACTGAACTCGGTGCGAAGGTAGTCACCATCTCCGGTCCCGACGGATATGTCTACGATCCCGAAGGTCTCGACGCCGAGAAGATCGAGTATATGCTCGAACTCCGCGCAACGGGCAACGACATCGTAGCTCCCTATGCCGACAAGTTCCCCGGCTCCACCTTCTTCGCAGGCCGCAAGCCCTGGGAGCAGAAGGTCGACATCGCCCTTCCCTGCGCCACCCAGAACGAGCTCAACGAGAACGACGCCAAGCAGCTCATCGAGAACGGCGTCCTCATGGTCGCTGAGGTTTCCAACATGGGTTGCACCGCCGAGGCTATCGACACCTTCATCGCCAACAAGACTCCCTACGCTCCCGGCAAGGCCGTGAACGCCGGTGGTGTTGCCGTCAGCGGTCTCGAGATGACCCAGGACGCCGAGCACATCCAGTGGAGCGCCGAAGAGGTAGACAGCAAGCTCCATGTGATCATGGCCGACATCCACGAGAACTGCGTTAAGCACGGAACTCAGGCCGACGGCTACATCAACTACATGAAGGGCGCCAACATCGCGGGCTTCCTCAAGGTGGCCGACGCCATGATGGCCCAGGGCATCATCTAATCGGATAGATTACTGACACCATAGAAAGAATATGGCCGTCCTCCAAGGGGCGGCCATATTTGCTTCCGTAAAGAATACGGCCGTCCATCAGGGCGGCCGTATTTGTTTCATATTCGCTATTTACGCAGGCGCAGCAGCGTCCAGACTATCGTGATGAGGGTGACGCCCGTGTCGGCGAACACCGCCGCCCAGAGCGTGGCTATCCCGAAGGCTCCGAGTATCATCACCGCCGCCTTCACTCCCAGCGCGAAGGTCACGTTCTCCGTGACTACACGGCGCACCTTGCGGGCCAGGCGGATGGCCTCGGGGAGCTTGGTGAGCTGGTCGCCGGCTATCACCACGTCGGCGCTCTCCATGGCGATGTCGGTGCCCATCGTGCCCATGGCAACGCCCACGTCCGAGGCGGCGATGGCCGGCGCGTCGTTGATGCCGTCGCCCACAAACGCCACCTTCCCTCCGCGTTTCCTTATCTCCTCGATGGCCGTCTGCTTGTCGGCGGGAAGGAGTTCGGCGTGATAGCGGTCGGCTCCGATCTCCCTGGCCACGCGCTCCACGGCCTCCTTGCGGTCGCCCGAAAGGATCTCCACCGAACCGATTCCGAGCGAATGCAGGCTCCTCACGGCCTCCGCGGCCTCGGGCTTGATGGTGTCGAGAAGATAGATGGATCCGATATATTTCCCGTCGCACTCCACGCAGATCTCCGAACCCTCGCCGGTGCGCACGGGAAGGTCGACCATCAGACGCGTCATCAGGGCCGGCGAACCCACCGCGCACTTACTGCCGTCCACCTCTCCCTGGATGCCGTGGGCCACGGTGGTCACGCCCGATGTGGGCAGCTGTTTCAGACCGCGCTTCTTCGCCTCTGCCACGATCGCCTTGGCCAGCGGATGGGTAGACTCGGCGTCGAGCGAGGCGGCCGTCTGAAGCAGCTTGTCGGCGTCGGAGGGATTACCCGATGCCGGGGCTATGCCGCTGATGTGGAAGGAGCCCGTGGTGAGCGTGCCGGTCTTGTCGAACACCACCGTGTTGATGTCGCGGAGCGCGTCGACATATTTCGACCCCTTGAACAGAAGGCCCCTTCGCGAGGCGTTGCCCAGAGAGGCGAAATAGCTCAGCGGTATGCTCACGACAAGTGCGCAGGGGCAGGAGCAGACCAGGAACACAAGCGAGCGCTTCAGCCACTTCATCCATTCGAAATCGTAGTGGCCCGCAAGCGACACTATCCATGGAATCACGAACACGAGCAGAGCGGCTATGAACACCACCGGCGTATACCAGCGGGTGATGCGCCGCAGCATGTTCTCCGTGGGCGACTTCGTGGCCTGGGCGTCCTCGATCATCTTCATGATGCGGCTCATCGACGAGTCGGAGAACGCCCGGACGCTGGTGAGGTTCACGGCCTTGTCCACGGGTATCATTCCCGACGAAATCTCCTCGCCGGGCTTGTAGCTGCGGGGCACGGACTCTCCTGTGATGGCCGACGTGTCGAAGTCCACGGGTGAGTCGCCGAGCAAAGTGCCGTCGATGGGCACCCTTTCTCCGGGAAGCACGCGAAGCGTCTGGCCCGGTTTGACCTCCTCGGGCCTGACCGTGCGGAGCTCCACCCCCTCTACTATCACGGCCTTCTCGGGGAGGCGACCCAGCAGGGCCTTGATGCGGCGCTTGACGTCGTCGGAGGCGGTGTCTTCCATCTTCTCGCCGAAGGAGTAGAAGAGAAGCACGGCCACGCCCTCGGGATATTCCCCGATGATGAAGGCACCGATCGTGGCGGCCACCATCAGCGTGAACTCGTTCATAACGCTCCCTTTCCCCCACGACTCGAACATCTCGCGGAAGATGGGAAGTCCCACGGGCAGCAGGGCCACGATGAAGAAGAGGAGGGCCGTAAGACTGAAGTCGGTCCCTATCCAGGAGTCGACCGACGCGAAGACGCCCGTATGCTGCAGGATGATTCCCGCCACAAGCATCAGGGCGCTGACTATCTCGCTGCTGTATGTGCGCAGCCAGCCCTGCTTCACCCCGTCGTGATGGTGGTGGTGGCAGTGGCCGTGGCAGTCTCCATGCTGATGCTTATGCTCATGCGCGTGCTGATGCTGATGCCCGTGCTCGCGGGCGTTGTCTTGGGAATGTGAATGCTTGCTCATAATTGCTTTCTCTTAATATCTGAAGCAAAATTAGAGCGAAAAAGTTGCAACCGAATTGCATTTTCAGCAATCCGGCTGCATTCCCTTAAAAAATCGTCTGTTTATCGTCAGATATCTATCCCCGCTATCCTGAGAATCTCCTCGGGGTCGGAGACGATATGGTCGGCATATGCGGAGCGCAGTTCCGACACGGGGCGGAATCCCCAGGTGACACCCACCGACTCCACGCAGGCCCTGCGCGCCGTCTCGATGTCGATGGCCGAATCGCCGCAGTAGAGCACGTCGGCCTTCGGAGTGGGGCATTCCGTCAGTGCCTCGAATACTATCGACGGGTCGGGCTTCTTCGGACGGTCGGGCACCTCTCCCAGCACGGCCGCGAACGTCCCCTCGGGGAAGAAATGACCGATGATCTTGTCCACGGCCTTCTGGTATTTGTTCGACGTCACCGCCAGGTTCACTCCCGCCGTGCGGAATATCTGCACCATCTCCATGATGCCGGGATAGGGCTGGGTGAAGTCGGTGCAGTGCTCGCCGTAATACTCGAGAAAATACTTGAGCAGCTCGTCTACCGTCTCCGGAGAGGCGTCGGGTTCGGCGCGTTCTATCAGTTTCCTCACGCCGTTGCCCACCATATAGTTGTAGCTGGTGAGGGGATGTTCGGCGAAACCCATGCGCTTCAGGGCATAGTTGCAGGCGTTGCCGAGGTCGGCAATGGTGTTGAGAAGCGTACCGTCGAGGTCGAAGATCACAAGTTTTTTCATCATGGATAGATGTTTAGAATGGATATCCTATCGAGAAATGCAGCGAATGGTCGCGTTTCCATTTCGGATGTATCAGCGGCCACGGCTCCTGGTCGATGGCCGGATTGTGGGCTTTCATACCCATGTCCAGGCGCACGAGGAAGTAGTTGAAGTCGAGCCTTATGCCGATTCCATAGGCGGCGGCCAGCTCTTTATAAAACGATTTGAAGCTGAATTTGCCGTATGGTTGCGAAGGATAATCCCTTATTGTCCAAATATTTCCCAAATCGACGAACGCCGCTCCCTCTATCACCCAGAAGAGCTTGACGCGATACTCCGCGCTGAGGTTAAGCTGGATGTCGCCGCACTGATAGATGAAGTCGGTCACGGAGTTCGAGCCGGGATAGCGCCCGGGTCCGAGCGTTCGCACTGCCCAGCCGCGCACTCCGTTGGCGCCGCCGCCGTAGAAGCGCTTCTCGAAGGGGAGCACCTGCGAGTTGCCGTAGGGGACTCCGATGCCGAAGCCGGCGTAGCAGGCCAGGGCGTTGCGGCGGTTGAAGGAGTGCATGTAGGAATAGTCGGCGTCGACGCGGAAATATTGCGAATAGTTGATGCCGAATATCTTGTAGGGCTTCTCGTGGAAGTTGGAGCGGTGGTTGAATATCGAGCTCATCGCGAAGAGGAAGTTGCCGGCGATCTCTGTGCCCACCCTCACGGTCATCACGTCTTTCTGGCGCTCGCGGTTCACGAGCCCCTGCTGCCGCTTGTTGGTGTAGTAGAAATTGAAGCCGGCGCGCATGATGAAGTGGTCTTCGTAGCTGTATTTAAGCAGCGGGTTGTCGGGCGCTATCTGGTCGAGGAAGTCGTTGGTGCTCTTCGGGAGATACACGTAGTTGATGTCGATGGGGGTCAGCGTGAAGCGCTGGCGGTTGGCGCGCTGGGTCCATTTGTAGTCCCAGCCGGTGGCGGCGATGATGCGCGTGAACTCGGGCCGCTCCTGATAGTTGAGCGAGAGGTGGAACTCGGAAGAGGCCTTGATCTTCCGCTTGAAGCTCTCGCGCAGTAGCGGGGCCTTGAATTTGGGGAAAGTCAGCGAGCTTTCCACGCCGTATTCCATGAAGCGGTTGTGGATGAAGCCCTCCAGGTTCCCGGTGAGCGACTGATAGCTGCCCCTCAGCTTCAGGTTGAGCGTCTCGGATCCTTTCCCCACGTTGCGGTGGGTGTAGTTCACCGACGCGGCCACTCCGAAGTCGCCCTCGGAGTTGGTGCCCTCTATCTCCAGGGCTATCGACTGCGAGCGGTCGGGCGTGAGCATCACGTAGGCGTCTAGCAGTTCCTCGCCTCCTATCACCCCCACCGGAATGAAGCGGATGTTGATGAATTTCAGTATCGGCAGCCGCCCGAAGGCGGTGTAGGTGTTGTCCACCTGCCGCTGGCTGTAGGTGGCGTTGCGGCGGATGAAGCAGTTGTCGTAGAGCACTCCGGGCGAGAGATATTTCTTCTTCCCGTAGAGGATGGTGATACCCTTGTATACCACGGTGTCGGCGGCCACGTAGCGGCGCGGGTCGGAGTCGACGCCGGGTTCGAAACTGGGGATGATGTAGATGTTCCTTACGTAATAAGGATTGTGGGTGTCGATGTTCAGTCTGTTGGCCGACTCTGGATAGGGTGGATTCACTATCATGGTGAGGTCCACCTCGCGGCTCCCCTCGGTGGTGTCGGCGTTGAAGGTGATGAATTCCTTCCCCAGCGCCCAGTAGCCCCGGTTGCGCAGCCGCTTGATTATCATCTCGCGCTGCTGGTCGAGCTCCCCGCGGTCGAGACGGCTGCCGGGCACGGCCGTAAACCGCGCCGAGTCCTTCATTATCAGCTCGCGCAGGGTGTCGTTGGGGAAGACGTATTCCACGCTCCGGATGGTGTGCGGCTGGCCGGGTTGGAGCCGGTATGTCAGCTTCATCTTCTTTTTCTTCTGATTTGGGAAGGAGTCCACCTCCACCTTGGCGGCCAGGAATCCGGCGTTGTTCATCGCCTTCAGCAGCTGGCGGGCGTCGGTGACTGTGGCCGCGGAGTCGTAGATCACCGGGGCCTCGCCGAGCTTGCGCACCCATTTGTTCCACCATTTCGTGGAGTCGTTGCCGCTCATGTTGTAGACGCCCAGACGCAGCTTGGCGATGTGCAGCATGGAGTTGTTGGGCCGCTGTCTCACGTAGGCCAGCATCTCCTGCTGGTTGAAGGTCTTGGTGGAGTCGTCGATCTCGATCTTCACCTTGTCGAGGAGATATTTCCCGTCGGGCACATGGCGCGTGCTCGAGCAGCCCGCCGCGATCAGGGCGAGCATGCAGAGCATCGTCAGCGCTATGTTCCGGGTTCTCCTTCTCATATTCCCTTATCCGTTTATTTCTCCTTATCCGTTTATTTCTCCTTGCGCCCGAAGCGCGGATCGATCTTCACCAGCATGCAGGAGAACATCGTGGCCACGCAGCAGAGCATCACCACCCAGAAGAAGTTAACATATCCCTGGGGCGTGCCGGCCCCGAAGAGATGCAGCTGGTCGAGCGAGTCGTGTATCCACCCCGCGAACATGCCGGGAATCATCATTCCGAGCGCCATGAAGGCCGTGCAGAAGGCGTAGTGGGATGTCTGGCTCTCGCCGCGGCTGAAGTAGATGAGATAGAGCATGTAGGCCGTAAAACCGAATCCGTAGCCGAACTGCTCGATGCCTACGGCCGTGCAGATGAAGGCGAAGTTCTGGGGCTGGGCCATCGCCAGCCAGCAGTAGAAGATGCAGGGGAGCGTCAGACTCAGCGCCATGGGCCAGAGCCATTTCTTGAGTCCGCCGCGCGAGATGGCGATACCTCCCAAGATTCCGCCGGCCAGCAGGGCTATCACGCCCACCGTGCCGTTCACCACTCCCACCTGGGCCGTGGAGAGTCCGAGTCCCCCCTCGGCTCTGGAGGCCACCAGGAAGGGCTGCACCATCTTCACGCAGAGCGCCTCGGGCAGACGGTAGAGCAGCATGAAGAGGAGCGCCGTGACGATATGCGGCTTGCGGAAGAAGGTGACGAACGTCATTCCGAAATCGCGCAGGATGGTCTTGGGCGTCACGCCGGGAATCGGCTTGTCTTTGGCCGGTTTCGGCATGGCGTAGGTGTGGTAGAGGGTGACGAGCAGGAAGAACACCGAGAGGATGAAGAAGACGGTGCTCCAGGCCGCCGGGACGTTGTTGAACCGCTGCTCGAGATGGCCGGCAAGGATCACCAGACCTCCCTGGCCGATTACGCTGGCTATGCGGTAGAACGTGGAGCGCACGCCCACATAGGCGGCCTGGTCGTGCTCGGAAAGCTCGAGCATGTAGTAGCCGTCGGCGGCGATGTCGTGGGTGGCCGAGCAGAAGGCCATCAGCCAGAAGCACACCAGCGTGGAGGAGAAGAAGAGCGATGTGGGCAGGAAGAAGCCCACGGCGGCCATGGTCACTCCGATGAGCAGCTCCATCGAGATCACCCAGAGGCGCTTGGTCTTGAACAGATCGACAAAGGGGCTCCAGAAGGGCTTGATCACCCACGGGAGATAGAGCCAGCCTGTGTAGAAGGCCATGTCGGTGAGGTTGATCCCCATGTTAACGTACATGAGCACCGTCAGCACGTTGACAGCGAAATAGGGGAGTCCCTCCGCCACGTAGAGCGTCGGAATCCACATCCATGGCGATCTTTTCTTTCTGAAGGTATGCGTTGTTGTCATTGTCGTTGTCGGTTCAATAGATTTTCGTGAGATTGGTCATCGGGTAATAGAACCGCAGTATGTCGCGGAATCCCATCCCCTCGGCTGCCATCCTGGCGGCTCCTATCTGGCAGAGTCCCACTCCGTGTCCCCAGCCCCGGCCCTGGATTATGAAGCTGTCGGCCGAGTGGCGCACGCGTATGGCCGAGGAGTAGAGGGTGTTCTCCGCCAGCGCCTGGCGTATGGCCAGTTCCTTGCCGATGCGTATCTTCCCTTTCGAGCCGGCGACGAGAATCTCGGTGAGTCTGCCCGAAGCCCCTTTCTTCAGTCCGCGGATACGTTGGGGCGTGCCGATGTCCTCGCCTGTGATGCGGAGGATGTTCTCGCGCACTTTCTCTTTCGATATCCGGGCTCTCCAGCGGTAGAAGTCGCGGGTCTCGCCGTCGTAGTTCTTCAGCGATCGGGAGAGGAATTCCGCGCGTTGCTCGGGATCCATCTCCGAGAGGTCGCACCAGGGGTCGTCGCGCGAGACGAGATAGGGGAGGTCTCTGTCGGCCCAGCAGGAGGAGAAGATCTCCGTGCGGCCGCCGCAGCATTTCGAGAACCTGGCGTCGACGATGTTTCCGCCGGCGTCGGTGAGCACCAGTCCGCGCGTCTCCTCCACAGCTTTCTGGGCCCGTTCGGTACCGGCGCTCGGAATCCCCTGATAGCGCTGGCAATGGTCGTCGCTGCAGACGTCGAACCCTTCGTGGTCGCAGGCGTCCTGCCAGCCGATGTGCCGCCCGGGCTCATCCACCTTTCCCGCCTCGGAGTCGAGTCCGGCGTGGCGTATCTTCCCCAGCGCCCAACTCCGCGAGATGATGGCGTGGGCCTTGAGGAACTCCTCGGGCGCCTCCGGATTCATCTCGCTGGCGATGACGGAGCATACGTATCGCTCGAGCGGAAGGATGTTGACGGTGCGGCCGCCGGCGTTTTCTATCTCTCCCTCCACCTCTATCGATATCGGCCGCTGCCAGTGGAATCCTTTCCCGATGAGAAGGTTGTCGATGCGGCTCACGCCTCCTCCGCTCACGCCCACGCGCGCCTCGCCGTCGGTGATGAGTCCGACGCGGATCATGGGTTCGGATATGTCGGAGCCGTAGCGGTTCATAACGCGTTTACGTGCTCTTTTATTTTCTCGGGAATGCGGTCGGCGAAGGCCACCTCGGCGTATATCCGGGCGGCCGTGTCGGCGTCGAGGCGGTCGAAATCCTCCTTGCGCGGCACGATCATCAGTCCGGCCATGTCGATGGCTCCCGGACTTATCACCATCCTCTCCCCCTCGGGAAGGTCGTAGCAGGCGGGCCGGTGGGCGCGGCGCGGCACTACGAGTCCTCTCAGCAGACCGTCGTCGCCTATCCAGAAGAAGGCGTTGCGGAGGTCGGTGTCGAGTTTTCCGGTCTCTGCGTCGAGCCCCGGCGTGCACAGAAGCTTCAGTAACATGAGACTCCCCTCCATACCGGGGGATATCGTCGCCGCCACGAAATGAAAGGGGAGGTCGAGGCCGGTCTCGTCGGAGAAGAGCATGCTCTTTCTGTCGGCGGGCAGAAGGCTTTCGGCCAGCCGGAGCAGCGGGAGCTCCGATTTCAGCACTCCCTGCAGATGCAGATGGTCGGGGGCCGAGGCTCCGGCCTTCGCTCCGTTGAAGAACAGGGCGAGGTCGGGGGCTGCGGAAACCATCTGCACCGTCTCGAACGGAATTTGCTTCTGGGGCGTGTGCCTCGTGGATGCCACGGTGAAGTGCACGGGCAGGATCGGATATGGATTCACCAGCAGTTCCCATCCCTTCATCCAGGGAATCGCTATCTGCTCCTTCGGCCTGTTTTTACGGCAGAGGAAGCAGGGGCGGTTCTCGATCGACTTGCGGTCTACCGCCGCTCCGGTTGAGCGGATACGGGCCGGATTGTACTGGGCCGCGCCTTTAAGCGCTCCCAGTTCCAGCGGTTTGCGGCTGCATTCGGCAAGGCGGAAGAAATTCTCCCTGGCCAAGGGCCAGGCCTCGAGCTGCGTCTCGATAATGGTGTTGATGTCCTCCGTGGAGAGGGGCGTCGGAACGTCGGGAATTCTGTTTTCGGCTTTCATTATTTCTGTTGAGGGGTTCAATCCTCGTCGGTGTCAAAGATGTCGGAATCATCGTCGTCGTCATCCTCCTCGTCGTTGCGGTTGAAGAGGGAGTCGAGCAGTCCGGCGGGAAGCATTCCCCCCAGATAGTGCCAGCGGCCTTCGCCGCGGTGGCGTTCGCGGTTCTGCTTCACGCGGGCCAGGAGTTCGATGCTGCGGATGCAGTCCTTGTAGTCGTTGTTGGCGTTCACCTTCTCTATGGAGAGGGCGGCGTCGGAGTTCCCCTCCCAGCGGCGGCAGAGATAGAGCGAGCGGTAGATGCGTCCTATCGAATAGTCGCGGCAGATGCGCAGCGCCATGGCGTAATCCTCGCCGTAGCTCACGTTGGGGAAGAGGAATTTGCGCGCTATCGGAGTGAAGAAGGCGCGCGGTGCACCGAGTCCGTTTATCCTCAGGGCGTTGTTCGCTCCGTTCTCGTCGGTCCATTCCGAATGGGTTATTACTCCCGGCGGAATCACGTTGCCGTCGAAGTCGGTGAGGGTGTAGCTGCCGATCACCATGGCGTGGTTGCCCAGCCTGAAGGCGGTGACGATGGTCTGGATCACGTCGGTGTCCTCGTAGATGTCGTCGGAGTCGAGCTGGATGGCGAAGCGGCCGCATTCCCCGGAGGTGATGGCGCGGTTCCAGCAGCCGCCTATCTGCAGGTTTTCCGAGGCGTCGACTTTCTTGAGAACGAGTCGCGGATCCCTGCAGGCCTCGAGCAGTTCGCGGGTGCCGTCGGTGGAGTCGTTGTCGACCACTATCACGTTGAAGGGGAACGTGGTCTGCTGCGACAGGGCCGAGTTCACGGCGTCCATGATGGTGCGGGCGCGGTTGCGCACCGGTATCACCACCGTGGCCTCCACCGGAAACTCCTCCTCGTCGTAGTCCACTTTCTCGGGCTGGGAGGCCACCAGTCCGTCGATCTCCTGGAGATGGCTGGTGAGCACGGCCTCCATTTCCAGCTGGTAGTTGCGGTTGCGGGGGGTCACGTAGTCGTGCTGCTTGCTGCCGCTGAGGCGAAGGTCGACTTTCTCGGCCGTGTAGAGGTATTCCTGCACCATGCCGATCATCCTGCCCGTCACGAGGCGGAGGCGAAGCGCGTACCAGCCTCCGTCGAGCATCTGCGAGTCGGCGTCGGAGAAGTCTTCCGAGGCGGCGAGCACGTCGGCGGCGTTGAGCAGCACGAGCGAGCCGAAGTCGAAGTCGTCGCGCAGCGAACCCGACTGATAGTCGTTCACTGGATGGTTCTGCAGCGTGCCGTCGGGCAGACGGTCGCGGAAGTAGCAGTAGGTGAGGGTGGAGTCGATGTCCGACGCCACATCGGTGAGACGGTGCACGCAGTGCTCGTCGAGTTCGATCTTCTTGTCGTCGAGCTGCACGAGCACGAACTGCTCGAGCGGAGCGCGGAAGATGGCCTCGCGCAGGGCGTTGACCGTGGTGAATCTTATTATCTCCATTTCGTAATGTCAGGTTGTGGGCGGAGTCGGGCTGCGACTCCCCGGGGCGTTATTTGCTCACGCTCTTCAGCATCTTGGCGAAGATGGCGGCGCGCTGGGCGTCGTCTTTTATCGACTCCAGGGGAATCGACATCACGGCCACCTGTCCGCGGCCGCGGTCGTTGACGATGCCGGCCGTGTTGCCGGTGCCGGCGAAGGTCATGAACGTCTGCGTCCTGGCTCCGGGAGCGGCCGTCAGGATGTCGGGACTCTCCACTATGTAGTGATGCTCGTTGAGCGTGTTGGAATATTCCGTGGTCTTGCCGGTCTGCGTGTCGCGGATGCGGCCGTCGCGGCTCTCCTCGGTGCGGGTCTCGGTCAGTCCCAGCACGTCGCTGGCGAAGGCGCGGTCGTCGGCGGAGCTCCGCATGTCGGTAAGGTCGGAGGCCACATACTGGCCGGTAACGATCAGGTCGCCTCCCTTGTCGGTGTAGTTGCGCAGCTGCTTCTGCAGCGCCGGCGGGAAGGTGCGGAAGCGCACGCCGCTCTTCCCCTTGCCTACGGTGGAGCCCTTCTGCTTGCCTAAGATGAGGTCGACCACCGGATAGTCGGCGAGCTTCACGTCGCCGTTCTCCACCGCGCCGGCCGATGCCGACACGAAGCCCTTGCCGGCCTTGGAGGCGGCGATTCCGTGCACGGCGGCGAAGTCGAAGGTGTTGCCGGCTATCTCCTGCTTCACGTAGTTCTGGTCGCTCTGGCCGAAGCGCTCGCCGGCCGAGCGGCGGAACTCCGACTGATAGCCTGTGAAGAAGTTGTCTTTGATATAGGGCACTCCGAAGTCTTCGCGGGAGTTGAAGCCGGCGTTGCCGTTGCTGGAGTAGTGGCCGGGGGCGCTGACGCGGGTGAAGCCGTTAACGATCAGGATCGGTTTGCTGCCGTCGTTGGCCTCGCGCAGTGCGAGCGTCTCGGAGGGGAAGGAGGCTCCTCCCTGGTTCACGGCTATCACCTTGAACGAGTGGACGTCGTGGTCGGTGACCTTGATGTCGAAATGCGTCGACTTGCTCTCGCCGATCTTGTGGAAACCGAGATCGTCGCCCGAACGCTCCATAATCACGTATTTGTCGGGCATCGCCGTGGGCTCGAGCTTGTCGGGGGTGGCCTTCCACTCGAGGCGGTAGCGGTCTTTCCCTGTGCGTTTGATCATGAAGTCTTTCACCGGGAGGGGCTGGATCACGAGGTCGCGGCCCTTTCGCTGCGAGAGGAAGCGGGCGAGACCCTTGTAGATGGCGCGGCCCACGGTGAAGCGGAACGTCGGGTCGAGGCCGTACTGCATGTCGGCGAAGTTCTGGTGGCTGAGCAGCTCGATCAGCGTGGTCGGCACCTCGGGCACGCGGGCCTCGACATACGATTTGTCCCACATCGAGCGGCGCGTCCAGTTGGGCTCGTATTCCTGGCGGATGTCGCGGGTGATGTTCTGCATCACGATGTCGCAGAGCATTCGCGAGTTGATTCGAGGAGTGCCGTCCTTGTAGGAGGCGCCGTTCTGGGTGAAGTAGATTCCCAGCGTACCCACGATGGAGTCGTCGGCGCGTTTGCCGGCGTCGGTGTGGAGGGCGAGCGTGGCGTCGACGGGGATGTTGAGGCCCTCGCGGCCGGGCAGCACGCGCGAACCTCCCGCGAGATAGTTCACCCAGTGGCCGCGGCTCGTGTAGTCGTCCTTATAGTCGTCCTTGCCGTGGTAGGGGGAGTAGACGTATTCCGGAAAACCGGCCCACTGCAGCCAGTAGCGGGCCCCCTCCAGATAGCGGGGCATTCCGGAGGTGCGGAAGGTGGGCGCGGGTCCTTTCTTCGCCGCGGGCTTCTCGGCTGAGGTCTGCGACTGGGTCTGGTCCAGTCCGGCGGTGTCGTCGATGTCGTCGCTCTCGGCGTTCTCGTCGATCACCTCCTCCTCTTCCTCTTCCTCCTCTTCCATCATCTGGGCTGTGGAGTTGTCGGGGGTGGAGGGGTCGTAATAGATGTCGCGGCGGTTGTTGGAGCGGGCTATGTTGCCCATTCCGCCGCCGATCTTCACGGCGTCGGCCGTCACGATCTTTCCGGGAGTGCCGTTGGTGATGTTGGTGAGCGTCACCACGGGTTCGGTGTCGCTGTAGCCTGCCTCCAGGGGGAAGGTGCCGAGGTAAACCCATGTGCCGCCGCCCATCGTCTGGTTGACGGTGAACTCTTTCGAACCGCCCGAGTAGTTCACGGTGTAGTGGGCGTCGGGGGTGGAGTTCTTCAGCGTCTTGTAGCTTACGTACACGGCGTATTCGCCGTCTTCGGGGATGTCGGCATACCAGGCGGCCACCGACGGGCGGCCACCTTTCTGGGTAGTGGTCTGGCGGTAGGTGCCGTTCTCAAACGGATTCTCGGTGTCGCGGAAGTCGGGAAGGTCGTAGATGAAGCCCTCCTCCTCGCCGGTGGTCCATTTGTGGCTGCCTATCTGCTCCTTGTAGTAGGGCTGGGAGTAGATCTGGCCTTCGGGGTTGGTGTCGTTGTCCACGATCACCTCGTTGGGGTTCGTGTCGCGTTCGCGGGGGAGCATCACGTAGGCTCCGGCGTTCTCGAGCATCGGGGTGACGTAGGGGAGGATGTAGCTCATCGTGTAGGTGTCTTCGAGCGACTGGAAGAGCGACGGACGCTGCCACATCCACGAGCCCGTGCCGGGGCGGAAGTAGCGGCCGTGGGAATGCCAGAGGGCCACGATGTCGTTGTCCATGCCCTTCGAGGCTGTCGCCAGCGGGTGCACCTCCTTCACGAAGGAGGGGTTCTTGCGGTATTGCTCGGGGAGTTTGTCGACCTTGGTGATGTAGTAGGAAAGGCTCTTGCCCCCCACGGTCATGTTCACCGAATAGTTGGAGATGGAGTCGGGGAGTGCTTTCTTCACCGTGCGGCGGAGATCCTCGATGAGGTTGTTGTTCACCGGGAGGTAGGTGAAGTTCTCGTTGAGGCTGACGCTGGCCGTGCGGCGCGAGTGGTCGGTCTTCACGCTGTTCACGCGCAGACCGCCGGGGTTGTATTCCTGGGGGATCTGGGCCAGCAGCGCACTGTTCACGGCCAGGGTGAGGGAGTCGTTCTGGGGCTGCTCTTTCGGGGGAGCCTTGTAGACACTCTTGGCCACGTTGTAGCCGCGGCTGCGGCTCTTCGAGCTCTTCGAGGAACTCGACTTCGACGAACTCTTCCCCTTCGACTTAGAGCGGGAGTTGCGGCTTGATTTCGACGAGCTCTCCTTCTTGTTTTTGGAATTCTTGCTGTTTTTCGAGTTCTTGCTCTCCTTCTTGGAGCTTTTCGAGTTCTTGGAGCTCTTGCTGCTCGAACTGCTCGAACTGCTTGATTTCTTCTTCTTTGAGGCCGGCGCCGGACTTGCCGCGGGGGCTTCGAGAGCCGACGGAGCCGGGGCAGCCGAGGCGAAAGAATCCACGGCCTCCGTCGACGTCACGGCGACAGTAAATGCGATTATGAGATTTAAGATATTCCGATACTTCATAGCTTGCAAAATTACAAAAAAAAATCGTCCCAAGCAATTCCACACCCCAGACCGAGCCGCAGACCGCCCCAGAGACAGTCCCGGAGACCGCCCTATGTTTATACACCTGATATCGAATAATGTTTTCAGAAAGCCGCATGAAGCCGCGTTTGGATAAATTGGAGCCGGGTTTGGCTCCGCCGAGCACTTCGTGGTTGCTTGCAACCCCGGCAGTTTGGACGAAGGGTGGGGAGCCAGCCCGGCAGTTTGGACGAAGGGGGCGAATTGGAGCGACCTTAGCTCCGCTAAGGTCGGCACCGCGTCCGGTATCGCCGCATGGAGCCGCGGAGCGGCGTAAGATTTGAGCCCATGGTGGAGATGATTGATGGAGCGAAGCGACATCAATCATCGGAACCGTGGGATTCA
>X378_Fat_Sand_Rat__coassemble_128_pt1 | contig 15696 bp, 12 predicted proteins | sample X378_Fat_Sand_Rat__metabat2_low_PE_004 | metagenome-assembled genome bin X378_Fat_Sand_Rat
TCTCAGTCGGGGTGACAAGATTCGAACTTGCGACCACACGCCCCCCAGACGCGTACTCTAAACCGGGCTGAGCTACACCCCGAGACTGTTCCGCTTCTTGAAATCAAGCGCCGAATGGCGTTGCTCCCTCAAAGCGAGTGCAAAGTTAATGCCTTTTTTCGGATTCTCCAAATTTTTGACTCAAATTTTTCAAATTTTAAGGGAATTCATCCCTTCCTGCGGTAAAATCCATGACTCTGGCCCTTCCCTTTTGGGGATATGGCGGGATTTCTGTAATTTTGAAACCGGAAACTGAACTGACAAACAATCCAAATCTCACAATCAAGGATGAATTATTTCTGGAAAGGGGTGCTTGCAGGGGTCTGCATAGGTCTGGGCGGCACGATTTATCTCAAGGTAGGGGGCGTGGCCGGTGCCTGCCTTTTCGCATTCGGACTGATAGCGGTGGTCTCGCTGGGACTGAATCTTTTCACCGGGAAGTCGCAGTTCGTATGGCGTCTCCGCGCCAACGACTATCTCTGGCTTGCCGGGATTCTGGCCCTGAACATCGTGGGATGCCTGGCGCTGGCGCTCTTGCAGAAGACTCCGGCCATCGAGGAAGCCGCCAAGGGAATTCTCGACGCCCGGCTCTCCATCTCTCCCTTAAAGGCAGGGGCGATGGCCATAGGTTGCGGATTCATAATGACCCTGGCCGTGCAGAACGCCGCGAAAGGACGATGGTTGCCGCTGCTTTTCGGCATCCCGGCCTTCATCCTCTGCTCGCTGCCTCACTGCGTGGCCGACGCCTTCTACATCTGCTGCCTTCCGCTTGAGTATGCGCAGGGGAGGGCTGGAGATCTCCTCCTTTTCTACGTCTGCATAGTGGTCGGCAATTTCCTGGGCTGCAACGCTTACCGTCTGGTCTCGCCCGGCGTGGAGAGACCGGCCCCGGAAAGAATCGCAGCAAAGGAATGATTTGCCGAGATCAGGGCCGAGAAAATCGCAGACCCAGAAGCATATTTCCATTCTCTCAACGACCTTGCGGCCGCTCTCGCCGCCGAAGAGGCTCCCGAAATCAAAATCATAGAAATATATTGACGCTCAGCCTCGGCTCATGACTTCGCGCTAGCTTCGGCTCATGACTTCGCGCAAGCTTCAGTGACAACGACAGGCTAGCGCGCCGCTGTTTGAGGCGCTAGCCTGTCGTTGTCTCCGACGCTTGCGCGAGGAGAGGCGGCGCGCTAGCCTGTCGTTGTCTCCTACGCTTGCGCGAGGAGGGGCGGCGCGCTAGCCTGTCGTTGTCTCCGACGCTTGCGCGAGGAGAGGCGGCGCGCTAGCCTGTCGTTGTCTCCGACGCTTGCGCGAGGAGAGGCGGCTCGGGCTCAGAGGGCTGAGGGGGCCAAGCGTTAAAATTCGGGGCGGCAATCGTGAATGTTTGTTAATAACGCGGGCCCAGTTCTTTCTTTCTTTAACACCTCTATGTTATAAGAATGAAAAACTGTGCAAGTCTTGACACACTCTTACCAAAAAAACGCCCTCCTGGGGCTGCTGCTTACGCTCATGTCCCTATCCGGCGACATGGCTTCCGTGTTGGCTTGCGAACCCGGCGACTCTCTTCCGCTCCCCTCTCCCCTATCCTCTCAATCCCGCCCCAAGGAGCGCCGCCCGTTCTACATGGCGCTCAAAAACAATCTGCTCTATGACGCTGTGGCCGTGCCCAACATCGCCGCCGAGTTCTCCTTCGCCCATTACTGGTCGGGCATCGTCAACTGGGCCTACGGCTGGTGGCGCCGCAATCCGCGCCACCGCTACTGGCGCATCTACGGCGGCGAGCTCGAACTCCGCCGCTGGCTGGGCAAAGCGGCCAAGAAAAAGCCTCTCACAGGCCATCACGTGGGCATCTACGGCCAGTGGGCCACCTATGACTTCGAGTTCGGCGGCCGCGGCCAGATGGGCGGCAAGCCCGGCGGCAACATCTTCCAGAAGGCCAACTACGGCGTGGGGCTCTCCTACGGCTACGCCCTCCCCGTGGCCCGCCGCCTCAACATCGACTTCACCATCGGCTTCGGCTATTTCGGCGGCGAATTCTACGAATATATCCCCGCCGACGGCCATTACGTGTGGCAATCCACACGCATGCGCCGCTATTTCGGGCCCACCAAACTCGAGGTGTCGCTGATGTGGCTCATCGGCCACGGCAACGAGAATCCAAGGAAAGGAGGGGGGAAATGAAAGATAAAGTCCTCACGCTCTCGTTCCTCCTCGGTGCGCTGCTCTCCCTTTCGGCCTGCAACCAGAAGGATCTCTATTTCCCCGACGACTTCGTGGAGGAAAGCTCGCTGCGCGTCCGCTTCGACTGGAGCCAGGCCCCAGGCGTCGACCCTTCCAGCATGACGGTGCTCTTCTTCCCTCTCGACACCCTGGCGGAAAGCTACCGCTTCGACTTCGACAACGCCACCGGAGGAACCATCGACCTTCCCCCGGGCCAATATCACGCCATCTGCCGCAACAACGACTCCGACGAGGTGAACCTCTTCGTGGGCACCGACAATTTCGACACCTACGAGCTCGTTACCCGCGACTGCAACATCTTCGAGCCTGTCTACGGCAACGGCTTCGAATCGCCGGCAGGTCCCGACAAAGACCTCGACTGCCACCTCTCGATGGAGCCCTGCTACTCCTCGGAGCAGACCGAGCTCACCGTCACCGAAAAGGGAGTCTCCTACACCCCCAACGGAAACGTGGCCGACTCCCTCTCCGCCGTCAACGCCCGCACCATCTGGTTCTTCCCCAAGAAGCGCACGGCCACCTACATCGTGGAGGCGAAGAACGTGAAGAACCTCTCCGGCGCCACCCTCATCTCCGGCGCAATCTCAGGCATGTCGCCCGGCTACTTCCTCGGCGAGAACAAGCTCAACAATTCCACCACCGTCACCGTGCCATTCTCCGAGAAGACAAGCGGCCACAGCAGCATCACCGGCGAGTTCTACGCCCTCCCCTACAGCGAGCAGCTCAAGCCCAAGAATTCCCTCAACATGTTTTTCTGGCTCTCCGACGGACGCCACTTCTACTATACCTTCGACGTCACCGAACAGATGCGCGACTCCAACAACCCCCTCCTCTACCGCATCGTCATAGACGGAATCGACCTCCCCATGTCGGAGGGCTCCGACACCGGCGGCTTCGATGTCGGCACCGACGAGTGGAAAGACATCAACCAGGATATCTCCATGTAGTTCCACAGAAATGAAAAACCGAAAATAACAATCATTATTAATCAACCCTAAAAAACACACAAGATGAAAAAGGCATTATCGATCTTCACCTTTGCGGCGGCGGCCCTCCTCATGGCCTCCTGCTCGAGCGACGAAGTGATCAATTCCAACCAGCGGAGTTCCGACCAGATCCGTTTCGACGTGATGGCCGGCCGCATGACCCGTGCCCAGGATGTCTATTCCAATGTAAACCTCCCCGACTCCTTCAACGTCTGGGCCACCTATTTCACCGAATCGCTCTCCGACGGCACCGTCTATATGGACGGCGACCAGATCGTGAACGAGAGCGGCACCTGGACCGACCGCAGCGGCGACCGCTACTGGCCCGTGACAGGCCAGATCCGCTTCTTCGGCTATGTCAACGACCAGGGCTCCTTCACCTACGACCAGGGTGCCCCGAAGTTCCAGAACTTCACCGTCGACACCGTGGCCGCAAAACAGCTCGACCTCCTCTACGCCATCCAGACCTCGGCGCGCACCACGCAGCCCGTCACGATGAACTTCCGCCACGCCCTGTCGCAGGTGGTGTTCCAGGCCAAGAACAGCAACCCCAACCTCCACGTCACCATCTACGGCGTCACGGTGGTCAATGTGAACAAGAGCGGAACCTACGCCTTCAACCTCACCGACTCCAACACGGAGAACGAGATCGTATCGGCCGACGGCACGTATGAGACCACCGGCCGCGGCACATGGACGCTCGGAAGCACGCTGGCCTCCTATCCCGTAAGCTTCACCGGCGTACCTCTCGACACGGTCAACACCACCTACAACCTCACCAACACCACTCCCGCCGAGAAGAAATGGGGCAACGCCCTGCTGCTCCTGCCGCAGCCCACGGCCACCACGGAGTGGGATCTGAAGCTCGCCTCGAAGGGAACGCAGACCTATTTCCTCGTGAACTACAGCGCCTACAACGAGGCTGCCGGCGAGCGCACCTACATCTGGGGTAGCGCCACGGCCGGCCGCAACGCCGCGGTTCCGGCAAGCTTCCTCTGGAAGGAGGGCTGCAAGTATATCTACACCTTCACCTTCGGCCAGGGCAACGGCGGCGTCGATCCCGACAACCCCAACGCCCCGTGCTCGTGCCGATCTCGTTCAACATCACCGTCGACGACTTCGTCAACGCCAACGATGTCGTAGGCGCCCAGTAGCCGCCACAGTCGGAATCACAATGCCGGAGGGGGTTGACTCTCCCCTCCGGCTGCCACGCCTCTCTCCCCAATGTCTGCTATGTGTCGGTCAATCTCCAAGCGCGCTTCATGGCTCCGGCCATTGACGACGGCCGTTGTCGCGGCCGCCGCCCTCTGCCTGTTGCCTGGCTGCACCGCCGACGATCCCCTCCCCGCCTACCTGCCGGCGAAGATGATAGGCTTCTCGCCATCTGTGGGAACGACCGCCTCCCCCTCCCGCTCCACGCGCTCGGGCGTCGACTTCTCCCGCTACTCCTCCTCCCCGCTCACCGGCAGCCCGCTGTGGCTTGTGGCCAACGGCTCGGAAGCGGCCCGCGGCCGCTCCCGGTTCGGCCAGGAGCCGACAAGGGCCGAGGAGGTGACCACGGCCAATTTCCCCGACGTCATCAGCGACTTCGGTGTCTACGCCTACACTTTCCGCGGCACCTGGGATTCCTCGATGGCCACCACCTACATCGACGGCGAGGAGATCGAGAAACAGGGCGACTACTGGGCCGCCTCCTCTCCCCACTACTGGCCCGGCGCCATCTACAAAATGCGCTTCTTCGCCTTCGCCCCCTACAGCGTCGGCTATGAGCTCAGCGACGCCAAGGAACCGATCCTCTACTACACCGTCTCGCAGAAGGCCGAGGAGCAGCAGGACCTTCTCGCCACCTGGGCCTCGCTGGCCGAGGGCGACTCCACCACCCTCGACATTCCGGGCAACCACAACGCCCGCCTCGACCTCGAGTTCCGACATATAATGACGGAGGTGACCCTCCGCGCCGACTCCGACCTGAATCTCGGCGGTCTGAAGAAGGTGACCATCTCTGGAGTGCAGGCCACGGGCCGCTTCAACGCCAGTTCGATGACCTGGGAGAAGGATTACAGCTCGGCCACCTCCTCCTTCACATCCTCGCCCGAGGCTTCGGCTTTCACCACCGATCTCCTCACGGGCACGCACACCTTCATGATGCTTCCCCAGCAACTCCCCGAAACGGTCACGATGACAATAGAGTTCGAGAAAGGAACTCTCTCGGGTTCAATAGGGGGCAGCGGGAAGGTGGCATGGACTCCGGGCAGCCGGGTGGTCTACACCGTCTCGCGCTCGGGCGACATCAACGTCTTCGAGGTGGTCCCTTCCGAAATCGACATCCCCGACGCCGGCGGCGACGTGAGCTTCACCGTGAAAAGCTACACCATCGACTCCAAGACGAAGGAGGTGAAGGCCCAGCCGTGGAAAATCACCGGGGCCGACGGCACCACCACCATGTTCAACTCCTGGGAGGAATGGTGGACCTACACCGAATCTTGGCGTCAGGAGTCGCAGCGCGCCTACGGCTCGGGCGGCTCAGAGGGCGACAAACGTGGTGCCTTCCAGGCCCTCGCACTCCCCTCGGGCTATTGGCCGGCCTCCCCCGCTCTGAGCGTCCCAACCAACATCAACAGCCAGATGTGGGACCTCTCGCTCCCCTGCCCGGAGGATGTGAACAATCCGGTCCAGATCCACGATGTCTCCAAGCGCAACACCGCCAACGCCTACATCTTCTACGGCCAGAACAATTTCATCATCCCCGCGGCCTACGGTCCCTCCATCCGCAACGGGGTCGACATGAAGTCGGTCTATGCCGGCTTCCCCGATTATGCCGGCCGACCCATCACGTCGGGCTATCTCTCCGAGGATGACTTCGACGGAGTGGAACTCGTGTGGGAAGATGTGCCCAACCTCATCGAGACCCTCAAGGCTGTGAAATGGGGCGACATCAAGAACATTCCGGGCGGTTCGGCCTCCACCGACCCCGACGACCGCATGTTCATCCAGATGAGCTGGCGTCTGTCGGCCTTCGACATGGCCGACGTCCAGTCGGTCCGCCAGGGCAACGCGATCGTCGCCGCCTACAAGGGAAGCGGCGCCGACAAGAAGATAGTGTGGAGCTGGCACATCTGGATATGCAACTACAAGAGCGACAACTATCTCACCCACAACGGCGTGAAGTTCCTCCCCTACGATGTCGGCTTCACCAGCAGCATCGTCGGCGGCCAGCGCCAGATGACGGTGAGCTTCCTCCAGGAGAACACGGGCAAGACGGCCACGCTCACACTCGTCCAGGGGAAGAAGGTGGTGGTGAAGGTACCCGCCGCCCTCTTCCATTACCAGTGGGGACGCAAAGACCTGTTTCTCAGCACCAACCGCACGCTCTACACCACCGACAACACCCTCAACATGGAGGTGAAGGAGGTGCCGGACTATATAGAGGCCACGGGCGGCTCGCTCAGCGACGCCATCTTGCATCCGGGCGTGTTCTATTCCGACTGGTCGCCCACTTCCAACTACTGGAGCGGCACCTCCAAGACGCTCTTCGACCCCTGCCCGCCGGGCTTCCGGATGCCGTCGGGCGCCGAACTCAGCGCCATCATCGACGTGCTGCCGGCCATCGGCTACCGCGATGCCGCCGGCGTCGTGCACCATGAAGGGAAATATTATTACAGCGGCGACTACGGCAAATTTTACGCCTCCCCCTCCGTAGGAGCCTTCAACCCGGCCTGCGGCTTCGCCGTCCGCCCGGTAAAGGAGGACCAAAGCGACTGAAACAAGAGAGGCGCCCCGACTGGAGCGCCTCCCTCTATAACTCTTTAATTCTTTAATTCTATAACTCTTTAATTCTATAACTCTTTAACTCATTTTCTGCCGCGCAGTTGCCTGCGGGCCGGTGCCTCCTGGTTGTTGTAGGCGTCGGTGAGGTCGTAGAGCTCGGCTGCCGTGTATTCGCCGGTGATAGCGTGACCTCGGTCGTCCTTGAGGTCGAACGCCAGCTTGCGCTCGCCGTTCTCCAGCGTGGAGATCGTCACGGTTCCCTCGGCTATCGGCGCCAGCGTGGTCTGATATCCCTCGTCGTCGGAGGAGCTCAGGTCGCCGTACCAGCTGTAGACCGGCGTACGGGCCGCTCCGATGAATCCCGGAATGATGGTGTTCTCCTCCAGAGTGCCGGCCACGGTGTACGTGCCGTCCTGAAGCGCCTGCGTTGCCGAGAAGACGGTGAACTGCAGATAGTCGCCCTTGTCGGTGGAGGGCACCGACAGATAGAGGTCGACGTTCTTCAGGTCGTTGCGGATCTGGTTGGTCTCGTCATAATATGAGTAGGCCAGCGTGGTGGGTTGCCATGTCAGGGTATGGTCCTCGGTAAGCGTGGAGTAGGGAGGTTTCGGATTCCCCTCGGCGTCGTTGTCGCAGAAGTTCTGCATCGCCGGAGTGCCGTCGAACGAACCGCGCACATGGATGCCGTTGTGGGCCTCGAAGTCGAACTCGAAGTGGGTGCCGTTGTTGCTCACGGTCATCGTGCCGCCCACGAGAAGGGCCTCGTAGCGCTGGCCGGTCTCGGTGGTGTAGATGAGGTTGGAGCCCGAGAGATACATCGTGCCCATGAAGTCGATGTTGCGGCCCAGCACGAAGGTGTAGGGAAGATACTGCGACGACTTAACGTCAGGGTTCCATTCCACCACGTAGGTGCCGTCGGCCACCTTCTGGTCGGCCGCCATCGGGTCGGCCACCTTGGGCATGTTCAGGTCGAGCGTCAGCCAGTAGCCGTGCTTCCAGGTGTTGTTCTCGATTGTGCCTTTATAGAATTCCATGCGGCAGTCGTCGGCGAAGGGATAGAACCAGTTGCCGTAGAAGCGGCCCTGGGCGCCGGCGAAGGTCACCTCCTGGTCTTCCTCGAAGTTCATCGACTCTCCCACGCCCTGGGCGAAGGGAAGTTTGCCGATGTAGCGCATGTTGATCTCGCCGCCGAGGGTCACCACCTCCATGCGGATGTCGTAGATGTCGCCGTCGCAGCGGACGTCGACGGTTCCCGACAGGATCATGTTGGGAGCCACGCCGTTCTCGCCCTCCTCGATGCGCTGGTAAACGGCGCAGCGGGCCACGTTGAACGACATCGGCGCCGTCCCGTTGCCGGCGCGGTAATATCCCGTGGGCAGCACCGGACTGGTGATGTCGGCTGTCTTGTCGGCCGAAAGGTTGAGCGCTATCTGCATGTCGCCCACATTGAGCGGGTCGCCGCTGGCGTCGGCCTCGCCCGTGCCGAACTCTATCTGGTAGTTGCCGAGTCCCGCTGCCTCCGAATAGGTGGCGCGCAGAAGGTAGTTGGCTGCCGTGTAGTCGGGCATGTCCTGGAAGAGAACGCCCTGGATCTCGGAAATGGGATAGGAGTTGATCGTTCCGTCGTTCTCCTCCACCACCAGGTTGGTGATGGTCTGCGCCGAGGCCATGCCTGCTGCGGCCATGGCCAGCGCTGCGATTATCATTTTCTTCATAGGGCGTTATCTTATGAATTTGAATGAGTTCTTACCTGCGTTCACTACATACACTCCCTTCTGGAGCTGGGATATCGCGGCTGCGAAGGAGCCGGATGCGTCGGCGTTGCCTTCCGCCACACTGCGGCCGGCCAGGTCGTAGATCGCCACGCGCGTGCCGGCTTTCAGGCCGGAAAGCCTCACCATGTCGCGGCTCACTGACACGGTCATGTCGGCCTTCACTCCCTTCACGGCGCTCTCGCCGCGCTCGAAGGTGAGGTTGACGATGTCGGCTATCGGATATGCGATGTGGAGGTTCTCCGTGCCTTCCTCGTTGGGCACGTTCATCACGAGGTTCTCCCCGTCGAACGAGGCCACCGGATCGTTGGCGAACTTATATTCCACACTCTCGCCGTTCTTCTGGTTCACGAACACGGAGTAGGTGTATTCCGCTGCCTGGGCCGCCACGCCGATGGCGAGCGCCGCAAGCACTGTCATTATCTTTTTCATGATCTGAATGTTCTGAAGGTTAGTTGAATGTGGGCTCGCCCGTGATCTTGCCGGTGTAGGTGAATTCGCACACGCGGCCGTCCTCGAGCTCGAGGTTCATCGTGATGGTGTATTTACCCTCTTCCTGGGCCACGTTCACCGTGCCCCCCTTCATCTTGTTGGTGGAATAGGGGTTGTAGAAGTCCACGTAGCTCTTCTGCGAGAAGGTGCCGGGGGTGTTGTCGGCGGAGTAGGTGTATTCTCCGGCCGGAAGCACGGTGGCCTCTGTGTCGGCGAAGAAGTCGAGGGCCATCTCCACCTTCCAGTCGGCGTCGTTCATCTTCACGTAGAACTCGCCGGCTGCCTGCGGATTCTCGTTGTAGGAGGCCGCCGACATCGTCATCTCCACCACGGGCGAATATGTGGGAAGCGCTCCCTTGTATTCTCCCTGGAGCGTCGTGCCGTCGCTCATCTCGAAGTCAACCGAGATGGTGTACTCCTTCCCTTCGTTGGCCACGGTCATCGTGCCGCTCTTCAGGGTCTTGCTCTCGCCGTCTACCTTCACCTTGGTGTAGCTGCCAAGGTCGATGCGGTAGTCGCCGGAGCCGCCTACTACATAGGAACCGGGCATCAGGTATACGGCCGTGGTCGGACCGTAGGTGTCGAGCTCGAGTTTGGTACTGTCGTCGCCGTTGGCGAGCGTGATTAGCACGTTCCCCTGACTGTATACGGTCAGGTCGATCGAAGTGAAATCCACCGCGGGCGCCACCGGAGTGACCTCCACGAAATGGACATCCTTCACATAGTCGGCGTTGAACTTATGGCTCGTGCCATCCTTGTCAACGACGATGATGCTTTGCGCCGATGCCGCCAGCGGAGCGGCGGCAAGCAGCAGCAGCATTGTGCCGAGATGTTTCATAATAAGTTAGATATAAAGTTGTTATATATGTTTTGTCAAGTCGCTACTTGCATTCTATTTTGATCTTTCCGGCGGCGGCGTCGACTATCTTGCAGGCCTCCTCCACGGTGGGGGCGGTGGCGAGCATCACTCCCATGCGGCGGTGACCCTTCACCTCGGGCTTGCCGAAGATGCGCATGTCGGTGCCGGGAATCTCGAGGGCCTTCTCCATACCGCTGAACACGATGTCGCAGCTGTTCCCCTCGGCTATCAGGGCGTGGCTGGCCGAGGGGCCGTAGAAGCGGATCTCGGGGATGGGCAGACCGAGCAGGGCGCGCACATGGAGCGCGAACTCGGAGAGATGCTGCGAGATCATCGTCACCATTCCGGTGTCGTGCGGGCGGGGCGAAACCTCGGAGAAGATCACGTCGTCGCCCTTGATGAAGAGCTCCACTCCGAAGATGCCGTAGCCGCCGAGGGCGTCGGTGATCTTCTTGGCTATCCCGCGGGCCTTCTCCAGAGCCACGGCGCTCATCGGCTGCGGTTGCCAGCTGCTGCGGTAGTCGCCGTCTTTCTGATAGTGGCCTATCGGCTCGCAATACGACGTTCCGCCGGCATGGCGCACGGTGAGCAGCGTTATCTCGTAGTCGAAATCAACGAATCCCTCCACAATCACGTCGCAGCCCTCCACGCGGCCTGCCTCCTGGGCCTCGCGCCAGGCGGCGTCGATCTGGTCGGGGGTCTTGATGGTGCTCTGGCCGTGACCCGAACTGCTCATCACGGGCTTCACCACGCAGGGCAGACCGATCTCTTCCACGGCGCGGTCGAATTCCTCCTCGGTGTGGGCGAAGCGGAAGGTGGATGTGGGCAGCCCCAGCTCCACGGCGGCGAGGTTGCGTATCTCGCGGCGGTTCATGGTGATGAAGGTGGCGCGGGCGGTCGGAACCACGTTCCAGCCCTCCTGCTCCAGGGCGATCAGGGTCGGAGTGGCGATGGCCTCGATCTCGGGAATGATATAGTCGGGCTTCTCCTCCTCCACTATCTTGCGCAGGGCGTCGCCGTCGAGCATCGACACCGTTATTCCCTTGTTGGCCACCAGCATGGCGGGAGCGTTGGGATATTTGTCGAGCGCCACCACGGTGACGCCGTATCTCATCAGTTCGATTGCTACTTCCTTTCCAAGTTCACCGCTGCCCAAAAGCAGCGCTTTCTTGCCGTTCTTGCTGAAGGGCGTGCCGATTTCTAACATCTTTTAAAGTTTTGATTCTATTTTTTGCAAAGTTAGCCAAAATAGCTTTATTTTGCAAAAGATTCCCCGCCTCTCCTTGACGAGAGGCGCCTATAACCTGACAATTAAATGATTCACGAAAAGAAAGCGGGCGTGCTTCACGGCGTGCTCTTCATGGCGCTCTTCGCCTGCGCATCCTTCTTTATCGGAGAGGCCCAGTTCCTCAAGGCCATCTCCTTCTCTCCGCTCATCATCGGCATCATCCTCGGTATGGTCTACGCCAACTCGCTGCGCAACCATCTCCCCGAGACATGGACTCCCGGCATCAAATACTGCTCGAAGCGCATCCTGCGTCTGGGCATCATCCTCTACGGCTTCCGCCTCACGTTCCAGAATGTGATGGAGGTGGGCGTGGCGGCCATCACCATCGACTGCATCGTGGTGACGGTCACCATCCTCGGCGGCGTGCTCGTGGGAAAATGGCTGCGCATGGACCGCGACACTGCCCTGCTCACATCCATCGGTTCGGGCATCTGCGGCGCGGCGGCCGTGCTCGGCGCGGAGGCAACCCTGCAGACGAAGGCCTACAAGAGCGCGGTGGCCGTCTCTACGGTGGTGATTTTCGGAACGCTCTCGATGTTCCTCTATCCCATCGGATACGCCTCGGGCATCCTCGACCTCACTCCCCGCGAGATGGGAATCTTCGGCGGCAGCACACTCCATGAGGTGGCCCACGCGGCCGGTGCCGGTGCGGCGATGGGCGACGAGATCGCATCCACCTGCGTCATCGTCAAGATGATCCGCGTGATGCTCCTGGTGCCGGTTCTGCTCATCCTCGGCTGGTGGGTGGCGGCACGCCGCCGCAAGTCGGAAGAGGCCCACGACGGCAAGAAGTCGAAGGTGGCGGTTCCCTGGTTTGCCGTCGGTTTCCTCCTGGTGATCGGCTTCAACTCCTTCGACCTCCTTCCCCACCCTGTGGTGGATTTCATCAACCAGTTCGACACGTTCCTGCTCACAATGGCGATGGCAGCCCTCGGCGCGGAGACGAGTTTCGACAAGTTCAAGCAGGCGGGCGCAAAGCCCTTCATGCTGGCGGCCATCCTCTACGTGTGGCTGCTCGGCGGCGGCTATCTGATGGCCAAATATCTCGTGCCGATCCTCAGCTGACGATAAGACATAAGCGAGGGGCGCGTCCGTCAGCGGACGCGCCCCTCTTTCATAATGTTATGTAGTTTGTGTTGAGCCTTATTCGGTGATGGGCTGCAGCTTCACTGTGAAGTGGCGCATCAGCTCGGTCTCCCATACGATCTTCACGCCGTGCTTGATCTCGCTGCGGCGGTCGTAGACGTTCTTCAGAGCGGCTGCGATCACGTCCATATGGTTGTTGGTGTAGGTGCGGCGGCAGATGCAGAGACGCAGGAAGTCGTTGCCTCCGAAGCGGTTCTCGCGGGTCACGGGATCGCGGTCGGCCAGCAGGTAACCGATCTCGCAACCGCGGATACCGGCCTCGCGGTAGAGCTCGATGGTGAGCGTCTGGGCGGGGAACTCCTCCTTCGGAATCTGGTCGAGCACGCGGTCGGCGTCGATGAAGAGGGCGTGACCGCCTACGGGACGCTGATAGGGAATGCCGTACTCATCGAGCTTCTTGGCGAGATACTCCACCTGCTTGATGCGGGTCTCGAGCATGTCGAACTCGGTGTTCTCGTCGAGGCCCACGGCCAGGGCGGCCATGTCGCGGCCGTTCATGCCGCCGTAGGTGAGGAAGCCCTCGAAGGGGATGAGGAAGCGCTTGGCGCCCTCGTAGATGTCTTCCCAGCGGGTGGCGATGAAGCCGCCCATGTTCACGAGTCCGTCTTTCTTCGACGACATCGTCATTCCGTCGGCCAGACTGAACATCTCGCGGCAGATCTCCTTGATGGTGGCGTCCTTGAACTCGGGCTCGCGCATCTTGATGAAGTAGGCGTTCTCGGCGAAACGGGCGGAGTCGAAGAACACGCGCTTGCCGTATTTGTCGGCTATCTTGCGCACGCCGCGGAGGTTCTCCATCGATACGGGCTGACCCCCTGCGGTGTTGTTGGTGATGGTCACGATGATGAAGGGAACTTTCTCATGGTTCTCGGCCATGCAGGCCTCGATCTTGTTCAGATCGACATTCCCCTTGAACGGAACCTCGAGCTGGGTGTCTTTGGCCTCGTCGACCGTGCAGTCTACGGCGAAGGCCTTGCGGCTCTCGATGTGCCCCTTGGTGGTGTCGAAATGGGAGTTGCCCGGAACGATGTCGCCCTCCTTCACGAGGTGGGAGAAAAGCACGTTCTCGGCCGCGCGGCCCTGATGCGTGGGCAGCACGTACTCGAATCCGGTGATGCGGGTGATGGTTTCCTTCAGCTCATAGAAGGAACGGGCGCCGGCATACGACTCGTCGCCGGTCATCATCGCGGCCCACTGGCGGTCGCTCATCGCGCCTGTGCCGGAGTCGGTGAGACAGTCGATATACACCTGCTCGGCCTTGAGCATAAACACATTGTAATCAGCTTCTTTGAGCCATTTCTCGCGCTCCTCGCGAGTGCTCTTCCTGATGGGTTCAACCATCTTTATTTTCCAGGATTCTGCAAAAGGTATCTCCATGGTAAATCTTGTTTTATTCTTATGTTAGGTTTGTGTTAGGTTTAGTAAATCTCATCATTTCAGGCTTCTCCCGAAATTTTTTCCAAAGATAATCTGATTTTTCGGATTATGCAAATAATATTGAAAAAATATTTGCAACATCTTTTTTCAAGAACCCTCCGCCCCTTGCGCGCGTTCATATTATAATGAAGGATTCCTCTCCTTGTTAATGGATTCCCGCCAAAGCTATGAACCGCACACCCGTCAACAGCAATACCGCCGCTCCGTTGCAGCAGATGCCAGTCGGCACCCGCTACTACTGGTTTCTGGTGTTCTATCTCGTGCTGATAAGCGCCCTCGGGTCGTTTGTCAACGATATGTTCACGCCGGCGCTCCCCTCCATCTGCCGCTTCTTCGGCTGCTCGGCCTCCACGGGCCAGCTGGGTCTGACTTTCGGTATGGTGGGTCTGGCCATCGGTCAGCTGATACTCGGTCCGGTCAGCGACCACTACGGCCGCAAACCGGTGCTGGCCTACTCGGTGCTCACATTTATCGTGGGGGCCATCGCCATCCTCTTCTCGCGCTCCATCACGGCGTTCATCATCTGCCGCCTGCTGCAGGGTCTCGGTGCATCGGGCGCCTACTTCCTGGCGCGCACTGTCCCGGCCGACATCTTCCAGGGCCGCGCGCTGGCGAAACTCATGGCTCTCGTGGGCGCCATCAACGGTATCGCACCGGCCTCGGCGCCTGTGCTCGGCGGTGTGATCGCCGATGCCTTCACATGGAAGGGAATCTTCATCACGCTGGCCATCTACGCCGCGGTGGTGCTCTGCTTCATCCCCTTCTTCAAGGAGTCGCTCCCCAAGTCGGAGCGCACCTCCGTTCCCTGGTACAAGACTTTCCCCGGATATGTGCGCCTGCTGAAAAACCGCGCGTTCATGACCCACGTCTGCCTCAAGGGGTTCGCGCTCGGTCTGCTCTTCGCCTACATATCCTCCTCACCTTTTATTCTGGAAGACCACTACGGCTTCTCCCAGACCATGTATGGCGTCATCATCGGAGTCAATGCCATCCTGCTTGTCATCGGCTCCCTTGTCGCCCTGAAGTTCCGGCCATTCAAGACAGCGGTGGCCGTGGGATCCTTTATTCTGATTCCATCGGTGGGGTTTCAGGCCTACGCTCTATGGAACATCCATAGTTTCTGGGTGTTCGAGGCCTGCGCCCTACCGATGCTGTTCGCCATGGGAATGATTTTCAGCGTCTCCAACACGCTGGCCATGAACGAGGGCCGCGCCCAGGCCGGAGAGGCCTCGGCAATCCTCGGCGTGGCCGGTTACGTGGTGGGCGGAGTGGTGTCGCCTCTGGTGGGCATCGGCAACACGTTCCATTCCACGGCCATCACTTTCCTGGCGCTGCTCGTCTGCATTCTCCTCTGCGCCTGGGGCACCCATAAAATCGCCCCCGACCTCGACACCGACCCCGCCGCAGGCCAGCAATCCGCCACCGCGCCCCAATCGGAGCCCTAAAAATAATGTTTTATATACGCTTTATCATCAATCGATTACGCTGATTTAAATATTTTTTGACTAAAATTTTACTGAAAATATTTGGTCATGTCGAAAAAAGGTTATAACTTTGCACTCGCAAAAGGGAAACAAGCGGTTTCCCACTGCAAAAATAATGACTCAATGGTGCGTTAGTTCAGTTGGTTAGAATACATGCCTGTCACGCATGGGGTCACGGGTTCGAGTCCCGTACGCA
>X378_Fat_Sand_Rat__coassemble_129_pt1 | contig 15648 bp, 16 predicted proteins | sample X378_Fat_Sand_Rat__metabat2_low_PE_004 | metagenome-assembled genome bin X378_Fat_Sand_Rat
GCTCTGCGGTCTGCTGGGTTCGGCGCGCGTATGGCTCAACCGCCACACCGTTTGGCAGGTGATCGCCGGCTACGCCGTGGGCTTCTGCTCGGTGTATTTCATGATGACGATATAGTTTCTTTGGTTTAGAGGTTAGAGGTTAGAGGTTAGAGGTTAGAGAGGTTGGGAGTTTAGAGTGCTCCGAGGGCTCCTTTAATAATTTTTCAGAACGACATTCAGATGCTTTACAATTACAATCGCAGGAAGAGCCGCGAGGTTAAGGTGGGCTCCCTCGGCATCGGGGGTGCGAATCCCGTGCGCCTGCAGTCGATGACCAACACCAACACCCTCGACACCGAGGGCTCCGCCCGCCAGGCCATGCGCATCGCCGGGGCCGGCGGCGAACTCGTGCGCCTCACCACCCAGGGCGTGGCCGAGGCCCGCAACATGGCCGCCATCAAGGAGCGCATGCACGAGCTTGGCTGCGACACTCCCCTGTCGGCCGACGTGCACTTCAACCCCCAGGCCGCCTTCGCCGCCGCCGAGACGTCGGACAAGGTGCGCATCAATCCGGGCAACTTCGTCGACGCCGCCCGAACGTTCCGCAATCTCGAGTTCACCGACGAGGAATACGCCGCCGAGATCCGTCGGATCCGCGACAAACTCGTCCCCTTCCTCGACATCTGCCGCCGCAACGGCACGGCCGTCCGGCTCGGCGTGAACCACGGCTCGCTCTCCGACCGCATCATGAGCCGCTACGGCAACACGGCCCCCGGAATGGTGGAGTCGGTGATGGAGTTCCTGCGCATCAGCCGCGAGGTGAATTTCCACGACATAGTGATATCGATCAAGGCCTCCAACACGGTGGTGATGGTGGAGACGGTGCGTCTGCTCGCCGCCGAGATGGAACGCGAGGGGATGGATTATCCTCTCCACCTCGGCGTGACCGAGGCTGGAGCCGGCGACGACGGCCGCATCAAAAGCGCCGTCGGAATCGGTGCGCTGCTCTACGACGGTCTGGGCGACACCATCCGCGTCTCGCTGAGCGAAGACCCCGAGGCCGAGATTCCCGTGGCCGCCCTGCTCCGCGACCATATCGCCCGCGCCGCCGGGGCCCCTCATATCGCCGAACCCTCCAACGTCCTCCCCGGCAACGCCCGCGACTACATAAGCGCGGAAGCCGCCGCCCACCCGATGGCGGCGAAATTCCCGCTCGCCTGGACCCTCGAGGGGGAAGAGGCCGGGAGCGCGGCCGCCGACAAGGATATGTTCCTCACGGCCCGCGCAGGCAAGGAGTGCCTGAATCCCGTAGGGAAGATCGCGGCCGAGATAGATACGGCCGTCGCAGCGGGCGAGAGACGCCCGTTCGTGATGGGGATAGAGTACGACTGCAACGACATCGACGAGCTCCGCGTGCGCGCCGGCGCCGACTTCGGAGCGCTGCTGCTTTCCGGCTACGGCTCGGCCATACATATCGTCGACCCCAACTTCAGCGCCGATACGCTCGCGCGGATGGAACTCGACATCCTCCAGGCCGCCCGCATGCGCTTCACCAAGACGGAGTTCATCTCCTGCCCCAGCTGCGGACGCACCCTCTTCGACCTTCAGACCGCCCTGGCCGAGGTGAAGGAGGAGGTGTCGAAACTCGGACTGCCCGACCTGAAGATAGCCGTGATGGGATGCATCGTCAACGGCCCCGGCGAGATGGCCGACGCCGACTACGGCTACGTTGGAGCCGGCCCCGGCCGCGTCAGCATCTACCGCAACAAGGAGTGCCTGGTGAAGAACATTCCCACCGCCGAAGCCCTTCCCGCCCTGATCGACCTCATCAAGAAGGAGCGCGGACTCGAATGATCCGCGCGGCCGACAACGGAGAATAGGAAGTCCGATAGAGAATAAAAAGCCACCCCGCCTCTGCATCGCAGTCGGCGGGGTGGCTTTTTATGGTCAGGAGAGCGGATCAGAGATTCCACTCCACTCCGTTCTTGGTGTCCTTGACGGTGAAGCCGAGGTCGGCCAGACGGTCGCGGATAAGGTCGGAGGTGGTCCAGTCTTTGTTTTTCTTCGCGTTTCCGCGGATCTCCATCAGCAGGTCGATCGCGCCCTCGTAGGGCTTGAGGTCGGCGTCGGCCGAAGCTGCGGCGCCGAGACGCATGCCGAGGATGTCCACGAGCACCGTGTCGAAAGTCTTCTTCAGCGAGTCGATGTCGCTCTGCGACAGGGCGGCGTTGCCGTCGCTGGCGGAGTTGATGATCTTCGCGGCCTCGAAGAGGTGGGCGATGGCGATCGGAGTGTTCAGATCGTCGTCGAGCGCCTCGTAGCAGCGGGCCAGGAAGTCGGGCACCTCGACGGTTGATTTCTCGGCGGGCTTCAGGTTCTGCAGGCGGGCGTAGGCCTCCTGCATCTTCTGGAGCGCCTTCTCGGCGGCCTGAAGTGCCTCGTTGGAGAAGTCGACCGTGCTGCGGTAGTGGGCCTGGAGGATGAAGAAGCGGATCACCATCGGCGCGTAGGCCTGCGTGAGCAGCGGATGGTCGCCGTTGAAGAACTGCGAGAGCGTGATGAAGTTGTTGTAGCTCTTGCCCATCTTCTTGCCGGCGATGGTGATCATGTTGTTGTGCATCCAGCAGCGCACGGCCTCGTGACCCTGCGCCGCCACGCTCTGGGCAATCTCGCATTCATGGTGGGGGAACATGAGGTCCATGCCTCCGCCGTGGATGTCGAAAGTCTCGCCCAGATATTTGCGGCCCATCGTGGAGCACTCCAGGTGCCAGCCCGGGAAACCCTCGCTCCAGGGCGACGGCCAGTGCATGATATGCTCGGGCGCCGCCTTTTTCCAGAGGGCGAAGTCCATCGGGTTGCGCTTCTCCTCCTGGCCGTCGAGGGCGCGGGTGGTGTTCTGCAGCTCCTCGATGTTGCGGCCCGAGAGTTTGCCGTATCGGTGGTCGCGGTTGTATTTCTCGACGTCGAAATATACGGAGCCCTCGCTCTCGTAGGCGTATCCGGCGTCGAGTATCTGCTTCACATACTCTATCTGCTCGATGATGTGGCCCGAGGCGTGGGGCTCGATCGAGGGGGGCAGCACGTTGAGCGCCTCCATGTCGTGATGGTAGTTGTTCAGATAGTGCTGCACCACTTCCATCGGCTCGAGGCTCTCCAGGCGGGCCTTCTTGGCTATCTTGTCTTCGCCGGAGTCGGCGTCGTGCTCGAGATGGCCCACATCGGTGATGTTGCGCACATAGCGCACCTTGTAGCCCAGATGGCGCAGATAGCGGAAGAGGATATCGAAAGTGATGGCGGGCCGGGCGTGGCCCAGATGGGCGTCGCCGTAGACTGTCGGTCCGCAGACGTACATCCCCACGTGGCCTTCCACAAGGGGTCGGAACGGCTGCTTCGTACGCGACAGCGTGTTGTAAAGCATCAGGGAATGTTCGTTCAATCTTTCTTTATCTTTAGGAGGTTGGTTATCGCTCTTAGTTATTGCCGATCTTGCCTGCGCGGGGAGCGATCTCGCCAAACTGCGCCTCGTATTTCTTGATGTTGTCGGTGAGGGCGAACAGGAGCTTCTTGGCGTTCTCGGGGCTCATGATCACGCGGCTCACCACCGGAGCCTGGGGCATGCCGGGAGCGGCGAAGATGAAGTCGATCAGGAACTCGCTGCCGCTGTGGCCGATCATTGCGAGGTTGGTGTATTTTCCGTCGGCGAGTTCGGGACGGAGCTGAATCTGAAGCTGATTCTGGTTCTGGTTGTTCTCTTTATTTTCCATTTTCTTATGATTTTAATTGTTTATGTAAGGTTTATGCACATACCGTGCCAAACCGGACGAACCGACTGCAAAAGTAGCTAAAAATCCTCAATCCCCCAAATCTGACCGTCGGCCATGTTCACCACGCGGTCGGCGATCTGGTTCATCGTGGGGTCGTGGGTGACGATCACGAACGTCTGGTGGAGCCGTTGCCGGAGCTCGGCGATGAGGGTGCGGATCTCGTCGCGGTTGCGCGAGTCGAGGCTGCCGGTTGGCTCGTCGGCAAACACCACTTTCGGGTCGTTGATCAGGGCGCGGGCGATGGCTGTGCGCTGGCGCTCCCCACCGGAGAGTTCCGAGGGACGGTGGCGCAGGCGGTCGCCGAGTCCGAGCGTGGCGAGCAGTTCGCCGGCCTTCTCCATGGCCTTGCGCCGCGACATGCCCCCTATCAGCGCCGGCATCGCGGCGTTCTCCTGGGCTGTGAACTCCGGCAGCAGCTGATGGAACTGGAAGATGAAGCCGATGTTGCGGTTGCGGAAGGCCGACAGCCGGCGGTCGGACATCTGCAGGATGCGCTCGCCGTCGTAGATCACCTCGCCGCTGTCGGGGCGGTCGAGCGACCCGGCTATCTGCAGCAGAGTGGTCTTGCCGGCGCCGCTGGGTCCGACCACGGTGATGATCTCGTCCTCCCCGATGTCGAGCGTGATGTCGCGCAGCACGTGCAGGTTGCCGTATGACTTGTTGATATTTCTCAGCTGTATCATTTTCTCACTATGGAGTTTATAACTTTCTGGGCCAGCATTATGCCGAAGATGGCTGGGATTGCTGCCACCGTGCCGTAAGACGACCGCTTGTTGCGCTCGTCGAGCTGGATGAGGCTGCCGCAATGCGGGGCCTCGGTGCTCGCCACCACGTCGACCCTTCGGCGCAGGCCCAACTTCTTGAGCCGCTGGCGCACGGCGCGGGCCAGTCCGTCCTCGCGGGTCTCCCACAGGTCGAAATATCCCACGCGGCTCGGGTCGGTGCGGCCGCCGGCTCCCATCGAGGAGACTATCCTCACGCCGCGCCGCAGCGATTCGGCTATCAGCGACACCTTCGGGGCCACCGTGTCGATGGCGTCGACGACGTAGTCGTAGCCTTCGTCGAGGAGCGAGGGCACCTCCTCGGGCACTATGAAATCGCGGCGGGCGTCGACCTCGATGTCGGGATTGATGTCGAGGAAACGCCGCTTGAAGAGGTGCACCTTCGGCTCGCCCAGCGTGGAGACGCGGGCTATGAGCTGGCGGTTGAGATTGCTCGGGGCCACGCAGTCGGCGTCGATGAGCGTGAGGCGCTTCACACCGGTGCGGGCCAGGATCTCGGCGGCGTAACCGCCCACTCCCCCCACTCCGGCCACGAGCACGCGGGCCGCGGCGAGGCGATGCATCGCCTCGTCGCCGAGCAGAAGCCTCGTGCGCGAGTCGCGCTCCGACAGGTCGGGCGTCAGCGCTGGATCCATGCCCCCTTGAAACCGGTCTCCTCGATGGCTTTCTCCACCTGAGCCGCCGTTTCGGCGTTCTCGGGCAGACCGTGAACCTCCAGCACCTTGTCGGCCGAATCGAGGTCCAGATCCCACTGCGCGTTGGGGAAACGCTTGTTCATCTCGTCGAGGATGGCGGCCTTGCAGTGGCCGCACTTTGCGCTTGTCTTGAATTTCATATCGGGTAATTTCTTATGGGTCTTACAGATACATCTTCTTCAGATTGCTCAGATACTGCTGGGTGATGCCCAGATAGGAGGCGATGGTCTTCATCGGCACCTTCTCGAGCAGGTCGCTTCGCGACTTCACCAGCGACTGGAAGCGCTCGGCGGCGTTGCCGTTGATCACCGAGTTCTTCATGTCGATATAGTAGAGCTGGCACTGCGCCATGCTCAGCGCCCACTGCGCGAACTCGTGATATCTGCGCACGAACTCGTCATAGGTCTCCTTCCTGCACACGAACACTTCCGAGGGGCAGCAGGCCTGCACCGTGTAGAAGCTCGGCTGACCGAAATAGTAGGAATGGTTCGAAAACATCATCGTGCCCTGCATGGCGAAGCCCCAGCAGCGCTCGTCGGCTCCGTTCATATAGTTGTAGGAGAAGATGCCCCTCTTCACGATGTAGATGTCGGGATTGATCTCGCCGGCAGTGATAACATTCTCGCCGCGAGCCACTTTCCGCAACTTCATCTGGCCGAGGAACTCGTCCATCAACTCTTCGCTCAACTGATAATTGCTTTCCAGACGGAACACTTTTTTGAATTCTTCCATATCCAGCAGATATTTGGAGTCAAATTTAATAAAAAGAATCGAGATTCCGGCATCCCGAAGTGGGATATTTGCACTCGTCGCCTCGATATCCCTTCCCTCCGGCCTTCACTCCTACCTGAAGGTGAACTTGCGGGTGGCCTCGAATCGGGGAAGGGCCATGAGCTGCACGTCGGCCTTGCGGTCGGAGAGGGTGTCTTCGGCGCGGCCCACGGTGAGTCCCATCTCCACAAGCGCCTCCTCGACGGTACGCACCGCCAGCGCCGGGGTGTTGTTGTCCTTGCTCAGATGGCAGAGGAAGATGTATTTCAGCCCGGGGTTGACGATCTCGGTGAGGAAGGCCGCGGTCTGCACGTTGTCGAGATGGCCGTTGCCGGCGCGGATGCGGGCCTTGAGGTATTCGGGATAGCGGCCGCGGCGGAGCATGTCGGAGTCGTAGTTCGCCTCTATCACGAGATAGTTGGCGCGGCTCATGTAGTAGCGGGCGCGTTCGGTCACCTCCCCCAGGTCGGTGGCCAGCACGAAGTGGCGGCCGTCGAAGTCGATGGAGAAGCCCATGTTGTCCGATGCGTCGTGGGGCACCTCGAAGGCCGTGATCTCGAAATCGCCCACCTTGAAGGGTATCTCCTTGAAGATGGGTGTGTGGTATTCCTTGATGCGGCGGGAGATGTTGTGGCTGCGCAGCAGACCGTTCATCACGCGGGGCGTGCAGTAGAGGGTGAGGTGGCGGTAGGTGCGCAGAAGGTTGTAGGAATATCTCACGTGGTCGGAATGGTCGTGGGTGAGCAGCAGCGCCTTCACGTGGCGCATCGGTATGCCGGCGGCGTCGAGCTTGTCGGCGATCTCGTCGGCGCGGATACCGGCGTCGACTATAATTCCGCCTGATCGCGTGCCCAGATAGCAGCTGTTGCCGCTCGATCCCGAAGCCAGCGATATATAGTGCAGCCTCCTGTCGTCTTCCCCGGCGAGTTCCTCCTCGCGGGAAAGGTGGAGTTCTTCGCGATGCCTGGCGGCCGGCTGCCGGCGAGGAGCGGGCTTCACCTCCTCCTCGCCCCATTCCTCGAAGGGGAGGCGGGGCAGATCGTTGAATGTGATTTTGCGTGAGTATTTCATTTCCCCTTCTTGCTCTTCTTTTTCGCGGCGCCCTCCTCGGCTCCCTGACGGTGGATCAGGAAGATGGCGGGGCGCTTGTCGTAGTCACTCTTGACGCTTTTCCAGCGGGCGGCGGGCATCGTGCGGATCTCTTCCTTCGCGGGGTCGGTGATGTCGGCGGCCACGCACAGCAGGGTGTCGGGCCGCAGATTCTCCGCCAGGAAGCGGATCATGCGGTTGTTGCGGTAGGGGGTCTCGATGAAGATCTGGGTCTGACCCAGCCGCGAGGCCCGCTGCTCGAGCTCGTGCACGGCCCTCGCCTTCTCGTCGTCGGCGATGGGCAGATATCCGTTGAAGGCGAATCCCTGGCCGTTGAAGCCCGAGGCCATCAGCGACATCAGGATACTCGAGGGGCCTACGAGCGGCACCACCTTCAGCCCCTCCCTCTGGGCTATCTCCACCACCGCCGAACCCGGGTCGGCCACGGCCGGACAACCCGCCTCGCTCATCAGCCCCACAGGCTCGCCGCGCCGCAGGGCGTCGAGATAACCCGACACCTGCTCGGGGCGGGTGTGGCCGTTGAGTTCGAGAAATGTGCAGGAGTCGATGTCGTAGTCGCGGTCCCAGCGGCGCAGGAAGCGCCTGGCGGTACGGATGTTCTCCACGATCCAGGTGCGGATGCCGCGCGCTGTCTCGATGTTCCATCGCGGAATGACGCGGTCGGTGGGTGCCGCGCTGAGTTCTACAGGTATGAGATATAATGCTGCCTCCATTGAGGATACTGTTTTAATTTTAACGGTCGAGAGGGCTCAGAGGTTTCTGATGCGCCACTCGGAGGGGTAGAGGTTGTTGGCCCGGTTGCCGAGGTTCTTCACCATTCCGAGCCTGTGGCCCAGATAGCTCACCGCCACATACCCCCTCGGGGCGTCGGCGGGGAGGAGGATGGCTTCGTGGCGCAGATAGGAGAGTGCGGTGTCGAGATCCACATCCGCAGCGGGATAGGCGTCGGCGGGGAATGAGAGCGAGAGCGCCCACTCCGATGTTGGGGCCTCGGTCTTCCCCTTCGCTACGGTGTGGGGAATGCCGTCGAGGATGACGCGGGCCGATTTCCTCACGGCCTCGAGGGTCTTGCGGTGGTTGCCTCCGCGGTCGTCGCCCCCTGCGGGCTTGCGCATAAGGGCGGCAAACTGGCCCTCTCCGCGCGTGAGATGCGGCATGAAGCGGAGCGCCGGGATGTCGCCGCAGATCTCGCGGCCGATCCCCCACTCCCCGGGGAGGCGGAGATCGACGGGCTCGAGGCCCTTCTCGTCGCGGAGCCACTGCAGCTGCCGCTCGTTCTCCTCGGTGTTGAAGGTGCATGTGGAGTAGACCAGATATCCTCCGGGGCGCAGCGCCTCAACGGCGTCGGCGAGGATGTCGCGCTGCAGCGAGGCGCATTGCCTCACAAGCCCTTCCGACCATTGCGCGCGGGCCTCTTCGTCCTTGCGCATCATCCCCTCGCCCGAGCAGGGGGCGTCGACGGCCACGATGTCGAACCGCGGTCCGGCTTTCGCCAGGGCCGACGTGGGCGAGGATGTCACCGCCACTTCGGGATATCCCCACTTTATCAGGTTCTCGCGCAGAATCTGGCTGCGCTTTCGGTCGATCTCGTTGGCCACGAGCAGCGAGCCGTCGGGAAGGGCGTTGAGCATCGCCGTGCTCTTGCCGCCGGGAGCGGCGCAGAGGTCGAGGACAGCCGGCGTCTCCATGGGATCCATCTCCAGAATCCGCTCCACGATGGCTTCGTGGATCATCGACGAGGCGTCCTGCACATAGAACACCCCGGCGTGAAGCAGCGGATTGAGAGTGAACCGCGGCCGCTCCGGGAGATACCAGCCGCTGCGGCACCATTTCACGCGTTCCATGCCGGCGTAACCCAGCTCGGCCGGGTCCTGGCATTTGCGGCGGTTGAGCTTGACACTCACCGCCGGCGCAGCCTGCATGGCGGCAAGGAAGGCGTCGGCGTCGACACCCTCCATTCCTTTGATATATTCAGTAAAATCCTCTTTAAGCATTGCGCGATGTTGCGGCCCCTTCTTCCCATAATACAAAATTACAAAAAATAACCGTGAGCCGCAAATCGGAGGCGGGCAAAGAGGCGCCCGGAGAGCATCACTTGTACTTCATCCAGGCCACGAGGTCTTTGACGGTGGGTTTCTTGCCGTGCATGAAGATGCCGATGCGGTAGATGCGGCCTGCCATCCACACCAATCCGATGAAGGTGAGCACGAGCAGCGCCAGGGCGAGCCATATCTCCCATTGCGGAATACCGAACGGAATGCGCGCCACCATCACCATCGGCGCCGTGAGCGGGAAGATCGACGCCCAGAAGGCGAGCTGGCCCATCGGGTCGGCGGCGGCGGCCATGGCGAAGATGAGTCCGAAGACGATGGGGACAACAGCCACCGTAGAGAGCTGGCTGGCGTCCTGCACGTTGTCGACGCTCGAACCGATGGCGGCGAAGATCGAGGAATAGATGAGGAAGCCCAGAATCAGGAACACCGACATCCAGGCCACCAGTCCGATGATCTTGCCCACGTTGCTCATCATGCCCACGGCCTTCAGCATCTCCACGCTTTCCGTGGAGCTCACTCCGCTGATGTCGCCGCTCTGAACGGCCACGATGTCGGCCATGGCGTCGGCGGGAATGAGCGCGGGCAGCAGGAAGGCGGCCATCAGCGCCAGAAGCACGCCCCAGATCACTATCTGGGTCACGGCCACCAGCGCGATACCGATGATCTTGCCCATCATCAGCTCCATCGGCTTGACGGAGCTCACCACAAGCTCGAGCACGCGGTTGTTCTTCTCCTCGATGATCGAGGTCATCACCATCTGTCCGTAGAGCAGCAGGAACATGTAGAGCACGAAGGTCATCACCATGGCAACGCCGAAGCTGAAGCCGGTCGACTCGCTCTCCTCGCTCCCCTTGTCCACGCGGATGGTGTCGATGGTCACCTTCCCCTTCACGTCGGCGAGGATCTTGTCGAGATCGTCGATGTTGTAGTGCTCCAGACGCTTCTTCTCAAGAATGGAGTTGATCTGGCTGGAGACATCGCCCTCGGTTGTTACCGACGAGGGGGAGGCGGTGTAGTACTTGAGCGACAGATTCTTGTCGTCGACCACATTGGGCGGGATCACGAGCACGGCGTCGACTCCCTCGTTGGCCAGGACGGAGTCGATCGAGGCGTTGAGGGCCGGCTGGAATTTCACCGTCTCGGAGTTCTCGAGGCGCGGAAGGATGATGTGGCTCTCGTCGACCACGGCGATCTTGGCCTCCGACTCTCCGCCTACGGCCATTATGATTGCAGGCATCGCCATCATCGCCAGCATGAAGATGGGCATCAGGATGGTGGTGATGATGAAGCTCTTTTTCTTTACGCGCTCCAGATATTCGCGTTCTATTATGATTCCTATATTGGATTTCATGGATTTCATTGGTTTATCGCCTGTCGTTCTCGACGGCGCGGATGAATATTTCGTTCATTGAGGCCTTGCTCTCGTTGAAGCCGCAGATGGCCACGCTCTCGTTGGCGGCGGCGATCACGTCGCGCACCGCGGCTCCCTCCCTGAGATGGAAGGCGAGACTTTGCCGGCCGCGCGCGTCGGCCTCCGACAGCCTGAAGTCCTCGGCCATCGGCTCGAGCCGGGCGGTCAACGCCGCGGCGTCGCCGGCGAAACTGAGGTCGAAGCGGTTGCCGAAAAACTCGCGGCGTATCTCTTCAACATTGCCCGTCAGGATGTTGCGGCTCTTGTTGATCAGAGTGATGTTGTCGCATATCTCCTCGACCGACGCCATGTTGTGGGTGGAGAAGATCACGGTGGCCCCTTCGTCGCGGAGCTTCAGTATCTCCTCCTTGAGGATGTTGGCGTTGATGGGGTCGAATCCGGAGAAGGGTTCGTCGAAGATCAGCAGTTTGGGGCGGTGGAGCACGGTGACGATGAACTGCACCTTCTGCGCCATACCCTTCGAGAGCTCCTCCACCTTCTTGTTCCACCAGTCGGAGATCTGGAGCCGTTCGAACCATTTGCGCAGCTCCCTCTCGGCGTCGCGGCGCGAAAGGCCTTTGAGACGGGCGAAGAAGAGCGCCTGCTCCCCTACCTTCATCTTCTTGTATAGGCCGCGCTCCTCGGGGAGATAGCCGATGCTGGCCACGTCGGCCTGCGTCAGCTGGTTGCCGCGGAAGAGTATCCGGCCGCTGTCGGGGGCGGTGATGTGGTTGATGATGCGGATGAGTGTGGTCTTGCCGGCTCCGTTGGGGCCCAAAAGACCGTAGACCTTACCCTCGGGGACGCTGAGCGAGACTTCGTCGAGCGCCAGATGCGAGGAGTATGACTTGCTTACGTTTTCTACCTGCAGAATGTCCATCTTTTATCGCTTTGATGTACGGGTGTTCTTGATTTTGGCGTTGGTTTGGGGCTGCGTTTCAACGCAACCCCGCAAAGTTATTTATAAAAGCTGTTTCGGTGAAATAATTAACATTCATTAACTCTTGTTTATCTCAAAATAAATAGATAAATTTGCGGAGTTTTTGAAAGTGGTTTTCAGTTTGAACTTACAACGATACCTGGCCGCCATTACGGCCACTGCTTTTCTGATAGCCGCCGCGTCGTGCACGCATGTCGACCGGCGGGACGGTACAGCCGGGGCCGACTCTGCGGTCCAGGCGGTGGAGGAGTATCATGCCGACCACGACATCGCCATGACCATCCGCAGCGTGGCCGACGCCATCAGTGTGGGCGAACCTCTCGACACGGCCGACTATAACTTCGACGGCATCCTTACCGACGGGATGGGGCATCCTCTCTACACGGATCTTCAGGGAAATCCCGGCCGCTGGGATGTCGACGTGCTCTCCCCCACGAGTGTGGCGGTGAAGAACGTCGACCTGGGCGATCTTCTGCCCGACGATCTGGAGGTGTACATCACTGGTTCGATGGGGATGAGCGAGGACAACATCGTGGCCTCGAAGGAACTCGACGACCAGGACGACACCCGCATCACTGTCTACGCTTTCCGCGGCGGCTTCCTGCGCTTCGAGCGCCGCAAGGGCGTCTCCCCCAACGGCCTCGAGGGCTCCCTGATGCGAATCCTCGCCTCCAGCGAAGCCCCCAAACTCGACTGACAGCCGTTCCTTAGAGCCTTAGAATTCCGAGGCGAAGTGGAAGCGGATTTTCGGGAAGTCGTTCTGCGCCATCTGCAGCACGTAGTTGCTGTCGGCCAGGAACACGTCGCGCCCCTCCTTGTCGGTAGCCATGAACTGATGCTTGCGCTTCTTGAACGCCTCCATGGCCGCCTCGTCGTCGCTCTCCACCCAGCATGCCTTGTAGAGACTGATCGGTTCCCATCGGCACTGGGCACCGTATTCATGCAGCAGACGGTACTGTATCACCTCGAACTGCAGCTGACCCACCGTACCGATGATCTTCCGACCGTTGAACTGGTTGGTGAAGATCTGCGCAACTCCCTCGTCCATAAGCTGGTTGATGCCCTTCTCGAGCTGCTTCGACTTCATCGGGTCGGCGTTCTCGATATATTTGAACATCTCCGGCGAGAATGAGGGCAATCCCTTGAAATGCAGCAGTTCACCGCCAGTCAATGTGTCGCCGATCTTGAAGTTGCCGGTGTCGGGAATACCGACGATGTCGCCGGGATAGGCCTCGTCGACGATATTCTTCTTCTGAGCCATGAACGCCGTGGGGGCGGCGAAACGCATCTGCTTGTCCTGACGCACGTGGCGGTAATAGACATTGCGCTCGAACTTGCCCGAGCACACCTTGACGAAGGCGATGCAGCTGCGGTGGTTGGGATCCATGTTGGCGTGGATCTTGAACACGAACCCCGTGAACTGCTCCTCCTCGGGCTTCACCTCGCGCTCCTGGGCCTGGATGGGACGCGGAGCGGGAGCGATCTTCACGAAGGTGTCGAGCAGCTCCTTGACGCCGAAGGTGTTGAGCGCCGAACCGAAGAACACCGGCGCCATCTCGCCGCGGAGATAGGCCTCGGTGTCGAAGTCGGGATATACGCCCTCTATCAGTTCGAGATCCTCGCGGAGCTTGGCGGCGTTATCCTCCCCCACCAGCTCGTCGACCAGCGGCGAGTTGACGTCGTCGATCTCCACGCGCTCGCTCACGGTCTGCTTCGAGGGGGTGAAGAGGTCGAGTCCCTGCTCGTAGATGTTGTAAACGCCTTTGAAGCGCTCGCCCATGTTGATGGGCCATGTGAGCGGACGCACGCCGATCTGCAGCTCCTTCTCCAGTTCGTCGAGGATGTCGAAGGGGTCGCGGCCCTCGCGGTCCATCTTGTTTACGAAGATGATCACCGGAGTGCGGCGCATGCGGCACACCTCCATCAGTCGCCTGGTCTGCGTCTCCACGCCCTTGGCGGCGTCGACCACGATGATCACCGAGTCGACGGCCGTAAGCGTGCGGAACGTATCCTCGGCGAAGTCCTGGTGGCCCGGCGTGTCGAGGATGTTTATCTTGTAGTCGCCGTAGTTGAAGCCCATCACGGAGGTGGCCACCGAGATTCCGCGCTGCTTCTCTATCTCCATCCAGTCGGAGGTGGCGGTCTTCTTTATCTTGTTGCTCTTCACGGCGCCGGCCACATGGATGGCGCCGCCGAAGAGCAGGAGCTTCTCGGTGAGCGTGGTCTTACCTGCGTCGGGGTGGGAGATGATGGCGAACGTGCGCCGGCGGGCTATCTCTTTGTTCAGTTCGTCGCTCATGCCTCTTTCTCGGTTTCAAGGATGGCGATGCACTTCTTCAGCGAGTCGAGCCAGTAGGGAATCTCGAGCCCGAAGGTGTTCTTGATTTTCTGCTTGCTCAGCACGCTGTAGAGCGGGCGCTTGGCGGGAGTGGGATACTCTGATGTGGGCACGGGGTTCACCTTCACCTTGCGGCCGGCCACATGGAAGATGGCCTGCGAGAAGTCGTACCAGGAGGCCACGCCCTCGTCGGTGAAGTGGTAGATGCCGGGCGTCCACTTGTCGTGCCTCACGATGGTGTGGATGGCCTCGGCCAGGTCGCCGGCGTAGGTGGGGGTGCCTATCTGGTCGCTCACCACGCGGAGCTCGTCGTGGTCTTCGGCCAGCCTGAGCATGGTCTTCACGAAGTTCTTGCCGAATTCGGAATAGAGCCAGGCCGTGCGGATGATCATGGCGTCCTGGCAGAAGGATTTCAGCAGGCCCTCCCCCTCGAGCTTGGTGCGGCCGTAGATGCCCTGCGGATAGGGCTCGTCGTTCTCGGCGTAGGGGCGATAGCCCTGGCCTGAGAAGACGTAGTCGGTGGATATATGGATCACCTTCGCACCGTTTTTCGCGGCGGCCTCGCCCAGATTGCCCACGGCCTGCGTGTTGAGCTTCGAGGCGAGTATCTCGTCGGTCTCGGCCTTGTCGACGGCCGTGTAGGCGGCGCAGTTCACCACCAGGTCGAAGCGGTTGTCGGCCAGGTAGCGGCCCACGGCCTCGCGGTCGGTGATGTCGAGGGTATCGTAGTCGGTATATGTCACGTCCAGATCGGTGTCTTTTTCAAACACCTTGCGCAGCGAATTGCCGAGCTGGCCGTAGCTGCCTGTCACTAATATCTTCATATATTGATGTCGGTTGTTATCGATAATAACGTTGAGAAACGCCCGAAATTACTCCGAGAACTCGAGCTCGTTGTTGTAATCCTTCTTGTAATAGGCCGAGAGCATGGCCAGGAAGCGCGACACTCGCTTGGCGGCCTCGGCGGTGTCGGCCGAGATCTCCTTCCCCTGCATGCGCAGCATCAGGATGCCGTAGAGGAGATTGAAGCAGGTCTCGATCTCGTCCTTGACGTTCTCGCCCGATTTGGCGCGGAGCTCCACAATCAGCGGCAGCACGCTATAGTATTCGGCGGCGTATTTGGGGAACTTCGGGTCTTTGAGCAGACGGCGGTGCAGGTCCTCGAGGTCGGCCACGGTGTTGCGGTTGATCTGGAGGTGGCCCTCCTTTTCCACGCCTTCGCGGCGCATCATGTCGATGAGGCTCTCGTACCAGTCGCGCATCTCGCGGCGCTGCTGGGGCGAGAGGTCGGCATATCGGTCGATGATGTTCTCCTGGATCTTGTCCAGGTCGAGACCGTAGGCACGGATCAGGTCCTCGATCTGCCACATGTAAAGCACATATTCGGCGATGTTCTCGCGTTTCTTTGCAGACGCTGTTATCATTTCTTTAGGGATTTCTTTTCACAGTCGGCAGCGGCCCGGAGCCGCACCAAAATGCAAAATTACTAAAAAACTGACTATCCGCCAATCCCCGCCCCGATTTTCTTGAAAATCCGCCCGCATCCAGCCGCGCAGCGGCGTAAGATTCGAGCGGCCGGATTCGCCGTATGGCGAGCCGCGGAGCGGCGTAAGATTCGAGCGTCCGGTATAGCCGGATGGCAGCCGCGGAGCGGCGTAAGATTTGAGCCCACGGTGGAGCAAAAAAATCGAGCGAAGGTACAACCGTCGGCGGTAGGCGTTCCAACTGTATTTTAATAGCCGTC
>X378_Fat_Sand_Rat__coassemble_132_pt1 | contig 15379 bp, 13 predicted proteins | sample X378_Fat_Sand_Rat__metabat2_low_PE_004 | metagenome-assembled genome bin X378_Fat_Sand_Rat
GGAGCGGAGGGGAGTGGCGAGACGGGGAGGGGGGAACGGCGGCAATACTGGGGAGATGGCGGGGATATTTGGGGGAACGATATTTTATGACTATCTTTGTGGAAATTTTGAAACGTCTTGACTATGGATTTTATTTCAAAGAGAGTGGAAAACCTGGCCGCGTCGGCAACGCTGGCTATGCTTCAGAAAACAAATGAATTGCGTGCCGCAGGCGTGGACGTGATCGGTATGTCGGCCGGTGAGCCCGACTTCAACACCCCCGACTTCATCAAGGAGGCCGGCAAGAAGGCCATCGACGAGAACTACTCGCGCTATACCCCGGTGGCGGGCTATCTGTCGCTCCGCGAGGCCGTTTGCGCCAAACTGAAACGCGAGAACGGGCTGGAGTACACTCCCGACCAGATCGTGGTGGGCAACGGTGCGAAGCAGGAGCTCTGCAACGCCCTTCTGGCCACGGTGAATCCCGGCGACGAGGTGATCATTCCGGTTCCGGCCTGGGTAAGCTACGTCGAGATGGTGAAACTGGCCGAGGGAAAGGCCGTCACGGTGGAGACGCTTCCTGAGAACGACTTCAAGATCACTCCCGAGCAGTTGCGCGCCGCCATCACCGACCGCAGTCGCGTGCTTATGCTCAACTCCCCCTGCAATCCGTCGGGTTGCGTCTACGGCAAGGAGGAGCTCGAGGCCCTGGCGGCAGTTCTGCGTGAATATCCCGGCATCCTGATACTCTCCGATGAAATCTACGAGCACATCAACTTCGTGGGCGGCGTGTCGAGCATAGCCTGCAGCGAGGGAATGAAAGAGCGCACCATAGTGATCAACGGAGTCTCGAAAGCCTACGCCATGACAGGCTGGCGCATCGGTTATCTGGCCGCTCCGAAGGCTATAGCCAAGGCCGTTACCAAACTGCAGGGACAGTATACGTCGGGCGCTTCGTCGATAGCCCAGAAGGCGGCAGAGGCGGCCTACAACGGTCCGCAGGACTGCCTGCGCGAGATGAACGACGCCTTCGAGCGCCGCAGCAAGCTCATCTACGAGCTGGCGCTGGAGATTCCCGGTTGGGAGACCCGCAAACCGCAGGGAGCCTTCTATCTCTTCCCCTCGGTGAAGGGCCTGATAGGCAAACGTTTCGGCGACAAGGAGATAAAATCGAGCGGCGACTATGTGATGTATCTGCTCGAGGAGGCCCATGTGGCTTGCGTTGACGGTGCGGCGTTCTGCGCCCCCGGATTCATGCGCCTTTCCTACGCCACCAGCGACGACAACATCCGCGAGGCCATGCGCCGCATCAAGGAGGCTACGCTTCTTTTGGTTTAGAGGTTAGAGGTTAGAGAGGGGGAGAGGGGTGCATAACGATTGTAATTCATAAATCCCTATATATGAAAAAGAACACAATAACAACAGGAATAATGGCTGGAAGCGTGGCATTTGTCGCGCTTCTGGCTTCGTTTTCAATGCCTTTCGGGGCTATGGCCGCACCTTTGACGCCGGCCGAGGCGCTCTCGCTCGCCATGGGCGACGCTCCCAAGGGAATGAGGGGCGCGAAGGCCGAGTTCAAACTCGCCGAGACTAAGAGTGTAAACGACAAGGATGCAGTGTATATCTTCAACCGCGAGGGCCACGAGGGTTTCATGGTTGTCGCCGCCGACGACGCCGTGATGCCGCTGATGGGCTACAGCTACACCGGTTCGCTCCGCAACGAGGAGGGCGAGATGGCTCCTGGAATGGAGTATTGGCTCGACTTCCTGGGCAGGCAGGTGGAATATGCCTCCGGCCGCGAGAGCCGCAGGGCGATACCGAAGCAGGCGCGTCCCTACCGCTCGCCGATATCTCCGCAGCTCACCACCAAATGGAGCCAGGGAGATCCCTACAACTTCCTCTGCTCCCGCATAAACGGCGAGAACGCCGTGACGGGATGCGTGGCCACGGCTATGGCCCAGGTGATGAATTATCATGAATGGCCCGAGCACGCCACGGGTTCGGTGAGTTTCCATAGCGCCGGCAAGAACCTGAGCTGCGACTTCAGCAAGATCACGCTCGACTGGGCGAATATGGCCGACAGCTATGATGACGGCTACACCTCGGCAGAGCGCAACGCCGTGTCGCGGCTGATGATGGTTTGCGGCTACTCGGTGGAGATGAGCTATTCCGTGAACGGAAGCGGCACCACCTCCACGAGAATCGCGCCCGCACTGGGCAACTATTTCGGCTACGACAAGCGGGTGAGCTACAATAGCCGTGACGCCTACTACCTCTACGATTGGGAGAACCTGATATACGAGAGTCTGGAGAACTACGGCCCCGTGATTCTCGACGGCCAGAGCTATCAGGGAGGACACTCCTTCGTGTGCGACGGATATGACAAAGACGGCTATTTCCACATCAACTGGGGCTGGGCCGGACTGAGCGACGGCTACTTCCTGCTCGACGTTCTCGACCCCTACGAGCAGGGAACGGGCGGTTCCGCATCGGGCACAGGCTTCGACTTCATGCAGGACGCCATCGTGGGCATCCGTCCCGACCGCGAAGGAACGTCGGAATGGACTCAGAGCCTTTATTCCACAGGCCTTATCCTCAGCATCAACGACGAAGGTAAAATCGCGCAGAAAGGGATGGTTTACAATCCCGGACCTTCCGATTTCACCGGTGTTTTCGGGCTGCGTTTCCGCGGTACCGACGGAGGTGAAAACTATTACAACCTCTTCTCGCTGACCGAGCTCCAGATGGGTTACGGCTTCAGAGACATAACAATCCGCCTGCCCGAAGATATGCCGGCAGGACGTTATCTGGTAGACGCTGTCTATGGTGTCGGCGTGGAAGTCTCGGAAGAAGACATGCTGCCGCTGCCCACGGCAGTCTCGGCATGCAGGGAGTGGATCATCGACACCACAGGCGACACCCCGGTGATGGAGGACCAGATGGAGTATCCCGAGTTTGCCGACTATACCTTCCCGACGCGAATCGAGGCTCAGAAAAGATTCGGAGTCATCGGTAAAATCTCGATGGAGAACGGGGGCGGATGGTACAGCGAAATGATGGTTCTTCTCGTCAATCAGGAGATGAACAGCGTGCTTGCCTACGGGCTCGGCGAACCGCTTGACATCGCGCCCGGCGAGAGCGTCGACTTCAGCAAGGAGATGACGCTGATGCCCGTGGAAGAGAATCTTGCGAGCGGCAACTACAAGATCTGCATCGCCGTGCAGTCGGGCAACAGCTATATACCGCTTCACATGCCCGCCGACGTATATTACGAAGCCGGTCAGAACGGCATCAACCTCATCGACGCCGGGCAGGAGTCCGCAACCTGCGAGCGCGAATACTACACGCTTACCGGCGTACGGGTGGCCAATGCGAAAGCCGGCGAGGGCGAGCCTTCGCTGCCGGCTGGAATCTATCTGGTGAAAACCGGCGGGAAAGCGTCGAAAGTCATTGTGAAATAAGAGAATAGGCTCTGAGAAAAGAGCCCTTGGAAAATAAACGGGAAAGGCCGCGGCGGTGTTGAAACTGCCGCGGCTTTTCGCATTTTTGATTCATCAAAAAATGTTAAGATTGCTGATATGTGGGGAAAATTGATTACATTTGCAAATTAAAACAGACGGCTTCTAAAAAAAGAGCGTTTAAATCCCTGTGAGTTTCGGCGGTCAAGGTCTGCCGGATTTTTGCAACCTTTTGAGGAACAGGGATAAAGAAGGCAGAGCAAATGGGAAAAATCATAGCAATAGCCAATCAGAAGGGAGGAGTGGGCAAGACCACGACCTCGTTCAATCTCGGTGCGTGTCTGGCGCAGAGCGGGAAGAAGGTGCTTGTGATCGACGCCGACCCGCAGGCCAACTGCACATCGGGACTGGGCATGGCGCCCGGCGACGGCGACGCCACCATCTACGAATGTCTGATCGACAACTATCCGGCCCCCGACGCCGTGATGCACACGCAGGTGAAGAATCTCGACATCATCTGCTCGCGCATCGACCTGGTGGGAGCCGAGGTGGAATTGATGAACAAAGGCGACCGCGAGCACAGGCTCGAGAAGATTGTGCAGCAGGTGGCCGGGAAATACGACTATATCCTTATCGACTGTTCGCCGTCGCTGGGACTCATCACGGTCAACGCGCTGACGGCGGCCGACTCGGTGCTGATACCGGTACAGGCGGAATATTTCGCGCTGGAGGGTATCGCGCAGTTGCTCAACACGATCCGCATCATCAAGAGCAGGCTGAAGCCGCAGCTCGAGATCGAGGGCTTCCTGCTGACGATGTATGACGCGCGGCTCAGGCTGGCCAACCAGATCTACGAAGAGCTCAAGGGGCATTTCGGCGACATGGTGTTCACCACGGTGATTCCGCGCAACATCAAGCTGTCGGAGTCGCCGAGCCACGGACTTCCGGTGATCTTCTACGATCCCGACTCGCGCGGGGCCATCGCCTACACGCAGCTGGCGCGGGAACTGAAGGCCCGGAACAGGGCAAAGAGCAAGGAGATGGGGAATTAATGAGGGCTAAAGCCCTGAGCATCTTCGGAAAAAGGAGGATCAGGGATTGGGAATTGGCAATATTATGGCAGCAAACAACAAAAGACAGGCTTTGGGACGCGGGCTGGACTCGCTGATACGCATGGATGAAGTGCGTACCGACGGGTCGACCGCCATCTCGGAGATAGAGATAAGCAGAATCGTTCCGAATCCGGAGCAGCCGAGGCGCACTTTCGACGACGAGAGCCTCGACGAGCTGGCGGTTTCGATCAGGGAGTTGGGAGTGGTGCAGCCGCTCACACTCCGTCAGGCCGACGACGGCAACTATCAGATCATCGCCGGCGAGCGCCGCTGGCGCGCAGCTTCGCGGGCCGGTCTGCTGACCGTGCCGGCGTATATCCGCGTGGCGTCCGACTCCGAGATGACCGAGATGGCCCTGATAGAGAACATCCAGCGCGAGGACCTCAACTCGATAGAGGTGGCGCTTGGATTCAAGCAGTTGATAGAGAAATACTCCCTTACCCAGGAGCGGCTTTCGGAGCGTCTCGGCAAGAAGCGCGCCACGATAGCCAACCATCTTCGTCTGCTGAAGCTCCCCGCCGAGATCCAGCTGGGCCTGCGCGACCGCGACATCGACATGGGTCACGCCCGCGCCATTCTGGCCGTGAGCGACCCCAAGGAGCAGCTCCGCCTCTACAAGAAGACCCTGAAGGAGGGGCTTTCGGTAAGGGCCGTGGAGAGTCTGGCGCGTGAGGCCGCCGACAAATCGGGCGAACCGCGCAAGTGGAAACGTTCGCCGATAAGTCCGGAATACACCGCCTTCGCCAACAACCGCTCGCAGCGGTTCGCGACGCCCGTGAAATTCTCGCGCAACGAGAAGGGGCGGGGCACGATAACCTTCCGCTTCGGCAGCGACGACGAGCTCCACGAGTTGATAAAGCGATTCGACAGCATGAAATAGCAGGAGCGTAGAACATATTACCTAAACAACGGACAACCAGAGAAACGACAGCAACGCAATGACCCTCAACGATGGCGACATCAGACAGCAGCGCAACCAGACCCTTCAGGAGAAGATACTCCTGGTGGCGCTGTGCGTGCTTCTCTCGTTTCCTCTCGACTATATCAACGCAGCGGGGCGTCAGCTACAGGGTGACGGCGCAGCGGCTGAAATGCCTCAGCAGCCCGAGGACCGCGTGACCGCGGCCGGCGATTCGGCCGTGTATCTCGACGCCGAGATGCTGGTGCGCACCGACCGGGAGGCCACCGACTCGATCGGACCGACAGTGGTGACCGCCGACGACTATCCCTACGGACTCGACGGCAAGATCCCGTTCAATCCCTCTCCGGCCAGAGCCGTGTGGCTCTCGGCGCTATGTCCCGGACTGGGGCAGATCTACAACCGCCGCTACTGGAAACTCCCGATAGTGATCGGCGGATTCATGGGTCTGGGCTACGCCTGCTCGTGGAACAACAGCCAGTATCAGGACTATCTGCAGGGATATCGCGACCTTCTGGACAACGACCCTCAGACCAAGAGCTATATGAACTTCTTCCCGCCCACAGTGTCGGAGTCCGACCTGGACCGCACGTGGGTGACGCAGACTTTCAAGAGCAGAAAAGATTATTACCGTCGATACCGCGACCTGTGCGTGATATGCGTGGTGGCACTTTACCTCCTCTGCATGGTCGACGCATATGTCGACGCCTCGATGGCGCATTTCGATATCTCTCCCAACCTCTCTATGGATTGGGCGCCAACCATGCTCCAGCAGCCCGGAGGCAACGGCAAGCCGGCCTTCGGACTCCACTGGGCCCTAACCTTCTAAAACCAGATGAAGATGAATCGACAGATACTGAAAATAGCGATCGCCGCGGCAGCGATGCTCCCGCTGGCCCTCCCCGGCAACGCGGCCAAGAAGAGAAACGTGCTCGACGTCAAGACCGAGATCACCGACAGCAACATTATCTTCCCCGACAGCTACGAGGCCAACACCACGAAGATGATGGAGGGATGGTATATGAAGAACTACACCGCCACCGACGACCGCTACAAGCGTCAGGGCGACGTGGAGACCTCCGACGCCGTGATCCGCGAGCGTCTGGCCAACCTGCCGACCGTGATCGACATGCCGTTCAACCAGATTGTGCGCAGCTACATCGACCGCTACACCAAGAAGGGGCGTTCGGGCGTTGCCGCGATGCTCGGACTGAGCATCTACTACATGCCGATATTCGAGCAGGCGCTCGAGGAGGCGGGTCTGCCGCTGGAGCTGAAGTATCTGCCGGTGATAGAGTCGGCGCTCGACCCGACGGCCACATCTCCCGTGGGCGCGGCCGGACTCTGGCAGTTCATGCTGGCTACGGGCAAGGGACTCGGACTCGAGGTTTCGTCGCTTGTCGACGAGCGACGCGATCCCTATCTCTCCTCGAAGAAGGCAGCCCAGTTCCTTAAAGACCTCTACGACACGTATCAGGACTGGTCGCTGGTGATCGCAGCCTACAACTGCGGTCCCGGCACGGTCAACAAGGCAATCCGCCGCGCCGGAGGCGACCCGAAGGAGCAGGACTTCTGGTCGATCTATTACTATCTTCCCTCCCAGACCCGCGGATATGTGCCGATGTTCATCGCCGCGAACTATGTGATGAACTATTACCAGTACCACAACATCAGTCCGGTGCTTCCTACGAAGCCGCTTGTCACCGACACCATCCAGGTGGGCGAGCGCGTCCATTTCCAGCAGATATCGCATGTGCTCGACATCCCGGTGGAGGAGCTCAGGGTTCTGAATCCGCAGTTCCGCAACGACATGATCCCGGGTACGGCCGCTCGCCGCTACACGCTTGTTCTGCCCTCGCAGCAGTGCAACGCCTACATCATGAGCGAGGAGGATATTCTGGCGTATGACGCCGACCGCTACCGCCGCCGCGTGGACGCCGAACCCGGCAACCAGCCTTCCGCATCGCTGGCGCAGACCATCGAGGAGGAGGGCGACGGCCTCAGCGAGGAGCAGCGTAGCGCCGATGAGGAGGTTGCCCTGGAGCCCGAGCAGACTGCGCAGCCTGTGGTGGCGCAGCGCGCGGAGCAGCCCGCAGTGCAGAAGCAGCAGCGGCAGACCAAGACGCAGACCCAGACCAAGGGGAGCGTGACAGTGAAGCATAAGGTGGAGGCCGGAGAGTCGCTGGCCGACGTGGCGCATCTCTACGGAGTGTCGCCCGAGCAGATAAAGGAGTGGAATTCGCTGCGCAGGAACGCGGTGCGGACCGGTACGCAGCTCACCGTCTACACCACGCCCGAAAAGGCCCGCGCGGCAGGTGCGGCAGCCGTGACGCCGGCGCCGAGTCAGAAGACCTGGCAGGCCGACAACAGCAAGACCGCCAAGCAGACCGCTCCCGCCAAGCAGGCGAAGGAGACCGCCTCCAAGACATCTGCCAAGGATAAGACCGCAGCCAAGGAGACCGCCCAGACCAAGAAGGGGAAGAACTCCAAGAACAGTCAGGCCGAGGCCGAGACGCCCGCCAAGAAGGGAAAGAAGGGGAAGAATCTGGCGGACAACGACACCAAGACCGGCAAGAAGGGCAAGCGCCAGAAGGCAGAGCCTGCGGCGCCGACAAGCCACACCGTGAAGAGCGGCGAGAACCTCACCGTCATCGCCAAGCAGCACGGGGTGAGCGTGGAGGATCTTAGGAAATCGAGCGGAATCACCGGCGACAAGATACGTCCGGGAGATGAGATAAAGCTTCCCAGCAAGAAGGGCGGAAAGAATGCCAAGGCTTCTTCAAAGACTTCATCTTCGAAGGCATCCTCTAAGGCTTCTTCTTCGAAGGGTTCTACTAAGAAAAAGGGGAAGAAGAAGTAGTGGTTTTTCCCCCGGCCGGGTTTGCAAGCAAACCCGGCTCCAATTTTTCGGAAAGCGGCTCCAAATTTTTTTGGATTGGGGTTACTGGATTATTGCTTTGATAGAGATATAACCTATATATAATGATAACTGTACTTATCTGTCTGTTCTTTATCGGCTATCTCGGGATAGCCCTCGAGCATCCGCTCAAGATCGACAAGACTGCGATCGCGCTGCTGCTCGGTATGTTGCTCTGGATTCTCTATGCACTCGGTGCGGAATATATCGTGCCGGCAGTGGACGGAGAGGGGCTCAAGGAGTATATCGCCCAGAATGCCAGGATGGCCGGCGAGTCGCTCCACACGCAGTCGCTCAACTACATCCTCGACGTGAAGATCGTGGAGGCTCTCGGCGACATCACCCAGACGCTCTTCTTCCTGATCGGAGCGATGACCATCGTCGAACTTGTGGATATCCACGGAGGATTCACCGTGATCACCGACCATATCCACACAAACAGCAAGAAGAAGCTTCTGTGGATTCTCTGCTGCACCACGTTTGTGTTCTCGGCCGTTCTCGACAACATGACCACCACCATCGTGATGATCCTGCTTCTGCGGAAGCTTGTGGAGGATAAGATGGAGCGCTGGCTCTATGCCGGTATGGTGGTGATAGCCGCCAACACGGGTGGAGCATGGAGCCCGATCGGCGACGTTACGACCATCATGCTCTGGGTGAAGGGCAACGTGACGGCCATCGCGCTGATAGAGAGAGTGCTGCTGCCGTCGATTGTGGCCATGGTGGTGCCTCTGATGATGATCGCGCCCCATCTGAAGGGGGAACTTCCTCCGAGGAAGCCCGACCCCGCGAAGCAGGGAGAGTATATCTCGCCGCGTGAGAGGATGATGATCTTCTGTCTGGGTGTGGGCGGACTGCTGTTCGTGCCCGTGTTCAAGAGCCTGACGCATCTGCCGCCGTTTGTGGGGATGCTGCTCGTGCTGGGTGTTCTCTGGCTTTTCACCGACATCCTTTACAACGGGAAGCGGCTTGAGCGCCGCAAGCAGCACAGGTTGCCGTATGTGGTTTCGCGCATCGACATGCCTTCGATCCTCTTCTTCCTCGGTATTCTGATGGCCGTGCAGGTGCTCGACGCGTCGGGTATTCTGGAGGCCACGGCTGTATGGCTCGACAACACCGTGCACAATGTCTATGTGATCAATATCCTGCTGGGAATCCTGTCGTCGATATTCGACAACGTTCCGCTTGTGGCGGGCGTGATGGGTATGTATCCCGTTATGGATCCGGGGACTGTCGGCTACGCGGCCAACTTCGTTCAGGACGGTATTTTCTGGGAATTCCTCAGCTATTGCGCCGGAGTGGGCGGTTCGTTGCTGATCATCGGTTCGGCGGCGGGCGTCATCGCCATGGGCCTGGAGAAGATCAACTTCGGCTGGTATCTTAAGAAATTCACCTTCGCGGCGCTGATTGGCTATCTGGCCGGTGCGGGAGTGTATATTCTGGAGGTTTATTTGAGCACTGGGGGGCTCTGATTTCTTTCCCCCCTGCCGGGTTTGCAAGCAAACCCGGCTCCAATTTATCTGAACCCGGCTCCAATTTATCTGAACCCGGCTCCAATTTATCTGAACCCGGCTCCAATTTATCTGATCCCGGCTTCAACTTGCATAAAAAGAGATCGCTTGGCTGCTGCTAAGCGATCTCTTTTATTCTTTCATTCTTTCACTCTTTCATTCTTTCACTCCTTCATTCTTTCATTCTTTCACTCTTTATAGCTGGGAAGAGGCGCCAGGCGGGGGCTTGGCGGTATTTGGGGAGGGAGGAGGCGGGGACTCGGAGAGTGCAGTTTTGGTAGAGGCGGGTTTCTTCGGTGTCGAAGATTGTGGAGTTGCAGTCGAATTTCGGGGGGATGCGGGAGGGCTCGATGAGTTGGCGGAGGTTGACGCAGCCTTGGAAAATCAGTTCACCGAGCAGGCTGGAATTTGCGGGGAGGGTGGCCGATTCGAGCGATGTGCATTCCATGAAGGCGTACGACTCGAGTTCGGTGATGCTTGCGGGGAGCGCCACGTTCTTCAGCGAGCGGCAGAAGGCGAAGGCGTTGCTGCCCACGTGTTTCACGCGGCGGGGGATGCTGATTTCACGCAGGGAATAGCAGTAGGGGAATGACTGCGAGGCGATGTCGAGCAGGGAGGCAGGAAGCGAAACCGACTCAAGCTCATGGCAGAAGGCGAAGCAATAGCGCGGAATCTCCGTGACCCCCGTGGGGATGGAGATTGAGCGGAGCGCGGTGCAGTCGCGGAACGTGCCCTCACCTACAGAGCGGAGGGTGGTGGGGAGCTTGATTTCGCGGAGGTTTGTGCAGCCCGCGAAGGCGTATTGGCCGATGCCGGCGGTCTTGACAGGAGCATCAAAGACTACGGTATGGAAATCCAGGCGGTCGCGATATTCGAAATCGGCTATCTTCGTGGTTCCGGCCTTGATGTGGAGGCAGGAGTCTATTACCTCCTGCGCCGAAGCGGAGAGGAAAGAGAGGGCCGCGGCGGCGAAGAGGAAGAGGTGTTTGTTCATATTGCTGGGCTAACAAGTTGCTGCACTGACATTTTTTAAGGAACAGGACCTGATGTCAGTGGGGGAAAGAGTTGTTGCGGTGGTCGGGGTTTACGGTTTCCGGCTGGCGGTCGGGCGGCAAGATGTCCTGCTCGCGCACCGAGTCGACGCGGGTCACTATGTTGCGGGTGTTTCCGCGCCATGGGAGACCGACGCGATAGACGGAATACTCCACGCGCACCGGGCGGTTGGCGAACTGCATCTTCTTGAGCGTGACGGCGGCGTCGGTGCTGGTGGTGGAGAAATCGAAATCTCCTTCGTAGGGACGCACCGTGTCCATCAGGCTTTTATAGGGAAGTAGCCGGCCTTCGTATGTGTGGAAAACGGTGCCCTGCTTGTTGATGGAGTCGATGTAGCCGTATTGTGTGGCGGTCTGGACGCGGGCCGTGAAGAGCCAGATGTAGAGAGTGATTATCACGGCGAGCAGGGCGATGGCGAAGAGTCCCCAGGAGAGGAGTATCCGCTGATAGCGTGCCCGGGGTTTGAGATGCTCGAACTCGTCCTCGGGCTGTTCCCAGTAGCGGGGGTCGTCGGGACGGAGCGTGGGCTGTTTGGGGGCCTTGGGAGCCTCCGGGATATCGGGACCGTCGAAATAGTCGTTTCTATTGTCTTCTTCGAATCTCATTCCTACTTTAGTTTAGAGGTTAGAGGTTAGAGGTTAGAGAGGTTTTTAGTTTAGAAGTTAGAGGTTAGAGAGTTTTTTTTGTTTAGGGTTTAGTGTTTAGGGATTATTAATCCATGGAGGCTTCGGTTTCGGCCTTGGCGCGGGCTTCGGCAGCCTTGTCCTTGGGATGGAGGGCGATGTAGGCCATCGTGAAGATGCCGAGGATGATTATCATTACCGTCTGGCCCGACCACTGGAGCATCGAGAAGGCCGTGCCCTGAGCGTCGGAGATGCCGTAGAGCGACAGACCGAACATCACGGCGATGTTCCAGGGACCGAGTCCGCCGTTGGAGGGTATCGCCATACCGAGCGAACTGAGAACGAAGGCCACGAGGCAGGGCACGAGACCGAATGCGAGTTCGGGTCGGCAGAGGTCGCGGGTGAAGTCGAAGGCGAAGAACGCCACGTAGAGCTGGATGAAGTAGCAGCCCCAGATGGCGATTGTGAGGAGGAAGAACTGCCAACGGCCCGGCATTTTTGCTACGATTGACACACCGCTCCAAGCCTCGCCGATCCATTGGCGCACCTTGCGGACGGGGCGGGTGTTGCGCCAGCAGTGGAGGAATATCCAGCAGATTGCTACGGTGCCGGCCAGGGCCACCCAGAGCCAGGGATTTGAGGCCGTGGCCATCAGGCTTCGGCCCACGGAGTATTGCTGCATGAAGGCCTCGATCTGGGGCGTGGCGATGATGAAGGCGAGGAGGGTGAGCACCAGTACGGTGATCGTGTCGCAGATCCGGTCGCCGACCATTGTTCCCATCACGGTGGTGAGGGGTTTGCGCTCGAGGGAGGAGATGTATGTGCAGCGCCACACTTCGCCGAGGCGTGGGAATACCAGGTTGAGGGCGTATGTTCCGAAAATAGAGCAGCAGAGGGCCATGAACGGAGGCCGGATGCCGAGTGCGCGGAGCTGCAGGCCCCAGCGCATGGCTCGGAAGATATGGCTGAAGACGCTGATTCCCATCGCGCAGAGTATCCACCAGTAGTCGACGCCGTGTGTGACGATCTGCCACATGTCGGAGAAATTGACCTTGCGGAACATATACGACACCAGCAGGATGGTGAGGACCAGCGGGAGGAGCCAGCGCACGGCGTAGCCGAGGAGGCGGCGCGTGAGTGATTTTTTCTTATCTTGATTCTCCATGATTGAATCGGATGCGGAATTAACCCGCAAATATACAAAAAATCGCGGGAAAGGCAAAGGGGGAGGGAGTATTATAGGAGGAATTCGACTTCTTTGAAGGCGAAGGAGAGGGGGGAGGGGGAGGCGGGGTCCTGGATTTCGATGAAGCCGTCGGGGCGGACGGTTTGGATTGTTCCTTGGAATTCGCGGCCTGTCTCGCGGATGCGGAAGGGGTGGGGGAGGGAGTCGTGGCGCCAGAGGCGGGAGAGGAATTCCTCGTGCAGGCTTTGGTGGGAGGAGGCATCGGGGGTTGCGGTCTGGGCTTTCTCGGATTCGGCTGCTTCGGCTTGGATTTCCTTGGCGGCCTGGGCGAGGCGGACCGCGAGGGCGTTGCCTATGCGGGCCGTTGCCGAGCTGAGGTCGAGCGGGCGACCGGTGAGTTGGACGAGGGAGACCGGGTTGGGGGCGTCGGAGAGGAAGCGCTCCTGGTTGATGTTGATGCCGACGCCGAGGCGGGAGTGCTCGATGCGGGCGCCGATGAGGGAATGCTCGATGAGGATGCCGCAGATCTTGCGGTTGTCGACATAGATGTCGTTGGGCCATTTCACCATGGCCTCCACCCCTTCCGAGCGGAGGAAGTCGACTACGGCGAGCGCCGTTGCCTCGCTGAGGAGGAACTGGCGGCGTGCCGGGAAGTCCTGGGGACGGTGGATTAATGTGAAGGTGAGGTTTTTGCCCGGTTCCGACTCCCAGGAGTTTCCGCGCTGGCCGCGGCCGGCCGACTGGGAGTTTGCCAGGATCATTGTCATGTCGTCGAGTTGGGCGGCGTGCAGGGCGGCGTAGCTGTTGGTGGAGCCGACCTCTTCGAGGAGGAGGTATTTCATAATTCGGTGATTGTGCGGGAGTTGTCGGGGTTGACGGTTATCTTCAGGTGGAGAGTGTCGTCGGGGAGGAGTGGGAGGATGTTTTCGGGCCATTCGATGAGGCAGAGGGAGCCAGAGTCGAAGTAGTCGTCGAGGCCGAGGTCGGCTGCCTCCTCGAGGTCGTCGATGCGATAGAAGTCGAAGTGGTAGAGGGGACGGGAGGCTATTTCGGGGAAAGGGGAGTCGGCGGGAACCTTGGCGGGGGCGTATTCGTTGATAATGCTGAAGGTGGGGCTTGTGGCCTCGTCGCGCAGAGCGAGGACACGGCAGATGGCCGAGGTGAGGGTGGTCTTGCCGGCGCCCATCGGTGCGTGGAGGGCGATGACGCGGTTTTTGCCGATTTCATCGAGGAATTCGCGCGCCGCGCGGGTGGTGTCGGCTTCGTTTTTAATAAGAATCTCCATTTCGTAAAAGATTTATGCAAAGTTAGTGAAAAAATTTTATTATTTTTGCGAGTTGGGAGGAAGGGCGTTCTTGATTTTTGAAAATTTAGACTTTAGATATGGGAAAAGTATTGATTATTGGCGCCGGGGGCGTCGGAACGGTGGTTGTGCACAAGTGCGCGCAGCATCCGGAAGTGTTCAGTGAGATAGTGCTGGCATCGCGCACCAAGAGCAAATGCGACGCCATCGCCGAGAAAGTGGAGAAAGCCACAGGAGTGAAGGTAGCCACCGACCGCGTCGACGCCGACTCCGTGGAGGAGCTTTGCGAGCTCTTCCGCCGTCACAAACCCGAGATCTGCATCAACGTGGCGCTGCCCTATCAGGACCTTACCATCATGGAGGCCTGTCTGCAGTGCGGCGTGAACTATCTCGACACCGCCAACTACGAGCCCAAGGACGAGGCTCATTTCGAATACAGCTGGCAGTGGGCTTTCCGCGAGCGCTTCGAGAAAGCCGGACTCACCGCCATCCTCGGTTGCGGATTCGACCCCGGAGTATCGGCCGTATTCGTGGCCTATGCCGCCAAGCATCACTTCTCCGAGATGAGATATCTCGACATCGTCGACTGCAACGCCGGCAACCACGGCAAGGCGTTCGCCACCAACTTCAATCCCGAGATCAACATCCGCGAGATAACTCAGAAGGGGAAATACTGGCAGGACGGCAAATGGGTGGAGACCGAGAACCTCGAGATCCACAAGCCGCTTACCTATCCCAACATCGGCGAGCGCGAGAGCTATCTGCTCTATCACGAAGAGCTCGAGAGCCTCGTGCAGAACTTCCCCACCATCCGCAGGGCGCGGTTCTGGATGACGTTCGGTCAGGAATACCTGACGCATCTGCGTGTGATTCAGGACATAGGAATGGCTCGGATCGATCCGGTGATGTACAACGGTCAGGAGATCATCCCCATCCAGTTCCTGAAGGCAGTGCTTCCCGATCCGGGTTCGCTGGGAGAGAACTACACCGGCGAGACCTCGATAGGATGCCGCATCTCCGGCCTCGACAAGGAGGGAAAGGAGAGCTCTTATTACATATACAACAACTGCTCGCATCAGGCCGCATACCAGGAGACCGGTGCGCAGGCCGTGAGCTACACCACCGGCGTGCCCGCGATGGTCGGCGCGATGATGTTCCTGAAGGGAGAGTGGGTTAAACCCGGCGTGCACAATGTGGAGGAGTTCAATCCCGATCCCTTCCTCGAGACGCTGGCCGCCAACGGACTTCCCTGGAGCGTGATCATCGACGAAGACCTCGAGATGAACGACTGATAGAAATTGCGAATCCGAAAAACGGG
>X378_Fat_Sand_Rat__coassemble_138_pt1 | contig 14883 bp, 12 predicted proteins | sample X378_Fat_Sand_Rat__metabat2_low_PE_004 | metagenome-assembled genome bin X378_Fat_Sand_Rat
CTATACGGGTGGTCGACATCTTTTTGATGGTGAAACGCAGGTCGCCGAGCGTGAATTCGTCGCCCTGCTTGGGCAGCGAACCGAGTTTGTCGAGTATGTATCCGGCCAGGGTGTGGTAATCCTCTTCGTCCTCACGGATGTCGAGGCCGAAATCCTCGTTGATCATCGAGATCTCGGCGCGGCCGGAGAAGATGAAGGAATCCACTCCGATGCGGCGCGCCACTATGCGGTTGCGGTCGTGCTCGTCTTCGATCTCGCCGAAAATCTCCTCCACGATGTCTTCGAGGGTGGCGAGGCCCGATGTGCCGCCGAACTCGTCGACGACAATGGCCATGCTCTTCTTCTCCGACATCATGCGGCGCATCATCTTGTTGGCCAGCATGGTCTCAGGAGTGAAGATCACGGGCTTCAGATGGCGCCTCCAGTCGGTGTCGGCGTTGAGCAGCTCCGACACGTGGATATATCCCACCACATCGTCGATGTCGTCGGCGTATACCACCACCTTCGACAGTCCGGTGTCCACGAAGAGTTTCCGGAGTTCCTCAAGGGTGGTCCCCTCCAGCGGCACGGCCACTATCTCGTTGCGGGGGGTCATGCACTCGACTATCTCGGTGTCTTTGAAGTCTACGGCGCGGCGGAATATCTTCACCTCGTTCTCAAGCGCCTCCGGATTGCCGGGGGTCTGGTGCACGGACTGCTGCAGATATGTGTCGAGCTGGTCCATGGTCAGCTTGGAGTCGGCGGGTTCGCCGGTGTCGAGTCCGAAGAGCTTCATCAATCCCTTGGATATCAGCGACACAAACCAGGATATGGGGTAGAGCACGAGATATATCAGATAGAGCGGCAGCGCCAGCAGGCGCATCATCACGTTGGGATTGATGCGGAAGGTGGTCTTGGGCAGGAACTCGCCCGTAAGCAGGATGAGGCCGGTGGAGAGCACGGTGTTCGTGACCAGCACCAGCGCCTCGTTGCCGTGGAACCATCCCTCGAGAGTCGGATTGATCAATGCCGAGAAGGCGATACCGTAGATTACGAGCACCACGTTGTTGCCCACCAGCAGCGTGGATATGAACATATCCTCGTGGCGCGAGAATCCGCGGATGATGCGGTCGACAAGTCCGCCGCTCGCCGCGTTGATCTCCATCCTCACCTTGCTCGACTGCACGAAGGCAATCTCCGTGCCGGAGAAGAGTCCGGAGAGCAGGATCGCGATGATGGTTATTACTATTGCAACGCCTAATGACAATTCCATAATCGGTGGTTTGGTTCTGAATGTTTACGGTGCGGCCGCGGGAGCGGCCTGAGGTGCCGGAGCGGGCGAAGGAGACGTTCCGGGGGCACCGGCCGGACCGCCCGATATCTGCTCGTTCTTTATCGGGAAGATGCCCTGGGGCTTGAGCACGCGGTAGCTCGTGAGCTTGTCGTTGCTCTCGAACCCGATTCCTTCGAGCACATGGGTCTCGGTCTCTATATGTATAAACGTATCGCTGTAGATTTTTCCCTGCCGCTGGTCCCAGAAAAGGCGCTCCGACTGGAAGAGGTCTTTCGGAGCCTTGGTCATCTCCACCCTTCCGCGCAGACACCACAGCTTCTGGTTCTTGAAGTATTTCGCGGAGTCGGCGGCCACGGTGGCTATCACGTGGAAATACGGATCGTATTTCTGCAGATAGAGGCCCTGGGGGAAGTTCCAGTAGGGGGTGTCCACCTCGTCATAGACGGTCCAGAGCGGTGAGACTATCTTGTATTGCACCACTCCCGAGTCCGATATGAGCGTCGACACGTTCTTGGTGGTCATCGTGGCCATCTTCCTGGGGTTGAGGGTGGAGGCGATGTCGATCTTCTTCTCCTCGCGGCATGCCGAGAGAGCGACGACGAGCGCCAGCAGGGCCGGCGCCATCCATCGTGTGTTGCGAAGGTCGAGAAGTCGCGGCTCCATAGGCATCAACGGATCTTACGCTTGAAGAACCAGACCTCGTTGAAGTTCACTCCGAGGTTGATCATCAGGTAGTTTTCCGTGATGAGCGCGTTGGGGCTGGCGGCGCGGTGCTTCCACTCCAGTCCGAGGTTGACCATCGTCTTTCCCTCGGGCGTGGGGAAGCCCACTCCGCAGGTGGCACCGTATTCATGAAGCGAATTCCCCTGGATCTTCAGGTAGTCTTTCGTATAGTAGGCGCCGACGCGGTATGTCATCCGCTCGCCGTAGTTGCCTCGGATCTTAGGGGTGTATTCGCCGCCGGCCGCGAATCTCAGGCGGTCGTTGAACTCCATTCCCTGGAAAATCGGGCCCTCCTTGTCGGGATTGGCGCCGTCTTTATAGAGGGCGGAGAACTTGCAGTCTTTCCAGCCCTGCCAGGTGAAGTCGAACTCCGCCATCCAGCGGCTCGCCTTCTCGTGGCGGAAGCTTACGCCGGCGCCCACGGCGTTCGGCATATAGTAGTTGTTCCTGAGACTCATGCGCCCCTCCTCGGTGGCCTGCGTGTCGTAGGATACGTGCTGGCTGGTCATCCACGACGTTCCCAGCAGGGTCTTCTTCGGGCTGTAGGTCACGCCCAGAGTCATACGGTCGAAGCGGTTGAAGCGGAACTGATACTGCGCTCCGAGCACGATGTTCCAGTCGCGCACCTTCATCACGTGCTCGTATTTCATCTGGCCCTGGCCGGTGGGCTGGGCGAAGACGTCGCTCACAATCTCGCCGAAGTCATAGCTGATGTTGGCTCCGAGAGAGAAACCCTTGAACTCGCCGGCGATTCCCACATACACCTCGTTGATGCCGCCCGAACCCTGGTTCTCCACGGCTCCGTGCTCTATCTCGTTGCCGAAGGCGTAGCCCACCGAACTGTAGGGCACCAATCCCACCGACATGCCGATATGTTTCGACACGGGGAACTGCATGGTGACATAGTCCAGACCTCCGCCGAACGAATGGTCTTTCTTGTCGCCCTCCTTGCTCCAGAGCACCGACATGTTGGCGCCGATGTCGAAGAGGAACGTCAGGGAGTCGATGGCCGCGTAGGAGGCGGGATTCATCACGTTGATCTGTCGGCCTGAGCTCATGGCGTAGCCCACATATCCCATCTGGCGCTGCATGGATGTGGCCCGGTCGCCCAGAATTCCGTATCCATACATAGAATAGGGCGTGATGTTCTGCGACATCGCCGTTCCCGCCACGATCAGGAGGCAGGCAATCAATAGCTTGATTTTATTCATCATCTGTCATTGTTGTAGTTATAAATCCTCACCAGGCCGCGACCCACGGCGCCATGATCGATGGCCACCTTCTCCCCCGCCTTCCTCAGGAAAGCGGCGAGATAGTCGGCGTCTCCGCCGGTGAGTACCAGCTCAGCGTGCGGAAACCGTTTCCGGGCCCGCTCCAGGGCGTAAATTATCTCTCCCACAAGTCCCTGCACCACTCCGCTGCGGATGGCGGTGACGGTGTTGTGTCCGAAGTCGGGCACATCCCCCTTGATGTCCACCTGCGGCAGCCGCGACGTGTAGCGCGCCAGCGAGGTGAACCTCAGCCGCAGTCCCGGCGAGATGTTGCCTCCCCAGAAGCGCATCCCCTCCACCAGATCGAGGGTGACGGCGGTGCCGGCGTCGACCAGCAGAACCGACCTTCCCTCCTCGGCCACTCCGGCGGCGGCGGCCACGCGGTCGGCCCCCAGAGTGGAGCGCGAGCCATAGGCCACGTCGATCGGCAGAGGAGTGCCGGGCTTCAGCCAGCTCACGGGCAGACAGCCGCAGATGCCCGCCAGTTCCCTGGCAACGGCATACTCCTCGGCCCCCACGCTGCAGAACATCACCCCCTCTATGTCGTGGCGACCAAGAAGCGTGCGGACGGCGTCGGGGCGGTCGTTGCGGCACACGGCGCACTCCACTTCCCGCTCCCCCTCGAACACGGTTGCCTTGAGCATCGTGTTGCCGAGGTCGACTGCCAGTATCCTCCTCCCGGTTGCCATCTATTTCTTTCCGGTCTTGCCCTTCTCCCCCTTGTCGACCTTCGGAAACTCACCCCTGGCCTCCTTCTTGCGGACGGCGTAGCTGAGCAGGCAGGAGGCGATGATCTGGATTATCGCCCCCACGAAGGTGAAGAGTATCGTGTCGCGCATGGCGTCGATGGTGAGACGCATGCGGTCGGTATAGCCCCAGGTGTTGTAAAACCAGAAGAAGCCTCCGAACATCAGGGCGATTCCGGCCCATACCTCCAGACGGCGTATGCGGCGGATCCTGACGGAGTCGTCGGGATCGTTCACGTTCACCATCCTCGCCACGGTGTAGATCACGGCGCCGAGGCAGTATGTGATCTTATACGCCAGAAGCCAGCTCACCTGCTCGGGCGTGAACACGGCCGCCAGCAGGGCCGCCAGCACGAGCAGCAACCCGAATGTGGCGAGTCCCTCCATCCTGCGGCGCAGCTTCAGGATCTCCTCGGGCGATTTCTTTCTCTTTTGCGATTTCATCCGGCTACTTGATTATATATACATCCTCCGTCGGCTTCTGCATGCGGTATTCCTCGCGCGCCAGCTGCTCCAACTCCTCGGTGCCGGTAAGCAGTCGCTCGCGCTGCTGGCGGAAATAGGCCGCCGAGTCGTCGCTCGCCTTTATCTGCTGCTTCAGGCTCTGGATCTCCGCCTCGTATTCGGCGTTGTTGCGCCAGATGGCGTCGTCGTTGAAGAAGAGAAGCGCTATCACGATGCCCCCCACAAGCAGCACGCCGATGTGCGACCGCCTGCGGAGCCAGAAATTCCAACGTTTCGTTCGTTTACTCATTTATATTCGTCTCCAAATCCATGAAGCCTCCCGGGACGCGGGTACGCAATCTCCCCTTCCCCGGTTGCTGCTTCAACTTGCAAAATTAATGATAATCCGCAATTATTCAAAAAGATTTTTCAAATACTCCCATTCCGACACGCAAATGCATGAATTAGGCCAACGAATCGGCCCCGAATGCACGCTTAATAGCGCCGATTCACGCCAGGATTTGCGCGGATGGATTTTATTCACTAATTTAGCCTTCTATAATGGACTCGGAAAAAACTCTTGTTCTAATCTCGGCGGCCTTCCCGCTCGGCGGCGTCACCGAGCAGGCCTTCATTCAGCCGGAGATCGAGGCTCTCGCCTCGGCTTTCGACCGCGTCATCATCCTCCCTCTTTCTGAGGAGACCGGAAAAACCGAAATCCCCGCCCTGCCGGAGAACGTCACTGTTGACCGCTCTCTGCTCGGCACCCCCTCGGCCGGCAAAAAGCTCTCCCTCTTCTTCCATCCTTCGGTCGCCCTGCACATCCCGGGCGATCTCCCCTACATGAGGAAACCGGGCCATCTGCGTCAGGCTGTGGCGGAGTCGGTCTACGCCACCTTCTACCGCCATCGCCTCGAGAAGTGGATCCGCGACAACCGCATCCCGCTGAGCCGCACCCTCTTCTACACTTTCTGGTTCAACTACGCCACCAACGCCCTGGCCGGCATCCACAACGCCCGCATCGTGACCCGCGCCCACGGCTACGACATCTTCGACTATACCCCCAACCTCATAAGCCACTCCTGGCGCCGCGACACCCTGCGCGAGATCCTCGCCTGCTTCCCGGCCTCCGAGCACGGAGCCCGGTATCTCCGCAACCAATATCTCGAGTCGGGTTCCAAAATCCGCGCACGCCGACTCGGCTGCACGGCCCCGACCGGGTTGAATCCCGACGCCGGCGATGACTGCCCGCTCACTCTGCTCAGTTGCGCCCGCCTCGCCCCGGTGAAGGGAGTGCTGCGCCAGATAAGGTTTGTAAAGGAATGGGCGCGCAGAAATCCCGGCATCAAGGTGCGCTGGATCTGCATAGGCCACGGAGCGGAACGCCCGCTGATAGAGAAAGAGATTCTCGACCTGCCCGAAAACCTCGAGGCGGAGATGATGGGAGAACTGCCCAACTCCGATGTGCGGAAACTGCTGCAGACGCGCCATATCGACCTTATGATTCTCCTAAGCCATTCCGAGGGATGCCCCATCGCCCCCTGCGAGGCCATCAGCTGCGGGGTGCCCATCCTCTGCACCGACGCCGGGGGATCGCGCGAGATAGCCAATTCCCTCACCGGCAAGCTCCTGCCCCTCAATCCGAGCGCCGACGAGTTCTGCGCCGCCGTCGACGCGCTCCGGCCCCGGCTTGCCCAACTCCGCGAGTCGGCGCGCCAATTCTGGGAAATGAATTTCGACAGCGGCAAGCTCCGCCGGGACTTCGCCCGCGAACTCGCCGCCATGCTCTGATCCCGCCGGGGGAAATCAGTCTTTCTTCTTTATGAGTTTTTTGAGTTTGCAGAAGCTGAATGTGGCCGACCACACCAGCGTCAGCGCCATGCACGCTATCGAATAATTCAGATCGGGAATGTAGGAGGCCGCGAAACACCCCGCGGCGAGCAGCACGGCGGCTAGCATGTTGCGCATCGCCGTCGCGTTATACCGGAATCCATACAGCCTGCGGTTCACTATATAATATAGGAATATGCATCCCGCATATTCCAACACCATCGAATATCCCAGCCCTATCAGTCCGAAGCAATAGTAGAAGGGGATTCCCAGTCCGAGATAGAGCACGTTGCAGGCCACTCCCTCCAGCCAGAGGAAGGTCTTGCGGTTGTTCTTCGCAAAAGTGATGTACCCCAGCGGGAAAGCCAGCGCCTTGAGCAGCACGCCGAAACCCATCCACCTCATCAGCGGGGTGATCTCCATGAACTTGTCGGTGAGCAGCAGCCGGATTATCACGGGCGCAGTGCCCATTATCAGGATCACGATCGGCGCGGCCATCAGCGAGACTATCACCACCTGCCGGTTGACCACTCCGTTGAAATTCTCCCTGTCGTCGCCGACGGCAGAAAGTCTCGGGAAATAATCCATGGCCATGGCGGTGAACACCACGCCGGCATACTGGTTGGTGAGCGAATTGGCCGCCGAATAGAGGCCCACCGACTCCATATCGCCCGCCATGCGGATGAAGGTGTTGAGCAGATAGATCGAGGCCGTGGTGAGCAATTGGGTGAGCATCAGCACGATGCCGAGTCCCAGCAGCCTGCGCGCCATCGGCCGCATCTCGCTCCACCGGCTCTTCTCCCTGCTGCGGGGCACCACCTTGCGCACGCCCCAAGAGAAGAATATATAGGTGGAGAGCTGCAGCGCTATCAGCGCCGGCACGATTCCCTTGGCTCCGAAATAATAATAGAGCGGCACTCCGACGGCAAGGCCCACAATGGCCGCGATCACCGAGGCCATCGAGATGATCTTCACCTTGTGGAGTCCCTGGAGAAGTGCCGCCTTGCCCCCTCCCTCCACGGTGAGCCACACCATGACGGAGAGGCCCACATACTGCCAGGCGTATTCCTCGCTGCCGAACGTGATGCGGCTCAGCCAGGGGGCGAACACTATCGTGAACAGCGCTCCGAGCAAGGCCGTGACCATCACCATCCTCGAGGCCACCTTGCGGATCATCGCCAGCCGTGCCCGGTCGTCGCGGTGCTCGGCCACCTCCTTGGTGAAGGCCAGGTTGAGTCCCACCTGCGAGAACTGCGTGATGGTGTAGGCCGACGAGGAGAGCAGCGACGAGATACCCATTCCCTCCGGACCGAGGAACATGGCCACGAACTTACCCCTCACCAGATTGACGAGCACCTGGAACACCTGCACCCCTCCGAAAAGGGATGTCCCTTTCAGAATGCTGCGGTATGAGTTCTCCTTGCTCTCTCTGGCTTCCATCGATTCGTTTTAGATTCCCACCGCGCAGAGAAGGGAATGAATCTTCCCCTTCATCGGCAGGGGAAGGTCGTACTCCCTGCGCAGTCGGTTGATTTTCGCTATTCCCCCGCGATATTTCGCATGCCGGGCCTGGGCGGCCACATAGTTGAGCAGCCGCGCCACTCCGGCGTCGATATCCTCCCCCTCGAGACCGTATTTCTCTATCAGGCGCAGCCGCAACGCCGTGCTTCCCAGATAGAAGTCGAAGGCCTTGCGGTGACTGTCGGCCGAGGAGACGGATGGATGTCCCACGCTGTAGCAGAGGGTCTTGTCGGGGATATAACCGATCTCGCCGGCCGCTGCGCAGACGGCCTCCACCTGCAGGTCTTCCAGACCCCACTCCGGATTGAAGAAGAGGTCGTGATCCTCCTCCATCGCCTGGAGCACTACGTCCCGGCGGTAGAGCGCCGAACATAGATGTATCACCGGCGTGTCGGGATGCGCCACTATCTGGCGGAGCACCTTGCGGCCCGGCACCACCTCGCGGCGTATCGAGCTCTTCGGACGGAAGGGCTCGCGGCGGCCGTCGGGAAATAGATACTGGAACCCGGTGTGCACAAGCGTCATCTCCGGATTCCTCCGCATCATGTCGAGCTCCTTGGCGAGTTTCTGCTCGTCGCTCCAATAGTCGTCGCCGGCGCAGTCGGCTATATATTCTCCCCGCGCCTCGCGCAGGGCGTTGAAGTAATTCTCCTGCACTCCGAGGTTGCGCTCGTTCTCCAGCACCCTCACCACGCCGGGATATTCGGCCTCGAAACGGCGCGCCACGTCGACAGTGCCGTCGCCCGAGGCGTCGTCGGCCACAATCACCTCGAACGGATGGTCGAGGTTCTGAGCCAGCACCGAGCGCAGGGTGCGCCCGAGCGTATCGGCCTGCCTGTAAGTCACTACAAGCACGCTGATTACAGGCTCCTCGCCACAGATATGATTTTTGTTCTCTGCCATCACTTTTATGTGTGAATTACAAATTTAGTAATTTTTTCCGACTAAATGTAAAATAATCTTTCCCGCTCCGTTAATATATAAGAAAATGGAAGCTTCAGGCAAGGAAACGGTGAGTGTAGTGATTCCGGTCCGCAACAGGCCGGAACTGATAGTGCGCTGCCTCGACTCGGTGCGGGCGCAGAGCCACCGTCCCATCCATCTGATAGTGGTTGACAACGCCTCGACCGACAACACCGCCGAGGTTGTGGCCCGTTATTTCGAGTCGCACCCCGAGCCCGGCATCCGCTACACCCTTCTCCGCGAGGAGAAGCCCGGAGCCTGCGCCGCCCGCAACCGCGGCCTTTCCGCCGTCACCTCCCGCATGGTCTATTTCTTCGACTCCGACGACACCATGCATCCCGACCTCCTCGAGAAAGGGATGGCGGCTTCGGAAGGCGCCGACATCGTCTCCTGGGAATGCCGCCTGATGAGGCCCGACGGCACGTCGAGCCGCAAGAGCCGGCTTCACGGCAGGCTTATCCGCCGCCAGATGTTCAACGCCTTCTTCCGCACGCAGGCATACATGGTCGACGCCGGTTTCCTGCGCCGCTCGGGGGCCTGGAACGAGGAGGCCGCCGTCTGGAACGACTGGGAACTCGGCATCAGGCTGATGCTCGCCGAGCCCCGCCACCGCCACATCCCCCTCCCCCTGGCCGACATCTATCCCCAGCCGCAGTCGATCACCGGCACCAGCTTCCACGCCAAGGCCGGCGCGTGGGAAAACACCCTGCGGATTGTGGGAAGCGAGGTTTCCGGCCGTCCCGACTCCCGTCGGCTCCGCGAGATGGTAGACTACCGCCGAGCGATCCTCGCCGCCATCTACGCCCGCGAGGGTAGAAAAGACCTCGCCCGCGAACTGCTCCGCAAGACTCTCGCCGCCACCTCATGCTCCCCCGCGAGGAAAGCGCTGCTCCGGTTCATCTTCCGATACACCGCGCTCGGAGGCCGCGCCGCCTATATACTCTGGCGTTAAAAAATATTGCTCTATCTGTCTGAATATTGGCAAGATTTGGTCAATTAAAGAAATTTTTCTATTTTTGCAGTGTATTTCAAGGTACAGCACATTCACGGCTCGCCCAATGCCGTGCAAGGTTAATCGAAAACACCATTAAATATATAATAAGTCATGGTAGATTATAAAAGCTTAGGCCTCGTAAACACCCGCGAGATGTTTGCTAAGGCAGTTCATGGCGGTTATGCAATCCCCGCTTTCAACTTCAACAATATGGAGCAGCTCCAGGCCATCATCAAGGCCGCTGCCGACACGAAGTCGCCCGTGATCCTTCAGGTTTCGAAGGGTGCGCGCAACTACGCCAACCCCATCCTTCTCCGCTACATGGCCCAGGGTGCCGTTGAGTATGCCAAGAGCCTCGGCTGGGAGCATCCCCAGATCGTGCTTCACCTCGACCACGGTGACACATTCGAGCTCTGCAAGGACTGCATCGACAACGGTTTCTCGTCCGTTATGATCGACGGCAGCCACCTCCCCTACGAGGAGAACGTGGCCCTCACAAAGAAGGTTGTCGACTACGCCCACAAGTACGACGTAACCGTTGAGGGTGAGCTCGGCGTTCTCGCCGGCGTTGAAGACGAGGTAAGCTCCGACCACCACACATACACCGATCCCAACGAGGTTGTGGACTTCGTTACCCGCACAGGCTGCGACTCGCTCGCAATCTCCATCGGTACAAGCCACGGCGCATACAAGTTCACTCCCGAGCAGTGCACACGCGACCCGAAGACCGGCCGTCTCGTTCCCCCGCCGCTCGCATTCGACGTGCTCGAGGCTGTCGAGAAGAAACTTCCCGACTTCCCCATCGTGCTCCACGGTTCCTCTTCCGTTCCCCAGGAATATGTTGACATCATCAACAAATACGGCGGCAAACTTCCCGACGCCATCGGTATTCCCGAGGAGGAGCTCCGCAAGGCAGCCAAGATGGACGTTTGCAAGATCAACATCGACTCCGACAGCCGTCTGGCCATGACAGCTGCCATCCGCAAGGTGTTCCACGATCACCCCGAGGAGTTCGACCCCCGCAAATATCTCGGACCGGCCCGCGACGAAATGGAGAAGCTCTACAAGCACAAAATCATCTCCGTGCTCGGTTCTGAGGGAAAGGCTGAGTAACCCTCGCCCATCCAAAGATACTCCCGAAGGAGACGCCCCGAGGCGTCTCCTTCTTATTTTTTTGCTCACTTTTCAGGCCGGCGGTTTGGATTAGTCGGCGGAAGAAAGTATCTTTGCAAGTTGAAACATTTGGCTTCGGCCGATTCCGGCTGTTTCCTTTCAAACCGCGGAAAAGATGAAGATTATAGATTCGCAGGCAATCCACGCCGTGGACACCGCCACTTGCGAGACCCAGAAAATAAGTTCGATCGACCTCATGGAGCGGGCCGCCTCTATGGTGACCGCCGAGATCGTGTCCCGATTCCTCCCCAGCCAGCGCATCGTGGTGATAGCCGGTCCCGGCAACAACGGCGGCGACGCCCTCGCCGTGGCCCGCATGCTCATCGAGCAGGGCTACAAGCGCGTGGAGGTGTTCCTCTTCAACGTCACAGGAAAACTCTCCCACGACTGCGACGAGGAGCGCAAGCAGCTCATCACCATCGACGGCCTCAACTACACCGAGGTGACGCGCGAGTTCACCCCGCCCTATCTCAGCAAGAACGACGTCGTGGTCGACGGCCTCTTCGGCTCCGGCCTCAACCAGCCCCTGCAGGGCGGCTTCGTGGCCGTGGCCAGATACATCAACGAGTCGGGGGCATACGTGGTCTCGATCGACCTCCCCTCCGGACTCTTCGGCGAGTGGAACGCAACGATCAACCTCCGCGATGTGGTCCACGCCAACCTCACCCTCGCTTTCCAGCTGCCGCGCCTCTCCTTCTTCTTCCCGGAAAACCACGCCGTGCTCGGCGAGTGGAAACTCCTCGACATCGACCTCGACCAGGCCAAGATCAAGGAGACCCGGACCGATTTCTATCTGATGGACTCCCACAACATCGCCCCGCTGCTCAAGAAGCGCGACCCCTTCACCGCAAAACGCGACTACGGTTCGACGCTGCTCTTCGCCGGAAGCACGGGTATGATGGGGGCGGCCGTGATGTGCGCCCGCGCCACGATGAAATCGGGAGCCGGACTCTGCACCGTCCACAGCGCCCACAGCGGAATACCAATCCTGCAGACCGCCGTACCCGAGGCGATGTTCGAGCCCGACCGCAACGAGCATTTCATCACCGACATGCGCATCCACCACAACCATCAGGCCGTGGGCGTGGGCCCCGGCATCGGTACGCAGGACGCCACGGTGGCCGCCCTCCAGGACCTGCTGCAACATGTCTCCTCCCCCATAGTGATCGACGCCGACGCCCTCAACTGCATCGCAAAGCGCCCCTCTCTCCTCTCGATGCTCCCCACTAAGGCCGTGATCACTCCCCACGCCGGCGAGTTCGACCGCATGTTCGGCGAGCACGACTCCTCGGAGCAGCGCCTGCGCACGGCCATCGAGATGTCGCGCCAGTACAACATCATCATCGTGCTCAAGGGCCACTACACGGCCGTGGTGCGTCCCACGGGCCGGGTATACTTCAACCAGACCGGCAATCCCGGTATGGCCACCGCCGGAGCCGGCGACGTGCTCACCGGCATCATCACCGCTTTCCTCAGCCAGGGATACGCTCCTGAATACGCCGCGTCGCTGGGCGTCTACATCCACGGCCTCGCCGGCGACATGGCCGCCGAGAAATACGGCGAGTTCGGCCTGACGGCCAGCAACATAGCCGACTATGCCGGCCGAGCCATCAAGCATATCCTCGACTCCAAGAAATAAAACGAAAAGATTATGAAAAATATCCTCACCTCCATATTCATCCTGGCACTAGCCGCCGCGCCGCTCCCTGTAGCGGCCCAGCAGACGAAAATGCTCACGGCCGACAAGCACAACGAGTACGGCCTGGTGTACACCCTGCCCGTGACGGCGCTGCAGATCCAGGTGAAGGCGAAACGAACGGTCTATGCCGCGGGCCCCTACCGCCAGTATGCCAAGCGCTATATCGGCACCACCAGCGTGGTGGAGCAGGACGGCGAGGCCTGGGAGATCGAGTCGGTGAAGGTGACGCCCGTCGGAGTGCCCGACAGCGAAAACCGATATCTGATGCAGCTCAAGTCGGGCGCGCTCACCTCTATCTGCGTCGGCAGCGACGATATGCTCCTCGCCATCAACAAGGAGGTGGAGGCTCCCGCGCAGAGTGCCGCCCCCGACGACTCGGAGCTCCCCGAGATCAACATCAAGGAATATCTCCAGTATGTCAACGAGGATTTCCTCGCCTCCCAGTCGTCGGCCAAGCAGGCGCAGATGCTCTCTGAGTCGCTGATGGAGATCCGAGACTCGAAGGTGTCGCTCACCCGCGGCACTGCCGAGACAATGCCCACCGACGGCCGCCAGCTCGAGCTGATGCTCAACTCGCTGGCCCACCAGGAGAAAAGCATCACGGAGGCTTTCACAGGCGCCGAGGCGTCGCAGACCGTCTACCGCACCTTCACCTTCACTCCCGGCGAGGAGGAGGGGCGCTCGGTGCTCTTCAGGATGAGCGACTTCGCCGGATTCGTCGGCGCCGACGACTATTCGGGCGACCCGGTCTACATCCGCGTCTCCGGTATCCAGCTCGGCCAGCTCCCCGTCGACTCCAAGGGAGAGACGAAGAAACTCCCCAAAGACGCGGTGATATACAACATCCCCGGTTCGGCAAAAATCGACATCACCCACCTGGGCAAGACGCTCTATTCGGCCACGCTCGATTTCGGACAGTACGGCATCCAGTTCGGCTTGCAGCCCAGCCTCTTCAGCGACAAGCGCGACCGCAGCTACGCCATTTTCGATTCTGTTACCGGCGCGCTGGTCAAGATAGCCACAATCACGGAGGAATAAGTCATGACGCAGACTTCTTATGTGACCCTGTCGCAGTTCCAGCAGCTCATCACCAACACCATCCAGATGAACCCCAATCTGCGGGGCGCCTGGGTGATGGCCGAGATGAGCGACGTACGCGTCAACGGCGGCCACTGCTATATGGAGCTCCTCGAGAAGGACGCCAACGGGCAGACCCGCGCCAAGATGAGGGCCATGATCTGGTCGTCGGTTTTCGTGCGCCTCCGCGGTAAGTTCTACGCCGCCACGGGCCGCGACATCGCCTCCGGAATGAAGGTGCTCGTGCAGGGCTCGGTGTCCTACCACGCCGTCTACGGCCTCTCCTTCTCCATCAGCGACATCAACCCCGAGTTCACCCTCGGCGACATGGAGCGCATCCGCCGCGAGATCCTCGACCGCCTCGCGCGCGAGGGTGTGGCCGGCTACAACAAGTCGCTCCCCTTCCCGCTGGCTCCCCAGAAGATAGCCGTGATCTCGGCGGCGGGAGCGGCAGGATACGGCGATTTCACCAACCAGCTGGCCGACGGCGGCTTCGCCATCTATCCCATGCTCTTCGGAGCCGTGATGCAGGGCGAGCGCACGGCCTCCTCGGTGATGGAGGCGCTCGACAAGATCGAGTCGACCGTCGATTTCTGGGACTGCGTGGTGATAATCCGCGGCGGAGGCTCTACCACCGACCTCAACGGCTTCGACAACTACGATCTGGCCCGGCGCGTGGCAACGTTCGCCATCCCGGTGGTGGTGGGCATCGGCCATGAACGCGACCGCACCGTGCTCGACGAACTCGCCTGCGTGCGCTGCAAGACGCCGACGGCCGTGGCCGCATTCCTCATCGACCGCCTCAACTCGGCTCTTTCCGTCGTGACGGAGTCGGTAAGGAAGATAGCCCGTTACAGCGCCGACGCAGTGAAGGGGGAAAGGCTCCGGCTCGCCAACATCGAGCAGTCGATTCCCGCCATCCTCACCCAGCGTCAGCTCCGCGCCCGAATGCAGCTGCAGCAGCTCGCCTCGCGCCTGGAACGCGGCGTGTCAGGCCGATTCTCTGCTGAGAACGACCGCATCTTCCGCCTGGGAATGCGCATGGAATCGTCGGCGAAGACGGCCGTCACCGCAGCCTCCCACCGCCTCGAGCGCCTGGAGTCGATGCTCCGCGTGCTGAGTCCGGAGAACACGTTGCGCCGCGGCTACAGCATCACCCGCATCGGAGG
>X378_Fat_Sand_Rat__coassemble_139_pt1 | contig 14847 bp, 13 predicted proteins | sample X378_Fat_Sand_Rat__metabat2_low_PE_004 | metagenome-assembled genome bin X378_Fat_Sand_Rat
TCCATCAATCATCTCCACCGTGGGCTCAAATCTTACGCCGCTCCGCGGCTGCCATACGGCTGGTCCGGACGGCTCAAATCTTACGCCGCTCCGCGGCTCGCCATACGGCTGGTCCGGACAGCTTAAATCTTACTCCGCTCCGCGGCTTTGCGCTACGCGCTCACCCTTCGTATTTATTCAGGGATAAATTTTTGCCGTCCCAGAGGGCGTAGCTGTAGGTGTTGATCCATTCGCCCAGGATGATTATTTCCGCTTTGGCCTCTCCCCCTTCTCTCTCTTTCTTTATAACTCCATCCCCTTCTCTTTCACTCTTTAATTCTTTACTCTTTAATTCTTTACAAATTATCTCGTATCGGCGCAGCAGGTGGAGGTGGCCGTAGAGGAAGTAGTTCACTTCGGGGTGGAGGGAGAGATATTCCTCGCTGAAGTCGGTTACGTTGCGGAGCATGCGCTTGGCGTCGGCTTCCGACGGTCCCTCGCATTTGCGGGAATGGCGGCTCCAGTTGTAGGCGAAGGGGACGGTCCAGCGGGGATGTATGGCGGAGAAGAGGAACTGGCACGTCTTGCTTCGGAAGAGGCGGCGAAGCAGTTTGAAGCTCGGTTTCAGTTTACCGATCCCGTCGCCGTGGCTCATCACGAAGTGGCGGCCGTCGATCTCCTCTTCGAGAATGCCGTCGACAACCTCGATGCCGAGTTCGGCGGGGAGATAGTCGAAGATCCAGATGTCGTGGTTGCCGATAAACCAGACGATCCTCACGCCGCGGTCGGAGAGTTCGGCGAGTTTGCCGAAGAAGCGCACGAAACCGCGGGGCACCACGTAGCGGTATTCATACCAATAGTCGAGGATGTCGCCGAGGAGATATATCACGTCGGCGTCGTCCTTGATGGAGTCTAGGAAGCGCACCACGCGCATCTCCGACTCGCGGGAATCGGCGAAATAGGGGGCTCCGAGATGGAGGTCGCTGAGGAAATAGGCCTTCATTATCCGGCAGTTTTAGAGGAGTAAAAAAAGGCGGGGGACGGATACATTATGGGTCGTAAACTCCCATCACCTAAGCAAACGGGCTTCGCCCGAGGGTATGCACCGATTGTTCGCCCGAGGGTATGCACCAGCGATAGCTGATTTCAAACCAAAAGGAGAGCCTATTAATAGAGTGCCTATTAGAGGAAGCCGAGTTCGAGTTTGGCTTCTTCCGACATCATGTCTTGGTTCCATTCAGGCTCGAACACGAGTCGGAGGTCGACCTTCTCCGGACCCTCGACGCTCATCAGTTTCTGGCGGACGTCCTCAAGGATGAAGTCGGCGGCCGGACAGGAGGGAGCCGTGAGGGTCATGTCGACATGAAGCGTCTTGTCGTCGGGAGTGTAGTCTATCTTGTAGATCAGGCCGAGGTCGTATACGTTCACCGGTATCTCGGGATCGTAGACGGTCTTGAGCATCTCGACGGTCTGCTCCAATATACGCTCCTCCTCGCTCTTCTCCTTCTGGGGAGGCTGGGGCAACGGCTGCTGGTCGGCAGCGGGTGTGGTCTTGTCTTCTGTATCCATGGGAAAGAGGTGTTAGAAAAGGACAGCCGCGTCAATGAACCAACCTTCGTTTCGGGCCGAGAAATTGTCGAGTTTCTTGGTCTTCATGTCATAGGTCACATCCCAGTTGTAGCCGAAGGATATCTGATAGCGTTTGAAGATCTCGCCACCGAGACCAACGCGCAGACCGACGCTGCCTACGGGACTTTCGATAGCCTCGCACTTGGTGTTGGCCATATGGAAGTTGAAAACGGGTCCACCGTAAGCGAACGGTGCGATATAGTTCTCGATTCCGTTCATGCGGGTCCACTTGAAGCGGAGGTTAACGGGAATCTGGAGAGTGTGCATATAGAGGTCGGTTGTTCCGATTCCGTCGCTGCTCCAGATTTCTTTCTCGCCGAAATGCACGCGGCCTCCCATCATCGAATAGCGGAGGGAGAAGTCGACACCGAAACCGATGCCGGGGATCATCAGTTCGCCGAGCACGCCGGCATTGACGCCGGTGAGCATCTGCGATGTGATGAGGTCCTGCTTCCAATGCCACTTGTTGAAGTTCACGCCCGCCGTGGGGCCCCAGCGGAATTTCGCCGACGCGCCGAAGCAGACGCCAATGAGGAGAAGGGCTGCAAGTAGTTTCTTCATTTGATAAATTTAAGCGGAAACCGCTTGGAAATTTAAGCGGAAACCGCACAATGCAAGGGCATCGGCGGCTTCCGGATTATATTCTCTTTTTAGAACAGCCAGGCGGCTGTGACGGTCCAGTAGTTGTTCTTCACCTTGAGCTGGTCGGTGGTCAGGCCGAGGCTCTCCGACACCTTGAACTGGTCGAAGATGTTGTTCATACCGAACGTGTATCCGCCGCTGATCTGGAGGTGGTTGATGAGTTCGACGCCGAGGCCGATGTTCCAACCCCACTGGCATGTCTTGGTCTTGAAATAGCTGTTGTCGCCGCCGAGTTTCAGAGCGAGCGACGGACCCGTGAACACATAGGGCTTGATGACCGAGGCCACTGCGGGGATCGTGAGTTTGTACTTCAGATTAAGGGGAATCTCGAGATAGCTGTAACCCTTGTCGAAGCTCATGCCGAGGAACTGGGTCTTCTCGCCTTCGGAGTCGGCCTTCATGTAGGTGTACATCAGCGAGAGGTCGACGCCGATTCCGAGGGGAGCCATGAACTCACCCATCGCACCGACGGTGAAACCGCAACGGTTGTCCGAGCTGAAAGCGTTCTCATTGAAATGGAGCTTGTCGATGTTCACACCGGCCTTTGCACCGAAACGAAGCTGGGCTTCTGCGGGGAGGCAAGTGAAGAGGGCCGCGAAGAGGGCCACGAGGGCTATACTTACTTTTTTCATAAATGATAGTGTTGTTTTACATGGCAAATTTAACAAAAATTCTCTACATATCCTTAATAAGTCAGCAATTTCGGCTTAAATTCCCACAAATGCGCCATTCCGCCGAGTCGGATGCTGCTGATTCCGCCAAAACCGGGCTTTGAACAGGGTTAGATATATGTTTAGATAATATTCAGGCGCTTCGGCTGATTTTCAACGTGTTGCGTTTTGAAAAGTTTAGATAACCGCTACTATTGGCTGTCGGGGTATTGACAATAGGCAAAGTGTGATTAATTTTGCAGCAACGAAATTCAAAAATAACAACTCAAAACATCAAAGGCATGAAACAACTCATTACTCTCGCAGCGCTTGCGGCAGCAGCCATGACAGCATCGGCGCAGCATTCTATCTACATCGAGAACCGAACGGACTGGGACGAAGTCTGCCTCTACGCGTGGGCAACAGGCGAGGAGGAGATCCTCGGCGGCTGGCCCGGAGCGACTCCCACGGAAAGCGTGGTCATCAACGAGGTAACCTACCTGAAGTTCGACACCCCAGCCTCGGCCGACGGCAAGACCTACAACTTCATCGCCAACAACAACAATAACAACAAGCAGATGGACGTCGCCTCCCTCGTGCTCGACAAGGACTACTACTACGCCATCAACGGTACGTCGGCAGTGGAGGTAGATCCGGAGAACCCCGGCGGCGACATCCCCGAGCCCACTTACGAAACGTATAAGATATATGTAGACAACCAGACCGGCTGGGACGCTCTGAAGATCTACGCCTGGGGCACGGGCGTTCCCGAGCTCTTCGGCGGCTGGCCCGGTGCGGCGGCTTCGTCAACCGAGACCGTAGACGGTGTGGAATACGCAGTATTCGACATGACCGGCAACGGCAACGCCTACAACCTGATCTTCAACAACGACAACAACGGCACGCAGTTCGACGGTCCGTCGATCACGGCCAACCGCGACTATTGGTTCAAGGTTACCGCCGACGCCTGCGAGGAGATAGCCGCACCCGGCAAGAGCGAGTATCACATCTACGTCGACGACCAGACAGGCTGGGATGCATTCTACATCTACGGCTGGGGCACGGACCTTCCCGAGATCTTCGGCGGCTGGCCCGGTCAGCAGGCCAACTCCACGGAGACCATCGACGGTACGGAATACAAGGTGTTCAACATGATCGGCAGCGGCGAGGAATACAACCTCATCTTCAACAACGACGACGGCACGCAGTATGACGCCGCGGTGATCACCGTCGACAAGGACTACTACTTCACCGCCACCGCCACCGGTATCTCGACAAGCCTCACCATCACAGCCGAAAATGAAGGCTCGACCGTATACTTCGATCTTACCGGCAACCGCGTGGCCCAGCCCAAGAACGGCCTCTACATCAAGGTGAGCGCCGGCAAGGCCACGAAAGTCATCATGAAATAAGTTCTTCATAGTCAATTCAAGCAATTCATAAATCCATAGATCCAAATGATTCATAAATCCATTATCCTGTCAGCAGTCCTGACACTCGTGGCTACCCCGGCATTGGCCGGGAGCCACGAGGATGTCAGGATCCCCGAAAACCGGGTGATCTACGAAGTATTCGTGCGCAATTTCTCCCAGGCCGGCAACCTGAAGGGAGTCGAGGCCCAGATTCCCCGCCTTAAAGAGCTCGGAGTCGACGTGGTGTGGCTCATGCCCATCTACACCCCCGGCGAGGAGGGGAAATGGGGCACCTACGCCTCTCCCTACGCAGTAAAAGACTACAAGGGTATCGACCCATTTTACGGCACGAAAGATGATCTCCGTTCGCTCGTGAGCACGATCCACGACAACGGCATGGAGATCTGGCTCGACTGGGTGGCCAACCACACCGCCAAGGACCATCCGTGGGCAACGACCCACAAGGAGTATTACGGCGGCAACCCCTATTCCCCCAACGGCTGGAACGATGTGTATCAGCTCGACTATTCCTGCTCCGGACTCCGCACGGCCATGATCGACGCCCTGAAATACTGGGTGAGCGAGTTCGACATCGACGGCTACCGCTGCGACTACGCCGACGGCGTGCCCCGCGACTTCTGGTGCGAGGCCCGCAGGCAGGTGAACGCCGTGAAGGAGATAGCCTGGCTGGCCGAGAGCGGCGGCGACGGCGACAACGCCAAGCTCGTGAAGGAGACATTCGACTACAACTACGCCTGGGGATATGCCGACCGGCTCATCTACGACGTCAAGGAGAGCGACAGCAGCGTTAGCGTCATCTCCGAGCAGAGCTACAAGCTGCATTATCCCGACACGAACGCCGACTGCTACGAAGGGAAGTCGCGCATGGTGTATATCTCCAACCACGACGTGGTGCAGGACAAAGGGGGAATGCCCGCCAACCTCTTCGGCTCGAACGTGAAACCCCTCACGGTGCTGATGTTCACAGTCTACGGTATGCCGCTGATCTACAACGGCCAGGAGGTGAACTATTCCACCACCGGCGCGTCGCTCGCCGAGAAGAATACAATCGACTGGAACGGCGACTCATCGGTAACCGAACTGATCAAGAGCCTCGCCCGTCTCAAGCACACCCAGCCCGCGCTGCGCACAGGAAGCCAGAGCGGCACGCTGATCAACCATACCGCCGACAACAGCCATGTGTATGTGTTCGAGCGCCGTCTCGGCGACGAGAGCGTGGTGGTGATGCTCAATTTCTCGGCTTCGGCGCAGACCTTCAACATCACCTCCGGAGTGGCCGCAGCAAGCTATACCGACCATTTCACCGGCAACGTCTACGATTTCTCGGCCTCGAAGCGCGTCACACTCCCCGCAAAGGGATACGCGGTGCTCACCCTCGACGAGAACACGGAGCTTCCCCCCGTGGAAAGCAACGAGAACACCGTGATCTTCCGCCGCATCCAGGCCTGGGGAAACACTCCCCATGTGCACATCTACTATCACGACGACACGCTCAACAAAGATATCGACATCATGACCGACCAGCAGATGGAGGCCACCTCCGACGCCTCGGTGTTCACCAAGAAGGTCAGGAATCTCCGCGACGGTTATTACGTTATGTTCAACAACGGAGGCTGGAGCAACGGTCAGTCGCCCAACAGCTTCTACGAGGCCACCGCAGGCGACTACGCCTATACCCTCGACTCGGGCTGGAACGTGGTGCGCGACTACAGCGCTGTCACCACCAAAGTCGACACGCTCGAAACCGCCGACTGGGCGGAAACGAGATACTACACCCTCGACGGCCGCGAGGTGAGCCGTCCCGACACCGGCATCTACCTCTGCCGCAGCGGCTCTGAAACGACAAAAAGAGTTTTTAGATAAAGGTTTATTAAAAGTTAAGTTGTTGTTGAAAAGGGGTCCGACTGGAGTCGGGTCCCTTTTTTATTGTGTCGGTATCCGGTATGTCGCAAAAATTGACTAAATTTGCAGTTGCTTCGGAAATGGGGACTGCTCCCCTCTTCCGGAGTCGAGACACTTTATGGAGAGCTACGCAGAGATAATCCTACCGCTACCGATATATACCACCTTCACCTACTCCGTGCCGGAGGAGATGGAGGCGAACGCGCAGGTGGGTTCGCGTGTGCTCGTTCAGTTCGGCAAGAAGAAATACTACACCGGTATCGTGGAGCATATCCACCATCAGGATCCGGGCTACGAAGTGAAGCCGCTGATGGCCGTGCTGGATCCGACGCCGGTGGTGAGATATCCCCAGCTGAAGTTCTGGAACTGGATAGCCGAATACTATCTCTGTTCCCCCGGGGAGGTGTTCAAGGCCGCCGTGCCGACGGGTCTGAAGCCCGAGAGCGAGACCTACGTCACCCTCAACGACGACTACGAGCCCGAGCCCGATTTCCGGCTCAACGACCGTCAGGCCGAGGTGATAGCCCTGCTTCAGGGGAATAAGCGCCTGAGGATAGCCGAGATAGAGGGAGAGACGAAATTCCGCGACACCCCGCGTGTGATCAACTCGATGCTCGAGCACGGTCTGCTGGAGGTCGACGAGAAGGTGGTGGAGAAATACAAGCCGAAGCGCGAGACGTTCGTGGAGATCTGCGCCGAGCGAGGCGACCAGGAGCGCGTGCACGGTTTCTTCGACGCCGTTCGCCGTTCGCCGCAGCAAGAGCGTGCCCTTCTCTGCTGGCTCGACATGTCGGGCTGGATGAACCGCGGCTCGAAACAGCGCGAAGTGACGCGCCGCCAGCTCGCGGAAGCCTCCGGAGTCACTCCGGCCGTACTCAAGAAGCTGGAGGAGAAAGGGATACTGCGGTTCGAGAAGCGCAGCATCAACCGCTTCAACACGCAGGAGATGAGCAGCGAGATCCGCCTCTCCCCTCTGAGCGAGGTGCAGACCGTGGCCCACAACGAAGTGGCGGAATCGATGCGGCAGAACGCCGTGACGCTCCTTCACGGCGTCACCGGCAGCGGCAAGACCGAGATCTACTCCCATCTGATAGCGAAAGCGCTGGAGCAGGGCGACCAGGTGCTCTACCTCGTGCCCGAGATATCTCTAACAACCCAGCTCACCGACCGCCTGCGGCGCGTTTTCGGCGAGCGGCTGGTGGTGTATCACTCCAAATTCTCCGACAACGAGCGTGTGGACATCTGGAAGCGGTTGCTCTCGAGCAAGGAACCGCTCGTGATCCTCGGCGTGCGTTCGTCGGTGTTCCTCCCCTTCGCCAGGCTGGGGATGGTGGTGGTCGACGAAGAGCACGAGAGCAGTTACAAGCAATACGATCCGGCCCCGCGCTACAACGCCCGCGACGCAGCCATCATGCTGGCCACGATGCACGGTGCGAAAGTGCTGCTGGGGTCGGCCACACCCTCCGTGGAGACCTACTACAAGGCAGAGCAGGGTAAATACGGACTCGTCACGCTGAAAGAGCGCTTCCGCGGGGCGGTGCTTCCCGAGGTGGAGCTCGTGAACATGCCCGAGCAGCGCAAGAAGAAGCTGAACACCGGCGTTCTGTCGGCGCCGCTGAAGCAGTCGATGGCCGCGACGCTCCGCGAGGGGGGTCAGGCGATCGTGTTCCAGAACCGGAGGGGATTCGCTCCAGTGGTGGTTTGCGGCCAGTGCGGCTGGACACCGAAATGCGAGAACTGCGACGTCTCGCTCGTATACCACAAGAACTCCTCCCTGCTGCGCTGCCACTATTGCGGCTATACGCGCGTGCTGCCGAGCGTCTGCCCCGCCTGCGGACTCAACGGCGTGCACACCTACGGCTACGGCACCGAGCGCATCGCCGAGGAGATCCACGATCAGTTTGCCGACTACAAGGTGCAGCGCATGGACCTCGACACCACCCGCAACAAAGACGCCTATCAGGAGATCATCGAGGGTTTCGCCGCCAAGAAGACCGACATCCTCGTCGGAACTCAGATGGTGACGAAAGGCCTGGACTTCGAGCGTGTGAACGTGGTGGGGGTGGTCAACGCCGACACGCTGCTCAATTTCCCCGACTTCCGCAGCAATGAGCGGGCCTTCAACATGCTGGCCCAGGTGGCGGGACGCGCCGGCCGCCGCGAGAAGCAGGGGAAGGTGATCATCCAGACCAGCGACGTACGCAACCATATCCTGCAGTTCGTCCGCGCCCACGACTACGAGGGGTATTACAAGACGGAGCTGCGGGAACGCGAACAGTATAAATTCCCACCCTTCACCAGGGTGATCAACGTATATCTGAAGAACAAGGACTCGAGGGCTGTTGACCGTGCCGCCGTGACGCTTGCCATGCAGCTGCGGAGGGTGTTCGGCGAGCGGGTGCTGGGGCCCGAAAAACCGATAGTGGGGCGCGTGGCCACCTGGTATCTGCAGGGGATAATGCTCAAGGTGGAGGCCGGGGCCTCGATGAAGAAGGTAAAGGAACTACTGCGGCAGACCTACGAGAGCGTCGCCTCGATGCCCGATATGAGGGGGACGATAATCTATTACGACGTCGACCCCGTATGACAAACCAGCGTGACAACCCCGGTGTGACAAATGACAAAAATGGAGAATCTTAATTTCGACGATTTCGACAGGGAGCATCTCTGGCATCCCTATACATCCACACACAATCCGCTGCCCACCTACAAGGTGCGGGAGGCGCGCGGTGCGGTGCTGACCCTCGAGGACGGCACAGAGCTCATCGACGGCATGTCGTCGTGGTGGTGCGTGATCCACGGCTACAACCATCCCGTGCTCAACGAGGCGGCGAAGCGGCAGATCGACCGCATGTCGCATGTGATGTTCGGCGGCTTGACCCACGAGCCCGCCATCGAGCTGGGAAAACTTCTCCTCTCCATCCTTCCCCCCTCGATGCAGCACATCTTCTACGCCGACTCGGGGTCGGTGGCCACCGAGGTGGCGATGAAGATGGCCGTCCAGGCCCACGACAATCCCGAGAAGAGCAATTTCGCCACCATCCGCAGCGGCTATCACGGCGACACCTGGAACGCGATGTCGGTGTGCGATCCGGTCACCGGCATGCACGGCGCCTTCGGTCCGGCCCTCCCGGTGAGATATTTCGCCCCCGCACCGCAGTGCCGCTTCGGCGGAGATTGGGATCCAGACGATTTCGAACCGATGCGCTCGCTCATACGCGAGAACGCCTCCAAGCTGGCCGCCGTGATCCTGGAACCGATAGTGCAGGGAGCCGGGGGCATGCGCTTCTACCATCCGCAGTATCTCCGCGAACTCCGCAAGGAATGCGACGCCAACGACGTGCTGCTCATCTTCGACGAGATAGCCACCGGTTTCGGTCGCACGGGCCGTCTCTTCGCCTGGGAGCATGCCGGTGTCGAACCCGACATCATGCTGATAGGCAAGGCCATCACCGGTGGATACATGACCTTCTCGGCGGTGGCCACGTCGGAGCGCGTGGCCGACATGATATCCTCCTCGCAGTCGGGGGTGATGATGCACGGGCCGACATTCATGGGCAATCCTCTGGCCTGCGCCATAGCCCTCGCCTCCACGCGTCTGCTGATCTCGGAGTCCTGGCAGAAAAGGGTGAAGGATATAGAGAAGATTATGAAGCGCGAACTCGAGCCAGCGCGTGAGTTGCCTTTCGTCACCGACGTGCGCGTGCTTGGCGGAATAGGCGTAATCGAGGTGAAGGATTTCGTCGACTGCGGCGAGTTCCAGAAACTCTGCGTCCGCGAGGGTACCTGGATCCGTCCGTTCGGTCACAACGCCTATATCATGCCCCCCTACATGGCCGTCAGCGACGAGCAGGTGGTAAAACTCGCCCGCTCGCTCATCACTTGTCTGAAAGAGATGTATCTGAAATGAACGAGAAGCATCTGAAAGGATATCGGGAAGTGCTCGAGGGTTTCGAGCGCGAGGGGAGATTGAGGCATTTCCCCGCACAGCGCGACTGCTCACGGCTGCTCGACTTGGTGAGCAACGACTATCTCTCGCTCGCCGCCCATGCCGACGAGCACAAGGGGGAGTTTCTGAAGCGCAACTCATGGTTGCCCTTCTCGTCCTCCGCCTCTCGCATGCTCGCCACGCATCAGGAGGCGTTCGCCCGGCTCGAGGAGAGGCTCGGCCAGCTCTACGGCCGACCCGCCCTGCTCTTCAATTCAGGCTATCACGCCAATGTGGGGGTGATCGGCGCACTAAACATTCCCGGCACACTCTTCCTCTCCGACAAGATGATCCACGCCTCCAGCATCGACGGTCTCTCCCACCGCAAATGCGAGTTCGAGCGCTGGCGCCACAATGACGTCGTCTCGCTGCGCAGGCTGATAGAGAAAAACCGCGACCGTTACGAGCGCTTCGTGGTGCTCGCCGAATCCATCTACAGCATGGACGGCGACCTGGCGCCACTCCGCCAGCTCGTGGAACTGAAACGGGAATATGGCAACATAATAATACTCTTGGACGAGGCCCACGGTTTCGGCACGCGGGGGAAGCGGGGACTTGGACTCTGCGAGGAACTCGGTCTCATCGACGAGGTGGATCTTATAGTGGGTACGCTGGGGAAGGCCTGCGCTTCGGCGGGGGCCTTCGTGGTCACCTCTCCCCTGCTTCACGACTATCTTCTCAACACGGCCCGATCGCTGATATTCTCCACCTCCCTGCCGCCGATCACGGCCGCCTGGACGCTGCTGATGGTCGAGCGCATGGTAGGCATGGAGAAGGAACGCAAGCATCTCGCCGCCATATCCGAGCGCTTCCGCAAGGGTGTGGAGGAGATCTCAGGGATGGAGTCGCCTTCGCGCTCGCAGATAGTACCCTTTATCGTCGGCGATGCCGCCCGGGCCGTAGAGATTTCCCGCCGGCTCGAGGAGAGGGGTGTGCTCGCGCTGGCGATAAGGCGACCCACCGTACCGGCCGGAGGCGAGCGGATAAGGTTTTCGTTGAGTGCCGACCTCACGGAGGAGGATGTCGACAGAGTGTTGGAAATATTGAGGGAATCTGTGGGATGAAAGCTACCTTTCTGCATAAGGATCCGGGCAACACGCGGCTGCTGCTCGTTTTCTCGGGCTGGAGCACGGGACCGGAGTTCTATGCCGGTCTGCGGCGCGACGGCTGGGATCTGATGGTGGTTCACGATTATTCCGACCTTCGGCTCGATCTCGGTTTTCTCGATGAATACTATACGGTTTATCTGCTGGCATGGTCGTTAGGGGTATACGCCGCAGAGATCACGCTTCCCGCCGACCGCATCACCGCCGCTTTCGCCGTGAACGGTTCGCCGATGCCCGTCGACGACCGCTTCGGCATACCGGAAGCGATATACCGGGGTACGGCTGCGGGACTCGACGAGCGCAATCTGAAGAAATTCCGCCGGCGCATGATGCCCGACGCGGAGAGTTTCGCGCTGAAATTCGGGAGCACCTCCGACGACGATATCGATTCTCTCCGCGAGGCGCTATATCTCATAGCTTCCAGTGCCGCAAAGGTCGCCACAAGAACGCCGGCGCGGTTGCCCTGGACGCGCGCCTATATCGCCGCCGACGACAGGATATTCCCTCCCGCCAACGTGGCGACCTACTGGGAGGGGGAACCGGAAACGGAGATTGTAAGGAAGCAGGGGGCTCATTGGCTGCCGCTCGAGGAGATTCTGGCACAGGTGATTCCCGACACGGAGAAGGTGTCGCAGCGCTTCGCGAAGGCCTCGATATCCTACGACACCAACGCCATCGCGCAGCATTCCGCTGCGGCGAGGCTGGCCCTGATGTTTGCCGGAATGCATCCCGCGGAGGAGGGAAAGATACTGGAGATCGGTTGCGGCACCGGACTTTTCACCCGGGAGTACGCCCGTTCGATCCGACCCGCCGAGGCCACCTTCGTCGACATCACAGATTGCGGACCCTTCGGCATCGCCCCGCGCGAGAGATATGTGAAGGGCGACGCAGAGAAATGGATCGAGGAGACCTCGGAGCATTTCGACGCCATCTTGTCGGCATCGGCAATCCAGTGGTTTGCCGACATACCCCGCTTCCTGCGCAACTGCCGGCGGTCGTTGCGGCCTGGGGGCGTACTGGCCCTCTCCACCTTCCTTCCCGGCAACATGGGGGAGCTCGACGGGTTGCGTCCCTCGCCTCTGATATATCCGAAGCTTCCGATGCTTCGCGAGGCGATGGCGGAGCTTTTCGAGGAGGTAACGGTGGAGACGGAGGACATCGTGGTGGAGTTCCGCTCCGTGCGCGAGATGCTTATGCATCTGAAGCGGACGGGAGTGGCGGGTTCGGCGCCGGGAACCGGGCGCTCGCTCTCCGAGATGGCCCATCTGCGGTCGCTGACCTACCGTCCCGTATACCTTCTCGGCCGGAAGGGTTTGGTCGAGTAGAGGATTTTTACTAATTTTGTGGTTACGGAAAAGAATTCGATGGAAAATAAAGAGGAAAGACGTCCCCGACTCGTGGAGTTGCGCCGCTTTCTCGATCCGAGGGGGAATCTCTCGGTGATAGAGCAGCTGCAGGACGCGCCGTTCAAGATAGAGCGGTGCTACTGGGTCTATGACGTTCCCGGCGGTGACAGTCGCGAGGGACACGCCTACCGGCGCAACGAGGAGATGATCGTGGCCCTGTCGGGTTCGTTCGAGGTGATGACTTCGGTGGACGGCGAGGAGAGGGTGTTCACGCTCAACCGCTGCTACGAGGGCCTCTACATCCCCGCGGGCGTATGGCGCGAGCTCCGCAATTTCTCCACGAATTCCGTGGCCATGGTCGTGGCCTCCCGCCATTACGAGGAGGACGACTATATATTCGAGAAGATATGAAGGAGAACAGCGTCGACCAGTGCAGGATAATTGATCTGCCCCGCCATGCGTCGCCCCGGTTGGGGAATCTGTCGGTGGTGGAGAGCGGAGAGACGTTGCCGTTCGATGTGAAGCGGGTGTTTCACATCTACGACGTGCCGGGCGGAGCCAGCCGCGGCGGTCACGCCCATATCGCCGTCTACGAGTTTATCGTGGCGGCGGCGGGAAGTTTCACGGTCACCGTAGACGACGGTCGCGATAAGCGCACCTTCCTCCTGAACCGCCCCTACAAGGGGTTGCTGATAGTGCCGGGGGTGTGGCTCACGCTCGACGATTTCTCCTCGGGTGCGATAGCGCTGGTGATGACTTCCGACCTTTTCGACCGCGCCGACCATATCAAGAGCTACGAGGAGTTCCTCCGCATAAAGAATGAGCGATAACGTATGAAGATACCGTATCTCGATCTGAAGAAAGTCACCGCCTCTTTCGGCGGCGAGATAGAGCTGGCCGTGGCGCGGGCCGTCGCGTCGGGGTGGTATATCCTCGGCGGCGAGGCGGAGGCTTTCGAGAGGGAGTTCGCCGCGTATATCGGCACGGAGCATTGTGTCGGCACCGGCAACGGACTCGACGCACTCACCCTGATCTTCCGCGCCTATATGGAGTTGGGACGGCTGCGTCCTGGCGACGAGGTGATCGTGCCGGCCAACACCTTCATCGCCTCGGTGCTGGCGGTGTCGGAATGCGGACTTGTGCCGGTTCTCGTCGAACCCGACCCCGAGACGCTCAATCTCGATCCGGAGCGCATCGAGGTGGCCATCACCGAGAGGACGCGGGCCGTGCTGCTCGTTCATCTCTACGGCCGAAATGCCTATACCGAGAAGATCGGCGATATTTGCCGGCGTCACGGACTGCTGCTTGTCGAGGACAACGCCCAGGCGCACGGTTGTCTGTACGATGGTCGGAAAACGGGAAGTCTCGGCGACGCTGCCGGTCACAGTTTCTATCCCGGGAAGAATCTCGGGGCGTTGGGGGATGCAGGAGCAGTCACTACCGATGACGCCGAACTGGCTGCGATGGTGAGGCGGCTCGCCAACTACGGCAGCGAAAGGAAATATGTTTTCTGCAGTATCGGCCGGAATTCGCGCCTCGACGAGATCCAGGCGGCGGCGTTGCGGGTGAAGTTGCCCAGACTGGATGCCGACAACGAACGGCGGAAGGAGATAGGAGAGAGATATATCAGGGAGATCAGCAATCCACAGATCGAGCTGCCGCGGGTGGAGGATCGCGATTCGCATGTGTTCCACATCTTCCCCGTGCTGAGTGAAAGGAGAGACGAGTTGCAGGCATACCTCGCCGAAAGGGGGATACGGACATTGATACATTATCCGATACCGCCCCACCGTCAGGAGTGCTATGAGAAGAGCGGCGGGTTGAGATACGAAGGCTCCTTGCCGATCACCGACCGCATCCACCGCAGCGAGTTGAGCCTCCCCCTCTCCCCCATCCTAACCGACGCCGAAGCCACCCACATCATCGACGCCGTGAACGCATTCGGATAGCCAGCCAACGAGCCGCATTGCAGCCGCGGAGCGGCGTAAGACTTGAGCGACCTTAGCTCCGCTAAGGTCGACACCGCGGCTGGTCAAGCCGGATGGCAGCCGCGGAGCGGCGTAAGACTGGAGCGACCTTAGCTCCGCTAAGGTCGACACCGCGTCTGGTCAAGCCGGATGGCAGCCGCGGAGCGGCGTAAGATTTGAGCCCCGGGTGGAGCAAAACAAACGA
>X378_Fat_Sand_Rat__coassemble_144_pt1 | contig 14726 bp, 13 predicted proteins | sample X378_Fat_Sand_Rat__metabat2_low_PE_004 | metagenome-assembled genome bin X378_Fat_Sand_Rat
GTTTTGCTCCACCCGTGGCTCAAATCTTACGCCGCTCCGCGGCTGCCATCCGGCGAATCCGGCGGACAAAATCTTACGCCGCTCCCGCGGCTACCGGGTTTGCAAGCAAACCCGGCTCCAATTCGCTCAAACGCGGCTACAGGTCTTGCGGCTCACAGGATATTTTACTATATTTGCGGTGTGAATCACCTATACAGCTGCAACAACAAGGCAACAACAATATCGACAACTTCAGAATGAAAATAATGCACCTCTTGGGCGCCGCGCTCATCTGCACGGCCGCAACGCAGGTTTCAGCCCAGACTCTGCAGAAAGACTATATCGACTGGGGCGAGAGCGGTTACAACTTCGGAACGCGGCTGCAAAGCTGGCAACCCGGAGAGAAATGGACCGACGACGACAACTTCTTCATCGCCCGCCAACGCCCCCACAAACGCTTCCGCAACGAGGCCACCCAGGTGAACCCGCTGCTCACCGAGGATGTTGACAAGAAACTCATTTTCTGGGTACCGATCAACCGCGAGGAGACCAACGCCCTTCCCGACGGCGTGTTCGACTCCGAGGTGTTCAACTTCTGGGCATACGTCACCCACTACGGCGACTGGTCGGCCCGCTTCCTGCGCATCCCCGGCAACTTCCTCGACGTGGCCCACAAGAACGGCGTGCCGGTAAGCGCCCAGGCCTCCATCCCCTGGGGTTACATCTCCGACGACTGGGCCGCCGGACTCAAGAGCCTCATCGAGGCCGGCGCCGACAAACTCGCCGACTACATGCACCTCTACGGCTATGACGGCGTGGGCTACAACTCCGAGTTTTACGCCGACGCCTCCCTGCCGCTTGGTCTGGCCGAGATGCACGCCGCCCTGGTGAAGAACCTCAACGGCCGCGGCCATCTGCCCGAGGTGGAGAACATTTGGTACGACGGCACCAACGAGACCGGCGCCATCAGTTTCGACATGGGTCTGGGCGAGCACAACGACGACCTCTGGGGATACGGCGACTCCATCAAGAGCCACCTCTTCTGGAACTACAACTGGAACCGCCCCAGCATGCTCGAGCCGAGTCTGAAGCACGCCCAAAGTCTGGGGCGCTCCCCGCTCGACATCTACTGCGGCATCAACATGCAGGGCCGCGAACCGAAAACCGGCGAGATATGGATGCTCCTCAACGACTATCCCTTCTCCATCGGACTCTGGGGCGCCCACTCGAAGGATATGTTTTTCGAGAGCCGCGCCGAGAAGGGTCCCGACCCGCTGCGCGCCCAGCGCAGCTATCTGCAGCGGCTTGAACGCTGGTTTACAGGCGGTTCGCGCAATCCCCTCAACACCCCCGAACTCAACAACTCCCTGCGCTTCGGCGCCGACATCACCGACTTCCCCGGAATGTCGAAGATGATGTCGGCCCGCTCCGCACTGAAATGGGATCTCTCAGAAGAGCCCTTCATCTCCAACTTCAACCTCGGCAACGGCCGCTTCTTCAACTTCGCGGGCGAGCGTCAGAACTCGCTGGAATGGTACAATATCGGCATCCAGGACTATATGCCCACATGGATGTGGTGGTGGTCGAAATGGTTCATGCACCGCACCGCCGACGCCGTACCCTCCACCGACATGGACGCCGAGTTCACCTGGGACGACGCCTGGTTGGGCGGTTCGGCGCTCCGCATCCACGGCAGCTCCGAGCGCCAGTATCTCCACCTCTTCAAGACGGAGTTCGAGATCCGCGAGGGCGACCGCCTGCAGGTGCGCTACAAGCTCCGCCAGGGCTCGGGCCGCGCCGCCGTTGTGCTCTCCGCCAAGGGAAGCGAGAGCGAGGCCTTCGCCGCCCAGACATTCCTCGACGGCCAGACAAAGGGAGTGTGGCACACCCGCACCTACACCTTCGGCCGGCAGATTCCGGTGCCGGAGACAGAGCTGGCGATGGTGGCGCTCGAGTTCGAAGAGGCCGCCGACATCGACCTGCTGCTCGGCGAGTTCTCCATCATACGCGGCGATGAGACGGCAGCCTGTCCCGCGACGCCTGTGATAGAGAAGGGCGAGATCATGGCCTCCGGTGCATACGGGGCCGACGCAAAACTGATATGGAACATGACCAACAGCGTGGAGGGGCGCACCTGCTACAACCAGGACGTCAACACCTCCATGTTCCGACTTTGGGCTCGCCAGGAGGGGAAGGAACCCGTGATGATGGGAATGACCACCTCCTGGGCCGGCATGATGTTCTCGATCCCAGTGGATTATACCGCCGAAGCAGCGGTTCAGCTCGGAGTCTCCGCGCTCTCCCTCGACCAGACGGCCGAGTCGGAGATAGCATGGAGCGAACCGCTCGACGTGCTCGGGGCGTATAGGATAAGCGACAAGGTGTTCGTCTCCGAGCCCTACGTCACGGCCGGCCGACCCTTCTGCGTCGCCTACGACGATCCGCGTCATCAGCAGGGCGACTGGACCGTGACCGACAGCGAGGGAAACCATGTGGCCGAAGCAGAGGGGACACTCTCCATCGACTTCCCCGAGGGATTGGCGGCAGGCGTTTATTCACTGACGCTCAACGGCATGACCAACTCCGCCGACACGCTGGCGATGACCGACCGCACATTCCCCGACTTCATCCAGGTGATGGATCCCGGGCAGGGCGATCTTCCCCGCATCAAGAGGCTGACGGCCGACGGCAAGGAGGATGAGCTCACCGCCGACGCCGGCAACGAGGTGACGCTGAGCTACGAGGCCGAGCCCTCGGAAGGGAAAGTGTCGCGCGGAGTGCGGATCGACAGCGACGGCTTCGGATTCTATCTGAAGGAGGCCGGACTGGCGCACAAGAAGCCCTTCTCCATCTCCTTCTGGTTCAAGCCCGAGACGTTCGACAACAGCGCCGTCCACCTGCTCAACGCCCGCGACCGCGGCGCGGCATGGGCGGTGAACCACTGGGGCTGGATCTACCACATCCTCGACGCCGACGGGAAGACCTCCTCGTTCACCATCCGCTGCAACGACGGCGTCGACCTAAACTACGGCTTCGACAACACCCGCCTCGAACCCGGCTGCTGGTATCAGCTCACATATGTGTTCGAAACCAACGACAACGGCGGCATCAAGCCCCTCTTCTTCGTCAACGGCAAGCAGGCCGAGCTCACCTCATGGAGCTGGGGCGTCACCAGTTTTCCGCCCGAAAAACTCACCTGCATCGGCAAACCCTACCGCTGGACCGAGAACACGATGCTCTCGATAGGCGGGTATCTGCACAACAGCGGTTCGGTGGTGGGCTCGCTCGACGACGTCGCCTACTGGAACCGCGCCATCACCGCCGAGGAGGTGGCCGAGCTCTATGCCAACGGCCGACTCGCCGACCCCGACGCCGCTCCCGACGGACTCTTCCGCTTCGAGAGCGACCAGGACGCGAACAACCAGTTCACGAGCGAGGGCAACGTCGAGTTCCATGCCGGCAACCACGACACGGCCCCCACCGAGGTGGAGGGTCAGGGGGAGGTGGTGTTCCGCGCGCCCCGCTTCACTGCCGGAGCGCCGAGTGCCGAGACCGCCGACTACACGCTTACCACCAGAGCCGAATGGAGTGTGGCCCCTGCCCAACTGATCGCGGCCGAGGGCGACGCCACTGCCGGAGAGGCCCGAGTGAAACTCCCCATGACCGAGAACTTCGCGCCCCTCACCCTGACGCTCGCCAACGATCTGGGCAGCGACTCGCGCACGGTGATGGTAAGCATCGAGGGAGCCGTGAACGCCGTGGAGGAGATCTCCGGGCCCGGCAGAACAGGGGCCTCCGTCTATCCCAATCCCTTCACATCCCAGTTCACCGTTACAGCGGCCGACGCCGAAGGATACCGGCTGGCGCTCTACGACATGCAGGGCGTAAGGACAGGCAGCTGGGAAATAGCAGCCGGAACCACATCGCTGACAGTGGCCCCCGCCGTAGCGCCGGGTCTCTATATCCTCGGAATCTTCCGGGACGGAAAGGGGCTGGAGTTCCGCAAAGTGTTAAAACGGTGACACCGCCGGCAATCCCCCTATGCAAAAGCTTTATAAATTAAGGAGAGCATTTGCAGAAAAGGTGAAAATTTAGTATTTTTGCAATCTTGAACAACAATTTTCAATAGCTTAAAAAATGCAGTACTATCTAACAATCAACGGTCAGTCGGTAGGTCCGATGAGCGCCCATCAGGTGATGGCCTACAATGTCGACGCCAACACACCCGTAAGCTGCGACGGTTCGCCGTGGCAGCCCCTCTACACATATCCCGAACTGATGCAACTTCTCCAGGCCCGCGGAAACGCCAACGGTTATCAGCCCAGCCAGGAGGGCACCTCGAAGCGAGTGCTCGCCGGCATCATGGCCATCCTCTTCGGCACGCTCGGAGTTCAGTATTTCATCTGCGGCAAGGTGGCGGGCGGATTCATCACAATCCTCCTCTCCATCATCACCTGCGGCGGCTGGGGCATCCTGACGCTCATCCAGGGAATCATGATGCTCTGCATGACCGACCAGGAGTTCGAGCGCAAATATGTAGACACCACCTCCACCTTCCCCCTCTTCTAAGAGCGGAAAGCGCAGGAGCGACACATACCCTCTCCCTCTTCAGGGAGAGGCAATTACCGTCTCAGGCCCTGACCGGCCCGAGACGGACCACGTTATAAAAAGACCTTAGAATCCACTGTAGAATGGAGATAACCGACCGTAGAACCGTGCTCGCGGGAATGTATCGCGACTGGTTTCTTGAATATGCCTCATACGTAATCCTGGAGCGCGCTGTCCCCCACATCGAGGACGGACTGAAGCCCGTGCAGCGCCGCATCCTCCACTCGATGAAGAACCTCGACGACGGGCGCTTCAACAAGGTGGCCAACATCGTGGGAAACACGATGCAGTTCCACCCCCACGGCGACGCCTCTATCGGCGACGCGCTCGTGCAGCTCGGCCAGAAGGAGCTCCTCATCGACACCCAGGGTAACTGGGGAAACATCCTCACCGGCGACTCCGCCGCCGCCCCGCGATATATCGAGGCCCGGCTCTCCGAATTCGCCATCGAGACGGCCTACTCCCCCAAGATCACGCAGTGGACCAAGAGCTATGACGGCCGCAAGGACGAGCCCGTGACCCTTCCCATGAAGTTCCCGCTCCTGCTGGCGCAGGGTGTGGAGGGCATCGCCGTCGGACTGAGCTCGAAGATCCTCCCCCACAACTTCAACGAGATCATCGACGCCGCCGTCGACTGTCTCCACGGCCGCGAGTTCAAGCTGCTCCCCGACTTCCAGACGGGCGGTCTGCTCGACGCCTCGAAATACAACGACGGCCGCCGCGGCGGCAGCGTCAGGGTGAGGGCGAAGATCGAAAAACTCGACAACAAGACCCTCGTGATCACCGAGCTCCCCTTCGGCAAGACCACCGCCACACTCATCCAGTCGATACTCACGGCCATGGAGAAGGGGAAGATCAAGATACGCCACGTCGACGACAACACCTCGAAGGAGGCCCGCATCCTGGTGCACCTCATCCCAGGCTCCTCGTCCGACAAGACCATCGACGCCCTCTACGCCTTCACCGACTGCGAGGTGTCGATTTCGCCCAACTGCTGCGTGATCCGCGACAACAAGCCGGAGTTCCTCAGCGTCACCGAACTGCTCGCCGACTCCGTGAACCGCACCCGCGACTTCCTGCGCCGCGAACTCGAGATCAACCTCGGCGAGACCCGCGAGTCGCGCCTCTTCTGCTCGCTGGAGCGCATCTTCATCGAGGAGCGGATGTACAAAGACAAGAAAGTGGAGGAGGCTCCCGACATGGAGAGCGCCATCCGTCGGCTCGACACGCTCTTCACGCCCTGGAAACCGAGTTTCTACCGCGAGATCAACGACGACGACCTCATCAAGCTCTGGGAGATAAAGATGGGGCGCATCCTGAAATTCAACGCCCAGAAGGCCGACGAGAAGATAGCGCGCCTCGACGCCGAGATAGAGCGCATCGCCCACGACATCGAGCATATCGACGAGACAACCGAGAAATGGTATCTCCACCTGAAGGAGAAATACGGCGCCGCCCATCCGCGCCTCACCACCCTGCGCAGCTTCGATTCGATCGAGGCGACGAAGGTGGCCGAGGCCAACCGCCGCCTCTACTACGACGCCGAGGGCGGGTTCATCGGTACGGGGCTGAAGGACAACGAGTTCCTCTTCAACTGCTCCGATCTCGACGACATCCTTGTGATCTACCGCGACGGCACCTACAAGATTGTGCGCGTGGCCGACAAGCTCTATGTGGGCAAGAAGATCATCTACATCGGACTCTACAAGAAGCGCGACGAGCGCACCACCTACAACATCATCTACCGCAACGGCCTGGGCGGCAACTCCTACATGAAGCGCTGCCACATCACCGGACTGACCCGCGACAAGGACTACGACCTTACCAAAGGGGCCAAGGGGAGTCGCATCGAGTGGCTCACGGCCAATCCCAACGGCGAGGCGGAGACGGTGAGGGTGTCGCTAGTGAACGAGCCGAACGGCTCGGGACGTCCCCCGCGCAACACCGAGTTGACCGTCGACTTCGCCTCGCTCGCCATCAAGGGGAAGGACTCGCTCGGAAATCTGGTTACGAAATACAAGATCAAGTCCGTCTCCATGGAGCGCAAGGGCTCGAGCACGCTGGGCGGTCGCGAGGTATGGTTCGATCCCGACGTGCTGCGTCTCAACTACGACGGCCGCGGCCGCAGCCTCGGCGTGTTCCAGGGCGACGACAAGGTGCTGGTGATCACCAAAGAGGGTGAATATTTCACCTCCACCTACGCCGACACCAACCATTACGAGGACAACATCCTGCGCATCGAGAAATTCGATCCCGAGAAGGTGTGGACACTCGCCCTCTTCGACAACGCGCTGGGCTTCCCCTATCTGAAGCGCTTCAAGTTCGAGCCCTCGCTGCGTCCGCAGCGCTTCGTGGGCGGCGACGAGGGAGGCTCGATCCTGCTGCTCACCGACACGAAGCATCCCCGCCTGGAACTCCATTTCGGCGGCGACGACTCCGAGCGTCCCGCGCTTGAGATCGACGCAGAGGAATTCATAGCCGAGAAGAGCTTCAAGGCGAAAGGAAAGCGCCTCACCACCTTCACCCTCGCCGACATAGAAGAGCTCGAGCCGGAAGAGGAAGAGGAAGCCTCCGAGAGCTCAGAGAACTCTGAGAGCTCCGAGAACTCCGAGAACTCCGAGAGCTCCGAGAACTCCGAGAACTCTGAGAACTCTGAGAGCTCCGAGGGGGAAAAAGCCGCTCCAACTCCCAAGCCGAAGCCCAGAATAGACACTCCAAGCCTCTTTGATTTCGATGATTAAGAGATTAGCGATATCGGCCATTGCCATCATGGCGGCCGCCACGGCTTTCGGTCACGGCCACGGCGACTGCTGCCGCCCGGACTTCTGCCCTGCAGCGGCGTGCCCCGACTCGGTGGCCGCGCTGCCACGCCCCGTCACCGGCATCTACAACCTCGAACTCGGCGGCACGTTCGTCACGGCCACCTACCTCTCCCCGCTGCGCTACAGCGGCTCTGCATTCACCCTCTCGGGGAGTTGGACGAAAGCGTTCAACCGCCACCCCGAGCGCATGACGATGCGCTTCGACGCCGCCGTCGACGTGGACTTCACCGACAACCCCTCGGGCAACGCAAACATCCTCGGATTCGACGCCCGCTTCGGCTGGGGACTCGGTGCGCAGTGGCGGCCCGCTCCCCGCTGGCGTGCCGGAGTGGGAGGCGGAGTGGATGTGCTCGCAGGTCTGCTCTATTCCACACGCAACGGCAACAATCCTGTGCAGGTGGTGGCCCGCACGGGCCTCGCCGCCAACGCCTTCTGCGCCTACACCTTCTGCATCGGCAGGCTGCCGGTGGTGGTTGAGGATGAGGTGACGCTCCCGCTGCTCTCCGGCTTCTTCTGCCAGGAATATGGCGAGAGCTACTACGAGATCTATCTCGGCAACCATAAGGGACTGGCCCATTTCGGATATCCCGGCAACGCCTTAGCCATCGACAACCTCCTCAGTTTCAAGCTCGACTTCGGCCGCACGGCGATGCAGATAGGTTACCGGCTCGATATCGACACATTTCACGCCAACCAACTGAAGACGCAGACGCTTCGCAACGCCATCGTGATAGGTGTGATTCCCGGCGGACTGGGACTCAAGCAGAAAAAAACTGAAAACAGATATTATTGATATGCCGACAATGAGAAAAACAAGAGACATTCTTTTAGGATGCGGCTGCGCGCTGATGCTGGCCGCAACGCTGTCGGCATGTGTAGACCTTCCCGACTACGCCGACGCCCGGCAGGACGACCCCTACGCCAACTTCGACGCACTGGCCGACATCGTCGACACCCGCTACTGCTTCTTCAAGGAGAAAGACGTGGACTGGGCCGGAGTGTGCCGCGAGAAGCGCAAGAAGGTGCGCAAGGACATGGACCAGGGAGAGCTCTTCACCCTCCTCTCCGAGATGCTCGACACGCTTCGCGACGGCCATGTGAACCTCTCCACCTCCTTCGCCACCTCCTACTACAAGAAATGGTGGAGCGACTATCCGCAGGACTTCAACAACCGCACCCTGCAGGAGTATTACCTTCGCTTCGGAGGTCTGCAGACCTCCGGCATCACCTACGCCATCTTCCTGCCCGACACCGTGGGCTACATCCGCTATCCCGCCTTCAGCTCTCCCATAGGAGAGACGACGCTCGACTATGTGCTCTCGATACTCTCCAAGACGCGCGGTCTGATAATCGACGTTCGCGACAACGGCGGCGGCGACCTCACATGCATCAAGCCCGTTGTGGCCCGCTTCATCGACAGGAAGATTACCGGCGGCTACATGCGCCACAAGACCGGTCCGGGCCACGACGACTTCTCCGAGCCATATGCCGTGGAGTACGAGCCCTGCGGCCCGGAACGGGTGAAATACAGCAAACCGATAGCCGTGCTCACCAACCGGAGCACCTTCTCCGCCGCCAACGACTTCGTGTCGGTGATGAAGGAGCTTCCTGAGGTGAAGATAGTCGGTGCCCGCACAGGTGGCGGCGGCGGAATGCCCCTCTCCTCCGAGCTTCCCAACGGCTGGGGAATCCGCTTCTCGGCCTCGCCGATGACCGACGCCCACGGCGTGAGCATCGAGAACGGCATCGAGCCCTCGGAGGGTTGCGAGGTGCACTGCACGGCCGAGCAACTGGCGGCAGGCCGCGACGCCATCCTCAACTTCGCACTCAAACTTCTGGGGAAAGGGCAAACCACTCAGGAGTTTAAATCGTTAGATATTAGGAAATGAAAGATTCGATAATAGTGGTTTCGGGTGGTATGGATTCCGTCACCCTCATGCACGACTTCCGCGAGCGCATAGCGCTGGCGGTGACGTTCGACTACGGCTCGCGCCACAACGCCCGCGAGATTGAATGCGCGCGCCGGCAGTGCGAGCTTCTCGGCATCGAGCATATAGTGATTCCCCTGGCCTTCATGGGGGAATATTTCAAGAGCTCGCTGCTGATAGGGGGCGAGGAGATTCCCGAAGGACACTACGCCGACGAGAACATGAAGAGCACCGTCGTGCCCTTCCGCAACGGCATCATGCTGAGCGTGGCGTGCGGACTGGCCGAAAGCCGCGGACTCAGGCACGTGCTGATAGCCAACCACGGCGGCGACCACGCCATCTATCCCGACTGCCGCAGCGGATTCATCGACGCCATGAGCCAGGCGATGACCGAAGGCACCTACGACGGCGTCAGCATCCTGGCCCCCTACACCCACATCACCAAGGGCGACATAGCCCGACGCGGTGCGGAGCTGGGCGTGGACTATTCGCTCACATACTCCTGCTACAAAGGGGGAGAGCGCCACTGCGGACGCTGCGGCACCTGCACCGAGCGGAAGGAGGCGTTCCAGCTCGCCGGCACGCCCGACCCCACCGACTATGAAAACTAAACGAGACCCATATGTGGAAATTCTCACCCATATATAAGACCACCATCTGGGGCGGCGACCGCATCGCCGACTTCAAGGGAATCCCCTCCCCCGGCAGCAATATCGGCGAGAGCTGGGAAGTGAGCGGCGTGGATGGTTCCGAATCGCTTGTTTGCGAGGGGAAAGAGAAGGGAATGTCCCTGTCGCATCTGCTCGAGAAATATGGGGAGGAGATGATGGGAGAGCGCAATTTCAAGAATTTCGGCCATCATTTCCCGCTGCTTGTGAAACTCATCGACGCCGCCGCCGACCTTTCGGTGCAGGTGCATCCCGACGACGCGCTGGCCCGAAAGCGCGGTCTGAAAAACGGCAAGACGGAGATGTGGTATGTGATCCAGGCGGCCGACGGGGCGAGACTCGCCACTGGTTTCCGCCGACCTGTAGACCCCTCGGAATACGAGTCGCTCGTGGAGAGCGGCCGCATCGAGGATGTGCTAAACTTCGAGGAGGTGCATCCCGGCGACGCCTTCTACATCCCCGGCGGCCGCGTGCATGCCATCGGGGCGGGTGCGCTGGTGGCCGAGATCCAGCAGACAAGCGACGTCACCTACCGCATCTACGACTACCACCGCCGCGACAGCGACGGCCAGGAGCGCCAGCTGCACGTCGAGCTCGCCAAGGATGCCATCAACTTCACCGACACCGACGGCGGAAAGGTGAGATACACTCCCCAGCCCGACATACCGGTGAACCTCGTGCGCTCCCCCTTCTTCACCACCAACCTGCTGCAGGTGGACACCGAATTGATCCGCGACTATTCCGAGAGCGACACATTCGTGGTGCTCATAGCCACGAAAGGAGAGGCCGAGATCACCTGCGCCAACGAGACGATGACCCTCCGCGCCGGAGAGTCGCTGCTCGTGCCCGCCGCAGCCACAGGCATAGCCATCGAACCGAAGGGAGAGTTCAAAGCCCTTGAAACCTACATAGCCTGAACCCCGACACCGGCAAGGGAAATACCCTCATTGAAAGGGATAATGGAGCGGCTGGCAAAACCTTAGGGTTTCGGCGGGCGTTAATCTATAAAACCGTTTTTAATTATTTTATGCTATGAATGACAGATTAGACACCGAGGAACGCCGCGAGCTTCCCGACAGCGTATACGGACTTCCCGACCGCCGCGAATATCCCATGCCCGACGCCGCCCACGTGCGCGCCGCCGAGGCTTATTTCAGATATTGCCCGGAGGACCTCAAGCCGAAACTCGCCCGCGCCATCCTCAAATTCGCCAAGGAATACGGAGTGGATGTGGAGAGTCCCACAGTGCTCCACTACGCAGCCGAATAAGATTATCAAACACAAAGCAAGCCCCTTCCGCTCAGGCGAAAGGGGCTTGCTTCATATCTTGACGTCAGCCTATTCAGCGGGCTCAGTCTTTGCCGGTTCCTCCGACTTCTCGGGGGCTGTGGCGGGCTCGGTCCTCACCGGTTCGATCTTGACCTCGGGAGCCGCCTCCTCTGTCTGCTTGACGGTGTCGGGCTTGAACTTCTTCTTCTATTCCTTCTTCTCGTCTTTCTTCGGTTCGGCGAGTTCCTCGGGTTCAGGTAGGCGGCCGTCGGGGGTTACGGAAACCACCGGAACCGGCGTATCCTCCTTCTCGTTTACCGCCATGTCGCGCGGACCGGGGTTGATGATGATGGGCACGCCCTTGCTGATCTGAGCGGCCAGTTCGAGCACGTCGGCGTTCTTCATGCGGATGCAGCCGTGGGAGCAGCGGCGGCCGATGCTGCCGGGAGCCGACGTTCCGTGGATGCCCACGGCGCCGGGGAATTTGGCGTGCTTCACGCGGATGAATCGCGGACCGTAGGTGCCGGGACCGCCGGCGCGTACGCCCTGGTCGTTGATATAGGGCCATGTCGACGATTCGAAGATGCCGTCGTTCACGTAATATCCCTCGGGAGTGCGGCAGTCGCCTTTCTTCTTCTTGTTGCCGTAGTTGCGGGCGCAGGCCATGCCCCAGTTCTGGATGGCGCGGCCGTAGCGGTCGTAGAGATATACGCGCATCGAGCCCTTGTCGACGATGATGAAGTTGGGGCTGTCGCTGTTCACGATGTTCTCCACATATTTCAGGCTCTCGTCGGCCATTCGCGGCAGGATGCCCGAGTTGTATTTATCGCTGTTTGCAGAAGCGTTCATCCACCTCCTGGCCGTGGCCGCATCCTCGAAATGGATCTTCGGCTTGTCGGCGGCCGAGTCCTTTCTGGTCACGATGGAGTCCACGATCTCGGCCTCCGTCTTGGGCCTGGCCACTGAGTCCTGCATGTCGGAGCCACCGGAGGAGCCGCCTCCTCCGCAGGCGGCAAGCAGCGCCGTCAGGGGGATGAAAAGAAGTAGTAAATATTTGAAATTCATTGACGAATGGTTTGCTTGTGTGATATTCTTAAAAATCGGAGAGGGCCTGCTCCATGCGTCGGCGCGCAAGGTCGGCATGCTCCTCGTCCCCCCAGTTGGCGAAGGGGTTGATGCTGATGCCGCCGCGGGGCATGAATTTCCCCACGACCTCGATATATCTCGGTTCCATCAGACGGCGCAGATCTTTCATTATGATGTTGACGCAGTCCTCGTGGAAGTCGCCGTGGTTGCGGAAAGAGAAGAGATAGAGCTTCAGGCTCTTGCTCTCCACCATCCTCTGGCGCGGGATATAATTGATGTAGATGTGTCCGAAGTCGGGCTGGCCGGTTTTCGGGCAGAGTGTTGTGAATTCCGGGCAATCGAACCTGACGACATACTCGTTGCCGGGATGCTTGTTCTCGAATGTCTCGAGCAGGGCCGGATCGTAGTCCTGCGGATATGTGGTGCCCTGGTTTCCGAGGAGGGTCACACCCTCGAGTTCCTTTTCTGATCTCATCTTCGTTATGTTAAGGAATTCCCAGATAGCGGTGGAGCTGCACCGACAGCGTCCATCGCGGGTCGGCGAGGACGCGGCGCACGGTGCTGAGGCGGTTTTTGGCAAACTGCTCCTCGTCGGGCACATAGCAGGGCTGCAGATACATTATCGTGTCCTTGCCGCGGCAGGGGAGCGAGAAATAGGGCTCGAGGTCCTGACCCACGTCCACCACCTTTATCTCGTTGGCGTAGGGAATCACCACCTTGGCGAAGTCGGGATTCTGCGGCGTCTCCCCCTCCTTGAGTCCGCGGGGGGAGCAGATGCCTGTCTTGGGAGAGCAGGTGATCCAGTCGATACCCGGGGGAAGGGGCACGGTGCCGTTGGTCTCGATGGCTATCTTCTTGCCGGTGGCCCGGCGCAGGAGATGGATGAAGTCGGCGTCGATCGAGAGGGCGGGTTCGCCGCCGGTGAGCACTATCCAGTCGGCCTTGTAGAGTTTCACGGCGTGGATGATGGCGTCGTCGTCCATGAAGATGCCGTCGTCGTGGCGCGTGTCGCAGAAGGGGCAGTCGAGATTGCACCCGCTGAAGCGTATGAAGACAGAGGGATACCCTTCATGGTGTCCCTCTCCCTGGAGCGTATAGAAAATTTCGTTAATCCTTCTCATAAGTGACGGTATTCCCCTCGCTCTCCTGCACGGTGCAACGGAAGCAGTTGGGCACGCGGTCCACGATCCAGCGGGCCAGATTCTCGGCCGTCGGATTGAAGGGAAGCACGTCGTTGAGCACCTTGTGGTCCAAAGCGCTCATTATCGACTGCTTCACGTGGGTGAAGTCGACCACCATTCCGTCTTCGTTGAGCTCGCGGGCGCGGCACTCCACCGTCACCACCCAGTTGTGGCCGTGGAGCGTGGTGCACTTGCTCTGATAGCTGAGGCAGAGTCTGTGGGCTGCACTTATCTCAAGGACTTTCTTTACGTAATACATTCAGCAGTGTGTTGTGCAAGGCTTCCTTCCGGATTGCTTCCCGGCGGGCGCCTTACGATGTTTTCTTTGTGCGGCGGGTGGTCTTCTTCTCGGGGGCGGCGGGAGCCTCCTCCTTGATTCCGGCGAGCGGACCGTCGATCATGATGCGTCCGCAATATTCGCAGACGATCACCTTCTTGTGCATCTTGATCTCGAGCTGGCGCTGGGGCGGGATGCGGTTGAAGCAGCCTCCGCAGGCGTCGCGCTGCACGGTGACGATGCCCAGACCGTTGCGGGCGTTCTTGCGGATGCGCTTGAAGGCCGCCAGAGTGTAGGCGTCGATCATCGGCTCGAGCTTCTTGGCGTCGGCCAGGATGCTCTCCTCCTGCTCGCGGGTCTCCGAGATGATCTCGGCGAGCTCCGACTTCTTCTGCTCGAGAATATGGGTGTTGTCCTCAAGTTCGGCCTTGTCGTGATCGATCTCCTCCGACTTCTCGCCTATCTTGGTGTTGGCGTCGCGGATGTTCTTCTCGTCGAGCTCCACCTCGAGACTCTCATACTCCTTCTCTTTCTCGAGGAAGGCGAACTCGCGGTTGTTGCGGACGTTGTTGATCTGCTCGTCGTAGCGGGCGATCTTCTGGCGACGGTCGGCGATGTCGGCAGTTTTCTTTCCGATGAGGTCCTTGAGGTCGGCAATCTCGTCCTGATGCTTGGCGATGCGCGTCTTGAGGCGCTCGATCTCGTCTTCGCGGTCCTTGACCTCGAAGGGAAGCTCGCCACGCAGGATTTTGATACGGTCGATTTCAGAAAGGAGCGTCTGAAGTTTGTAGAGGGCTTTGAGGCGATCCTCAACCGAACGTTCCTTCTCTAATTTCTTTTCTGCCATGTTCTTACAATACTTAGTTAATTTTCGTGTTAACGATTAAAATTCATATACATACGACGCT
>X378_Fat_Sand_Rat__coassemble_147_pt1 | contig 14397 bp, 13 predicted proteins | sample X378_Fat_Sand_Rat__metabat2_low_PE_004 | metagenome-assembled genome bin X378_Fat_Sand_Rat
AGAGCATGATCGCCGCCACGAGCCACCAGAAAGTGGCCGGCGAATGATACTCCTGCCCCATGATGTGGATCAGCAGCGCCACGATGCCGGCGATTGCCGCGCAGTGGGCCGAGATCTTCCACCAGAAATTCACCACCAGTTCGATGACTCCCGCCACGGCTCCACCCGCGAAGAACATGAAGAGCCACATCGGCGCACCCTTCGCGAAGAGAAACCAGCCCGAGCCGGCCATGCAGACGATGGTGATGATGTAGGGGATGAGTCGCTCGCGCCGGCCGTTGAGCCCAAGATCGTCGACGATGCCCATCTTCTTGAGCATCAGCACGAGCAGGGCGGGAATCACCACGTTGACGGCGGCGATGATCAGGGTGAATATCACCCGCGAGGCCAGCGGCGTGAAGGCGAGTATCGACAGCCCGAAAGAGAGCATAAGGCCGTAGACCGGCATGAGCAGCGGCACCAGCACCCACGAGAGGATATGGCTTATCCACGTGGCCACCTTGCCGGCGTCCTCGTCGGGTTCGCGCGGTTCGGCGTCGGCGAAATATGACTCCTGGACGTCGTGGCCCACGGGGTCGCGCGTGATCTGGATCTCCTCGCTGATGGCGGTGAGCGTCTCCTCGAAAACGTCGTCGCCCTCCGCGGGCGGCGTGCCCTCGCCCGAATCCGGCGGCAGCAGCGGATCGTCGTCGTCGTCGAGCGGCGACTTCGGATAATATGATGACTTGTCTATCTTCATTTCTATCTATAACAACACTTTCCCCGTATTATTTCTCCCCGCGGCCCGATTATTCCTCGATAATTCGGCCGCAGGTGCTCTATTTCCGGCTTCCCTTGCGCACGGCGCCGACGAAAGTGGCGGGGATGGGGGTCTGGAAATGCATGTCCTTGCGCGTGATGGGATGGGCGAAGCGGAGCGTCTGGGCGTGGAGGGCGAGCCGGTGGATCGGACTGCTCTCGGCGCCGTATTTGCGGTCGCCGGCGATGGGATGGCCCAGTTCGGAGGCGTGCACGCGTATCTGGTTCTTGCGGCCGGTGTCGAGCGAGAACTGCGCCAGCGTGTAGCCGTGGCCGCGCTCCAGCACCTCGTAGTGCGTCACGGCCAGTTTCCCTTCGCCGGGAACGTCGGTGGAGTAGACCACAAACTGCGAGTTTTCCGCCAGGCGGCTCTTCACATATCCCTTGTCTTCCTCGAGATATCCCTCGAGCACAGCCACATAGAGGCGCTCCAGGATCATGTTGTTCCAGTTGTGGCGCAGCGTCTGCTGGGCCTCCTCGGTCTTGGCGAACATCATCAGCCCCGACGTGTCGCGGTCGAGGCGGTGCACCACAAAGAGGCGGTTGCGCGGGTCGACCTCCTTCAGATAGTCGCGCACCACGTCGTAGGCGCACTCCTCGCGCTTGTTGGGGTTGATGCGCACCGACAGCAGACCGTATCCCTTGTTGATCACGATCACGTCGTCGTCTTCATATACGAGCTTGACGCGGGGATGCCTGAACTGCGGGAATCCGCGCGTGAGGTTCACCTTCACCTCCATGTCGGGTTCCACCGGGGCGTCGAAGGCGGAGGTAACCGCGCCGGCCAGCATCACCTGGCCGAATTTCAACCATTTCTTTATGTCGTTGCGTTTGGCGCCGGGAAACTTCTCGGCCACAAACTCCATGAGCGGGCGTGTCTCGCCGCTCTGATTCGTCCAGCCGACAATGCGGTCGGCCTTGTATGATTGCTGACGGTTCATCATATACATCAATAAAACCTAAATCGCCTCCATCCGCAGCAGTTGGGCGGGAGGAGTAACAGTGTAGCGCAGCAGCGAGTGACCGATGCGGCAGTCGAGGCAGCGGCCGCGGTCGCAATATTCCTTGCGCAGCTGCAGCAGCGCCTGCGAGCGGGCGGCGCAGTCGCAACTGATTCCCGCCATGGCCCAGCGCCTGATTATGGCGTTCGACTCGGGGCGGAGGTCCCACCAGAGGTCGAGCCCCTTCTCGGCGAGGTCGGGATCGGCGTGACCCGCTCCATATGCATATAACACCGGGGCCACGAAGTTTATTATAAGCAGACCCACGCTTGCCTGCGACAGCGCCCGGGGCTGGCGGATTCCGTCGGCGTCGAAGCCGGAGTGGGTGAGCCAGTAGCCGTCGAGCTGCCAGTCGAACATCGGGCGCACGGCGTCGGAGTCGAACGCGTTCTTCCGGGCCTCCTCCAGCAGGCGGGAGAGGATGGAGAAGCCGCCGAGCAGCGTGCGGGCCAGGATGGCTATGCGCCGGTGGGGGAAGTTCTGCGGGCGTGTGCGCGAATATTTCCAGAGGTCGGAGCGCATGGGCCGCAGGCCGTATTTGCGCGCCAGAAAGTAATATTCGCGGCAGAGGGTCTGGTAGTATTCGTCGAAGATATGCACCGACGAGTCGAGCATCCCCGCCTGCCCGAAGAGCAGCGCCTCGAGTTGCAGCAGGTTGTCGCTGTGGTGCATGGCGATGTTGAGCGGCAGCGAGCGTGCCAGCATCTCGAAGGGTTCGCTGTTGAGTCCGAAGCCTAAGGCGCGCGCCAGGGTGATGAAGCAGGCGCGTTCCCAGTCGCCGCCCATGCCCTTGCATGTGTCGAGAACGCGCGTGGCCTTCATCTGCATGCGCTCCACCGAGAGCGTGGCCACCCAGTCGTCGATCACTATCGGCGGCAGGTTGCCTATCAGTCCCTCGCAGGCCACGTCGGAGATCTTGTCGGCCAGGCGGGCGTACATACGGAAGAAGGATTCGGGGAAGGCCACGGCCACCTGGGGGATCTCCGTGCCGTCGGGGCGATGGACGCGGCGGTCGCTCACGGCCACCACGTGCAGGATCACGCTGTCGTAGGCCGGATCCTCGTCGTGATGGTGGCGGAACCAGTCGGAGGCCTTGACGTGGATCTCCACGTTGCCTGCCCATTCCGTGCCGCCGATGCGCACGCGCGCGGCGCTGAAGTCGGGACCGGCGTCGGTGTTGAGTTTGCCGGGGGAGAGGATCGCCACGGGTTCGCCCTGGACCGTGACTAACTCTCGGCCCATCATCCTGTGTTTCCACAAATATTGGTAAAGCATCTCCATCGCGGCGACTCCTTCAAGAATGTTCTCTCAAGACTGTTTCACTGGGGGCTCTTCGTGCCGGAACTCGCGAGCCGGCATTCGCCCAACAAAAATAATCATTTTTCACGAGATTCCGCATGTTTGCTCCAATAAAATTGCATGTCTCCCACCCTCGTCCGCCTCTTTTATTGCGGCTCCGAAATCTTAAAATGAAAAGGATGTTCACGACCTAAGGTTAAAAATGGTTAAAACTGCACTTATATGCAGATTAGATACAATATTTTCGCGATTTTTTCGCTAACTTTGTAGTGTGTTTTTCATAGTATTAAATTAAGATTAAGGTTTCAGCCTGCTTCTTTGTGAAAAGAGGCAGGTTTTTTTATTTCCCTGTCTTATTGTCACGTTTTTGTCATCCCGTTTTTCTCGTGATGTTTTTCCCTTCCGGCTTCCTTTTCCCGATTTTTAACATTCCGACGGCAAACCGTCCGCGGGGAAGCGGCGTTATAAAGGTGCAAACAGAGAAACATTCAAAGCTTCATCACCGAATCCGATTGGAGTCATTATAGAAATCAATTGCCCTATTTGAATCCCGAGGCCTGCCGGCCCGGGATTTCATTTTATGATTTCGCCCTCCTTTTGCGGCCGGCGATTTTACAGATTCTTCGATATTGTGTAACTTTGCGGAAATGATAGAGAGAATCACGGGCATAGTGCTCGACACCGTGAAGCATTCCGACCGCCACAACGTGGTGACGCTCTTCACCAGGGAGCGCGGGCGGATGAGTTTCCTCTCCCCGGCGGGGAAGGGGAAGAGCGGCTTGATGCGCAACGCCCGGCTGATGCCGCTGTCGGTGGTGACGGCCGACATCAACATCCATGCCAACCGCGAGCTGCAGGTGCTCCCCACGCCGCAGCGTGCCGCCGTGTGGCACGATCTCTATTTCAACCCGGTGAAGTCGTCGGTGGCCATCTTCCTCTCGGAATTTCTCAACGCCTACCTGCGTCATTCGGAGGCCGACAGCAACGAGTGGGATTTCATCTTCCGTTCGGTCGAGTCGCTCGACTCGGCCCGTCGGGGGATGGCGAATCTGCATCTCGCCTTTTTGATCGGTCTGCTGCCATTCGCCGGTATCGAGCCCGACCTCTCCGGAGCCGGAGAGGGGAGATGGTTCGACATGCGCGGAGGATGCTTCACCCCCTTCCCGCCGCCCCACGGGGACTCGCTCCGCCCCGAGGAAGCCCGCTTGCTGCCGCTGCTGTCGCGTATGACCGCCGCCAACAGCCGCGCCTTCCGCTTCTCAGCCGCCCAGCGCCGCCGCCTCCTCGCCGGTCTGCTGCAATACTACTCCGTGCATTTCCCAGGCCTCGCCAACCTCAAATCCCCATCCATCCTCACCGAAGTCTTCGCCAGTCCGGGTGGCGGAGAATAGGAATCGGGGATTTTGTTTGACAAATGGGGGGAAATCGGGTTGGAATCGTGTCAAAAGTGTAAAAATCTGTTAAAATATCACTTTGCCACAAATTTTCTTGAAAAAATATTTTTTTGTTTGAAAACTTTATATTAACTTTGCAACGTGTTTTTCATGGTATTAGATTTAAGGTTAGAGGATTAGTTGTCGTGAGACAATTAATCTTTCTTTTTTTTGCTGTTTTGTCATGAAATAATGCGTGTTTCCCGCGTTTCTTAGGTATGGAAGAAGAGGAAATCAGAGAAATTGAAGAAGGAATCGCAGCTCCCGCATCGGCTGAGGCCGTGGCGGTGGCCGACCCTGCAGTCGCCGCGGAAGAGGGGATGGAGGCCGATCCTGCCGTCGCCGCGGAAGAGGGGATGGAGGCGGTTGATGCTGCCGGGGCCCGGCCCATGGGTTTCTGGGCTCGGGTGTGGGATCTCTATGCCGACGGATTCCGCAATATGACCGTGGGGAAATATCTCTGGGCCATCATCATCGTGAAGCTGGCGGTGATGTTTCTGGTGCTGAAGCTCTTCTTCTTCCCCGACCTTCTCTCCACCAACTACGACAATGACGCCGACCGCGCGGAGGCCGTGCGGTCGGCGTTGACAAAACCTTGATTATTTCTATCCGAGAACTCCGAGAGCTCTGAGAACTCCGAGTTTTAATGCTACCGAAGGATCAGCATCGCGTCGCCGTAGGCGCCGAAGCCGAACTCCTCCTTTACGGCGATGTCGTAGGCCTTCATCACCAGGTCGTAGCCGCCGAAGGCAGCCACCATCATCAGCATCGTGCTGTAGGGCATGTGGAAGTTCGACACCATCGCGCTGCAGACAGTGAAGTCGTAGGGAGGGAAGATGAACTTGTTGGTCCAGCCCTCGAAAGTCATCAGATGTCCGTTCATGCAGACGGAGCTTGCCAGTCCGCGCAGCACGGAGGTGCCGACGGCGCAGACGCGCTTGCCGTTGTCTTTGGCCCTGTTGACCGTATTCACCAGATCCTCGCGCACATACATCTCCTCGGAGTCCATGCGGTGCTTGGTGAGATCCTCCACGTCGATCTCGCGGTAGTTGCCGCGGCCGGAGTGTAGGGTGAGGAAGCCGCGGTCTACGCCCTTTATCTCGAGGCGTTTCATGAGTTCGCGGCTGAAGTGCAGCCCGGCTGCGGGAGCCATCACGGCTCCTTCGCGCTCAGCGAAGATGCACTGGTAGCGGTCGGCGTCCCAGTCTTCCACGGGGCGCGTGATGTATTCAGGCAGCGGGGTCTGCCCCAGAGCGTAGAGGTCGCGTTTGAATTCCTCGTGGTCGCCGTCGTAGAGGAAGCGGAGCGTGCGTCCGCGGTTGGTGGTGTTGTCGATCACCTCGGCCACCATCGAGTCGTCGTCGCCGAAATAGAGCTTGTTGCCGATGCGGATCTTGCGGGCGGGTTCGACGAGAACGTCCCAGAGACGGTTTTCCTGGTTGAGCTCGCGCAGGAGGAACACCTCGATGCAGGCGCCGGTTTTCTCCTTGTTGCCGTAGAGGCGTGCGGGGAACACCTTGGTGTCGTTGAACACCATCACGTCGCCTTCGTCGAAGTAGTTGATTATGTCTTTGAAGACATGGTTTGTGGTGATTTCGCCCGAGCGGGTATCCACTACCATCAGGCGGCATTCGTCGCGGTTTTCCGAGGGTCGCTGTGCTATCAGCTTCTCGGGAAGCTTGAACTTGAATTGAGAAAGTTTCATAATTTGTCTTGGGTTCGTTATGCCGCACACGTGCGGCTTTAAACTTGTTCGGGGAAGGTGATTTCAGCCGTGGCTATCAGTTCAAGAGCCTGATCGATGGTGAGACATCGGTCGGCCGTGTAATCGCCAACCCTGGTGCGGCGCAGTGCCGTAAGGTGCGCCCCTGTGCCGAGGGCCTCGCCGAGGTCGCGGGCGAGTGCGCGTATATATGTCCCCTTGCTGCAGAGCACGCGCAGGGTGATTCGGGGTCCGTCGATCGAGAGGAGCTCCAGCTCCTTGATCTCGAGCGGTTTCGCCTTGAGTTCCACCTCCTTTCCCTTGCGGGCGTACTTATACGCCCGTTTGCCGTCGATCTTGACGGCGGAGAACACGGGAGGCACCTGCATCACATGGCCTGTGAAGCGCGGAAGCGTCTGCTTCACCAGCTCTTCCGTCACATGCTCCCAGGGGAAGGTGGCGTCGATCTCGGTCTCGAGGTCGAAGCTGGGGGTGGTGGCGCCGACGGTGACTTCGGCCACATACTCCTTCATGCCGTCCTGCAGCTCGGTGATGCTGCGCGTGGCGCGGCCGGTGCAGACGAGCAGTACGCCGGTGGCCAGCGGATCGAGCGTGCCGGCGTGGCCCACCTTGAATTTCTTCACCTGCAGGCGGCGCTGGATGGCACCGCGAAGTCGCTTCACGGCATCGAACGACGTCCAGCCCAGAGGCTTGTCGATGGCGAGTACCTCGCCGCTGATGAAATCCATTTTCGTTTCCAGACGTTTTCCTTTACCAGAGTATGCAGATCACGCCCACCACAACGCAGTAGAGGGCGAACCAGTAGAGTTTCCCCTTGTTGACAAGGCTTATCATCCATTTGCAGGCCAGGCAGCCCACGATGAAGGCGGCCAGAAAACCGACTGCCATCGGCAGGGCTTCCGCCTTTGCAGCGGCGGCATTGGCGGGTTCAAGCATCTTCTTCACGTCGAGAAGGGCCTCTCCGAGGATGGGGATGATCACCATAAGGAAGGAGAAGGATGCCACCTTGTCGCGTTTGTCGCCGAGCATGATGCCGGTGGCGATCGTGGTGCCGGAGCGGCTGAGGCCCGGAAGCACGGCCACGGCCTGGGCGCAACCGATGATCACGGCGTCCCACCAGCTGATCTCCCTGCCGGCCGAGGCCGACTTGAACATTATCTTGCCGTTCTTGGCGGCCTGGATGCCCGACATGTGGGCGAAGATCAGAAGGGCGGCCGTGACGCAGAGGCACACTCCCACCACCGTCAGACTGGAGGCGAAGATCTCCTCCACGGCGTCTTTGAAGAAGAAGCCGACGATGGCCACCGGGATGGCCGACACCAGAAGCTTGCACACATAATAGAAGTCGGCGTCGCGTTTCCACGTGAAGAAGCTCACGCAGAGGCGGCGGAACATGGGCCAGAGCACCACTATGGTCGAGAGCACCGTGGCGGCATGCAGGATTACGCTGAACTGAAGGTTCTCCTCGGCGGGAAGGTCAACGCCGAGTATGTCTTTGAAGATCTCGAGGTGTCCGCTGGAGCTCACCGGAAGATATTCGGTGAGACCCTGCACTATACCGAGAATGAGGGCTTGAAGCCAGTCGATCATTTCTGTGGGATTGGGGTAAGGGGGATTTGATTATTTCTTGTCGTCGGCATCTTTCTTCCCTTTCTTGGAGCGGGGGGAATAGATGATGGCGAAGGCCATGAAGAGAAAGCCGAGGAATGTGAGCAGCGGACCCACCACGATGCGGCGCGTGCTGAACACGTCGGGGTTGAATTCCACCTGGTCGGAGCTGCCGCCGCCGCTCATCAGCAGGAAGCCGACGATTATCAGCAGCAGGCATACGCCCATCATGATGAAGTTGATCTTGCTGAAGGGACGCTGCTGTTCGGGTTCCTTCTTTATGTCATTGCTTTTGAAGTCGAAAAAACTTGCCATGTGCAAAAGGTTTCGTCCCTTGTTGCCGCCTCGGCGGCCGGTGGGAACGGGTTATATTTTACTTAAAGAGTTCGTCGTAGTCCTTGCGGAGATAGCGGTCGGCGGCTATCCAGGCTGCCAGCGAGCAGAGCGCCATGCCGAGGAGCACGAGGCCGGCGGCCACGCATCCGAAGAGCTCCCACACCAGCGTGGGGTCGGCGTTGAGCGAGCTACCGCGCTGGGCGGCATATATCGCCAGGGCTATCAGACCCGAGGCAATCAACCCGGCGAAGAGGCCGGAGAGCATGTTGTTCACTATCACGGGGCGGCGGATGAAGCCGTTGGTGGCGCCCACGAGCTGCATGGTGTGGATGGTGAAGCGGCGCGAGTAGATGGTGAGGTGCACCGTGTTGTTGATCAGCACGAAGGATATCACTATCATTATCGCCGCCACCACGGCCAGTATCACCGAGAAGCGGGCTATGTTGCGGTTCATCGAGTCGACCATCGATGCGTCGGGCGACGACACCGACTCCACTCCCGGCTCCTTGGCCAGCTGGGCCTTGACGCTCTCTATCTGCGAGGCCGAGGCATAGTCGGCCTTCAGCGAGAAGGTCACCTCCGGACTCAGCGGGTTCACCCCGAAGAGCTCCTGCAGGTCCTCGCCCGTGTCGCGGGTCCAAGCCTTCAGCGCCTCCTCCTTGGTGACCACCCTCACGTTGGTGGCGTAGGGCTTCGCCTGGATCTCGCGGGCGAGACGCTGCGCTCCGGCATCGGGCACGGTGTCGGCCATGATCACGCTCAGCTCTATCTTCTCTTTCAGCCGGCGCGTCTCAAGGTCGGCCCCTATCCACGCCATGGCCACCATTCCCACAAGCAGCAGCACCAGCGAAACGCTGATCACCGTGGTGAGATGGGCGGCCCAATATGAGATTTTTACCTCTTTGTTCTGCTTCATATTCCGGACCTCCGCGGAGGCCTTTCTTTTTCCAAATCGCAAAGTTAATACATAAGGAGGGCCGTTGTCAAGTGTTTAGCCTATTTTTTTCAATTTTAGGCCCGATTTCCCCAAATAATTCATTAATTTTGCAGACATAATGCGAAATAGGCTCTGATTTAGACAAAAAATATGGGCAGATACTGCAGCGGCCTGCGGGCCTCCTACCACACGCTCGGATGCAAGCTCAACTTCTCCGAGACCTCCACCATCGGCAAGATGCTTGCCGAGAGGGGAGTGGCACGCGCCGCCGAGGGTGAGCGCCCCGACATCATCGTGGTCAACACCTGCTCCGTGACCGAGATGGCCGACAAGAAGGGGCGCCAGCTCGTGAGGCGCCTCTCTAAGGAGTGGCCCGACGCCACGCTGGTGGTCACCGGCTGCTACGCCCAGCTCAAGCCGGGAGAGGTGGCCTCGATCGAGGGCGTCGACATCGTGCTCGGTTCGAACGAGAAGCTACTCATCACCGAGTTTCTCGACCGCTGGATGGAGCGCAAGGAGCAGGAGGTGGCGGTGACGCCTCCGTTGGAGATCAAGGAGTTCCGGCCGTCGTGCGAACGCGGCGACCGCACGCGCTATTTCCTCAAGGTGCAGGACGGCTGCGACTATTTCTGCACCTACTGCACCATCCCCTACGCCCGCGGACGCTCGCGCAGCGGATCGATCGACCAGATCGTGGAGATTGCCCGCGGAGTGGCCGCCGAAGGTGGAAAGGAGATAGTCATCACCGGTGTGAACATCGGCGATTTCGGCCGCACCACCGGCGAACGGCTCATCGACCTGCTGCGCCGCCTCGACGCCATCGGGGGGATAGAACGCTACCGCATATCCTCGATAGAGCCAAACCTCCTGACCGAAGAGATAATAGAGTGGACGGCGCGCGAGGCCCGGGCGTTCATGCCTCATTTCCACATCCCGCTTCAGGCCGGCAGCGACGCGGTGCTCAAACTGATGAACCGCCGCTACGACACCGCTCTTTTCGAGAGCCGCATCCGCAAGATCCGCTCGCTGATGCCCGACGCCTTCATCGGCGTCGACGTGATTGCCGGCGCCCGCGGCGAGACGGAGGAGGAATGGCGCCGCGGTCTGGAATTCATCGAGTCGCTTCCCATAACGCGCCTGCACATCTTCCCCTACTCCGAACGCCCCGGCACGAAAGCCCTCAACATCGGCCATGTCGTCGACCAGCACACCAAGCATGAGCGCGCCGCCCGACTCGCCGAAATCTCCGACGCCTGGCTCGCCGAGTTCCTCCGCGGCCAGGTGGGGAAGCAGGCGAAGGTGCTCTGGGAACATCCCACCCACGGCGGCCGGATGATGCACGGATTCACCGAGAACTACGTGCGCGTCGAGGCCCCGCTGCAACCCGATCTCATCAACACCGTCACCACGGTGACCCTCACCGACGAAAATATCTCCCCCCAGCAGTGAAACCTCAGAGAAACGCCTCCCGGCAGCGGCCGCTCCTGAAAGTATCGGTGTGGCTTCCGGCCCTCACGATCCTGGTGATTGCCGGCTGCTATTGTATGATGTTCCGCGACCAGGTGTTTCTCTGCGACGACATTGCCTATTCCCGCCGCATGTACGGTCTGGGAGCTGGCTGGAAGGCCTATCCGATAATGATGCACCTGCACTGGCTGCGCCAATACAGCCGCATGGCGGAGATGCTGGCGCCGGCCTTTATGGAATACACCTCCGGCACCACCCGCGGAGTGCTGATGGCGCTGATGGCGGGGCTCTTCTTCGCGCTGCCGCAGTTTTTCTGCCGCTTCCGCAAGTCGCCGCTCTTCTGGCGCACCCTCTTCATCGCCCTGATGGCTTTCACCCTGCGCTGGGACTCGCTCTGGAACGAGTATATCGGACTGATCAACAACGTCTGGACCTCCGTGCTCTGTTTCTTGGCACTCCTGCTTATAGTCAGGAAAGGCGAGGAGCGCGACCGATGGTGGGAATGGCTGCTGATGCCGCTGGCGCTGATAGCGGGCTGGATGCACGAGGCGGCGGGTTTGCCGATGGCTCTCGGTGTCGCGGTCTGGCTTCTTGCCGGCGCCCGCTGGAAGGGGATGTCGCCTTCGCGCAGGGCGTTGGCGGCGGTCTTCATCCTCGGGGCGCTGCTCACGCTCACCAGTCCGGAGTCGTACAACCGTCTCTCGGCCGAGCGCGAACCCTTGTGGGAGATACTGCTCGGTTCGGCATACTATCCCCTCCTCCTCGCCGCCTTGCTGATCGTGCTCGCTTTCTGCGCGCCGGGTTTCCTGAAGAGGATTTCCGGCACTCCATGGCTCATATTCGCCGTGGCAGGCGTGGCGGGTATCGTCTTCCCGATAGCGGCCGGTTTCGGCGGCAGACCCGGCTGGTTCTGCCAGCTGTTCTCGCTGACGGCCCTGATGATGATGGCGGCGCAGTCGGGATGGGGGATACCGAAAGGTCTGTCGGCGGTGCTCTCCGCCATACTTACCGCCATCGTCACGATGCATTACATCGGACTGGAGCAGACGCAGCGGATGCTCACCGCGGAATGCCACGAGATGGTGGCGCGCCTCCGCAACTCGCGCGACGGGGTGATATTCATGGACTATACTCCCGACAAGGCGTTGCCATGGTGGACGATGCACAAAGCGCACGGCGTACCAGACGACGACGATTTCGGATATCGCTGGGAACTCGGCAATCTCCACGGCGAAGGGAATCCGCTGGTGGTGCTTCCCGAAGCGGCGCGGAGCATCGACTTCGCCCGGCTCGACCATCCCGTGAAGATCGGCGACAGCTATATCTCTCCCTACGGACTCGACTTCCCGGTGAAGCGCGTCAACACCGTGAGGCTCCACCGCCGCCTGCTCGACATCGGCGGCACGGAGATGGTGGAGACCCCCTTCACCCGCGACGGACGCCATTTCCTGATCTACACGCCCGTCGATTTCGATAGGGGAGACAGGTAGTTCGCTTCGCTTCGCGAAGGTTAAAGGTTAAAGAGGGGTTAAAGGTTAAAGGTTAAAGGTTAAAGAGGGGTTAAGGGTTAAAGGTTAAAGTGGGGGGAGTTTTTTTATAGATGAAGAAATTAGGCGTTATAATATTGAATTGGAACGGGCGGAAGCTGCTGGAGAGGTTTATTCCGGCGGCTGTGGCCAACACCTCGGGTCCGGAGGTGGAACTCGTCGTGGCCGACAACGGATCGGACGACGACTCGCTCCGCTGGTTGCGCGAGAATTATCCCGACGTGCGGGTGCTGGCGCTCGACCGCAACTACGGTTTCGCCGAGGGCTACAACCGCGCCATCGCCGGGGTGGATTATCCCTACGTGACGCTGCTCAACTCCGACGTGGAGGTGACGCCGGGATGGTGGCAGCCTATTCTGCGCTTCCTCGAGGAGAATCCCGACGTCGGCGCGGTGCAGCCAAAGATCCGCAGCCTGCGACAGCCGGAGCGCTTCGAGTATGCCGGAGCGGCGGGCGGTTATCTAGACAATCTCGGCTATCCCTACTGCCGCGGTCGACTTTTCGACGTCACCGAGGAAGACCGGGGACAGTACGACGGCGAGGCCGCCGACGTGGCCTGGGCCTCGGGAGCGTGCCTCACCATGCCGAGGGAACTCTATCTGCAGGTGGGCGGACTCGACCCCCTCTTCTTCGCGCATATGGAGGAGATCGACCTATGCTGCCGCGTGCGCAGGGCGGGGAAGCGGGTCTGCGCCATAACGGACTCCATCGTGTTCCATCTCGGAGGGGCCTCGCTCGAGCAGGGAAATCCGAAGAAGACCTATCTGAATTTCCGCAACAACCTGTTGCTTCTGCATAAGAATCTGCCGCGCCGGGCCGGGCGGAGGAAACTTTTTCTGCGCCGGCTGGCCGACACACTCGCCCTTGGAATGTTCTTAATAAAAGGAGATCTCCCCAACGCGCGGGCCGTGCTGAAGGCCCACGGCGACTTCAGGCGCATGCGCCGCGAATACACCGATCTCCCCGGGGAGAACATCTGGCCCTCCCTTCCCGGCACAAACAAGTCGGCGATAGCCGCCCGCTACCTGAAAGGAAAAAAGAGCCTCCACCCCTCCGAGCCCTCCGAGAACTCCGAGCCCTCCGAGAACTCCGAGAAAACTAAAAACTAAAAAAAACTAAATACTAAATACCTCTCTAACCTCTAACCTCTAAACTGTAAACTCCCCAAAGATATGAAGCCCCTGATATTGGTAAGCAACGACGACAGCATCAACGCCAAAGGCGTGCATGAGTTGATCGACCGGCTTGTGAAATTCGGCGACGTGGTCGCCGTGTGTCCGCAGTATCCCCATTCGGGTCAGTCGATGGCCATCACCATCAACGAGCCCCTCCGCATCTACGAACTTCCCGACTACAACGGCGCTCGGATGTTTGCCGTGAACGGTACGCCGGTCGACTGCGTGAAGCTGTCGATGCATTATATCCTCGACCGCAGGCCCGATCTGGTGGTGGCAGGTATCAACCACGGCTCGAACGCCGCTGTCAACGTGCTCTATTCCGGCACGATGGGTGCGGCGATGGAGGGAGCGGTGTTCGGACTGCCCTCTATCGGTTTTTCGCTCACCGACCACAGCGCCAACGCCGACTTCACTCCCTGCTACGAGGCCGTCGACCTGCTGGTGGAGGAGGCGTTGAAGCACGGGCTGCCGCAAGACGTGTGTCTGAACGTCAATGTGCCCAATCTGCCGGGTACGCCGCGCGAGATGCGCGTGGCCGTTCCCTGCCGCGGCAACTGGAACGACGAGTATAAGGAGTATATCGATCCCAACGGGCGGAAGTTCTACTGGCTCACGGGGCAGTATGAGAACCTGGAACCCGACAACACGCGCACCGACGAGTGGTGTCTGTCGCACGGCATCATTTCCATAACGAAAGTTAAAGTGGAGCGCACCGACTGTCCCAACGAACCGATTCCGTGGCTTGAGGCGGCATGCGAGAAATACAGGAATGCGCACATTTGACCAAAAAATCAGTAGCGTGGGCAAAATTTAAACTTTTTAACAAAAATATCAGTGCAAAATGTTAATTTTTCTTCGGATAGATTTTGCTGTTTGGGGAGAAAATTGTAATTTTGCAATGCCTCAAGTAGGGGGTAGTCAGACTCTGCTTGGGGTAGAGAAAGTAGTAAATCGCATATATCGTTTCATTGACAATTTATTGTTGCATTAGTAAAGTTATGGATTAATAGTTAAAATTAGAATTAGGACCCACGGTTATGTCGCGAATTGATTCGAGGCTGGCCGGAAAA
>X378_Fat_Sand_Rat__coassemble_152_pt1 | contig 13957 bp, 10 predicted proteins | sample X378_Fat_Sand_Rat__metabat2_low_PE_004 | metagenome-assembled genome bin X378_Fat_Sand_Rat
TGAGCTGCGACAGGATCTGGTAGAAGCTCTGCACCGAAGGCATCAGCACCATCAGGAAGGCGAGGCACGTAACCACGGCACCCTGCACCCAGAGGATGTTCTTCTGAACGCCGTTCTTATTAGTCTTCTGGAAGAAAGGAGGAAGATATCCGGCGCGGCCCACGGCGAAGATACCCTTCGACGGACCCGCTACCCAGGTCAGCACACCTGCCAGCACACCGAACGCCAAGCAGATTGCCAGCACAGGCGACAGCCAGTCGATATGCAGATACTTGAAATAGGAGTCGAAGGCCACGAGCAGCGACTGCACGAGGTTGATGTCTTTGGCGGGAATGATCACGCCCACGGCGTACGTTCCGAACACGAAGATCAGCACCGTGGCGATCGCGCCGATGATCACGGCCTTGGGATAGTTCACGGTCGGGTTCTTGATCTCGCGCACATGCACGCCCGACATCTCCATACCGGCATAGAAGAGGAAGATGGAGCTGGCGAGCACCACCGAGTCGAAGCCGTGGAATTCAGGAATGAACGATCCGTGGAGGTTCATCTCTATCTGTCCGCCTGTGCAGATATAGATCACGCCGAGAACCACGAGGAGTCCCGCGGGGATGATCGTACCGATCATACCGCCTATCTTCGACATCTTGCCTACCCAGCCCATGCCCTTCATCGAGATGAAGGTGGCGAGCCAGTAGATGGCGAGTACCACGACGATGGTGTAGAGCTTGTTGGAGGCCAGCACCGAGTCGGCGTGCTCGTGCATACCGATGAAGGCCAGCGACACTGCTCCGAATGTGAGAACCGTCGGATACCAGATGGTCGACTCGATCCATTGGAGCCAGATGGCCAGGAAACCGGCCTTCTTACCGAACGCCTCGCCCACCCAGCGGAACATACCGCCCTGCTGGAAGGGGAACATGGCCGCGAGTTCGGCGGCGACGAGCGACACCGGTACGAGGAAGACCACGGCGGCGAACAGATAGTAGAAGGCCGACGAAATACCGTACGTGGCCTCTGCGGCGAGTCCACGAAGCGACACCACCGCGACGATGTTCATGATCACAAGGGTGAATACGCCCAGTTTCACCGGGCCTGCAACCGCCTTCTTCACCGGGGAGGCGCCTGGAGTGTTAGTAGCCATATACTGTTTAGTGTTTAGTGTTTAGCGTTTAGTGGGATCTGAGTGCTCGGAGTGCTCGGAGTTCTCGGAGTTCTCGGAGTTCTCGGAGTACTCGGAGCTCTCTGAGTTCTCGGAGTACTCGGAGATCTCTGAGTACTCTGAGTTCTCGGAGTGCTCTGAGCTCTAATAATCCACGATTACTTTGTTGCCCTCGAAGATGCCGAGGTCGAGCGATTTCACGAATGTCTTGATCGCGGCCTGGGCCTTCACCGAGTTGCCGGCGTCGTCGAGCGGCGGGGCGAACGCGCAGATACCCAGAACGCCCGGCAGCACACCCATCACACCCCCTCCGACACCGGTCTTGGCCGGTATGCCGCTGGTGTAGAGCCAGTCGCCGGTGTGCTGGTAGAAGCCCACGGTGGCGATCATCGAGGTGATCTTCGGGGTGATCTCCTTGTCGAACACCTGCTGGCCCGTGACGGGGTTCAGTCCGTTGTTGGCGATCGTGGCACCCATTATCGAGAGCTGGCTCGAGGTGATACCCAGCGAGCACTGGCGCGTGTAGAGGTCGAGGCTCATCGGCACGTCGTCGTAGATGCGGTTGTAATTCTTCAGCAGCCAGGCGATGGCGCGGTTGTTGAAGTTGGTGTCGCTCTCGCTCTTGTAGAGTTCATCGATAAGCACGGGGGCGGAGCCGCAGAGTTCGGTGATGTTGTCGGTGATCGCCTTCCACTTGGCGTCGCTGTCGCCTTTCGGGGTCACCATCGAGCAGGCGCTGATGGCTCCGGCGTTCACGAGCGGCGTGGAGGGATGGTCGTTCTCCAGCAGGATGGCGAAGATCGAGTTGAACGGCAGACCCGTGGCGTCGGCGCCGATCTGCTCGAGCACGGCCTGCGTACCGCTCTGGCGCATCGCCAGGATGGCGGTGGGGACTTTCGACACCGACTCGATGCCGAAGCGATAGTCGGAATCGCCGAAGTTGAGCGTCTCGCCGTTGAGCAGGGTGACGCTCAGGGCGAAGAGGTCGGGATTGATGTTGGCCAGGTAGGGGATGTAGTGGGCGTTTAGGCCGCCCTTCACATCCTTCGTGGCCTCGTAGGCGGCCTGGGCCGCCTTCTTTATCTGGTCGATTGTGATTGTAATGTTCATAACCTGATGCTTATTGGAAGGCGGCCGGCGTGTCGCGGCCGGCCGCCCGATTGATTTCGATAATTCAAGGTCTCCGGCTCTTTAACCTTTAACCTTTAACCTCTAACCTACCTACCGGTATGGTTGAACTTCGACGGGGGAAGGGGTACGTTCTTCTCCATCGCGATGCGGGTGGGGGTGGGATACTCGAGGGCGTTGAGTTCCTTCACGCCGGCTGCGATGTCGTTGAGCAGCTGGTCGGCCATGTCGCGGCTGAAGCCCTGCTTGCAGAGAACGCGCATCACCACCATGTTCTGGATGTCGATAGGCATGGCGTAAGCCGGGACCATCCATCCGTGCTGGGCGAGCTTGTCCTGCAGGTCGTAGAGGGTCCACTTGGCGGTCTTCTGGTACTCCGGTTTCATCAGCCAGGTGACGATCGGGTTGGGAACGTCGGGCGAATAGGGCTGGAATTCGGGCATCGCGCCGAGCTGCTCGTGCAGGTAGCGGGCTATCATCAGCGAGTTGTACTGGATGGCCTTGTATCCCTGGAATCCGAGGCGGATGAACTGATAGTACTGGCCGAGGATCTGTGCGGCGGGACGCGAGTAGTTAAGACCAACCTGAGTCACCTCTGCACCGAGATAGTCCACGGTGAACGACATGTCGGCGGGGAGATACTTCTTGTCTTTCCATACCACCCATCCCAGACCGGGATAAACCAGACCGAACTTGTGGCCGGAAGTGGAGATGGAGAGCACCCATTTCAGGCGGAAGTCCCATTTCGTCTCGGGGAAGAGGAAGGGGAGGATGAAACCGCCCGAGGCAGCGTCGATGTGGATGCAGACCTCGTTGCCTGTCTTGGCGTTGTAGGCGTCGAGGGCGGCGTCGAGGGCCTCCACGTCGTCGTTAAGACCGGTCCAGGTCACACCTTCGATAGGCACCACGCAGATTGTGTTCTCGTCGCACATCGAGATGGCTTTCTCGATGTCGAGGGTGGGATGTTCGGCCGTGAGGGGCACCTGACGCATCTCGATGTTCCAGAATGTGGCGAACTTGTCCCAAACCACCTGGTAGCCCGACGAGATCACGAAGTTCGGCTTGTCGTAGGGCTTGCCGGCTTTCTTGCGGCGTTCTATCCAGCGCTTCAGGGCGGCGATACCGCCGAGCATACAGGCCTCCGACGAACCGATGGCCAGTGCACCGGCCTTCCATTTGTTGGTCTCCGGCGAGTTCCAGAGGTTGGCCATGATGTTGATACATTTCTGGCACATCACTGCAACGCGGGGATACTCGGTCTCGTCGATGTAGTTCACGTTGATGGCCTCGTCCATCAGTTTTGTGGCCATCGGGTCCATATAGGTGGTGACGAAGGTGGCGAGGTTGAGTCGCGGCTGCGTCTGGGCGAAGGTCTCGTCCTTTACCATCTGATATGCGATCTCGGGATCTGTGGGTCCGTCGGGAATTTTCTCTACGGGTGAGGGCTGGAGCATTACGTTCGAGCCGAAGACGTCGGTTTTGGCGTCGCCATTTCTCAAATTGGGGTCAATCATAGCTAATTAAGTTTTTGGTTTTTATATTGTGTTTTGCTGTGTGTTTTTTCGTTGGTGAATATGGGGGGAGAAAGCAGGTTGTTGGCGTTGTATTTCATTCCCTATCACGTCTTAACAACATTCGCGGGGTGCAAAAGGTTTACCGATAAAAAAATTTTCCGAACGCTGCCTCGCGTTCGGAAAATACTTAAGTCTGAGCGATAAACGGGATTCGAACCCGCGACCCTCAGCTTGGGAAGCTGATGCTCTACCAACTGAGCTATTATCGCAAATCCACGTGGCGGCGGGCTCTCCCGGCGCCTTTGCAATGCAAAGTTAAATCTTTTCCGCGTCATTTCCAACTCCCCCGCCGTTTTTCTTCTTTTTTAGCGTTCGGGAGGGGTGGGCGCGGTGTTCTGCTACTCGAGCGAGAGGCGGTCGCCCACCTTGTAGTCGCGCTCTGCCGTGCGGGTGAGGAGTTCTTCGAGATGGCGGGGATGCAGACTGAATCCGGGACGGACGCAGGCCACGTTGTCGCAGCTGAACCTCTCCCCTTTCCTTATCGGCGCCGACACATAGAGCGAGCGGGCGTATGCGCGGCCTGGGATGTCGAGGCCCTCGCTCTGGTTGAAGCCCTGCGTCTGCATCGCCGCCTCGGCCTGACGCACCTCCCGCACCATGCGGGCGAACTCCTCGCGGTCCATGGAGAAGGAGGCGTCGGGTCCACCGATCTTCCGGTCGAGGATGAAGTGCTTCTCGATCATCACGCCGCCGAGCGCCACACTCATCACGGGGAGCATGCTGCCGGGGGAATGGTCGCTCAGACCCACCTTGACGCCGAACATCTCCCTCATCTCGGGCATCAGACCGAGTTGGGCATCCTCGATGCGGGCGGGATAGGCGGAGGTGCATTTCAGCAGGGTGATGTCGTGGTTGCCGACGGCATGGCAGGCGTCGATGGCCTCGCGCACCTCCCGCTCGGAGGCTATGCCGGTGGAGATCACCATCGGTTTACCTTTCGATGCGGCGTAACCGATCAGGCTGGTGTAGGCCACCTCGAAGGAGGCGATCTTGTAGATGGGGTTGTCGAGGGTTTCGAGGAAGTCCACGGCCTCGCGGTCGAAGGGAGTGGAGAAGCATACCAGTCCTAACTGGCGGGCGAGGTCGTAGAGTTCGGCGTGCCATTCGTAGGGGGTGAAGGCCTCCTGGTAGAGGCCGTAGAGGTCGCGACCGTCCCAGAGACCGCCGTTGAGCACGAAGTCGCCCTCCTTGACGGGAAGGGTGAGGCTATCCGGGCGGTAAGTCTGGAGTTTGACGGCGTCGGCGCCGGTGTCGGCGATGGCGCGTATCGACTCTTTGGCGATCTCGAGATTATGGTTGTGGTTGGCCGAAAGTTCGGCCACGATCATGCATTTGCTCATAACAGCGCAAAGATAATATTTTTTTGGTTTAGTGTTTAGTGTTTAGTGTTTAAAGTTTGGTTTAGAGGTTAGAGGTTAGAGGTTAGAGTTTGGTTTAGAGGTTAGAGGTTAGAGGTTAGAGGTTAGAGAGGTGGAGAGTTTGTAGTATTTAGTGCGTAGCGAGCCGGGGAGCGGCGTTTGGTCGAATTGGAGCCGGTTTTGCTTGCAAAGCCGGCAGTTTGGACGATGGATTCGCCGGACGGCTCAAATCTTACGCCGCTCCGCGGCTTGCCATCCGGCTATATCTTACGCCGCTCCGCGGCTTGCCGGGTTTGCAAGCAAACCCGGCTCCAATTCGTTCGAACCGTCCGGCTATAACTCTTTGAATGCTTGGACTATGGATTGGCGGCGGGCGGGGAAATCGAAATCTGGGGATGGGGGGATTTCTCCTTCTAATATCTCTTTCAGGCGGGCGGCGAGGGCTGCGGGGACCGCGCGGAGGTCGCCTAAGGCGCCAAACCAGCCGGCGGATACGCCCCGGGCGAAAAATTCTTCCTGGTTGTCTACAAAATAACCGGCTATCACGGGCAATCGCCGCGCGAACGCCTCCACACATATCGTGCTGGCCGGGAATACCCCTAAATCGCAACTGTCGAACAAATCCGCAACCTCCTGAGCCGACAGCCGACGATGAACCCGCACGCGCCCGGGCTCGGCTACCTCCCCCACATCCACGGTGTCGCCGGCGATAACCTCAACCCGCAACTCGGGATCTACCCCCAACAGCACCGACAGCATCTTCGGCGTCAACCGCAACGGGTCCGCCCCTCCCATCGCCATCACAACACGGCGCGGCACGCCGCCCCGACGCTCTGGCACCGGGGCCAGGAAGGGCCCGCGCAGAAAACTCCACTCCAATCCCCCGTAGAAACGCGTGTAGGGCTCGAGCGAGAACTCCTCGCGTCGCAGCGGACAGAACGTCATCACCATGTCGGCCACGAAGTGCCGCTGATGCATGTCGTCGATGCAGACCAGCCGCGCACCGCGCCGGCGAATGTCCCGCTGATATTCGGTGGTGAAATAATAATTGTCGAGCACGACGATCTCCCCCTCCCCCACCGCGGCGAGGAAAGCGGCGTCGAATTCCCGACGGTCTCCGTATGATATGGGTAGAAAGCGCGCGCCCGACTCCTCGATCTGCGCCCGCTGCCACTCGGAGAGGAGCGCCTCCTCCCCCTCGGCATGCGCCGGATTGAAACTCGCCACCTCCACGCGGAAGTCAGGGGCGAGATAGCGCGCCAGTGCCATGGAGCGCACGAAATGGCCGAAACCGATGCTGCGGCCGGCGTCGGCGCGGATAAGCAACCGGGGCCTGCCGCTGTCAGCCGAGTTCGAGCTCATAATAGTTCATCCCCTTTTCAGAGCGCACGAGTTTCGCGCCCAGCGAACGCTCGAGCGCGTTGGAGGCCTCGTTCCCCTCCTTCACCTCCGTAAAAATCTTCTTCACGCCCAGACGGCGGTGCAGTTCGGCGTAGGCGGCCGGCAACACCGACTTGGCCACACCCTTGCCGCGGTAGTCGCGCGCCACCCAGATGCCGCGCTCCAGAGTCCCCTCGGCGATCCACTGGAAATTCACTGAACCGACGATGGCCGTACCCACCATCACCAGATAATACACCTTGTCTCGGCGGTGGCGCAGCGAGCGGCAGAACTCGAAATGATCCTCCACGCAGATGGGGTCCTCGTTGAGCATGTATTTCCTCACCTCCGGCCTGTTGCGCTCGGCCAGCGCCTCGAGCAGCAGCATGTCGCTGCATTCGGTGTAGCTGCAGAGCTCGAACATATCGGCCTTCATATTCGAGGGGAAGGAGGTGAGGCGGTATTTCATCTCGGCCAGTCGCCAGTCGGTCTCGGTGTCGAGATCCTGCACGTCGAGTTCCGGGAGCACGATGGGTGCGGTGTCGTCGCCCCAGAGCGAACCGTGCCTCAGAAAAGCCTCCACGGTAGAGAAATAGAACTGGCCGGCGTCATGGTAGGTCTTCGGCAGGTCTTGCGAGCGTGCCTTGGCATATTCCGGCCAGCGCATGGCGATGCGACCGTCGGGGTGGATCTCCAGACCCCGCTGCACGGGATAGCTGTATTCCACGCAGGTGAATGCCGCCTCGTGGCGTCCGCTCTCCAGGATGCGCATTCCCTGTCGGAGGCGGTAGGGCATCACGAAGGGGGCGGTGGCGTAGATGCAGCAGAGGGCGTCGAAATTCTCGCCCCGATCGGCGTACATGCCGAGCACCTCGCGTATCACGTCGGCGGTGGTGGCGTAGTCGTCGGAAGTCTCGGGGGAACGAAGGAAGGGAACCTTGGCGCCGTAGCGGCGCGCCACCTCAGCTATCTCCTCCGAATCGGTAGAGACCATCACCTCGCTGAAGCAGCGGGAGTCGAGGGCGGCGCGTATGGAATAGGCGATGATGGGCTGCCCCTCGAATTCCTTGACGTTCTTCCCGGGAATCCTCTTGCTACCCCCGCGGGCGGGAATTATGGCGATGCTATTCATTTACAAATTCGAGGACTTTGTCGATTACGTATTGCTGCTCCTCGTCGGTGAGGGTGGGATACATCGGCAGACTCAGGCAGTGCTCGTAGTAATCCTCCACCACAGGCAGGGAGCCGGGGCGGTTGCCCAGCTCGCGGTAATAGGGCATGAGATGCAGCGGCGCGTAGTGCACCTGCGCGTTCACCCCCTCCCGGCGCAGGAAGTCATAGAGTCCCTTGCGGTCGGGCACCTGTATCACATATAGGTGGAAAGCGTGGTAGATGTCGTCGGCGCGGCTGGGAATCCTGATACCCTCCACGCGGCGGAAAGCCTCGTCGTAGCGGCGGGCTATCTCCTGGCGGCGCTCCAGACCCTTGTCGGCGCGGCTCAGCTGCGAGATGCCCAGGGCGCACTGCATGTCGGTGAGGCGATAGTTGAAGCCGAGTTCCTGCATCTCGTAGTACCATCCGCCGTGGTTCTCGTGCAACCGTTCGGGATCGCGCGTGATGCCGTGGGTGCGGTAGAGACGCAGACGCTCCACCAGTTCGTCGGAGTCGGTGACCACCATTCCCCCCTCGCCCGTGGCGATATGCTTCACGGGATGGAAGGAGAAGACGGCGCAGTCGGCCCACCGGCCCGAACCGCTGCGGTGGCGCCGGCCCTGGGAGTCAGTCCACCACGCCCCGGGGGCGTGACAGGCGTCTTCGATTATCCAGAGTCCGTGGCGGTCGGCTATCTCGCGGAAGCGCTCCATATTGTGGGGATAACCGGCGAAGTCGACGATCACCACGCCGGCGAACGTCCCCGCGGGATTCTCCTCGAGCAACTTCTCGAGTTTGTCGGCATCCATGAGGTATGTGTCGGGGTCGATGTCGCAGAAAGTCACGTCGCCGCCGCAGTAGCGGATGCAGTTGGCCGAGGCGGCGAAGGTCATCGGCGTCACGATTACGCGCTGACCCGGCTCGACGCCCAATGCCTTGGCGGCGAGATGCAGACCGGAGGTGGCGTTGTTGACGGCCACGCCGTGGCGGGCCTCCACATAGTCGGCGAACTTGCGCTCGAACTCCCCGATTTTCGGTCCCTGTGTGAGATAGTCGCTGCGCAGGGTCTCGGCCACGGCGGCGATATCCTCCTCCGTGATGTTCTGCCGGCCGTAAGGAATCGGTTTGCGGATCATTTCACCTCGAAATTGGGATCGACAAACTCCTTGATCTTCTCGCGCATCGTCTCCACCGTCTCCCACTCCTCGTTCTTGTCGGAGCTGTAGTGGAAGCCGTCGGGAACGGGTCGGCCGTCGTGATGGCGGATATAGTCCTCGCGGGTGTGCTGATAGCTCACGGAGGGGAGGATGGCGTAATATTTGCCGATGTCGATGGTGTTCAGGGCGTCGGTGGGGGTGATCATCTCCTCGTGGAGTTTCTCGCCCGGACGGATGCCCACCTCCACCTGCGGGAGGTTGGGGGCGATGGCCGTGGCCACGTCCTTGATATGGTAGGAGGGGATCTTCGGAATGAAGATCTCGCCGCCGAGATGGTGCTCGATGGCCCAGAGCACGAGGTCGACGCCCGCCTGCAGCGAGATGTTGAAGCGCGTCATGCGCATGTCGGTGATGGGGAGCTCCTTGGCGCCGGAGTCGCGTTTATTGATGAAGAAGGGGATGACGCTGCCGCGCGAACCCATCACGTTGCCGTAGCGGACCACGGAGAAGCGCACCGGCCGGTCGCCCTTGATGTTGTTGGCGGCGGTGAAGAGTTTGTCGCTGGTGAGCTTGGTGGCGCCGTAGAGGTTGATCGGCGCGCAGGCCTTGTCGGTGGAGAGGGCCACCACGTGGCTCACGCCCGTCTCGAGGGCGGCGTTGATCACGTTCTGCGCACCGTTCACGTTGGTCTTGATGCACTCCTCGGGGTTGTATTCCGCGGTGTCGACCTGCTTGATGGCGGCGGCGTGGATGATCACGTCGATGCCCTGGCAGGCGCGGCGCAGGCGCTCGCCGTCGCGCACGTCGCCGATGAAGAAGCGCAGCTGCGGATATTTGTCGTGCGGATACTTCTGTTTGAGCTCGAACTGCTTGAGTTCGTCGCGTGAATAGATCACTATCCTTTTCACGTCGGGATAGCGGCGGAGGATGGTCTCCACGAATTTCTTACCGAACGAGCCGGTGCCGCCGGTGATCAGAACTGCCTTATTGTTTAGCATAGGTTTATCTTATTGAATGGCCGAGGAAGGCGTAGAGGATAATTCCGAGGAAGAAGGTGATTCCGGCCCACATCTTCGCCTGGCGGGCGTAGTCGTGGGCGTCGGTGCGGAGCTTCTCCCTCTCCTTCTCGGTGTAGAGGTTTTTCGAACCCTTCGTGAGGCTGCGGCGCGATTCTTCCCAGCATTGGCGCGAGCGATAGCTGAAATAGATGGCCACAAAGCCTGTGAGCGGGAAGCAGAAAAGGGTGAGCAGCAGGGAGATGAGCAGCATCGACGTGGGCGGGCTGGTGATGTCGCCCAGATCGTCGAGGTCGGGCCGGAGGGTGCGCACCGACAGATAGCGCGGATCGTCGGGGGCGGGCTGTTCGGGGCTCTGCTGCGCGGGCGGCTGCTGCCAGCGGTCGGGATGCATCAGACCGAAGAGGCGCTGACGGTAGAAACGGCATATGTCGGCCACGTCGGCCGCCTGCTGCCAGTCGTCCATTCCCTTGCACCAGACGTAGGTCTGCGGGGTGACGCCGGCATCGGGCAACTGCTCGAGTGTGTAGGGGCCGCAGCGGCGGCCGTCGATCATCGCGAAATAACGCATTCCCTGTTTCTTTTTTTCCGCTTGAAGGTTATTAAAGTCCGTAAAGCATGTTGATGTCGTTGGTCATCTGCGGGATGATCAAGGCGTAGTAGACTATGGAGCCGATGATGCCGAGACCGTCGAGGATCAGGGCGATGATCGTCATGGTGCGGGCGGTGCTGTTGCTGCTGTCGCCGGTCGCCTCGTCGCCCATTGCATAGGCGGAGTTGGCCTTGTTGGCGTTGACGATGCCGATGATGCCGAAGATCATGCCGAGGCAGGAGCAGAGACCGAGCACGGTGGCGATGATGGCCCATGTGAGCCAGTTGGTTCGGGGTTTCATGTCGCCGTAGGCCGGCTGCTGGTAGGGCTGCTGGTAAGGCTGCGGCGCGGGCTGCTGGTAGGCCTGCTGCTGGTAGGGCTGCTGATACGGCTGCTGCTGATACGGCTGCTGGGCCTGCTGGTAGGGCTGCTGCTGATACGGCTCCTGATAGGGTTGGGGAGCCTGCGGCTGCTGATACGGCTGCTGATACGGCTGCTGGCAGGGCTGCCCGGGAGCGGCCGCGGGGGCAAAGACCTCATCGAGCTCCGGCAGGTCGCTGGCCTTGATCCAGCCGTCGAGACCCTCGCGCCATACATAGGTGTCGCGCGTCAAACCGGAATAAGCGAGATCTTTCTTGGGAAACGGACCGGCCTGCTTGCCGTCGACAACGATGTAATAAAATGTCTCCATATATTTTTGTTTTTACAGCGGGAAGAGCGAAAGTGCCTTCCCGCCGGTGTGATTTGCAAAGTTACAAAAAATTTCTCTATTATCGTGCGGCGGCCTCTACATATTGGCCGCCGACCGTTTCGCGGGGCGGATCACTGCGGATCCTGACCCACCTCGGTCTTGATGAGGAAGTGGTCGCCGGTCTCCTTCACAATCTGCTCGTAATAGCGCTTGTCGGGATATCCGGGGAAGTCGGGATAGGCGGGAATTCCCTCCGGGGTGCGCTTGAAGCGGCCGTTCTCGTCGACCTTCTTCCGGTTGCCGTCCATGAATTTCACGAAGAGATAGGTGGCGAGGTCGCGGTATTGGTCGGTGGCCTTCCTGGCCAGAGCGGCGCCCTCGGCGTTGACCGCCGCCTCGTAGCGCTCGCGGTCGCCGGCGTTGACCATGGCGGCGAGCATGCTGTCACGCTCGGCGCGGGTGGCGTGGAACTCATCCTCGAGTCCTTTCTGCACGCGGCGGATGTCGGGAATCATCTGGTCGTAGCGGTTGTAGGCCTGGTTGGCCACGAGATTGTTCACCCAGAAGTTCGATCCGAGGTCGAACGTGGCGATGTCGCCCTCCTTCACCTCCTCGGGCACCATGGTCATGCCGCAGTAGAAGGGCATGTAGACGGTGGTGTTGGTGTCGTCGGTGCCGAACCAGAAGAGGCCGCCCACGGGGTCGGGAAGCCAGTCGCGGCTCTGGCTCACGTAGCTCCAGCCGGTCTGCTGCGTGGCGATGGCGCGCTCGTGGCAGTATTTCTTGCCGTCTACCTCGAACTCCATCGGTCGCCAGCGGTAGGGAACGTGGTAGGGACCGGCTCCGACATCCTTGGTCATGTCGTAGGGGGTGTCCTGGAAGAGGTCGCGCATAGCCTCCTGCATGTCGGCCACCGACACCTTGCGGTCGGGCACGATGTAGAGGGGCATGGGGGAGTTGTTGTCGTAGTTCACCCAACCGAAATATTTGTCGGCGTCCTTGCTGAAGCGGCGGAAATAGCTCCACACGCGGCCGTCGCAGCCGCGGCGCGTGCCGGCGTCGTGCTCGCCGTAGGCGTCGGCGAAGGAGAAGTCGGCGTCCTTGCCGCTGAAATAGCCGCGCTTGCGGGCGAAGGAGATGGCGTCTTTCGACATCATCACGTTCTTCTTGTCCTTGAGGTCCACCTGGCGGATGCGGGGTTCGTTGGCATGGCCGGAGATGGCGTTGTCGGGGATGCGCACCGCCACCCAGACGGCACCCTTCTCGGATCCCTTGCCGATGAGTTCCATCACCCAGACCTCGTTCTTGTCGGCAAGGGTGAACGACTCCCCTTCCGAGGCGTAGCCGTATTTGTCGACCAGGTCGGTCATCAGCTTGATGGCCTCGCGGGCGGTCTTGCAGCGCTCCAGGGCCACGTAGATCAGCGAACCGTAGTCCATCACGGCCTGACCCGTGGTGTCTTCCAGTTCCTTGCGGCCGCCCCATGTTGACTCGCCGATGGCGAGCTGATGCTCGTTCATGTTGCCCACCACGTTGTAGGTCTCCGCGGCCTGGGGAATCTCGCCGAGGTAGCGGTTGGTGTCCCAGTCGTAGATCTTGCGCATCTCCCCGGGGGCGTGCTTCCCTGCGGGGGAATGATGCAGGTAGCCGTAGAGGTTGTGGGAGTCGGCGGAATAGGTCATCATCACCGAACCGTCGGCCGTGGCCCCTTTGGCGGCGATGAGGTTGGTGCAGCCCAGAGCGTCGGCCCCTCCGAAGAGGATGGCGGCGCCCATGAGCGCGAATATCTTGATATTCTTCATTCTGTTGAGTGTTAAATTGGTTTGCTCGAAATGTTTTCTTTGCGCAAATATACGAAAAAAATCCGGCATTGAAGGATTAACGCCTCCAATGCCGGAAAATTATCCGACTCCTGCCCCTACAAGGGGGGATTTAAGTCATTTTTGGATGTTTCTTGGGTTTGCTTCCGCTTTCGCTTAGAAGTTCACCTTTGCAGTGCGAACCTTGCCGTCGGCGAAGGTGGCGCGAACGATGTAGATACCGCCCTTCACGCCGGTAGCGACAACGCCGTTGGTGTGGCCCTTGAATACGCTTGTGCCGTCGAGAGCGATCACCTCGATGGTGGCCTCGCCGTTAACCTTCACGTAGCCGCCGCGGATCACTGTGAGCTGGTTGGCTGTAGTGGCCACGTTCTTCACTGCCGAAGGTTTGTTGACGTTCTTGTAGATGTAGCACTCGGGATATCCGTAGTAGTCGCTGAGCTGGTCCCAGATCTGGGTAGCGGTGCAGGCGATCACGTTCATGTCGGTGGAGCAATAGGGCTGGCCGCTGAGGAGCATCTCCTGCTCGCTCTCTTCGCCGGTCTCCCAGTTGTATACGGAAACGGTGTGCGTGCAGTTCTCAACGAGCCATGTGGCGAGCTCGGGAGCGTTGGTCTGGAAGTACTCCTGGAGGGGAATCAGACCGGTCTCGGGGCTCATCACGTAAGCTGCCATGTCGTAGTTCATGGCGCTGCCGGTGTAGCCGACGAATGTTCCGGAGGGACCTGCACAGGAAACCATCGTACCGCCCTCGGAATCGTAGCGCACGTAGGTGCCGTCAACGAGGTTGAGCACATAGGGAGTGTTTACAGTGGGAGCTGCGGGAGTGTCGTCGCCGGTGTTGTCGTCGCCAGTGTTGTCGTCGCCGGTGGTGTCGTCGCCGGTGGTGTCGTCGCCGGTGGTGTCGTCGCCGGTGGTGTCGTCGCC
>X378_Fat_Sand_Rat__coassemble_153_pt1 | contig 13921 bp, 12 predicted proteins | sample X378_Fat_Sand_Rat__metabat2_low_PE_004 | metagenome-assembled genome bin X378_Fat_Sand_Rat
GCTTGCAACCACGAAGTGCTCGGCGGAGCCAAACCCGGTAGGGTGAAATGCCCCTACTTCTCCAGCCCCAAATAAACAACACTCATCCCCGGCCGGAACCCCTCGATGGCCTTGTCGGGCCGCGCCTTCACCTGGAATGTCCGCGCGTCGTAATCCCCCACGGCCTTCGTGGCCTGCCAGTTGGCATAAGTGCCGAGATTCTTGATATAGAACACCTGCATCACCACCTTCTTGTCCAAAGCCGGTATCAGGCAGCGGATCCGCGTCCCCACCTTGATGTCTTTCAGCAGGTTCTCCCGAACGTTGAACACGGCCCAGTGGTCGTCCATCTGTATCGACATGATCGGTGCACCGGTCGCCACCAGCTCGCTCACGTTCGGATATACCGTGATCACTTCCCCGTCGCACGGGGCGAGCAGATACTGGTCTTCCAGTATCGCCCCCACTTTCCCCTTGCTGCTCTGCGCCGCCTTCACCAGAGAGGAGGCAACGTTCTTGTCCTCGCTCTGCGCACCGGCCGCCGCCAGGTTGTAGCTGTCCTGAGCCGCAGCCTCGCCCGACTTGGCCACCTCGTAGGCGGCCTTCGCCTCGTCGCGCTTCTGGGCGCTGATCACTCCCTTGCTGTAGAGCGACTCCATGCGCTCGTAGGTTTTCTGCGCTATGCTGGTAGCGGCCTGGGCCTGCCTCCACACGTTGTGGGCGGCGTCGATGATCTGCTTCCGCGTGCCGGCGTCGACTTTCTCCTTGCCGGCCACCGCCACGTTCTCCATGGCCTGGGCCTCGGCCATCTGCGCGTCGGCTATCTTCGACTTGATGTGAACCAGCGTGTCGCCGGCCCGCACCATCTGGCCTTCCTCCACATAGATGCGCTCAACGCGTCCGGGCAGCTTGCCGCTCACCCTGATCTCCGTGGCCTCGCCCTGCCCCTGTACGGTTTCGGGCGGCTGCTTTATGAAGATGAAGCCCAGGATAGCCATGGCGGCTATCACGAGCAGGATGATGATAATGGTGATTATCAGCATCTTGTCCTTACCCGACACCTCCATCGGATTCTCCGGCGCCAACACGCCGGCCGATGTCCGCGTCACACTCCCCACAGGCGCCTGCTCCTGGGTGGAAGCGGCCTGCTCCTGAGGCAAATTTTTCTGTATATCTTTCTCTTCCATATAAGAAGCCATTCGATTGTTATCTTTCCAGTTCCCTCCCCTTGCTGCCGCATGGCTCGCGCGAAGCGCGTTTGCATAGGTGATGGGAATTTATGACCCATTCAATTCCCCAGCGTCCCCAGCACCTTGCTCAGATAAACCTCGCAAAGATGAATCCCGATCTCGGCGTCGATCTTCTCCGAGTTGGCCTGATACCACCCCGTCTGCGCCAATATCACGTCGTTGGTGGTCATCACCCCCTCTTTGAACGCAAACTGGGCGTTCCGAAGGTTCATCTCCGCGCTCTTCATGTTGCTCTGCGCCATGTTGTAGGTGCGGAACGCCTCCTGGAAGCGGAATTTGGCCTGGTTCACCTGCAGCTCCACCTTCTCCTCCAGGTCCTGGAGCATCAGCCGCTGCGCGTTGGTGGCGGCCTTCGCGGCCCGGTAGTGGTTGTAGTTGCCGCCCCAGTGCCAGATGGGCACCGTCAGCGCGGCCCCTATCGAGAAGCCTCCCTTTATGTCGCGCGAGAAGCCGTTGTAGAGGTTCGGCGTACCGAACGCATACGCCCCCACTATCCCCACTTTCGGGAGCATCATGCCGCGGGCCAGTTTCTCGCGCCCCTGCAGCATGTTGATGCCGCTGCGCACAGCCGCCAGATCCTGGCGCCGCGCGTAGACATCCTGCATGTTGTATGTGAATTCCGGACACTCGTCGCGCGTCGGAGTGATGTTGTCCTCGTCGGCCAGCGACATCTGCGTGTCCACCGGTTTGCCGCATATCTGCGCCAGCGCCATCCGCGCAAGCACCAGGCCGTTGTCTACCTTCGTCTGAAGCATCTTCGCCTCGTTGAGGCGCACGTCGACCTTCAGGAGGTCGCTCCGGGTGGCAACCCCCTCCTCCACCATCGCGTTCACATTGTAGCGCAACGTGTCGACCAACAGCACGAAACTGTCGGCAAGCCTCTTCTTCGCCTTCAGCGACACCACCGTCCAGTAAGCCTCGTCGACGGCGTAAACCACCTCCTGGCTCACCTGGTTGCGGGCCGCCTGCGCGGTCTGCTCCGCAAACCCGGCTATCTCGTTCAAGGCCTTTATCTGACCGCCCATGAACACGGGCTGCGTCAGCGTTACGATACCGGTGAAGAACTGACGCGTGTCGAACGTCAACGCCGACTTCGGGATCGTGGCCACCTCCGTCGGGATGTAGCCCCCGCCGTCGGGGTTGAGTATCGGGTTGCCGCTCGGGTCGGTGAGGATGTTCCACTCAAACTTCCCCGTGGCCGGGTTGAATGTCTGAGTCGGCACCATCATGTCGGTCGAGATGAGCTGCGTCTTATGCTGGGTGTAGAGGTATACGGCGCTGAAGTCGATGGCAGGAAGATAGAGCGACTTGGCCGCCTTCCGGTCGTAGCCCAGTCCGCGGAGGTTCTCCTCCGCCATCCTGATCATCTTGTTGTTGCTCAGCGCCATCCGCCGGCAGGAGTCGAGACTCACGGTCTGCGCCCTTCCCGTAAGACAGGAAGCGGCTACCAGGGCGGCTACAGCGATATAGTGCAATAATTTCATAGATAAGTCCAGTCTAAATACAGGTCTAGTCTGAGAAGACCGTAGAGTCCGGCAGTGAAGAATTTCCGGACTCCGTCTATATTATTTACAAAATTAACACTTTATTGTTTTCGCCGCCCCAAAACATCCCAATCCGACCAAAAATTCCTCTATTTGTCGCACATTCACCCCCCGTAGGCGATGACCTCGATCTCCACCAGCGCCCCCTTGGGCAGCTCGCGAACCGCAAACGCCGACCTCCCCGGATAAGGCTCCGAGAAAATCTCGCCGTAAACCTCGTTCATAGGCCCGAAAAGAGCCATGTCGGCCAGCAGCACCGTGGTCTTCACCACATGCTCCATCCCCAGACCGGCCTCAGCCAGGATGGCCTTCACGTTCTCGAGGCTCTGACGGGTCTGCCCCTTGATGTCGGCGGGCATCTCTCCGGTGGCCGGGTCGATGGGCAGCTGACCCGAGCAATATACGAATTCTCCCGCCTTGATGGCCTGCGAGTAAGGGCCGATGGCTGCCGGTGCGGCGGCCGTTGCTATCTGCTTCTTCATGATGCTTAGATTTAATTATACGTTATGCGCACTTCCGTGCGTTATTATCCAGAGGCAAAGATAATAATTTTTCATGACATACGCCAAAGAATACGCCACCCTCGCCCGACTCGGCGCCCCCGTGATGCTCACGCAGCTGGGCATCATCCTCGTCTCCTTCGTCGACACGATGATGGTGGGCGCATACGGTGTCGACGAACTCGCCGCCTCGGCCTTCGTCAACTCCCTCTTCCTGGTGCCGGTGGTGATGCTCATCGGTCTGGCGGGCGGCATCACTCCCATCGTCGGTGCACTCTTCGGCGCCGGCGACCTCCGCGGTCCCGGTCGCGTGGCCCGCGCCGGCCTGCAGGTCAACATCATCGTGGCCGCCATCTTCACCCTCATCCTCGGCGTGCTCTATTTCTTCGTCGACCGCTTCGGCCAGGCGGAGGAAATCCTCCCACTCGTGCGCGGATACTACCTCATCCTGCTCACCACGGTAATCCCCATGGCGGTGTTCAACACGTTCCAGCAGACCGCCAACGGACTCACCGACACCCTCACCCCCATGTACATGATCCTGCTCGGCGTCGGCGTGAACATCATCGGCAACTGGCTCCTCATCTACGGCAACTGCGGATTCCCCGAGCTCGGCCTCAACGGCGCCGGCATCGCCACCGTGATAGCCCGCCTCACCAGCATGACCGGCATCATCGTGATCTTCTTCCGCCGCCGGCGCTACCGCGAGGCATGCTCCGGATTCGCAGAGGCCCGCCATCTCGGCAAGACCCGCCGCCAGGTGTGGGTCACCTCCTATCCCGTAATGATCCAGAGCGGCGTGGAATGTTCCCTCTGGAGCCTCGGCGCCGTGGTGTGCGGTTGGTTCGGCAAGATCCAGCTCGCCGCCTACCAGATAGTCAACACCATCGGCCAACTCGGTTTCATGACCTACATGAGCTTCGGCGTGGCCGTCTCCATCCGCGTGGCCAACTTCTGCGGACTCCACGACAAAAAAAGCGCGGGCATTTCCGCCCGCGCCGGTGTGCATCTAAATCTTGTGCTGGCCACTGTGGCCTCTGCCATCTTCCTGCTGGGAGGGCGGCATCTGCTCGGACTCTTCACGCCCGACCAGAGCGTGGTCACGGCCGGCATGGCCTTCATGCTCCCGCTGGTGCTCTATCAATACTTCGACGCCCTGCAGCTCACGCTCTGCAACGCCATCCGCGGCACCAGCCAGGTGCGTCCCCTGCTCTGGATAGCCCTGATCAGCTACGTAGCCGTAGGCGTCCCGGCGATGCTCCTCCTGGCCCGAGTCTTAGGCCTGGAGTCAGTAGGCGTCTACTACAGCTTCGACCTCTCCCTACTCTCCGCCTCCCTGATAGCCTACCGCGTCTTCACCCGCCTCCCCCTGAAATAACCCCCAACCCCAGCACTTCCGCACTGAACCCACACGCCTCAGCTCCTACCGCGACTTGGAGCTACCTTAGCTCCGCTAAGGTAGTAAAAATCTAAGGTAGTAAAAATCCGCGCCGTTCTCGCTAACATTATCTCACGCAGAGAAGGTCACGCAGAGTTTTTATTCGACATTATTAGAGAAGGCCCGCTCGCAAGCTGCTCAAGCCAGCAGAGGGCTGACGCTCTGCGTGCGCTCCTCTGCGTGAGGCCTAAAACCACTTGTGTCCGTTTGTCCCCCGTTTGTTCGTTTGTTGAAAAAAGCTCCCGTCCGGGCGAAGCCCGCCGTCCCCGCCGCAGGCGGCCGTCTTATATGATGCGATCGCGTAGCCCCGACAAGGCGGCGCGTTAGCGGGCGGCGCGTTTGCGTTTGAGCTCTCCTATGAAGAGGCCCGGCAGCGCCGTCACTATTCGTGCGCAGCGGCGCAGCTGCTTCCCCGGGTCGGAGTAGATGCGGAAAAGAAACTCCATGTGGTTCCGCACCATCCATTCCGGCGCACGCTTCTCCGCCGTGCCGCTGTAGAACTTGAACGCCGCCCCCACGGCAATCATCACCCCCCTCTTAAGATGCGGCTTCAGCAGCGCCATGAAGCGCTCCTGCTTCGGCGCCCCCAGCGCCACCCACACTATCTCCGCCCCGTCGCGCTCGATGTCGGCGGCGATATCCTCGTAGTCGAAATCCTCCACCTGGCGGAACGGCAGGTCGCTGAAAGTCATCTCCTTTACGGCAGGATTCATCTCGCTCAGACCATCGCGAAGACCCGAGAGAATCTCCGGCGACGTACCCAGGAAATACATCCTGTAGCGCCCCGACGAGACGATGTCGCGGAAGATCTGCGAACCCGTGTACTGCTCGCGCCGCCGTCCGTAGATCCAGCGGATATAGAGCGGCACGTAGCCCGAGTCGCAGATGGAGAACATGCCGCCGTTCACCACCTCGAGATATTCCGGGTCGCGGTTGGCCGTGTTAAGGATCACCCCGTCGGCCACGCAGATATAGTCCGCCCCCGGCAGCGAGAGCCGCTTGGCGATAGCCTCATGCACCCGCCCCCGCTCAAACTCATACCGAATATTAAAATACCTCTCCATAAATTTCCATGTCTCAACCACTGGTGCCGCCTTCAAAGAAGATGGGCGGCTATCCTGTTCAGATATACGGTGCTCATCAAAGTATACGGCTGGTCGGGCTGCATAAAGCGCCGCAAAAGCTCGCGCTCCTCATCTGTCGGACTCTGCCGCCCCTGACTATTCATATTCTCCTGTATCTCTATCACAGTTTCCGCTATATGCCTCAGCCACTTCGACCGCCTCAAAGGCTGTCCCTTTTCATTGAGCCTGAACTTCCGTATGGTGTTAGGCCCCTTTACTGAGCCCGCGACTGAGACAGCGCGTTCTCTATCAAAAGTAAGATTCCTACCTATTTCCTCGTCAGAATCCCGACAGGGGTCAAGCGCCATATCTACCGGTACCTTATTATGGTCAAGCTTACAATTGCAATCCGCGCACGAAAGGTAGAGATTTGTCCATTCGTAAGCTTTCGTATGGTCGATGGCTACCTCCACGAAATGCTCCACCTGATTTTTGATGTCGCTCAACATGGTCTCGCAGTAAAAGCACTTATTGAACGAGCAGTTTATAAGCGTAGCCACTATATCCTTGTGCCTGTATTTCGACGCGTCAGGGCGCTTTGAGTGATCGGCAGCCCAGGCTTTCTCATAGCTGGCGAGCCATTCCTTCCCCTTTCTTGCAAGAATGTCGGGCTCCGGAAGTCGGTCGATATGTCTCATCTTTCTGCAGAATCTTTAAGCAGCAAACCCATATATGCGAAATATTGAGGATTGATTTCGTACAGTTCTCTTTCCACCTCACGTGCTTCTTCCGTTCTCCTTTCGTCAAGGAGTTTATCTCGTTTTTCCATTAGCGCGGAAATGGAGTCGTTGAACGGTGCAACACCGAACACATCGCTTGCCAATATCTCATCTACTGGCATATGACTGTATTTCTCGGTCTCGTCGTTAAGGACACTGTAGCCGGTTTCCGGTTTCGCCGTATATATCCGGGCTCCATCCACCGAGGCCACCACAAACGGCGAATGAGTGGTCAGTATTATCTGCAGGTTGGGGAAAAGCTTGCGGATTATCCCCACTATCTTCTTCTGCCAGAACGGATGCAGATGTGTCTCGATCTCGTCGATCAGCAATACGCCGCCGAGATTGAACATCTCCGATGCCTTCAGTCCGTATTCCTCCCCGACGGAATACATCTTGCCGAGCAACAGCAGTAATTGCTCTATCAAGAATATATTTCCGCTGCTGAGTTTCTCCAGAGTAAGTTCCACCCCGTTCTGCTCCACAACGGGAGTGAGATCGCTGCGGCGCACATACTTGAACTCGCCCTTGTCAAGACATTCCTTTACGATCCTCTTCACCTCATCGTATACAGCGTTCCCTTTTTCTTTCTCCTCGGGCATCTCGCTGCTTCGGAGATAATCGATGTTGCAGATGAAATTCACCAGGTCGACGTTGCTCTTCTTTCCGAGAAGCACATCTTTCAGAGCCTTCTCGTGAGCTATGGCCGTCATATTGGAAATCTTGAAAGGGTCGGTAGGCAATTTCGCCGACCAGTAATCCATCACAAAAGGCCGAGGCGTCCTTGTTTTGTCAATCCCGTGCTTAAGCGGCCAGTATATTGAAACGGGCGTCACGCACTGAAACCCACTGCTTATCTGGTCGCGTTTGGTTGCCGAATATTTCTTATTCTCGCCATTGTACTCTACGCCGATCTCAATCTTGAAATCGTTCTCATCGGCGACGATGTCGCGTTCGATTTGCTGGCCTGCGAGCACCGTGCGAATGGCATCGATCACAATCGATTTTCCGGCGCCGTTCACACCGGTAATGATGGTAACCGGTTGCTCGCCGTTCTCCGGGTTGAATCGGGTGGCGAATTCTAAATGAGCCTCCTTGAAAGGCCCGATATTCTTCAGATCAAGACTTGAAATATTCATAACTCCCTCAATTTTCTCCAAAATTACAAATAAAACTTCTCATTCACAAGCAATCCGCGCATACGGTCCTCGTGTTTCCCTGCCGGATAGGTGAATCTCCTGCTCTCCAGGGTTGACGCGCTCTGCCATTTATCTCACCCTATCTCAGCCTCAGCTTCGCCAGCAGGCGCTTGGCTGTGAATTTCAGTCCCAGCTTTCTGTAGGTCTCTATCTTGAATAAGAGTTTATTCTGATTGTATCGATCCACTATCCGGCAGCTCTCTTCCCAGACTTTGCTTCTGTCGGGAATCTCGATCTTCTCTCCTCCTGCCTTCAGCAGGAATTTCCTCAGGCTCAACCCCGAGGCACGCCTGTATTCTCCGGCTCTCTCCTCCAGACCGAACTCCTTGTAGGCTTCCTCCACCTCCTTGGCCCTTTCCATCGAAAGGAGAATCTTGGAGGCGGACATCGTCGATGTCAGCGACGCGGGGTTCTGATAGTAAAAATAAAAGGGCGACTCAATAAAGACCGCCCTTCTGCTGTTCAAAGCATACAGGCGGGTGAAAAGGGTGTCCTCGAAGCATCTGTACCGCATCTTGAGGCCCAGCCTCTCTATCATCTCTTTCTTATAGAGCTTCCCCCAGCTCACATGCTCCGTCCGTTTCTCTATCTCGGCTTTATCTTCCACCGTGACTTTCCGTGGCTCCGCGAGGTCTTCGAAAGGCATATCTCCAGGTCTCTGTTTTGTCATCCTGAAACCCACCTCGACCAAATCGGCGTCTGCCTCCTGCATCGCTTCGACGCATTTCCCGATTGTCAGGGGATGGATATAATCGTCGCTGTCAAGAATGAAAATATATTTCCCCGTAGCCATGGCGATGCCGATATCTCTTACCGCACCACTTCCCAAATTCTCCTTCAAATCCTTTATCACAAGACTCTTTCCCCCGGTGAAGTCCTTCTGCTTCCCCCTGATTATCTCCAGCGACTTGTCGGGCGAGGCATCCACCACCGCCACCACCTCGATATCCGGATAAGTCTGGCTCAACAAGGAGTCAAGACATTCCCCGATATATTTCTCCACATTATACACCGGAACTATCACGCTCACCTTCTCCATAATATTCTATAATTCGGAATAAATTCCAATTTTCACCCGGCTTAACAGAACCTCTCATACATCCACACAATCAGCGGATTGCTTCTGAGGTATTCCCGATAATAGTGAGCATTGCTCTGCCGCAGATACCGCCGAAGCGCTTCGCTACGAAGGTTCTTTGTGGAATTCCCTCCTTTATGCGTCACGGTCACCGATGAGTCGAAATATGCCCGCTTCCCTATCCTCTTGCATCTCTCCGACAGCATTACTTCTTCCCCATATAGGAAAGTGGCCTCGTCGAAGCCGCCAACAGCCTGGAAGTCATCGGCCAGCATCATAAAGAAGCATCCCGACACCCAATAGCAATACCCGGATTCCGGAGCAGTTGTATTCGCGCCAGCATCCTCCTTCCCTTTTTTTCGTCCCCTAAGGAAAGGCAAGAACCTCCATCCCAACTGACGCAAAGGAGTGATGACTCGATAATGCGGGGACTGGTCACCACCATCCAAGCCTACCACTCTCGGCCCGACTATGGCCACATCCCCCTTCTCATCCAGATCCTTTTTTAACCTTGCTACCACATCCCTATCCTCGATGATGATATCATCATTGGTGAAAAGCAGATAGTCGATATCGAAATTGTCGCAGAGAATCCGAGCCCCGAGATTGTTACCGCGTGCGAATCCCAGATTCTCACCGGGAGAAACCGTTATCACCCTCGCCTCTTTCTCCTTTAGGTTAGAGTCGCTTCCCTCAAGAAAAGCCCCATCGCATTCACTGGCGATTTCCTTTGCGATCTCAGCGTCCCCGCTGTTCTCGACAACAATAGCTTTCCAGTCGGAATGAACTTTCCCGAGCTGCGTCTTGATGAAATCTATCGTCTCCCTATGGTTTCTGTATGATACTATAACCACTCCCACCATAATTCAACGCTTTTATTTAGAGGAATATACTTGCAATTCAATGGAGTATATAATCATCATTCAAGAACACGTCGCCCCGTTCTCTTAAATGTCACTTCTATACGATTCGGATTTGCCTTCGGTTCCTCTTATGCTTTAGACAGTGTTCTATTATCTCGTCGGTAAATTCGCCCAGGGGAAGCTGCCCGTTGAACATAAACAGCCAATAACTGAACCAGCGGATGTTATATTCTATGAGTTTCGGCTTGTCGTTTTCATCAAGTGCTATATCAAGTGCAAGCAGTCGAGAATGATGATTGCTCGAACCTATATATTTTGCGAATTCAACAACTTCTTCCCAATTGGGCAATTTGAAAGCCGACTTCGAGAAATCGATACCATTCCACTCCTTTGTCTGATTCCCATATTGGTCGAATGCCGTTTTCCCCAGTTCACCTGTTTCAGTATTTACCCCTAAATACACTCCGCCCGCGTGTGCATTATCGACAAATTCACCATCTCTCCCGATTCTTAATATTCCCGCTGTGACATGCACCCGTTCATCCTTTACCGATCGATATGTTGCAAGTCTGATTGTATTTACGGCCGTCTTGCAGAAATATGATACATATTCGGACTGCCTTACGGCCTCCTGAAGTATAAGATCGTCTCCGTATCGGGTAAGGTATTCTCGTGTCAGAACCTCCCCAGTAGTGGAATTTACATATCCCTTATCAGATTTAACGAACAATTCAACCCCGACCCCGCTCGAAGTCCCGGCTGAAGGTTTGAGTATCAAGCGGTCACTATTGGATTTTATCTCTTCCGTCAACGGCTGATAATCCTTATCAAGCAATATGGAGCCGCCTATTCTTCTTGCCACGGTCTTAGGCAACGTCCCCTCTTTGAAAGTCTCTTCAAACAGGTTTTTGTCAGAATAATAAGCGGAGAAGAGGGGCGGATTCAACACATCCTCTATATAGGCATGCCCTATGTCTTCAGGCACGATATCTGGACTTGGCCCCATAAACCTGCTGAACAGCCTATATGAATATGGCTCCACTTTCCCGTTGAATACCCCCCATTTCTTTATATATTCCTCTTCCCCCTCTACTGGCGAATTGGGAATCCCGAGGTTCTTCAGATAGCGCTTGAACTGACGGCTGTAATGGAAATGAAGATGCCTCTCAAACAATGAGGCTCCGCTTCCCGTTACCCGGTTCAGCATATTACGCATTATATCTTTCAACTTTCTCATCTCTCCTGCTTCATATTATAGCGTGCCTGCAGATAGATAGCCAGCAGCATGTTGTACACTGCCTCGCGGGCATACTCCGTATTGGCTTTCTTCCATCCTGTTTCCCCCATCTCTCCGCAACGCTCTTTGTCGGGATAAAGCTTCCTTATCGCCGCGGCCAACGCGCCGGCGTCGGCGGGCGTCACAAGCATTCCGCTCTTCCCGTCGTCGATGATCGAGGTCATCGCCCCGATGTCGGTGGTCACCACCGGTTTCCTATGCATCATCCCCCTCACTATCACGTTCGGGAAGCCTTCGTACCATTTGCTCGGCACCACCACTATCCTTGAATCCTCATAGAATCTGTCGAGTTCCTCACCTTGCTTGAAGCCGACGAACTCCAGATTTGCCGGAACATCCTCCGGCATCCTGAACTTCGCGTCGAGATGCCCGGCCACCTTGTGCGGTATGTCGGGATTCATCCGCGCCGCCTCGATAAACTCATATATCCCCTTCTCCGGACTCACTCGTCCCACGAAACTCACATACTCGTTCCGGCCCGGCTCCTTCGCCTCGGCTATCACCGGCGAGATTCCCGGCAAGATCCCGATTTTCTCCTCGGGGATCCCCTCCCCCATGAACTTATGCTTCTGGAATTCGCTCTGAACGATTAAGACGTCGACGCCGTCGATTATCTGCTTCGTCATCCGTCCGAAGGCGTTGCGCGCGGCATATCCGATGCTCCTCCCCTTGTTTCCCAGGCAGTTCTGGCGGATGCAGTTAATCTCCTTGCCACCCCAGCAGCGCTCGCAAACCTGTCCGTGGGAATCCAGACAGAGTCCGTTGGGGCAGAAAAGGCGATAGTTCGGGCAGCGCATCACCACCGGGATCCCCCGCCGCTTCATCGGCTTGAAGATGGCGCTTGAAAGCAGCGGATAGATGTTCTGAACCTGCACGATGTCGGGCTTGTACTCGTCGAGCATGCGACCGAGCTTCCGTGCCGCCGACGGGTTGTAGATCCCCGCGAAAAGCCCCTTCACCTCCCCGGCAATACTCCCGGCGATCTCCGCACTGCTGCGCGTGAACCACTTCACCTCATGTCCGTGCTCGCGGAGAAGCGCCACCAGTTCGGCAGCCGCCTGCTCCTCCCCGCTCGGCTTGGCATACTCATTATGTACGTACAGTATCTTCATCCCTTGGCGTGTGTCAGTCTGTCGGGAGTTTAATCATTTCTCCAAGTCTGTAGTCCCATTCCTCCGGCTGGAAGGCTCCCATCCCTCCTCCAGGATAAAATGTGATTTCCCCGAAATAAATCCTTCCTTCATTGTCATACATGTCGACCCTCACAAAAGGAGCCTCTATGCTGGAAGCCAGTTTATTGACCTTGGCAATCATCTTGTCGAAATTCTCCGGCTTCTTTATCTCATGCGCAGCGTTGGGGTGGCTTCTGGTAAAGGGCAGATGATTCCAATCCGCGTCAAAAAAATCCATCTTCACCTCGCGCGAGCGCTCCGTGCAGAGAAGTATGACCTCGGCTTTCCCGTTGAAGCAGTAGAACTTATAGTCGTCGAGATCCGACTTGCCGTCGCCGATCATCTCCTCGGCTATCACGCATTTCTCCACTCCCTTGTAGGGCCATTCGCGGAAGCGTTTGTATAGGTCGAGTTTTAGCGATTTGTTGAGTTTCCTCACGGCCTCTTCTTTGTCGAGGGCTGACTTGTCCGGGCAAACCACAACCCCGGTGTTGCCGCCGCCGTGAGTGGTTTTAAGCACGAATCGGTCGGGCAGACTGTCCCAGTCGATATCCTCGGGTCGCTTCCAGACGCCCAGCGTCGGCACCACATACTCGCTGCCGATTGTGGCCGCCACCCAGTCCTTCACCTTCCGCTTGTCGACCATATCGGTGAATTCCGGACGCCGGTTGTTGATCTTCAACCAGTTGAGCTTCTCGTTGAAGCTGCGGGGATGGCGCAGGTCGAGCCGACGATGCATCACTTTCCGGTATTTCAGCTTCAGATAGACGGAATCCGGCAGCAACGCCAGCAGATAATCCACCCCAAAATCCTTAACCTTCCCGAAAAAACTCATATCAAAAACCTCCCAACTCTCTGTCTTTTTATAGAACATAAGGACAAAAGGAACATAAGCCAACGCGCGAAGCCCCCACCGCGACTTGGAGCCGTGTTTGCTTGCAAACTCGGCACGGGGAAAAGAATGCCAACCCGGCATAAAGACTCTAATTCCTTTAAACAAACGAACAAAACGCCTGACAAACGAACAAATTCCTCTTTCTTTTTATCGAACATAAGGACATAAGGAACATAAGGCTACGCGCGAAGCCCACACCGCGACCTGGAGCCGTGTTTGCTTGCAAACTCGGCACAGATAAATGTTTATTCCTTATCAACAAATGAACAAGTTCCTCTTTCTTTTTTCGAACATAAGGACATAAGGAACATAAGGCTGCGCCGAAGCACCCACCGCGACTTGGAGCCGTGTTTGCTTGCAAACTCGGCATGAGCAACTCTTAACATTTTTATTCTAACGGATCCGCCTCCGGCACGGATTGGCCTAAAGGCACGGAAGCTACGCGCAATATTTTAACGAATTCATGTGCCGGATCAAACTCGCAAGCTCGTTTAAACGGATATGCTACGCAACCCGATCCGTGGCGAAGCCCAATCCGTGCCGGAGGCCGATCCGTTGAAATATATTCTACGCGTATTAGTTCTAACGAATTGGCCTAAAGGCACGGATTGGCCTAAAGGCACGGAAGCTACGCGCAATATTTTAACGAATCTCACTTGCCGGATCAAACTCGCAAGCTCGTTTAAACGGATATGCTACGCAACCGACCTCCGCTAAAACTATTCTAAAACTATTAAAGAAGACTTTTATCCGTTTATTGATTTGGCTGCCGCCAGTGTTATGCCTTTTAAGGCATTCTTTCCCATTTTTAACCTTTTAAGGGTTTTATTCAGCCGCGTAGCAAAATCCGTCAAAACGAGCGA
>X378_Fat_Sand_Rat__coassemble_160_pt1 | contig 13693 bp, 7 predicted proteins | sample X378_Fat_Sand_Rat__metabat2_low_PE_004 | metagenome-assembled genome bin X378_Fat_Sand_Rat
TCTGCACCGTGGGCTCGAATCTTACGCCGCTCCGCGGCTATTTTTTTTTTTTTTTCTGGGTGAAGGGGGCGGTTAGGCCGGTGGCGGAGTCGGGGCCTATGAAGAGAAGGTAGTCGCCGGGTTCGTTGACGTAGTCGAGGTTGAAGTCGTAGAACTTCAGGTCGGCCGGGGTGAGCTTGAACTCTACGCGGCGGCTCTCGCCGGGTTTCAGCGAGATGCGCTCGAAGCCTTTAAGCTCCTTGACGGGTCGCGAAACAGATCCCACCAGGTCGCGGACATACATCTGCACCACCTCGTCGCCCTCGCGGCTGCCGGTGTTTGTGACGGTGACAGAAGCGGTCAACTCGCCGTCCATCGGCAGTGTCTCCGACGACAGACTCAGGTCGCTGTATTTGAAATCGGTGTACGAAAGTCCGTAACCGAACGGATACAGTGGCAGCGACGAAGAGTCGATATAGGAGCTGCGGAACTTCACGAAGTCACCCGTGCCCTGGGGCAGCGGACGGCCCGTGTTCAGATGGTTGTAGTAGATGGGAATCTGACCTACGTTGCGGGGCATCGTCATGGTGAGTTTGCCGGAGGGCGACTTGTCGCCGAAGACAACGTCGGAGATCGCGTCGCCCGTTTCCGAACCGGCGAACCAGACGTTCATGATTGCCGGAACATTCTCCGACTCCCACTCCATCACGGTGGGGCGGCCCGAGAAGTTGAGCATCACCACGGGTTTGCCGGTAGCCAGCAGCGCCTCCATGAGTCGCTTCTGCGTGTCGGGAAGCGTGAGATCGGTGCGCGAGGAAGACTCTCCCGAGAATTCGGAGCTCTCCCCTACCGCTGCCACGATCACGTCGGCCTCGCGGGCCACGCGCAGAGCCTCGTCGAGCATCTCCTGCTCCGAGCGGCTGTCGCGCATCTCGCGACCGAACATCGTGGCGCGGGCCTCCAATACGGAGTCGGCCGTCAGGTTGGCGCCTTTGGCGTAGAGGATCTCGGCCTTGTCGCCCACGGCGTCGCGCATGCCCTGAAGCACGGTCTTGTACTTCGAGGCGTCGGCGGCCACTGCCCATGTTCCGGGCATGTTGGCGGCTGTGTTGGCAAGCGGACCCACCAGGGCTATCTTGCCCTTCTTCTGCAGCGGGAGGATGCCGCCCTCGTTCTTCAGGAGCACGAAACTCTTGGCTGCGATGCGGCGGGCCTCGTCGCGGTTGGCCTGGGTGTAGATCTCGGTTTTCTCACGCTTCAGGTCGGTGTATTTGTAAGGGTCGTGGAAGAGACCGAGTTTCCACTTGGCCTCGAGCACGCGGCGCACCGCCTTGTCGACGTCGGCCTCCGACACGCGGCCCTCCTGAAGGGCCCGGGGGATGGTGCCGGTGAAACCCTCCGACACCATGTCCATGTCCGTACCGGCCTTGAGCGCCAGCACCGAGCAGTCTTCGAGATCGCCCATGCCGTGCTCCGTCATCTCCTGGATGGCGGTGAAGTCGGTGACCACGAAACCGTCCCATCCCCACTGGTCGCGGAGCACGTCGGTGAGCAGCCACTTGTTGCCGGTGGCGGGTACGCCGTCGACTGTGTTGAAGCTTGTCATGAAGCTGCCTGCACCGGCCTCTGCGCCTGCCTTGTAGGGCGGGAAATAGTCGTTGAACATGCGCTGGCGGCTCATGTCGACCGTGTTGTAGTCGCGGCCGGCCTCGGGAGCGCCGTAGAGGGCGAAATGCTTCACGCAGGCCATGATGTTGTCGTTGCGCGACAGGTCGCCCTGATATCCGCGCACCATTGCCTTGGCGATCTGCGAACCGAGGTAGGGATCCTCGCCGTTACCCTCCGACACGCGTCCCCAGCGGGGTTCGCGGGAGATGTCGACCATCGGGGAGAAGGTCCAGGAGATACCGGCGGCCGAAGCCTCTCCGGCGGCGATGCGGGCCGACTTCTCGATATCGTCCATATCCCAGGTCATCGATAGCGCCAGGGGGATGGGGAAGACGGTCTCGTAACCGTGGATCACGTCCATGCCGAAGATCAGCGGAATGCCGAGCCGCGACTCCTCTACGGCGACGCGCTGGAGGTCTTTGATCTTCGAGACTCCCTTGATGTTGAACACGCCGCCCACGTCGCCGCTGGCCACGCGCTGGCCGATGTTGCTGTTCTGCGCCTCGCCGGTGACGATATCGTCGGAGGTGGGGAGATTGAGCTGACCGAGTTTCTCGGCCAGCGTCATCTGCGACATCAGCGTGTCGATGAAGCCCTTCTCGGTGGCGCCGGGACGCGGCACGGCCAGTTTCTGGGTCTTCACCTTCCCGGGCTGCTTCTTGGCGGCCTCCACACCGAAGTGGAGACCGACCGGAAGCATCGCCGCGGCGAGTGTCAATGTTAAAATCCTGTTTTTCATTTCTGTTCAGTTTTGGAGGTGGTGAAGCCGAGCTTGCGGAGACCTTCCTGGATCTCGGGCGCCTGCATGAAGAGACGCCAGGGCAGACCGGAGCGGTAGTTCTCGATCATCGGGGCTATGGGGAGCTGGTCGATGGCCAGATAGCGCGGCTGCGTCCAGTTGGCCGTCTCCGAGAAGGCGTCGTAGAAGCCGTAGCGGCCCCAGATCTTCTCGCCCTTGTTCCAGAATCCCTTCAGCGCCGCCATCGACTCCTCGGGAGTGTAGGGGAAGGAGGAGAGGGCCGCGGTCGGGGTGATCACGCCCAGGTCGTTCTCGGGGGAATGGGCCGAATAGCCGTCGACGCTGTAGGAGGCCGTCAGACCCCAGCAGTCGGGACCGTATCCCTTGAATTTCTTGGGATTCTCCACGCAGTAGCGGTAGTCGATGAGGGCGTGGTCGCGGTTGAGCTGCCAGTAGTCGGCATACTTGTCCTTCAGCCCGCGCGGGTCGAGACCGATCCAGCTGTAGTGGGCCCAGAAGAGCGGACCTCCCATCTTCTCCGAACCGTTGTGCTTCAGCACCAGCGGCAGACCGTAGGCCTCGTTGGCGGAGACGATGCCGCCGGAGCGTGCCCAGCCCTTGTGGTAGGCCTCGGGCGAAACGGGATGCGTGGGCGAGGAAGCGGCCAGGATGTAGGTGATGAGGCACTCGTTGTAGCCCTCGAGGGGGAAGTTCATCTCCCAGCCATAGTCGGGCGACCAGTGCCAGTAGAGCACGTCCTTGCCGCCCTGGGTGTACCAGTCGAACTCCATGTCGCGCCAGAGCTTGTCGATGTCGGCGGCGAGCTGTTTCTCCTCGTCGCTGCCCTCCTTGAAATATTCACGGGCGATGAGAAGGCCCTGCATCAGGAAAGAGCTCTCCACCAGGTCGCCGCCGTTGTCCTTCTGTCCGAAGGGCTTGGTCTTGCCGGTGGTGCCTTCTATCCAGTGGCTCCAGACGCCGTGGTAGCGGTCGGCCTTTCCGAGGAAGTCCACTATCTTGCGGAGGCGCTTCACGCCGGCCTCGCGGGGGATGAACCCGCGGTCGATGCCCACGATGAGTCCGGCGATACCGAATCCCGAACCTCCCGTGGTGACCACGGTCTGGTCGTTCTCGGGATACACGCCGTCGAGGTGGATACGCTCGGGCGCGAGACCCGAGATGTTTTCCGCCCCTTCCCACATGTAGTTGAGATGGACCTTCTGTATGTAGTCGAGCATTGCGCTGTCGTTCTCGAACGATGCGGGACGGTTGTCGCCGTTGAGGGTGGCAGCGGGCTCAGCTTTTTCCGATTGCCCCGCCGGGGCACATCCCGACATGAGGGTCAGGACGATTGCCACGGCAGGGATCATATTAACCAATTTCTGCATAAAGGTCTAAGTAGATAAGATTTAACGCTGGTTGAGAGCTTCGTCGAGCGAGGTGAGGGGAGCCTCCTCGAGTTCGGCGCTGAGCTCGATCTGTGCGCTGGGCACGGGGAAGTAGGCCTTGGCCTCGGTGTATCCCTGGGAAGCGAGCACGGTAGCGGCCTTTCCGGTGCGGATGAGGTCGGTGAGGCGCTCGGCCCATTCACCGCAGAGCTCCATTCGGCGCTCGTCGAGGATCTGGTCGACGGTCACGCCCGTGAGCTCGGGCATCGCGGCGCGCTTGCGAACGAGGTTGAAGCTCGAGTCGCCGCTCTTGCCCAGGCGAACCTTAGCCTCGGCGTTCATCAGCAGCACGTCGGCATAGCGGAGTATGCGCACGTTGTTGTTGGCGCCGTAGGTGCTGTTGGGAGCCGTCATCTCGCCCAGAGGCAGATAGTACTTGCCGTTCCAGCAGTTGGTGTTGTTGGGGTTGCCTGCCGCCTTCACGAAGTCGCCGCTGGGGGTTGTGGTGCCGCCCACGAGGAATGTGGTGGTGGCGCGCACGGTCTCGCCGCGCTGGATTGCCCAGTTGTAGAAGGAGTCGGTGTAGCCCATGAAGTTCCAGCCGCCCGAGGATGTCACGGCGGTCTCGGAGTTGGAGATCGTCGGACCGCAGCAGTTGAAGAACTGGTCGACGCCCACGTAGTCGCCGTCGCCGATGCCGAAGTCGGTTACCTGGCATTCCATCAGCGATTCGTCGCAGAGTTTTCCGGGGATCTTCCAGAGCTCGTAGTAGTCGCTGTAGAGGGAGAAGAGGCCGGAGTTGACGATCTGGTCGGTGAGGGTCTCCACCTTGGCGTAGTCGCCCTTAACGAGGTTCACCTTGGCTGCGAGGGTCATTGCGGTGTAGGCGCTTACGGCACCCACATGCTCCATCTGGTTGGGGCGAACCTTAGGCAGGTTCTCCATGGCGTAGTCGAGGTCCTGGAGGATGTATTCGAACACCACGTCGCGCTTCGAGCGCTGGAGTCTCGATTGGGAGTTGCTGTAGAACACGGTCACGTCGCCGAACATCTGGCAGAGACGGTAGTAAGCGAGCGCGCGGATCACGCGAACCTCGCCGCAGTAGGAGCGGTAGGTGGCCTTCTGGCTGTCGGTGGTGAGGTTCTCGGCGTAGTTGTCGAGGCTCTCGAGGGCTGCGTTGCAGACGCGGATCATGTTGTAATACTGGTTCCACATCTCGTTCACGCCCCAGAATGAGGAGTTGTAGACGAAGTTGTTCATCGTGGCGATGTCGCCCTGGTCGTCGACGCGGCCCGACCAGATGTCGCCGTCGCGGATGTTGGTGAGGAGGTTGATCACCCAGTGCATGTTGCTGCTGCGGATCACGGCGTAGCAGCCGCTCACGGGCTGGTACATGTTGTCGACGGCCGTGTAGTCCACAGACTCTTCGGGCACGGTGTTTTCGGGCTCAACGTCGAGGTAGTTGCAGCTGCCCATAGAGACGAGCGCAAGCATTGCGACTCCCGAAACCAAAACTTTATTTAGATATTTCATTGCTTTAAAGTCTTAAGAAGTTATGTTAGAAATCGATCTGAACTCCGAATGTGTAGGTGGAGCTGAGGGGGTATACCTCGGTGTCCCAGCCTTCGGGGTCGGAGAGCTCGGGAGTGAAGGCGTTGGCCTTGAAGAATGTGCAGGGACGGTCGGCGGTTACGCTCAGGCGGATGCCGGGCAGCGTGTACGATCCCATCTTGATGTTCTTCCAGCTGTAGCCCAGGGTGATGTTCTGGATGCGGAAGTAGTCGGCCGACTCCACGAAGTAGGAGTTGGTGGAGGTGGCGGAGGAGCTGACGTTCCAGCTCTTTGTGAGGGCCTTGGCCGAGGGATACTCGTTGGTGGATCCGGCGCCTGTCCAGCGGTGTTCGAACTGGTCGTGGTCGAAGTTGTAGTTCGACTGTGCGTAGCGCAGCTGGCGCTTGCGGTTGAACATCTTCGCGCCGTGCTGGCCGTAGGTGCTGATGCTGAAGTCGAAGCCCTTGATCTCGAAACCGAAGTTGAGGCCGTAGGTGAATTTGGGCAGGTAGCTGCCGAGAGTGGTGCGGTCGTCGCCGTCGATGTTGCCGTCGCCGTTGAGGTCGCGGTAGCGGAAGTCGCCGGGTTCGAGACCGTTGGCTACTGCCACGGGATCGGCTGCCACCTCTTCCTCGGTCTGGTAGATGCCGTCTACGATGTAGCCGTAGAAGGAGTTCATCGGTTTGCCTACCACGTTCACGGTCTTGCCGCCGATGAGGGTCTTGAGGCCCTTGAGCTCTTTCACGCGGTTGCGCAGCGTGGAGAAGTTGAAGCCTGCGAAGTAGGTGAAGTCACCCACGTTGTCTTTCCAGTTGAGCGATACGTCGAAACCTGTGTTGAGGATCTTACCCCAGTTACCTGCCAGCGTGTTGTTGGAGAAGGCGATGCGCGGGGAGATCACGGCGTCGGTGGTGAGACGGTAGAACCAGTCGGCGTCGAGGGTGAGTCGGTTGTTGAGGGTTGCGAAGCTCAGACCGATGTTGGTCTCGTTCACGCGCTCCCAGCTGAGCCAGGAGAAGTAGGTGGAGTTCTGGTATCCGGGGACGATCACGCCTGTGGTGCTGCCCATCGAACCGAATACGCCCGACGAGGAGTTGCCCACGCTGATCGATGCGAAACCGTTGGATGCGGCCACGTTGTCGTTGCCGAGCTCACCCCACGATGCGCGGAATTTCAGGAAGTCGGCCCATTTCTGGTCGGCCATGAAGGGCTCGTTGCTGATCACCCATGCGGCACCTACAGAGGGGAAGTAGCCCCATTTTTCCTGATACTTGGAGGTTCCGTCGGCGCGGAAAGTGAATGTGAAGAGATAGCGGGAATCGAAGTCATAGTTGAGTCGGGCGAACACCGACTGGCTGCGGTAGCGGTAGCCGTCGTCGGTAGCCTTGGAGGTGTCGCCGTCGCCCTGGGCGAGATACCAGTATTCGGGTTTCTCGGTCGGAACGCCGTTCACCGAACCCTGCAGCCAGTTGTAGCGGTCCTGACGCATGGAGTAACCCACCATTGCTCCCCAGGAGTGCTGGTTCTTGGAGTCGCGGTAAGTCAGCACGTTGTCCCATACCCACTTGTCGTAGGCCGTGGCCTGCTTTGTGAGGCTCGTGGTGGCGTTCTGCTGGGCGTTGCTCACGAAGTAGGGCTCAACGTATGTGCGGCCGCGGATGGCCGAGTAGTCGTAGCCGTAGCTTGTGCGCAGGTCGAGCTTGTTGGGGATGAAGATGAAGTCGGCGAAGAAGTTGGTGAGCACCTGGTAGTTGGTGTTCTTCGAGTTGTAGTAGTCGATCGTGGCCATCGGGTTGTAGAAGTTGTTGGTGAATCCGACGGTCTCGGGCGATGCGTAATGCTCGGGATATGTGGTGGTCGTGGTGTTGTCGTACACCGGGATGATGCCGGGCATGTTGAATGCCTGCTGCCATGCGAGGTTGTTGGCCATCTTCTGGTTCGACTGCGAGAAGATGCCGTTGAAACCGACTTTTAGCCAGCGGGTGGCGTCGTAGTCGAGCTGGGCGCGGAAGTTGAGACGGTTGTAGTCGTTCTCGGCCTTCATGATACCGTTCTGGTAGAGGTAGTTCATACCCACTGAGTAGGTGGCCTTCTCGCCGCCGCCCGAGACGTTGAGCGAATGGTTGGTCATCACGGCCGTGCGGAGCATCTGGTCGTACCAGTTGGTGTTGGCGCCGAGGTTGTAGACGCCCTTGGCTGCGTCGTAGGAGCCGCCGAACTTGTCGACCGAAGCCGAGATATAGGATTCATAGGCGTCGGGGTTGGCCTCCATCAGCATCTGTGCATACTCGTTGGAGTCGCACATCTTCAGGATGTTGGTGGCTTTCTGGAAACCTACATAGCCGTTGTAGGTGATGCGTGCCTTCTGGTTCTTGGCACCCTTCTTGGTGGTGATGATCACCACGCCGTTGGCGGCCTTCACACCGTAGATGGCTGCTGCCGAAGCGTCTTTCATGATCGACATGTCCTGGATGTCGTCGTTGTTGAGGAAGGAGATGTTGTCGTAGAACATTCCGTCGACCACGTAGAGGGGTGTCGCATCGGAGAAGGATCCGATACCGCGAACCTGCACCTTCGGGGCCTCGCCCGGTGCGCCGGCGTTGAGGATGTTCACTCCGGGCACCTTACCTGTCAGGGCTCCCATCGGGGAGGAGGAGGGGATGCCTGCGATCTCGTCGCCTTTCACAACGGTGATGGGGGCGGTGAGGTCTTTCGACTTGGCCGAACCGTAACCGATAACGACAACGTCGTCGAGTCCGAGGGCGTCTTCCTTAAGGGTTACGTTGTAGACGCCGCTCTTGGGCGACTTGAGGTGCTGGGGCACCATACCCACGTAGCTGTAGGTGACGGTGGCCTTGTCGGGCACTTTCGTCAGACGGTATCTTCCGTCCATATCGGTTGTTGTACCGTTGGTCGTACCGCTCACCTGGACCGTAACGCCCATCAGCGGTTCGCCGTTAGCGTCGGTCACGGTTCCGGTGATGTCGGAATCCGCATGGGCTGCAAGCAGTCCTCCGCCCAACGCAAAGAAAAGCGATAATAGCACTTTCTTCATTGTAGTAGCTTTTTGTTTAGGTTAGTTAATGTTGTTTCCTGTTGTTTCCTGTTTAGAAAATCCTTTCGCGGGGCCCCCTTTATAATAAGGAGCATGTATTCGGAGCATGTGCTGATGGCCCCGTGAAAGGATGCGCAAAATTAGAGAGAGTGTCAGATTATGACAAAAAACATCATACGTTATCGCCACGTCATGCTGTAGGGCATATACGTCAGCAATACGTCAGAAGCCCGCAACCCGTTAATTTTTAGCTGCTTTATAATTGCAAATAAATTTGTAGAAATGTGAAAAATTTCTTAATTTTGCAAAACGAACTAACCTTGAAATATAACCTTATTTTCTTACCGGTTTCTCTCCTTTTTCACGCCATGAAGTCCGATTTGATTCGTGCTCTTTCATTCATGCTCATGCTGGTGGCGGCGTTCTCGCCGACTTCGGCGGCCTTTCTGCCGATAGTCACCAACTACCAGGCGCCCGACTACAAGGCCGAGCTGCAGAACTGGGACGCCACCCAGTTGCCGGGCGGCCGGATGTGTTTCGCCAACACCACCGGCATCCTCTTCTTCGACGGCCATACCTGGGAACGCGCCTCGGCGCTGCGCGACCAAATAGTGCGCTCCGTGTTCTACGATTCCCAGCGGCTCTACGTTGGCTCCTACGAGGAGTTCGGCTATTTCAGCCCCGACGCCTCGGGCCACCTTGTATATAAGTCGCTCTCCTCCGCAATAAAGAAAGGAGTGATGAGCGACGACGAGTTCTGGACCATCCTCCGCCTCGGCGGCGAGATCTGGTTCCAGTCGTTCGACAAGGTGTTCCGCCACAATCCCGCCACGGGAAAGACCGCCATGCTCCCCATGCGGCGCTACGGCCGCACAATCCGACCGCAGTATATGATGACCGACGGCAGCTCCATCATCATCCAGAACATCGAAGGGGGAATGTTCCGCTATGCCGGAGGGGGCTGGCAACCGATAGCCTCCGCTTCCGAGATGCAGGGGAAGGCCGTGGGAATGGCCGGCGGACTGATAGCCACCGACGCCGGACACATCTACCGCTGCCGCATGCAGGAGGGACGGCTGAATCCGGTGGAACTCCCCACCGACCTGCCGTCGGGTCTGCGCATCAACCGCATCGTCTCCGCGCCGAACGGAATGGTGGCGCTCGGCACGATAGGCAGCGGCGTCTTCCTCATGGATCTCAACGGGAAATGCCTCTGGCACATCTCGCGCGAGGAGGGAGGACTCTGCAACAACTCGGTGCTCGGCATGACGGTCGACGCCTCGGGAAACATCTGGGCCACGCTCGACGACGGCATCGCCCTGATCCACACCTCCGCCCCCTACACCGTGAACTATCCCGCCGCGGGAAAGTCGGACATCGGCATGGTCTACGACATCGGCAAGTCGGCCTCCGGCACACTCATCGCCGCGGCCAACCAGGGCGCCTACTTCTGCCGCGACGGAGAATTCACGATGCTCCCCTCCTCGCAGGGCCACAACTGGTGTGTACGCAGTTTCGGGGGCCAGACCTTCGTGGGCGGCAACGACTATACCATCGAGATCCCCGCGGCGGGCGGGACTACCGTCCACACCGGCGCCTGCACCGACATGAAGCAGGCGGTGGTGAACGGTCGCGACGTGCTGCTGCAGTCAACATACTACGATCTCCGCGTCTTCCTGCGCGACCAGTCGGGCCGGTGGAGATACGCCAATACCCCCGAGGGGTTCGGCGCACCCGTGCTGCAGCTCGAGGTCGACGCCGATGGCTCCATCTGGGCCTCCCATCTCACGCAGGGGCTCTACCGCATGCGCCTCTCGTCCGACTTCAAGCGGGTGGAGGAGAAGAAGTTCTTCCCCTCGCTCAAGGGCGGGAAGGCGGCCAAACTCTATGTGATGAAGATCCGCGGCAAGGTGGTTTTCTCCGACGATTCCTGCCTCTATATATATAATGAGGAGAAACAGCGCTTCGAGGAGTTCACCTCCTTCACCCGCCAGCTCCCCTACCTCTCGTGCGGGCGGTCGGCCACTCGGGTGAACGACCGCGATTTCTGGCTCTCCACCACCGACGGCTATCACCTTGTGCGCTATTCCGACGGCCGCTACCAGGATCTTGTCTGCATCCCGCTCTCCAACTTCCCGCGCCAGATCAACGGCGCCAACTGCCGCGTGTTCATCGACGCCGACGGCACGGCCTATTTCAACCTGAACGGGGGCATCGGAAGGGTGGAGAAGGTGGAGAAGCCGCCGCGCACCGCCTTCTCGCCGCTGCTGGCTGTGGTGCGCGCCGAGTCGATCGGCAACGAGCAGGAGGTGATCAGCCTCTCGCTGCTCGGCGACTGCTCCGACAACGAGGCGCGCTTCGGCAACATCCGCGTCGTGTTCAGCTATCCCAACTTCGACCACGAGCATCTGCGCTACCGCTTCCGGTTGCGGGGGAAGGGTGAGGAACTGGTGAAGGTGCAGGACTCGCCGGAGATTATCTATCCCGACCTCGGATACGCCTCCTACACGCTCACATGCGAGGTGGTCGACGTCAACGGCAAGGTGGTCCAGACTCTCGACTATCGCTTCAGCGTGCCCCGTCCCTGGTGGCTCAGCGCCTGGATGATAGTGCTCTACATCCTGCTGGCGGGCGCCGGCGTATGGTTGGTCGCCCGCTGGTATGCCCGCCGGCGACTCGACGAGGAACGCCGCCTCAACGCCCTGGAGAAGAAGCGCCACGAGGAGGAGCTGCAGCGCAAGGAGCTGGTGATCGCCATGCAGCAGAACAAGCTGCTTGAACGCCAGCTCACGGAGAAGGGTAAGGAACTGGCCTCGATGGCTATCGGCGCCTACTCGCGGCAGATGGCCGTGGAGCAGCTCAAGGCGAGTCTCGCCGACGCCGGGGGGAAGGGGTCGACGGCCACGATACGCAATATCGGTCGCAAGCTCCAGGAACTCAGCGAGCACGGCGGGAATTCCGACGAGTTCTGGAGTGTGTTCGAGAGCAATTTCGACCTTATCCACGACCATTTCTTCCGCAATCTGCGCGAGCGCTGTCCGGCTCTGACGGCTGCCGACCTGAAACTCTGCGCGTTGCTCCGACTCAACCTCACCACCAAGGATATTGCCCGCTTCCAGGGCATGACCATCCGCGGCGTGGAGACGGCCCGCTACCGCCTGCGCAAGAAACTCGGCCTCGGCTCGGAAGAGAGCCTCACCGACTACCTCATCGACCTGCAGACAGCCACCGAACCCGCCACGTCTCAACAATAACATCAAACACTTTACTCATTATATATATATGAACCGCATCCTTTCCACATTCCTCCTCCTCTTCTTCGCCCTTACCGGTTTCGCCGACGAAACGCAACCCCTGCGGGTGCTGGCCATCGGCAATTCCTTCTCCGTCGACGCCCTCGAGCAGGAATTCCACCCCCTGGCGCGAGCCGGCGGCAAGGAGGTGATTGTCGGCAACCTCTACTTCCCAGGTTGCTCCATCGAGCAGCAGCTGCGCCATCTCGTACGCGACGAGAAGGTCTACGACTACCACAAGATCGGCGTGGACGGCCATGTCGACACCATCCCCAACGCCACCATCCGTGAGGCGATCGCCGACGAGAAGTGGGACATCATCACCTTCCAGCAGGCGAGCCACCTCTCGGGCATCTACGACAGCTACGCGCTGCTGCCGGCGCTGATCCACATGGTGAGGCAGGAGGCGGGTGCGGCGCCGGTGTTCCTCTGGCACATGACGTGGGCATACGCCCCCGACTCGAACCACAACGGATTCCTGAGCTACGGCAAAAGTCAGGTGTCGATGTACGAGGCGATAGTGATGGCGGCGCAGCGGGCGTTGCGCGACAATCCGCAGTTGAGCGGCGTGATACCGGCGGGCACGGCCATCCAGAACGCGCGAGTGAACGGCGGCGACTTCAACCTGACGCGCGACGGGTATCATCTCAGTCTTGACAAGGGACGATATGCTGCGGCCTGCACATGGTACGACGTACTGTTCAACACCCACGCGCAAGGCAACAGCTACATCCCGGAGCGGATGAGCGAGGAGACGCGCACGCTCCTGCAGCGCTCCGCCGACGACGCAGTCACCGCCCCCTTCCGCGTGACGATCGCGCGGTGAAGGTTAAAGGTTAAAGGTTAAAGGTTAAAGGTTAAAGGTTAAAGCGCGTAGCAAGCCGCGGGAGGCCGCCTGGAGCAACCTTAGCTCTGCTAAGGTTGGCATGCCTCCGTCCGGGAAGGCCCCACCGTCCTCTCGTTAAAAAACCGACGCGCGTGAATTATCTCACGCAGAGAAGGTCACGCAGAGTTTTTATTCGACATTATTAGAGAAGGCCCGCTCGCAAGCTGCTCGAGCCAGCAGAGGGCTGACGCCTATGAAGTTATATCCTATACCGGAGCTCGCATCTATTTCTTTAGCCGGATGGCTCTGCGTTCTCGAGCAGCTTGCGAGCGGGCCTTCTCGAAAATAATGGCCGAATGGCTCTGCGTGCGCTTCTCTGCGTGAGATTATAATTGCGTGAGATTATAATTGCGTGAGATTATAATAGAGCGTGAATGAAGCCATCCCGCAGATGAAGTGTATGGCCGCAAAATCCCACGGTTCCGATGATTGATGTCGCTTCGCTCCACCAATCATCTCCACCGTGGGCTCAAATCTTACGCCGCTCCGCGGCTGCCATGCGGCTATTTCTTCGCGATGCCGGTCGCGATGCCGGTCGCGATGCCGACCTTAGCGGAGCTAAGGTCGCTCCAAGTCGCCGCTACTCCGCTCCGCGACTGGCTGCGCGCTCTTTATTTGCGATGGCTGCCTCCCTTGTTATTGCCTTTGCCGGGCTTGTCGTTGCTCATCCCGCCGGGCTTGTTGCTCATCCCGCCGGGGTTGTTCTTGCCGCCGGGGTTGCTGTTGTGCATCGCGGCGGGGTTGTCGGCGGGGGACATGCCGGGGTCGAAGCCGGGGGCCGGGGCGCCGGGGCGGTCGGCTTTCGGGGGCATCGGGGGCTTGTGGTTGCATCTGCCGGGGCGACGTCCGCAGGCCGGGCATTTGTCGGGAGCCGGGGCCGGCGCATTCCCTATCATCCAGTAGTCGCCGGGGTTGCCGCCCCCTATCGAGATGTGAACCGATACTCCGCTTGTGCCGGGAGCCGGCAACGATGTCTGGGCACTTGCACTTGTCGATACTCCTAAAACCCCCACTGCGGCTATTGCCATAACTGCTGCCAATGTTTTCATCTTTTTCATGATCGTAAGAATTTAGAGTGAATAAATGCGATGGCCGACAGGCGACTCATCAATTTCATTTTGCAACTTAGACGTC
>X378_Fat_Sand_Rat__coassemble_166_pt1 | contig 13505 bp, 4 predicted proteins | sample X378_Fat_Sand_Rat__metabat2_low_PE_004 | metagenome-assembled genome bin X378_Fat_Sand_Rat
CGCTTCGCTCGATTGTTTAGCTCAACCCGTGGCTCAAATCTTACGCCGCTCCGCGGCTGCCATCCGGCTATATCTTCATCCAAACTGCCGAGTTTGCAAGCAAACCCGGCTCCAAGTCGCTGAAACATGGCTCCAGGTCGCTGAAACCTGGCTCAAAAAAACCTATTAAAAAAACAAACGGAGCGAAGGCCTCGACCTCTGCTCCGTTTTGTCGCGATAGCATTGTTTTATTATTTAAAGGCAATGTCTGCGACAATCACCTACATTTAAGACGCTTTAAAGTGGAAAAAGTTTAAGGATGGCCGGAATTTTTTTCAATTTTTCTCAGCCATCCTTATCATCATCACTAACAAATAATCTCTTTTATTTCTTCTCTGCCTTCACCTGCACCTTGTCGCAAGCCTTCCTGCTGCCGTCGCAATGCTTCACGGCCTTCTTGCAGTCGGTCTTCACGGGCTGGCAATCGAGCTTCTTGCAGTCTGCCTTCACATCCTTGCAGTCGAGCTTCTTGCAGGCGGTCTTCACGGCCTTCTTGCAGTCGGCTTTCTGGAGGTTGCACTCCTGCTGGCAGTCGTCTTTCACCAGCTTGCACTCCTTCTTCTCGGGACAGGCTTTCTTTACGGGACATGCCGCCTGCTCGGCACAGACCGTGTCTTTGTGGCACACGCCGCATCCACCCTTGCAGTCCTTGCAATCGGCAGCTGCGCAGGCCGGCGGACAGGCCGTGCACTCGGTGCACACCTTGGCGGAGCATTTCTCCACCTTATTTTCATCTGTCGCGGCATACACGGCAAGCATTCCGGCAGCTGCAACGCAGAGAGTCAAAATAATCTTCTTCATAACGTTACTCAGAATAATTTTACGGTTTTGATTTGGGTAACTTCGCGGGCTTTCCGGCCCACAATTAGATAACGTCAAATTCGCGCGAAAATTATCTCACCACCACCTTGTCGGTGCGTCCGTCGGAAAGTCGGCGGATGTAGACGCCGGGAGCGAGGTCGGCCGGGGAGGTCTTGACTCCCTGGAGAGTGTAGTAACCCTCCACCGTCACGCTGCGGTCGGCGGCGATCTCACCCACCGCCGCACCGTCGGCAGCCTTCAGGCTCGTGGCGTTGATCACGTCGAACTGGCGCAGATAATTCTCGTCGAAATTGTCGGTCTGCACTCCCGCTTTGGTGAGAAGCGCCACCACCTCGAGATTCTCCACCTTCCAGCCGGCAGGGATCTCTGTCTCGTACTCGGCCTCGTAGAGATTGCCGTCGGTGGAGATCTGATTGCCCGTGGCGCTGCCGATATAGCCGCGCAGCACGTTGTTGAAGCGCGACAGCACACCGTCTTCCACAAGCATCAGCGTCACGGCCACGTCGCCGTAGATGGCCCGGGCCTCCTCGAGCACCTCGCCGCCGACCTTGACCTTCAGCATGCGCGACGCCTCGTTCCAGCTGTTCTCCAGATTCACCGAGGCGAAGGAGGGTGTCTCCTTGTCCTGCAGCACTATCTCCTCCAGGATTCCCTGCACGAACATCGTGGGGAGCGTGTTGAGATAGTCGTTGAGGTCGTAGGCTATATGGGCCTCTCCCGGGAAATAGGAGCGGTTAACGGTAAACGAAGGCACCGTATATGCGTAGGCCGAGTGCAGATAGGCGGCGTCGGCCACGCCGAGCTTCTCGCTCGGACCGTAGACGTTGACGGCTATCATCGAATCGGCGTAACTGCTCTCCACTCCCTCGACGGCCTCGTTGAAGGGAGTGGCGAAGGAGGAACTCACGGAGTTGTAGGCCTCGAAATACACCTTGGAGCGTGTCACGGAATTCTCGTAGAGCGCGAATTCCGCGGAACGCGCGCGCAGTCCGGAGGCCTCCACCTGCTCGCCGTTGATCTTGTCAACCCACGCGTGGAACGTGTGGGAGCCCACGGCCAGGTCGGCGGGAAGCGGGGTTGTGATCTGCCATGTGCCGGCGTCGCCGCAGGAGATGCCCTCCTCGATGTCGACATATGCCGCCTCCAGATCGTCGAAGCGGTAGCCCATGCGGTAGTTGGCCACTGAGTCGCGGCCGGTGTTGGTCAGCATGGAGAAGAGCTCGAGGCTGTCGGTGCGCTTCTTATACTTGAAACCGGTCTCGAAATACGAGAAGGCCAGGTCGTTGGCGGGCAGCGAGGAGGCGTCGACTATCATGGCGATGCAGAGCTTGCCGCCGCCGGTGATGGTGTAGATGTTGCCGTTCATCAGCAGGGTGAAGGAGTCGGTGGTGTTCTCCCCGACCACGCAGAGGCCCCCCTTGTCGGCCGAGACCATCGCATCGGTCTCGCTATAGTCGAAACCGTAGAAGAGGCGGTCGCCGGCCTGGATCTCGTAGCCGTCGCCGTTGAAGAACACGTTGTTCCAGCCTTCGTAGATCTTCTGGTTCTGCGCCACAAGATCGGTGACGCCGCTGCTGCCGCACTTCTTGAGATAGATCTTGGTGCGGCCCAGGTCGCAGGCGGCCGCCAGACGGATGCCCACAACGCGGCAGCCGGCGTAGGGAGCCAGCGAAGTCGGACCGTAGCAGGCGCCAACGGTGTAGGTGCCGGCCTGACCGAAGCCCACGTCCTGGCTGTCGATCTGGTCGGTGGTGGTGTGGCCCACGAGCCGCTGGTTGCTGCTCAGACCGTTGTCGGCGGCGGCGGCGGAGAGCATAAGTCCAAACGCCGCGGCCATCGTTATAAAGAGTCTTTTCATTTTCTGATCTGTTTGATGAATTTGTCGCCGTGGCGAACTATTGTCACTCCCGAGGCCTTCGCGGCGTCGACGCGGCAACCGAGCAGGTCGTAAGCCTCGGAGGCTGCCGCCGGGTCGAGTTCTATCTCAGCCACGGAGCTCACGCCGAAGGTGTATTCCACCCGCTGCGACGCCCCGTTCTTGTAGACGGCCTCGATTCCGGCCGTGTGCTGACCGGCCGCCAGACCGGAGAATGTGAACTCCGGAGCGGACGTGCTGCCGTACTGCTCGCCGTCGAGCCAGATGTCGTAGCGCACCACGTTGCCGTAGTCGACAGTCTCTCCCTGTCCGTCCTCGGGACCTACCGTGAAATCGTCTACCTGCAACAGGAAGGCGTCGTAAGATTTATAGTGGATGCCGAGGCGCACCTTCCGGCCCACGTATTCGTCGAGGGGAACGGAGTAGAGCACCCAGTTTTCCGACGGCACCGAGCCCGACTGGGCCACGGCCGTGAAGTCGACGGGATTCGTGCTCCCCTCCTCGCTCACGCAGAATTCCATCTCCTCGGGATACATGGAGCTGTAGGCCTTGGCCTTGACGCTCATCTGATAGCCGTCGTGGATATCCACGAGCGGGGAGATGAGCCATTTGTCCGACTGCGCCCTCTGGGCGGAGAAGAACACAACGGTCTTGTCGCCCGTGGGGGCGGCTATGGCCTGGTCGGTGGGGAGCATGGCGGGTTCGGTGTTCCAGGGATTGAACACCATCGGCGCGATTGCGGTGGGATTGGTGGGATTGCCCGAACCGGGGAAACTGATGAGATTGTTCTGATTGCCGAGGGCGATGGGATATACGGGCTGACCGTCGACGTCGACAGAGCGCCACTCGCCGAACTCGCCGGTGGCGAAGTCGTCGTAATCCTCGAAGGAGTCGCTGAAGAGGTGCTCCTGATTCCAGCGCAGGGTGACGCTGCCGTCCTCTCCCTCGGTGGCGCTGATGTTGAAGGGATCGATGATGCGGTCGGCAAGGAGGATCTCGACACTCCTGTCGCCCTCTACCTCAACTTCGGCGTTGTATTCCTCATAGGCACCTTCGTCGGTGTGGAGCGCGTATTTGCCGTGGGGAAGCGAGGCGAGACTCGCCTTGCATTCCGAGGTGACGAGGGTCATGGCCTCGCCGCTCTCCATGTTCACGAGGGAGATCTCCACCGAGTAGGGAGGCAGATAGCTGTCGGCGCTCACCTCGAAGTCAACCTTGGCGAAGGGACCCGAGGGAACGGTGACGTCGATGCTCGTCACGGCGCTCTCTCCCTGGAGATAGACGGCCTGCACACCGAGCGTGTGCTCTCCGGCGGCGACATCCTCGAAGAGATACGAGTTGCCCTCCACGCTTTCGGCCTTCACCTCGCCGTCGAGATAGACGCGGAAGCGCTCGTTGGGGTTGGAGGCTCCGCGCGCCACGCGGCGGGCAACGGCCTCGGCCTTCTTCTGCTCCGGACCGACATAGAAGTCGTCGACCATCAGCATGAACGAGCCGTAGCTGTTGGCGTTGCCGATATAGCGGATGGCGAGCTTCACGCTCTTGCCGGCATAGGCGGAAAGATCGTACTGCATGTCGTGCCATTCCTTGTAGTCGACGCTCTCGTAGTTGCCGGCGTCGATGCGGATGAAGTCGTCGCGGTCGGGATTGTCGGTCACCTCCGTCACATACACCATGAAGCGCTCTTCATAACGGTCGGCGGCCTTCGCCTTGAAAGCGAGCACGTTCTCCTCCCCTACCGTTATCGCCGGGGAGATGAGCCAGTCGTCGTTGGAGTTGCCCGAGCTGGTGCGGATGAAGCCCGCGTACTGCTGTCCGGCGTATGGACGCAGCACGGGATAGTCGTACCACCATGTGGGCACCACCGTCAGCGGGTTGACTATGGTGCAGTATTGCGGCAGTCCGCGGTTGGGATACGATCCCACCATCGCGGCGGTGGGTTCCAGATCGCCGTCGATTCCGGTCCAGTAGCCGAACGTGATTGCGAACGGGTCGTAGCTCTCGAAATCGTCGAAGAACACGGGCTGCGTATTGTTCCAGCTGAAGCCTACGGAGTTGCGGCCGTCGCGCGGGTCGTGGCTAACCTCCGCCTCCAGGGCGAAGGGGTCGCGGGTCTTCTCGCGGAGCTGGACGGTGACCTCTTTCTCCGAGGCCGATTCCTCCACCGAGAATGTCTCCTCGGCATTCTCGAAGCCGTCGCGCTCCACCGTGACGAGGTGGTTGCCCGGGTATACCTTCACCGAGCATTTGCCGTCAGCGTCGAGGGTCAGCGTGCCGTAGCCCACCTGATAGTCGGTCTGGGTCACGACAACGGTCTGCCCCGTGAGGTCGTCGCCGGGCACGGACACCACCGTGACGTTCAACTGGCAGGAGCGGCTCTGCGCCATCCCCGCGAGGGAGAGCAGACCGGCCGCCAGCATGAGTATCATTTTTTTCATAGTTTCAGGTTCTGATAGTGATATTTGCCCGGACCTCCCGAAAAGGGCGATCCGGGCAAATAATTATAATTTGCTTCGCCTGTATCAGCGAACCATCTTCAGAGTGCGGGTGCCGTTCTCGTCGCTTACGCGGAGGAGATAGATGCCCTTCTGCAGACCGGCCAGAGGAGCCATGCCTGCGCCTGCGGCAACGCGTACGCCGCCGAGGGTGTAGACCTCTACCTTGGAGTCGCGGCCGATGGCTGCGATGCCGTCGATGCCCGACTCGTAGTCGTCGAAACCGGTGAAGGTGAAGTCGTCGAAGAAGGCGAGGTTGCCGGTGGAGGCGGTGGTGTGGCGGAGGGCCACATAGATCTCCTGGCCTGCGTAGTCGGCGAGGTCAACCTCGTAGTGGTTCCACTCGTGCATGTGCTGGTAGGGAATCTCCTGACGTGCCAGAACAGCCTGGAATTCCGATGTCTCGGTGTTGCCGTCGGTGCTTACGAGCACCGTGATCTCGCTCTTCGGATCGGGCAGCACGCTCTCGAGGCTCTCCCAGTTGCGGGCGTAGAAGTCGAACTTCGAGGCGTTGGTGGCCTTGAGTTTGCGCGAGATGATCCAGTTGTCGGCGCCGCTTCCGTTGGAGGGAGCCGCTGCAACGAGTGCCCAGAGACCGGAGACGGGAGCCATGATGCCGTACATTCCGTGCTCCTTGGAGTCGTTCTCGGCGGTGAAGGCGGCCAGCTGACCGTCGGCCGAGTAATAGATCCATGTCGAGGTGTCGAACGACGGACCGCGCTGCTCGTCGGCGTCGATCATCGTGAAGTCGTCTTCCCAGTTGTAGTCGAGCTCGTTGGGTTCGAACGAGTAGTAGTACACTCCTTTGCGGAGGGCCTGGCCGCTCACGGGGAGTGTGGCCACATAGCCGCCCTCGAACTCGATGGAGAGGTTGTCGCTTACCTCCGTCTCCGTCTGGAGGGCGTCGAACTGCAGGCTGAACGCCATGTTGCCCTCTACGGTGATTGTGTCGCCGGCCTTGAGCGAGGTGGAGAAGTTGGGAGTCTCGAAGCTTGTGGCTTTCACCACGAGTTCTTTCTCGCCGTCGTTGAGCAGAGTGAAGATCTCGCCGGAGTTCACGGCCTTCTCATAGTTCACCTTGCCTGCGTCCCAGCTGCTGAGGTTGAACGAGGCGCGGTGGTCGCGGTTCTCGTCGATCAGGATATGGGTGAGCGACGCTCCGTTGTCTTTCGAGCTGTAGCTCTCGTGGCGCCAGCGGAACTGAACCTTCTTCCCCTGATAGGGAGCGAGGTCAACCTTCTCGTTGATCCAGAACTTCTTCTCGTCCGATCCGTAGTTCTCGGAGATCATGCTGAGGTTGGTCCATTCGCCGTCGGCGTAGACATCGAAGAAGATTGCGCTCACGCCGTTGTTGGGTTCCACGTTCTGCTTCTTCACGGTGCCTGTGGCGTCGACCTTGAGGTCGGAGGGATGCGCGTCGCCCCAGAGGAAGGAGATGCTCATCGGCTTGTCGGCGGGAAGCGAGAATTCGGGAGTCACCACTGCGTTCTTGTCGTCGGCGTTGAGCCATGTGGTGTAGAGCACGTTGTAGCTCTTGCCGTCATTGGTGTAGGGATAGTAGGAGTTGATATACCACTCGCGGCTGTAGTTCTCGGAGGGAACCGAGGTCCAGCCGGTGGGAACGGCGGTGCCTTCGAAGTTCTCCTCGTAGGGGAATTCGGTCACCGAGGCGTCGGGCTGGGTGGTGAAGCGCCATACGGAGGGGTTGGCGCAGTCGCCCTTGTCGTTGTAGCCCACCACTTTCCAGCGGTATTCCGTTGCATAGTCGAGCTCGGGGATGGTGTAGCTGAGCTCGTTGCCGAGATCCAGGCCGTCGATAAGCTCGTTGGCGGCCTTTGTGGTGCCCACATAGAGCTTATAGCCCTGTGCGAACTGGCCGGGGGTCCACTGCAGCTTCACGTCGCGGGGATAGATATCGGTGGAGTTGTTGGCCGGAGCCGCGATCTTGGCGGGCTGGGGCACTCCGTCGGCTCCGTACACATAGGGCAGGAGCACACGGTCGAGATAGAAGAGCGAGTGGGGAAGGGCGCCGTAGTCGTCGCTTTCCACCGCGGGATATCTCCAGCGCACATAGGAGTTGTCGTCGCCGGTGCCGAGGTCGACTTCGGCGGTGAGCTTCTGGTTGAGGCCGTTGATATAGTCGGAGGTCCACTTGTTCTGCCATGTGAGGCCGCCGTCGTGGGAAACCTCTACGGTGATGTCGTAGGTGGGTGCGGAGTCGGAGTCGTCGCTGTCAAACCAGTTGAAATATGTGAATTCCAGCGTGCCGCCGTCGCTCAGGTCGAGGCGCGGGGAGACGAGCACGGTCTCCGAATAGTCGCCGGATCCGAGCATGGAGTAGTCGCCCTCGAGGGCGCTTGTTCCCCAGCCCCAGCCTGTCGTGGCCCAGCCTGCCGGCGGCGAGTAGGTCTCGAATGTCTCCAGGGTCTTGCCCTCGGGCACGAACTGCTTCGAAGCCTGAACGGCCACGGTCACGTCGCCTCCGTTGGTGTGGATCACCACGTTGCCCGAAGCTGCCGAGGTCAGCGACGCGGAGTAGAAGAGGTTGAACTTCACCGACTGGTTCTTGAGCAGGTTCACCTCCGAGAGGTCGCCCAGATTGCTGCCCACGCCGGCGGGGAAGTCGATGCTCGAGATGGTGAGACCGTCCTTGCCGGTGTTGGTGAGTGTGATCTGGTCGGAGTAATATTTCTCGCCTATATACATCTCGGGGAATGTGTAGCGGTCCATCGACAGCGCGGCCACGGGCGTCGTGGCGGGCGTGAACTGCTTCACGCTGATGTCGTCGATGCGGCAGAGGTTGGCTATCGGGGCCATCATCTTGTAGACGAAGGCGAGCTTCACCTTCTCACCCTTCCAGTCGCTAAGGTCGATGCGCGATGTGTATACGTCCCAGCTCTCGATGGGGAACACATTCACGCCGCTCTCGCGGAGCATCTGCGCGTTCTGGATGCTGAACACGGTCTCGGCAGCGTCGAGGTCGCCGTCGGTAACGACACGCACCTGGATGTCGTATTTCGAGTCGTCGTAACGGTTCATCGGACTCACCTGCCAGCTGAACTGCAGCTGATAGGTGTTGTCGAGGTTGAGCTCGGGCGAGAGGAGAATCTCCTCGCGCGGGCCCTTGCCGTCGGTGATGCTCGTGAACAGCGGAGCCTCCACTTCGGCGCAGCAGGCGCCTCCGATGGTGGAACCGTATTCCGACGAAGGATCGGAATAGTAGTTGTGCCAGTTGTATTTCGAGGTCTCGCCGGAGTAGCCGTTGATCACGGTCCATCCTGTGCCCACTGTCACGGGTGTGGGGGCGTCGCCGGTGTTGCCGGTCTCGAAATCCTCGCTGAGAATCGTCTGGGCCTGCATCCCCGTAATGGCCAGGGCGGCAAGCGCGGTAAACATAAATCTCTTCATAGGCGGATTCTTACTTGTGGTTGATTTTTTAATTTTTTTGATTGAACTGTCGATTTGATTCTTTTGCGGGAGCAGGGGCTCCCGCCTGGTAGCCGGCGGAGGTTTCACCCTCCGCCGGCTTGTAAGTGTCAGGGGGCTCTCTTATTTCACCATCACGGCCTTGCCGTTTACGATGTAGATGCCCTTCTTCGGGTTCTTCACGCGGAATCCGTTGAGGTCGTAGATCACGTCGTTGCCCTCACCCTCCACCTGGATGGCGTCAACTGCCGAGGGGAGATGGGTGAATATGATGTTGGCACCCGAGATGCTGTCTTTCTTCAGCAGCATGTAAGCGCTGTAGGCGGGGATCTCGGTTCCTTCGGTGGCCTTGACGAGGCTGGTGCCGTCTACCACGAGCATCTGGGCGGTGGCCGATACGGGAGCGGCGGTGGCGATGAAGTCCATCTTGTCGCCCACGGTCTTGCCCATCTCGCCTACCACGTCGACGCCGTCGATCTCGGTCTGAGTCATGGCCTCGTCGATCTGAACCAGATAGGGAACTCCGGCTTCCATCACAACGTCGGTGGCTGCGACAGCGGTGCGCGGAGCCACGCCCTGCGAGGGCTGTGTGGCTTCGTCGTCGAGAACGCTGGGGAAGTAGGCGTCGACCACGCCGCTGTTGCGGACAACGGTCTCGTACTTGTAGATCTGGACGTTGGCGCCGAAGATCTCCTCAGCCTGCTCCTTGGTGACGTCGAAGGGAAGAGCCACTGCGTTGAGGCCTTCGCTGAGGAAGGGCTCTACCACGAGGTAGGCGGAGCTGGTCTGCTCGAACGCCACGTTGTCGCGCGAGATGGTGATGAGCTTGTGCATCACTACGTCGGCCACTACGGGAGTCTGGGTGAGGTCGAGACCTATGCCGGCTGCGCGCAAGCCTGCGGCCGAAGCCTCGAGGCTGTAGGTGCGGTCGGTCTGGATGATGCTTACGGAGTAGTTTCCGTCGGCATCGCTCACGCCGTTGTACTCTACTTCGTCGGCGTCGTTGCTGACGATGCGGATCGCTGCGGAGGCCACTGCGTTGCCGTCGGTGTCGGTCACTGCGCCGGTTACGGCCAGAGGCTCAGCCACGAGGTCGAGGTGCAGAACCGGGCGGTTCTTCGAGTACCAGCTGGCGGTGAATACGGCGGCTGTTCCGTCGTTGTAGTGCTGGTAGCAGTCGCGGGTCTCGGATGTCGTCTCGAACACGCCGGTGTACTTGTAGCCGTCGTAGCAGGAGCGGAGCAGGAGTCGGAGCGACTTGCCGGCCTGGTAAACGAGGGGCTCTGCGAATTCATAGACGATCATGTCCTCGCGGTTTTCGGCGGAACCGACCACCTCCCATGCATGGCTTTCGCTGTTGACAACGACGGTCATGTTGGTGGTGTCGTAAGCCGAGGTAGAGGAAGGAGTGCTCATCGACGTGTCGTCGGTCCACTCGTAGGCGAGCGTCAGGTCGGTGTTCCATGCCGTGGCGTTGTAGCCCTTGATGGCGATCTTGCTGATCTTGGCGCCGTCGGCGAGGCCGAGGTCGTCGGCTGTGTAGAGCACCACTGTCTCGCTGTTCTTGTAGTTGAGGTTGAAGGGAACGGTGGTGGTTGAGTTGTATTCGCCTACCACAACGCTCGAGCTGGCAACCTCCTGGGTGAACTCTACGTCGACGGGCTCGGAAGCCATCACGTAGTCGTCGGCCTTGAGCTCTACGTATACGGGGAATGTTCCCACCTTGCCGTAGCGGAACTCAACGGGAATCACCGTGAGGTCGGAGCCGAGAGCCTGGGTTGTCGGGATCTCCACTGCGGGTGTCGTCTCGATTGCCTTGCCGTTAACATAAACCGTAGCGGTGTAGTTGCCGGCTTCCTCGGCTGCGAGACCCACGTTGTGAAGCTTGATCTTGGCTGTAGTGGCCACATTCTGCATTGCCGATGTCGGAACATCCGCCTCGAAGTCCATCCAGTCGTGACCGACTGCAACGGTGCTCAGGCCGTAGAGTTCGTCGACATAGAGGCGTCCCGAGATCTCGAGACCGAGATAGTAGTCGCCTGCGTCGGCGATGGTGGCTGCGTATGTGGTGTAGTCGGTGAGCACGGGCTTGAGGCTTGCGTCCTCGCTCTGGCCGCTGACGGCGATCAGAGTGGTGCGGGCGTTCTCGTCGAAGAGTGCCTCGCGGGTGGCGGCGGCGTAAACGGTTACCGCGCCCTCCGTCCAGTAGGAGCTGTAGAGCTTGGCGTCGAACGTGAACATCTCGCCTGCCTCGGCGTGGAGCTTCGGAGTGATGAACATGTTGTCGCTGCTCGAAGAGCTGGTGATGTAGTAGTTCTTGTCGCTGTACGATCCCTGGGTGGAGTTGCTGATGTTCTTCTGATAAACAGCTCCGGCGGGCCAGAGGATGTCGGTGCCACCGGGATTGTCGAAGTTTGCATACCACTTGGTGGTGTCGAGCATCGTGCCCATCACGTCGAGCTCGAATGTAGCGTCGTCGCCGGCGGCGTCGACGTATACTATCTGGAGCTTGCCGGTGTAGATGCCGGGCTCGGTGGCGGAGAAGACGATGTCAACCTCCTCGCGGGCCTTGCCTGCCACTGTGAGCGGGCATTCGTTGCTTACCGAGAAGCCGTCGGGAACCGAAATCGACTTGACGGTCAGCACGCCCTTACCCCAGTTGTAGATCTCGAACTCCTGGGTGGCGTTGGCCACGTTGACCTTGCCGAAGTTGATGGCCGTGGTGCGGCTGTCGGGCTTGTAGGAATAAACGCTCGTGTCCTTGTTGAAGAATACGAAGTCGGGCTCGCAAACCACTTTCAGCTTCTTCACCTCGGTGGAGAATGTGGTGCCGTCGGCGAAGGCGAACTCAAACCAGGTGTCGAACTCTGTGGTCTCGGTGACCTCGATCGTCATGTTGGCGTTCTTGAACCATGTGGTGGATTTTGCCGATGCGGTGAGATCCTGCGAGGCCACGGTGGCTGTCTGGTCGCCGTAGTGGTAGGTGACGGTGTAGTCGGCGGCTGCTGCGGCCATAACGGGGATAACCGAAACGGCGGGGCTCAGAGCCTCTCCCGACTGCACCTCGGTGTCGCTGTTGTACTCGCTCACCACGCGGAAGTCGGCGAAATAGAGGTCATGGTCCACGTCTACTTTCGTCAGACCCACCACGTTGTCGAGCTTGACGCCATACACTGCGAAGCCGATGTAGTAGTCGCCTGCGGTGTCGATGGTCACGCCCTTGGTGGAAAGCGTGCTGGTGAGATCCTCGGGATGATACTCAGCCACGGGTTCGCCCCAGTTGACGCGGTCGGTGGAAAGGTAAACCTTCAGGAAATACTTCGAATCCGAACCGGCCTCGGTGGCAACGTCGAACGAAACGGCATCGCCTGCCTCGGCATGGAGTTTCGGGGTGATGAACTTGTTGCTGCCCGTGGCGTAAGTATCGGACGTATAGGAGTATACATAGTAGTTGTAGGCGCTGTTCACCCAGTTGTAGCTGGTGCGCAGGCCTCCCTCGGCTATCGAGCCCTCGGGATAGGAGTCGGACGATGTGCCGAAGTCGGCATACCATGTGTTGGCTCCGCGCACCGTTCCCGAAATCGGGAGGGAGAATGTCTGCTCGGCGCCGTCTTTGTCGAGATATACTATCTCGAGGTTGCCGGTGAAGAATCCGAGCGTGCTCACGGGAAGGGTCACGTCGAGGCTCATGCCGCTGTGGGCGCCGATCTCCAGGGTGGCGCCGGCTGCCATCGTCGGATTGAGCACGAATCCTGCGGGAGCCGAGATGCTCTTGATGGTGAGCGGGGCCGCACCGTCGTTATAGATCTCGTAGTTGGCCGTGGCCTCCTCTGCGATCACGCCGAAGGCGCAGGGATCGGAGTAGGCGTAGGTGGTGGTGGTGCCTGCCTTGCGGAACACGAACTTAGGCTCGTAGGCGTTGTAACGCGACTGGGCGCGCTCCAGCACCGTGCCCTGCAGGTTCTCCATCAGGTTGATCTTGATGTAGGAATAGGTGTTGGTCCAAATGGTGGAGGGGTCTACCTGTGCGGAAACCTCGAACTCCTCCGACTCTGCTCCGATGGCCAGATCCTGGGGAACAGGAACGGTGGCGATCACGGCGCTTGTCGAACCGTTCACCAGCGACACGCTGTAGTTGTCCATACCCTGGGTGAGGGCTACCTCGCCGTTGTTGGTCACCTTGACCATGTATTTGATCAGCACGTTGCCGTCGGGCTGCTGGTCCCACATGATGCTGCCGGTGGTGGCGGTGGGGTTGGCGTAGCTGATCGAGACGCTCTTCTCGGGCTCGATCTCGGCATGCTCGGCAGAGAAGTCGTCGAGGTAGACATAGCCGCCACGGATACCGATGCGCTGCGGGGTGTCGACCGTGTAGCTGATCTCGGTGTACTCGCTTGCGCTGAGGTCGGAAGAGGAGACGCTCTTCACGACGGCGTTCTTCTCAGTGCCTGTGTCGTTGAGGCTGTAGAGCTCGAACACCGGAGTGTTGTAGCTCGATCCGCGCTTAACCTTGATTTTGATTTCTCCGCTGACAACGGGAGTCACGAGCAGGTCGTAGATCTCCTCCTTGTCGTAATAATACTCTCCTGCCTTCTGTTCTCCGCAGTAGAGGGCGCCCGAACTGTCGACGCCGCCGGATGTATAGTAGCTGTACGACATATAGTAATAGTCGCCGTAGCTGCTTACCCTGCCGACGATGTGTTTCCAGTTGGAGGCCACCTTGAAGGCGTGGTCGCTGGTCGTGATCGAGGTGTTGAAGTCGACGGCGTAATTGTCGACTGTCTCGGCCTGCGATAGCGACCCGCCGGTGACGGTCATCACCAGCGCCATCAGAAACTTGTAAAGTC
>X378_Fat_Sand_Rat__coassemble_184_pt1 | contig 12661 bp, 13 predicted proteins | sample X378_Fat_Sand_Rat__metabat2_low_PE_004 | metagenome-assembled genome bin X378_Fat_Sand_Rat
GTATTATGGTGTCGCCCAAAGGGCGTCTTAAACTAATTTTTTAACGAACTATTGCAAACTGAAATATTAAATTAACTTAAAAGGCAGCCCCCTCTAATTCTATAGAGAAGGCTGCTTGAATTCTTGTAGCTGTCTGGTATGATCCGGTCGGGCAAGCTTCGGTCAACCGGCTTCCGCTTTCCAGTCGGCGAGGGTTCTTGTGGATGAGGAGAAGGGGAGGACGGTTACAGCGCTTTGAGGGTGGCGATGGCGGCGTGGGGGTCGGGGTGGTTGAAGGCGTAGCTGCCCGCCACAAGGATGTCGGCGCCGGCCTCGGCCAGACGCTTTCCCGTCTCGGCGTTGATGCCGCCGTCTACCTCTATCATTGCCTTCGACCCCGTGCGGTCGATCAGTTCCCTGAGTTCCTTAACCTTCTTCACCGAATGCTCGATGAACGGCTGGCCGCCGAAGCCCGGATTCACCGACATGATCAGCACCAGCTCCAGATCTTCCACAATATCCACCAGCGTCGACACCGGAGTGGCCGGGCAGATCGTGACTCCCGCCCGCATCCCGGCGTTGTGGATGGCCTGGACCGTGCGGTGCATATGCACGCACGCCTCCTGGTGGAAGTTCATGATGTCGGCGCCGATGTCGCGAACCTGCGACACCCAGTTCTGCGGCTCAACTATCATCAGATGAACGTCGAGAGGCTTGTTGCAGATCTGCGAAACGGCCTTCATCACCGGAAAACCGAACGATATGTTGGGCACGAACACGCCGTCCATCACGTCGAGGTGAAGGAAATCGGCGTCGGAGTTGTTGATCATTTCAATGTCGGCGTTCAGATTGGCGAAATTCGCCGACAGCAAAGAAGGGGATACTTTCATAGTTTCTGTTGTAGGGAGAGGGAAGGTTGTTATTATTATTAAGATTGAGGATCGTCTTGTTTATTCTCTATCATCTCGAGGAATTCATCCTCCGAGATCATCGGCACCCCGAGAGCCTGGCACTTCTCGCGCTTCGCCGGACCCATGTTCTCGCCGGCCAGCACGAACGACGTCTTCTTCGAGATGCTTCCGGCGTTCTTGCCGCCCTCGCGCGCGATGATGTCTTTATACTCGTCGCGGCTGTGATGGGCGAAAGTGCCGGATATCACTATCGTCTTCCCTGCCAGAGCGTCGCCGGCAGGCGCCAGTTTGTCGGCCGACACCTCCATCTGAACGCCGGCCTTGCGCAGCGCCTCGATGTTGGCTATGTTCACCGGCTCCTGAAGGAAGTCCACGATGTTCTGCGCTATCACGGGTCCGATGTCGGGAGTGGCGGTGAGTTGCTCGAGCGTCATGCTCTGGAGATTCTCCATCGACTTCACCGACAGAGCCAGCCGCTTCGCCGTGGTCTCGCCCACGTTCGGAATCGATAGCGCGTAGAGCACCCGCTCGAACGGCACCTTCTTCGATTCCTCAATTCCCTTGATGATGCGCTTGGCCGTCTTCTCGCCCACACGCTCAAGCCTGGATAGCTTCTCCTCCGTGAGGTCGTAGAGCTGACCGATGTTCTCCACCAGTCCGCAGGCGAACAGCAGTTCGGCGGTCTCTTCGCCGATGCCGTCAATGTCCATCATCCGTCGGGCACAGAAGTGCTCTATCCTGCCTGTTATCTGCGGACGGCATCCATATTTGTTGGGACAGCACCAGGCGGCCTCGCCGAAGATGCGCCGCAGCTCGGTTCCGCACACGGGGCATTTCGTTACGAACACCACCGCCGGAGCGCCGGGCAGCCGCTGCTCCTTGTCGACGCCGGTGATCTGCGGGATGATCTCCCCGGCTTTCTCCACATAGAGATGGTCGCCCTCGTGGATGTCGAGCTCCTTCATGATGTCGTCGTTGTGGAGCGAGGCGCGCTTCACTATCGTTCCCGACAGCAGCACGGGCTCCAGATTTGCCACGGGGGTCACGATACCCATCCTTCCGGTCTCGAACGAAACGAACCGCAGGGGAGTGCAGGCCCTCTCGGGATTGAACTTGAAGGCCACGGCCCAGCGCGGCGACTTGGCGGTGTAGCCAAGGTTGAGCTGCTGGCGCAGGGAGTCTACCTTGAACACCAGACCGTCGGTGGCCACGGGGAGTTCCTTGCGGTGCTCGTCCCAGTATGCTATGTATCTGTCCACCTCCTCGAGCGTCTTCATCCTCGCCATCGCCTTCGACACCTTGAAGCCCCACTGCTTGGCGGCGAGCATGTTCTCGTAATGGTTGTCGAAGGGGAGACGGTCGCTGAGCAGGTAATAGAATCGGGCGTCGAGATGGCGGCGGGCCACCTCGCGCGGATCCTGCATCTTCAGCGTTCCCGACGCGGCGTTGCGCGGGTTGGCGAAGAGGGGCTCCTCATTATATGCGCGTTCGGCGTTGAGCTTTTCGAACACCTCCCAGGGCATCAGGATCTCGCCGCGGATCTCGAACTCCTCGGGCCAGTCGCCCGGCAGGAGCTGCAGCGGGATGCTGCGGATGGTCTTCACGTTGGCCGTGACGTCGTCGCCCTGGGTGCCGTCGCCGCGGGTCACGGCCCTTACCAGCCGGCCGTCGCGGTAGGTGAGCGAGATCGACGTACCGTCGAACTTCATCTCGCCCACGATGTCGAATTCCTCCCCCTCCAGAGCGCGGCGCACGCGGTCGAACCATTCGTCGACCTCCTCCACAGAGTAGGTGTTCGACAGCGACATCATCGGCCGGGCGTGAACCACATGCTCGAATCCCTTCGTAAGGTCGGAGCCCACGCGCTGGGTGGGGGAGAGGGGATCGGCATATCCCGGATGTTCCGCCTCCAGTTTCTCCAGCTCCTTCATGAGCATGTCGAAATCCTTGTCGGATATCTTCGGCGAGTTCAGCACGTAGTAATTGTGGTTATGTCGGTTGAGCTCTTCGCGCAACTCCTCTATTCTCTCTTTCGGGTTCATACTTCTGGTGAGGTTTTCGGTTCGTATGTCACGTCAAAATGTCACGGCTCGAGTCCTTCCCGGCCGCGGGGAAATCATACTCCACGTCCCATAGGAATAACGCCTGCGGAGGCATCGATGTTCCGGCCGCGCAGCGGTCTTTCTTCTCTATTATCTCCCGGAATTCCGGGAGCGATATCTTTCCCCTTCCCACGTCGACGAGCGTCCCCACCACGGCTCTGACCATATTCCGCAGAAAGCGGTCGGCGGAGATGGTGAACACGGCTCCGGGCGTTCCGAAATCGTTGCGCCATTCCTCCCAGCGGGCTTCCGACACGCGGCAGATGTTGGTCTTGGCGTCGGAATGGAGCTTGGCGAAGGAGGTGAAGTCGTCGGTAAGCAGCAGCATCTCGGCGGCCTGGTTCATCAGCCCCATGTCGAGCTTCATCCCCGTCTGCCACGACATCCGCTCCAGGAAGGGACACTTCCCGAAGGCGACGAAATACTTGTATGTGCGCCTGCGGGCGTCGAAGCGGGCGTGGAAGTCGGCCGGCACCTCAAACACATCCTCTACGGCGATGGCGCGGCCGCAGAGCCGGTTGAGTCCCGTAAGAAAGCGGCGCTTGTCGGGAATCTCACGCTCCGAATCGAAGTGGGCGTACATCACGCGGGCGTTGACGCCGGTGTCGGTGCGGCCCGCGCCTGTAAGCTCTATCGGCTCGCGCAAGATCGTGGCCAGCGCCTCCTCGAGCGTCTGCTGGACGCTCGTGTCGGCCGGCTGCCGCTGCCACCCGTGAAACGGGGCGCCGTCGTACGACAGCTTGAGAAACCTCCTCATCAGTCGCGCTCGAGATATGTGCTGCCGTAGAGGCCGGAGCGGTAGTTGTTGAGGAACTGGCGCCCCTCCTCGGCGGTGATGGCTCCGCGCTTCATGGAGGCCGTAACCCACGTCTCGAGGTTGCGCACGAGTTTCTTCGGATTGTATTCCACATAGTCGAGCACGTCGGCCACGGCCTCGCCGTCGATCACCTGGGCTATATCGTAACCCTCCTTCGAATTGTTCACGGCTATGTGCACGGCGTTGGTGTCGCCGAAGAGATTGTGCAGGTCGCCCAGAATCTCCTGGTAGGCTCCCACCAGGAACACTCCCAGATAGTAGGGCTCGGAGGCCTTTATGTCGTGCACGCTCAGGCAGTGCGAGCTTCCCTGCGGCGCCACGAAGCGGTTGATCTTCCCGTCGGAGTCGCAGGTGATGTCCTGGATGGTGCATTCGTGGGTGGGTTTCTCGTCGAGCCGCTGCAAAGGCATGATGGGGAACATCTGGTCGATGGCCCAGGAGTCGGGAAGCGACTGGAAGAGCGAGAAGTTGCAGAAATATTTCTCGGGCAGCATGCGGGCGGCCTTGCGCAGCTCTTCGGGTGGATGCTTCATGGAGCGGGTCATGTCGCGCACGTCGCGCGCCACCGACCAGAAGAGCTTCTCTATCTGGGCGCGGGTGCGCAGGTCGAGAAGTCCGAGGCTGAAGCGCTCCAGCGCCTCTTCGCGTATCTGAAGCGCGTCGTGCCAGTCTTCGAACACGCGCGCGTTGTCGATCTTGTCCCAGATGTTGTAGAGCTCCACAGCGAGCTCGTGGGGATTCTCGCCAAGTTCCTCGTCGTCTTTCCAGATGGGAAGCTGGGCCGTCTCGAGCACCTCTATCACCAGCACTGAATGATGGGCAGTAAGCGAGCGGCCGCTCTCGGTGATGATGTTGGGCTGCGGAAGGTCGTTCTTCACGCAGGCGTCCACCAGGGCCGACACCGAGTCGTTCACATACTCCTGGATGGAATAGTTCATCGAGTTCTCGCCCGACGAGGAGCGAGTCCCGTCGTAGTCCACGCCGAGTCCGCCGCCGATGTCCACGAAGTCGATGCGGAAGTCCATCTTCGAGAGCTGCACGTAGAACTGCATCGCCTCGCGCAGCGCGTTCTTGATGCGGCGGATCTTCGTGATCTGGCTGCCGATGTGGAAATGGATGAGCTTGAGGCTCTCCGTGAGCTTGTTCTTGCGCAGATAGTCGAGGGCGTCGAGCAGTTCGGAAGAGTTGAGACCGAATTTGCTCACGTCGCCTCCCGATTCCTCCCATTTCCCCGATCCCGACGAGGTCAGCTTGATGCGGATGCCGATGTTGGGCACGATGCCCAGGCGCTTCGCCACCTGGTGGATGAGCTTCAGCTCGTTGATCTTCTCCACCACCAGGAATATCCTGCGCCCCATCTTCTGGGCCAGCAAGGCGAGCTCCACATAGTTCTCGTCTTTATAACCGTTGCAGACGATGATGGAGTTCTGGTGGCTGCTCACGGCCAGCACGGCGTGGAGCTCGGGCTTGGAGCCTGCCTCCAGACCGATGTTGTATTTGTTGCCGTGGCTCACGATCTCCTCCACCACGGGGCGCATCTGGTTCACCTTGATGGGATAGACTATGAAGTTCTGGGCTGTGTAGTCGTACTCCTTGGCGGCTTTCTTGAAGCATTCGGATATTTTGCGGATACGGTCGTCGAGGATGTCGGGGAAGCGGAGCAGCACGGGCGCCTGCACGTCGCGCAGCTGCAGCACGTCCATCACCTCCTTCAGGTCGATCGGCGTGCATCCCGGCGACGGCGTCACCTGTGCGTGACCCTTGTCGCTAATCGAAAAATATTTCAATCCCCACCCGGGCACGTTGTAAAGCTCGGCGGAGTCCTCAATTCTCCATTTTCTCATCTATCTTCTTGGATTATAGGTTAATGGTTAAAGGTTAAGGGTTAAAGAAGACCGGAACGCTTACTGCGGCTTTTTCTCTTCCGAGCTGCGGCCGAGAAGCTCGAGGGTGTCCACTATCACCTCCGTGATGCGGCGGCGCACCTTGAACTTGTCTTCATATTCGCGCGTCTTCAGCTTTCCCTCCACATAAATCCGCGATCCTTTGCGGATGTAGCGCTCGGCTATCTGGGCGTTGTGGCCCCCCATTACGAGGCGGTGCCATTCGGTCACCTCGGCGGCCGTGTTGCCGTAGCGGTCGTTGGTGGCCAGCGACACGAAGGCTATCGCACGGTCTTTCTCCGGATAGCGCATCTCGGGGTCGCTCCCTACATATCCGAGCAGTATCACTTTGTTTACCGACATTCTCGCTCCTCCTTTCCTGTTGTATTGGGTTATGCTTTAGGGTTGCGGTTCCGGGGGTCAGTCCTCCTCGGGGCGCCCCTCCACCGGGGTGAAGTCGATCGCCTTCAGGGCCAGTCCGGTGCGCTCGTGCAGTCCGAACATCAGGTTCATCACGTGCACGGCCTCCCCGGCGCCTCCGCGCAGACGGCAGTCGGCGGCGACTCCCAGCGAGATCTTCCCGTCGCGCGGCGAGGGAACGGTCACCACGATCTTGTTGGTGCCGGCCACCTCCGAAACGCCCACCTTCCTGTTTACTACAAACGAGAAGTTGTGGTCGTCGTAGATCTCGTAGATCTCCATCAGATGCTCTTGGTTGATCGAGCAGTCGAACGTTATCTCCATCAGCGAACTGCGCCGGGCCACCGACTTGTCGGCCGTAAGCCTGACGCAGCCCGTGTAGCTCTTCTGCACCTCTTTCAGCACCTTCTCTATCTCCCTTGCGGTCTCCTCCAGCGGAAACTTCTCGAGGATGGCCTCCGGAGCGGCTATGCTGATCTCGATGTCGCCCGAGAGAAGCAGATTGAGCGCCAGCGGGAAGAGGGCCACCAGCGCCATCGACGCCAGCGGGGAGGGGAGGAAGGCCGCCGTGGCACCGCGCACCAGAAGCTTGCGGTTGATCTCCGGCAGACCGTACACCACCCCGGCGGCCTCCATGTCGACGCCCTGAAGGGGACTCATGCAGATGAGCTTCAGGTCGGGACGCATGTGGCGTATCTGGGTGAACTCGGCCGATGTGAGCGAGCGACCGCACACGAAGGCCACGTCGGCTTTCGAGAGGTCGACACTGTTGCTGAAGGCGAGGCGTGTCTCGCCTATCAGTCCGTGATGGTGCCAGCTTACCTGGCGCCCGTCGAGCCCCGGAGCCTGCGCTCCGATCAGCTCCACGTCGGGATGCATGGCCAGGATGCGGATCAATTCACCCGCATCCTCGCTCTGGGCTCCCAATATTATCGTCTTTATCATTTTCTATTGTTTGAGGTTCCTCATAATCCCTTCTCTGTGCGTCGGGGCGTCAATACACCGGGATCTTGCGGTCGAGCGGAAGCACGCGGCCGAGCACCTCGCGGGCCTGCTCGTGGGTGACTCCCTCGCGCAGGATGGCGAAGATGGTGTTGCTGCCGGGAATCGTGCCCAGAATCTCGGGAGCGTTGCTCATGTCGATGTCGTAGGCTATTCCGGAGGCATATCCGTTGCGGGTCTTGATCACGGCCACATTGTGCGAGAACTCGAGCGATATGAATCCGCTGGCATAGTTGGCGTGGGCGTCCACCTGACCGGTGGCGAGAAGTTTGTCGCGCAGGGAGTTTCCGTCGGGAAGGATATACATGTACGTTCCGCGGTCGGTGGGCACCTTGGTGGTCTTGAGCATCTTCAGGTCGCGGCTCAGCGTGGCCTGGGTCACGGTGTAGCCGTGCCGTTTCAACTCGGCCGCGAGCTCTTCCTGACTGCCGATGCAGTTGTTCTTGATGATTTCCACCATTAATTCAACTCTTTGCTTTCTATTCTTCATGATGGTATGAAATGTTTGTTTGATTAATTGCTTATAGGGTTTTCAGTTCTCTTTTCTTCTCTCAGAAGGGGAGCTCGTCGACGGGAGCTTCCGTCTCACCTGGATTCTCGGCGGCGCGGCGGTCGATCTCGGCCTTGATGCGGGCGGCCTCCTCGTAGTTCTCATTCTCGGCGGCGAGCTGCATGTCGGCGTTGAGTTCGGCCAGACTCTTCAGGTTCATGTCCGACTTGAACGAGGCCTTCGGCTGCTGCTTCCCTTTCGGCTTCACCATCCCCTGGTCCTGCTTCTTGCCGCGGTTCTCGCCGGGTTCGAAGCCCGCCTCCTCGAGCACCTTGGCCGAGGTGTAGATCGGCGCCCCCACGCGGATGGCCAGGGCTATGGCGTCGCTCGAGCGGGAGTCGACCGAATAGGTGCGCATCCCGTCGCTCAGCAGAAGTTCGGCGGCGAAAACCCCGGAGTCGAGCCTGCGGATATTCACCTCGTGGAGCGAGATGCCGAAGGTGGAGAGGGTGTTCACCATCAGGTCGTGGGTGAGCGGTCGCGGCGTCATCACGTTCTGCAGCTTGCACTCAATGGCCTGCGCCTCGGGATAGCCGATGATTATCGGGATGCGGCGAGTGCCTCCGGCCTGCTGCAGAATCACGGCGTAGACGCCCGACTCTATCTGGTTGTAGGTGATTCCTATCAATTCAAGTCTTATCTTATCCATCTTTATTCTCCTTTTTGCGGTGACGCCTTCCCTGAGGAAGGGAGATCATTCCCGATCCGAGGCATATCCGCCGGTCGGGGGTGTAGATTATCACATATTGTCCCGGTGCAATCCCCTGCACATCCTTTTCTGATTTCACCGTGAAGCCTCCCTCGGGACGCTCCTCTATCTCGCCGTCGAAGAATTCCGGCGTGTGGCGTGTCTTGAAGGCTATCTTGGCCTTGCGCTCGGGGCCGACGGGGCTCTCCGTGATCCAGTGCATCTCCTCCACGGCTATCTCGCGGCCGTACTGCAGCCGGGTGTCGTAGCCGTTGGAGACGTAGACCACGTTGTCGCGCACGTTCTTGCGGACCACGAACCAGGGGCCGCCGCTCAGACCGAGTCCCTTGCGCTGGCCTATGGTGTAGAACCAATAGCCGCGGTGCTCGCCGATCTTGCGGCCGGTCTCTATCTCCACCACCGGTCCGGGCCGCGTGCCCAGATGCCGCTCGATGAAGTCGGCGTAGTTTATCTTCCCCAGGAAGCAGATGCCCTGCGAGTCCTTGCGGCCGGCGTTGGGAAGCTGCGCCTCTGCGGCCAGACGCCTCACCTCGCTCTTGGGCAGATCGCCCAGCGGGAACATCAGGTGGCTCAACTGTCCGTAGCTTATCTGCGCCAGGAAGTCGGTCTGGTCTTTCACGGGGTCGCAGGCCGTTCCCAGCCAGTATTTCCCCTCCTTCTCCACCACCGAGGCGTAATGCCCCGTGGCGGTCTTGTCGAAATCCTTCCCCCAGCGCTCCTCGAAATAGCCGAACTTCACCAGCTTGTTGCACATCATGTCGGGATGCGGTGTCAGGCCCTCCTTCACCGTGTGGAGCGTATAGGCCATCACCGAGTCCCAGTATTCCTCGTGGAGCGAAACCACCTTCAGCGGCAGTCCGTATTTGCGGGCTATCAGGGTGCACATCTCTATATCCTCCTCGGCCGAACAGTCCCCTTCGCCGTTGTCGTTGCCGATGCGGATATAGAACAGATGCAGCTCGTGTCCCTGCTTCTTGAGCAGATCCACGACCACCGCGCTGTCGACGCCTCCCGATACAAGAACCGCTATCTTCATCTCCTTACACCTCCTCGAGTTCGGCCTCGCTCTTGTCGGCCGTGTGGATTATGTGGAGCGACAGGAAATAGTCTACCGATATCTTGCCGGGGCCCACGAGCATGATGAAGAAGTAGATGCCCATGAACATCACGGGCAGATAGCCGGGCTGCTGCCATGTGATGTCGTAGCTCGGCTCGGCCACCATGCTCGAAAGGATGTAGTGCTCGGCGAAGATCATCGCTATGAAGGGGATGCCGGCCATCAGGCGCGTGCAGAAGCCTATCATTATGAAGAAGGAGCAGACGATCTCGATGCAGATCATCACCACCAGCGTCGCCTCCGGACCCATCCCCATCACCGACGGGAAATTCGGGGCCACGGCGCTGAAGTTCATCCACTGGCGCAGTCCGAACTGCATCAGCATCACTCCGACAAACATCCTGAGGAACAGCCGCCCCAGATGGGTGTAGGAATACCCCGTTCCCCAGATATACAGTTTCTTTATAAATCCAATCATACTCTTCATGGTCATGATGTTATTTCTCTCCCGCAGCAATAGCCTCGGCGATGGCTATGGCCTGCTCCACTGTGACGTTCTTCGCCGCCACCTTTCCCTCTTTGTCCACCACATAGAGGCTCGGGGTGGCGCGGAGGTCGTAGAGGTCGCTCACTTCGTCGGAGGCCCCCACATGCCATTTCTCGGGGTAGCTCCTGAGCTTCTCCTGCCAGCCCTCCTCGGGGTCGACGTTGATGAAGACCACGTTCACCACTCCGCGCTCCACAAGCTGGGAGAAGCGGATGTCGGTGTCCATCTTCAGTTTGGCGTAGCTGCACTCCTCGCAGTCGGGATCGCCGAACTCTATCACGGTTATCACTCCGTTGGGGTGGTAGTGGGCCTTCTTGCCGTCGGCCATCGTGTAGTCGAACTCGGGAGGCACTGCCCCCACCATCGTGTTGCGGAGGATGCGTGCCTGGCGCTCGTAGCGCGCCTTGCGCTCTTTCTTCACCTTCTTGTTTGCGAGCAGGGGCTCGAGCATCTTCAGGTAGAGGGCGTCGCCCCAAACCTCGGAGCGCGGTCCGTAGAGGTTCTCCTCTGCGGCCTTGGCGAACTGGAGGCTCAGCACCGGACTCTTCGCCACCCGCTCCGTGAGTTTGCCCACGGATTTCTCCGACACCGCGGGGTCGGCAAACTGGATGGGGGTGATGTATACCTGCATGGCGTGGTTGAGCGCGTTCTGGTCTACGGCGTTCTTACCCGTGAAGTACATTTTGTCCCAGAAATGCTCCACCACCCAGTCGGATTTCCCCTGGAGTGTGGAGATCGAGTCGGGGGCCACGGGATATTCGAACAGCGGGTCGATCACTATCTCGGCTCCTGCCCGAAGAGGGGAGAGCATGGCCGCGGTCATCAGCAGCGGCGCAGCGAATAGAAGTATTTTCTTTCCGTTCATTCAGTTTCTTATTCCTTTACATATCGCTCTATCCCGCGGGCCCAGGCCTTGTAGCCGGCCCCGTTGAGATGGAGTCCGTCGTTGGTGTATCCTTTTTTCAGTTTTCCGGTGCCGTCGTCCAGACAGGGCCAGAGGTCGAGCCAGGTGGCGCCGTTGTCGAGGGCGATGGTGCGGATGCGCTTGTTCAGTTCGGTGATTGTCTTCTCCTTCCCGATGAGGTTCTTGTAGCGGCGGAAGGTGTTGTTCACGGGCATCACGCTCTGCACGTAGAGCTTCGTCTTGGGCGACTGCTCGCGGATCTTCTTAACAAGTCGCTCGTAGCGGTTGGCGAGCTGGTCTACGGTGAGGTTGTGGCTCACGTCGTTGATGCCGATGAGCAGGAAGATCTTGGCCGGCTGACCCGCCGTGACCTGCGTGAGGCGCTTCTCGACTCCGGTTATCACGTCCGACGAGATTCCCCGGTTCAGGATGTTGGGCATCCCGAAGAGCTCGGTGAATTCCCCTCCGTCGGTGATGGAGTTGCCGAGAAACACGATGTCGGTGGAGCGCACGGGGAGCACCTCGAAGAGGCTCGTCTTGCGGTCCCAGTATTCGTCGGCCTGCGCCGTGGCGGGGGCTATCGAGCAGAGGGCGGCCACTCCAAGCAGCAGGGCGGCGGCGCGGCTCTTCCCCTTCACGGTGTGTTCCCTCTTAATTTCTTTTCCTTTCATATTCATCCTTTCTAAATCATTGATGGCCGGCTTCAGTTCCGGTCGAGATGATATTCCAGCAGTCCCTCCATCGGGGACTTCGTTATTCTTCCTATGCGGTAGCCCTCGCTTTCTGCTGCTTCGCGAAGCAGCGCGGAGAGGTGGTGGGCTATCGAACCGGTGAAGTTCACGGGCAGATGGCGGATCCCCTCGTATCGGGAGAGGTTGCGGTGGAAAAACCTCCGGAATTCCTCTTTCACCATCTCCCGGATATAGGGCTCCTCGATGTTCTCGCCCACGAAGCGGGCGAACTGGGCGATGTATTTCCCGGGGCGCTCGCTGCGGTAGACGTTCTCCACCACGTCGGCGAGCGTCAATCCGAACCGCTCCATGAACCGCTCCCTCACCTCCTCGGGCATTCCCCCTTTGAAGGCGTCGGAGAGCAGGCGCTTTCCGAAGGCGGTGCCGCTCCCTTCGTCACCGAGGATGAACCCGAGCGGGGGAGTGTTGGCCCTAATCCCGCTGCCGTCGTAGAGGCAGGAGTTCGACCCCGTGCCGAGTATGCAGGCCACGCCGGGCTTGCGACCGCAAAGCGAGCGTGCCGCACCGAGCAGGTCGCCGTAGACCTCGACACTGTCGGCACCCGTGGCCTCGCGCAGAACCTTCTCCACACGTCGGCAGGCCGACTCCGTGGCGCATCCGGCACCGTAGTAGCAAACGGCATCCACGCGCGTATCGGTCCCGATTCCGGCTGTGACATCCTTCATCACTGCGTGCAGCATTCCCTCCGACGCGAGGAGGGCGTTGATGCCCTCCGACTGCATCAGACGGTGCTTTCCCGTAGTGGTGTCGAGCAGTGCCCAGTCGGTTTTTGTACTGCCTGCATCGGCGATGAGGATATTCATATCGCAAATTTAATTAATTATTATTATTTATGCAATAAAATTGCCGATAAAAATCAAAATCCTCCCTTTTTGACCTGAAAAGCAGAAAGAAATAGCCGTATGGCAGCCGTGGAGCGGCGTAAGAATTAGCCGTATGGCAGCCGCGGAGCGGCGTAAGATGTTTGAGCCGTATGGCAGCCGCGGAGCGGCGTAAGATTCGAGCCCACGGTGGAGATGATTGATGGA
>X378_Fat_Sand_Rat__coassemble_185_pt1 | contig 12655 bp, 7 predicted proteins | sample X378_Fat_Sand_Rat__metabat2_low_PE_004 | metagenome-assembled genome bin X378_Fat_Sand_Rat
CACCGTGGGCTCAAATCTTACGCCGCTCCGCGGCTCGCTACGCGCTATACCTTCGTCCAAACTGCCGGGTTTGCAAGCAAACCCGGCTCCAAGTCGCTTAAACCCGGCTCCAAGTCGCTTAAACCCGGCTCCAAGTTGCTTAAACCCGGCTCCAAGTTGCTTAAACCCGGCTCCAATTTATCCAAACGCCGCTCCGCGGCTGGGGGCGGCTGTTTTTAGGCGGGGTTGGGGTCGGTGCGGTCGTCGAGGAGGGCGAAGAGCTGCTCGGAGGCGGTGGCGGTCTTCACTTTCTCTATCACATCGGTCACTACGCCCTGCGGATCGGTTACGAATGTGGTGCGAACTATCCCCCAGTACTCCCGGCCGGCCATCTTTTTCTTCTGCCACACGTCGGCGAGATGGCACAGGGTCAGTTCGGTGTCGGCGATCAGGGGGAAGGGAAGCTCCTGCTTCTCGGCAAACTTCTTATGGCTTGCCTCCGTGTCTTTGCTCACTCCGATTATCTGATACCCCATCTGGAGGAACGACTGATAGTTGTCGCGGAAACTCTTGGCTTCCATGGTGCATCCGGGTGTGTTGTCTTTCGGATAGAAATAGATGATGAAACGCTTGCCGGGGAAATCGGAAAGTCTCACTTCTTTGCCGTCGGCATCCTTGCCGAGCAGATCGGGAAATTTATCTCCTATTGTCATTTTCGCTTCGCTCTGGTTAAAGGTTAAAGGTTAAAGGTTAAAGAAGGGGAGGCTGATGGGCGCACCCTTCGGAAACCCCTCTCCATTTAGAACGCTTGGAGGGTCAATCTAGTTTTAGGACTGCGAGGAATGCCTTCTGGGGCACCTCCACCGAACCGATCTTCTTCATCCTCTTCTTACCGGCCTTCTGCTTCTCGAGCAGCTTGCGCTTTCGCGAGATGTCGCCGCCGTAGCATTTGGCGGTCACATCCTTGCGGACGGCCTTGATCGTCTCGCGGGCTATGATCTTCGCACCGATGGCGGCCTGGATGGCGATGTCGAACTGCTGGCGGGGGATGAGTTCCTTGAGCTTCTCGCACATGCGGCGTCCGAACTTCACGGAGTTGGCCTCGTGGGTGAGCGTGGAGAGGGCGTCGACGCTCTCGCCGTTGAGCAGGATGTCGAGTTTCACGAGCTTCGACTCGCGGAAGTCGTGGATATGATAGTCGAACGAAGCGTATCCCTTCGATATGCTCTTGAGCTTGTCGTAGAAGTCTATCACGATCTCCCCCAGCGGCATGTCGAAAGTGAGCTCCATGCGGTTGCCCGAGATATACTCCTGCTTCACCAGTTCACCGCGCTTGCCGAGGCAGAGGGTCATGATCGGTCCGATATAGTCGGCCTGGGTGATGATGGTGGCGCGGATATAGGGTTCCTCGATGAAGTCGATGAGGGTGGGTTCCGGCAGACCGGAGGGGTTGTGCACCTCTATCTCGTTTCCCTTCTTGTCGTGCACGATATAGGAGACGTTGGGGACTGTGGTGATCACATCCATGTCGAACTCGCGGCCGAGGCGCTCCTGGACGATCTCCATGTGGAGCAGACCGAGGAATCCGCAACGGAAACCGAATCCGAGGGCCGCCGACGACTCGGGCTGGAACGTGAGCGAGGCGTCGTTGAGCTGCAGTTTCTCGAGCGAGGCGCGGAGATTCTCGAAGTCTTCGGGGTCGATGGGATACACACCGGCGAACACCATCGGCTTCACCTCCTCGAAGCCCTCGATGGCCTTGTCGCAGGGACGCTGCACATGGGTGATGGTGTCGCCCACGCGCACCTCCTTCGAGGTCTTGATACCGGAGATGATATAGCCCACGTTGCCGGCGGAGAGTTCCTTACGCGGCTGCATGTCGAGCTTGAGCACACCCACCTCGTCGGCGTGATACTCCTTGCCTGTGGAGACGAACTTCACGAAGTCGTCTTTCGAGATGCGGCCGTTCACTATCTTGTAGTAGGCTATGATGCCCCGGAAGGGATTGAACACCGAGTCGAAGATCAGGGCCTGGAGCGGTGCGTCGGGATCTCCCTTGGGCGCGGGCACGCGGTCTACGATTGCCTGGAGTATTTCCGGCACACCCATTCCCGTCTTGCCGCTGGCGCGGATAATCTCCGACGGGTCGCAGCCGAGCAGGTCGACTATCTGGTCTTCCACCTCCTCGGGGTTGGCGCTCTCGAGGTCGCATTTGTTGATCACCGGGATTATCTCCAGGTCGTTGTCGATGGCCATGTAGAGGTTGGAGATGGTCTGGGCCTGGATACCCTGCGAGGCGTCGACGATCAGCAGGGCTCCCTCGCAGGCGGCGATGGAGCGCGACACCTCGTAGGAGAAGTCGACGTGTCCCGGGGTGTCGATGAGGTTGAGCACATAGTTTTCGCCTCCGATGGCGTATTCCATCTGGATGGCGTGGCTCTTGATCGTGATTCCCCTCTCGCGCTCAAGATCCATATCGTCGAGCACCTGCGCCTCCATATCTTTCGCGTCGACCGTATTGGTGAATTCCAGCAGACGGTCGGCGAGAGTGGACTTTCCGTGGTCGATATGGGCGATGATGCAGAAATTGCGGATATTCTTCATGTTGCAAAATTACAAAAAAATTCCGAATAGCATTATTCCGCCGCCCGCTACATGGCGCCCGGGTGGTGTCAGCAATATTTTCCGAGGGCCGATTTCACCTTCTCCACGTCGAGACCGCGGCGGCGGGCGTAGTCGGCCGTCTGGTCGGCGCCGATCTTTCCGACGCTGAAATAGCGGGCGTCGGGATGCGAGATATAGATTCCGCAGATGCTCGAGGAGGGAGACATGGCGCCGTTCTCGGTCATCTCGATTCCTATCTCACCCAAATCAACAAGACGGGCTATCTCAAGGTTCAGAAGCTGGTCGGGAAGGGCGGGATACCCCACGGCGGGACGTATGCCGCGGTAATCCTCGCGCTTCACGCGGTCGGCGTCGAATCCCTCGTATTCGTCGTAACCCCATATCTGGGTCCTCACGAGCCAATGGAGCGACTCGGCGGCGGCCTCGGCGAGCCGGTCGGTGAGCGTCTGCTGGATTATCGGATCGCCGCAGGCGCAGTCGCCTCCCTTGCACTCATGCGCGGGCATCGAGGCCGTCACGCCGAAGAAACCGATGAAGTCCGTGACTCCCTCTTCGGCCGATACGATCCCGGCGGGGGCGACAAAGTCGGAAAGTGCAGGATATTCCCCGTGCATGTCGGGGGTCTGCGCGCGGAGGGTGGGAAGGCGCCTGATGTTCCCGCCGTCAGCGCCCTTGGGGGATGTCATCACCACGATATCGTCGCTTTCGCTCCAGGCCGGGAGGAACCTCACGATTCCGCGGGCCACGACCTTGCCGGCGATTTCGGCAAGAAGCGACTTGGCTTTTCTGTATAATTCCAGGGCCTCCTCGGCTTTGGCTTTCTCTTCGGGGATGAGCGTCTCTTCCCAGGCGGCCACATCCTCGTCGGCGAGCGTCCAGGGGAAATTCTCCACGAAACGTCCGCTCAACCGCCATGCGTGAAGGAAATAGCGCCAGTTTATGAGCTGCTCGAGGTCGTAGGCCTTGAACTCCACCTGCACCTCTCCGCCGAGTCCGGCGGCGGGAGGCATCGCCTCGTAGCTTTCCCAGTCGACACTCGCGGGATGCCTGCGGGCCTCCTCGAGCGGAGTGAGCTGTTTCTCCTCCCTCTTTCCGAGCAGCGAGGCCTGTTCGCTCCTGACCGCTTCGAGGTATTCCCCGCGCGATTCGGGATCGAGCAGTCGGGCGGCGATCACGGGATTCTGCGAGGCGTCGCGGGCGTGGATCACGGGGAAGTCCACCAGCGGGGCGAGTTTCATCGCGGTATGCAGCGGGGATGTGGCCGCGCCCCCCACGATGAGGGGTTTGCCGAGTCCGCGCTCTGCCATGAGCCTGGCCACCACCGCCATCTCCCCCAGCGAGGGAGTGATGAGTCCGGAGAGGCACACCATGTCGGCATTCTCCGCCACGGCGGTGTCGACGATCTTCTCGGCCTCCACCATCACCCCGAGGTCGACAACCTCGAAGTTGTTGCATTCCAGCACGATCCCCACTATGTTCTTGCCGATGTCGTGAACGTCGCCCTTGACGGTGGCGATCACGATCTTTCCGCGTTTCGGAGCCGACTCGTCGGAGTCGCTTTTCATGAAGGGGCGCAGGAAGTCCACGGCCTGCTTCATGACGCGGGCGGTCTTCACCACCTGCGGCAGGAACATGCTTCCCTCGCCGAAACGGCGGCCCACCTCCTCCATGCCCCGCATCAGCGGGCCGTTGATTATCTCCGCCGGAGCCGCGCCGGCATCCATCTTCTCCCGGAGGTCGGCTTCGAGATACTGACCGTCGCCGGCGATTATGGCATCCTCCAGACGCGTGTCGACGGGGAGTTCGGAGCGGGCCGACGGCTTGGCGGGTTTGGCGGCGGCGGGTTTCTTCTTCTCGGGCATATGCGCGAGGGCGTAGGCCGAGAGTTCGTCGGCGGCCTCCTCGCGGCGGGCGAGGATCACGTCGTCGAGAAGCGCGCGGAGTTCGGGGTCGATATCCTCGTATCCGAGTCGGGCGGCGGGATTGACGATGGCCATGTCCATGCCGGCCTCGCGGGCGTGATGGAGGAAGACGGCGTGCATAGCCCTGCGCAGCGGATCGTTGCCGCGGAAAGCGAAGGAGAGGTTGCTCACTCCGCCGCTAACCATGGCGCCGGGGAGATTCTCCTTTATCCAGCGGGTGGCGCGGATGAAGTCGCGGGCATAGAGGTTGTGCTCCGGAATACCCGTGGCCACAGCCATCACGTTGGGGTCGAAGATGATGTCGCGGGGGTTGATGCCGGCGTCGACGAGGAGCCGGTAGCTGCGGCCGCACACCTCGCATTTGCGCTCGAACGTGTCGGCCTGACCTTTCTCGTCGAAAGCCATCACCACCATCGCGCCGCCGAGCCGGGCGATTTTACGCGCCTTGTCGAGGAATGTCTCCTCCCCCTCCTTCAGGGAGATTGAGTTGACGATCCCCTTCCCCTGCAGACCCTTCAGACCGCGCTCCACCACCTCCCAGCTCGAGGAGTCGATCATCACCGGAACGCGGGCCACCTCGGGTTCGGAGGCCAGCAGATTCAGGAAATGCGTCATCTCGGCGGGGGCGTCGAGAAGGGGGTCGTCGAGGTTGACGTCGACGGCCATCGCGCCGTCGCGCACCTGCTTCACGGCTATCTGCATGGCCTCGTCGTAACTCTTCTCGTTGACGAGGCGCAGGAACTTGCGCGAACCGGCCACGTTGCAGCGCTCCCCCACCACCACGAATCCCGAGGCGGAATCGAGCGGTTCGAGTCCGGAGAAAAGGTTGGTATCGGGCCGCGGTGCCGGCTGATGCGGAACGGCGTTGTCGCGCATTTCGGCGAGGGCGCGGATATGGTCGGGGGTAGTGCCGCAGCATCCCCCGGCGATGTTGAGGATTCCCTCCTCGAGCAGCGGACGGAGCGAGGCCGCGAAACTCTCCGGGGTGGCCGAGTAGTTTCCCTCGATGTCGGGGAGTCCGGCGTTGGGGTGGCAGCTTATATAATAAGGAGCGGCTGCGGCGAGTCGGCGGATGTGTGCGGCTATCTCGTCGGGACCGAAAGAGCAGTTGAGGCCGAGGCTCACCACCTCGGGGGCGGTGGAGAGCGACACGGCGAGTGCCTCGAGGGTCTGGCCCGAGAGGATGCGGCCCGACTTGTCGCTTACTGTTGCCGACACCATCACGGGAAGCCGGCGCCCCGAGCGCTCCATGGCTCGGCGGGCGCCTTCGAGGGCGGCCTTGAGATTGAGCGTGTCGAAACAGGTCTCGAGCAGAATCAGGTCGATTCCCCCTTCTATCAGTGCGCCGATCTGTTCGTCGTATACGTCGGCGAGCAGGTCGAAGTCCACGTCGCGCAGGGCCGGATCGGCCACGTCGGGACTCAGCGAGGCGGCATGGCTTGTGGGACCCACCGAACCCGCCACGAGCACCTGTCTCGGTGCGCGGTCGGCCACCCTGCGGGCTATCTCGGCCGATGCGCGGGCAATCTCGGCCACACGGTGGGCCATGCCGTAGTCGGCCATCGAGAGACGGTTGGCGTTGAAGCTGTTGGTCTCGATGATGTCGGCTCCGGCGTCGACATATTCCTGATGGATGGCCGCGATGTCGTCGGGATGCGTGAGGCAGAGGAGGTCGTTGCCCTCCAGACCGCGGCGCTGGATCATCGTGCCCATCGCTCCGTCGAGGATGAGCACGCGCTGCGAGAGAAGATTCCTGAAATCTGAGACTGTCATATGATATGCAAGAGATTTATCTTGGAGAGGTCAATGGGCACCGAGGGGGTCAGAACACCCTTTTGGCCACCTGCGAGATACCCTCCGAGAGCGACATCGTGTAGTAATGGATGCCCGGAGCGCCGTGGGCCAGCAGGTCGCGGCTCTGCTCCACACACCAGCGGATACCTATCTCCGAGGCCTCCTGGTCGGTCTTGGCCTTGCGGAGCTCGGAGGCGAGGGCCTCGGGGAGTTCGGTGCGGAACACCTTCGGCAACACGTTGAGCTGGCGGAGTTTCGAGATGGGTTTCAGCGCCGGGATGATGGGCACCGTGATTCCGGCGGCGCGGCAGCGGGCCACGAAATCATAATATTTCTGGTTGTCGAAAAACATCTGGCAGAGGAAATACTCCGCGCCGTTTTTCTGCTTCTGCTTCATATAATATATGTCCGACTCGAAGTTGGGGGCCTCCTCGTGGCGTTCGGGATAGCAGGCCATGCCGTAGGAGAAGGGAATGTGGATGCCCTGGATGCGGGTGTCTTCCAGACCTTTTCCCTGATTGAAGTCGTTCACCTGGAGCTGCAGACCCATGGCGTGCTCGTGGTAGTCGTCGGCGGTGCCGTGGAGGGCGCCGGTCGACTTGTCGTCGCCGCGCACGAGGAAGAGGTTGGTGATTCCGAGGAAGTTGAGGTCGAGCAGCGCGTACTCGGTCTCCTCCTTCGTGAAACCGCGGCAGATGATATGGGGCACGGTGGTGATGCCGTATTTATTCTGGAGCGCACCTGCGATGGCCACCGTTCCGGGGCGCTTGAGCACGCTGACGCGCTTCAGCATCCCGTTGGGCATCGGCTTGTAGATATACTCGCTGTGGTGCGAGGTGATGTTGATGAACTTCGGGTCGTACTCCCTCACGCTGTCCACTATGTCGTAGATCTTGTAGATGCTGTTGCCGCGCAGAGGGGGCAGGATCTCGAAGGAGAACACAGGGGAATTGCCTTGGGCATAAAATTCAGGGACTTTCATGTTATGGCCGGACGAGCCGGAATTTTGATTACACAGATAAACCGACTGCAAAGTTACTTATAAAAAATTAAATATCAAAAGGGAACCCCTCCGGAGGGATTCCCTTTCTTGATATTTGAGGGCTCTTGTCCCCGAACCTTCTCTCGGGAAGGAGCCTTGACCGGCTTATTTGCAGGAGGGCTCGAGCGGGCAGCGGGGCTTGAGCTGCTTGAAGAAGTCGTTGCCCTTGTTGTCGACGAGGATGAAGGCGGGGAAGTCTTCCACCTCGATCTTCCAGATGGCCTCCATGCCGAGCTCGGGATATTCGAGCAGCTCCACGTTCTTGATGGAGTTCTGGGCGAGGATGGCGGCGGGACCGCCGATGGAGCCGAGATAGAAACCGCCGTGCTTCTTGCAAGCGTCGGTGACCTGCTGGCTGCGGTTACCCTTGGCGATCATGATCATCGAACCGCCCGCGGCCTGGAACTGGTCGACATAGGGGTCCATGCGTCCGGCCGTGGTGGGACCGAACGAGCCCGAGGCCATGCCTTCCGGTTTCTTGGCCGGTCCGGCATAGTAGATGGGATGGTCCTTGAGATACTGCGGCATGGGTTCGCCGGCGTCGAGGCGCTCCTTGATCTTGGCGTGGGCGATGTCGCGGCCCACGATTATCGTACCGTTGAGCGAGAGGCGCGTCGATACGGGATACTTGTCGAGGTCGGCGAGCACCTCCTTCATGGGACGGTTGAGGTTGATCTTAACCACCTCTCCCTCGCCGGCGTTGCGCAGCGATTCGGGGATGAGTTCTCCGGGGAAATCGTCGAGTTTCTCCACCCAGAGACCCTCGCGGTTGATCTTGGCCTTCACGTTGCGGTCGGCCGAGCAGCTGACGCCCATTCCCACGGGGCAGCTGGCGCCGTGGCGCGGCATGCGGATCACGCGGATGTCGTGGGCGAAATACTTGCCGCCGAACTGCGCGCCGAGACCGATGCACTGGGCGGCCTCGAGCAGCTCCTTCTCCAGCTCCACGTCGCGGAAGGCGTGGCCGTATTCGTTACCTTCGGTGGGAAGGTTGTCGTAATATTTCACGCTGGCCTTCTTCACGGCGGCGAGGTTGGCCTCCGCCGAGGTTCCGCCGATCACGAATGCGATGTGGTAGGGCGGGCAGGCGGCCGTGCCGAGAGTCTTCATCTTCTCGATGAGGAAGGGCACGAGCGTCTTCTTGTTGAGGATGGCCTTCGTCTCCTGGTAGAGATAAGTCTTGTTGGCCGAGCCGCCTCCCTTGGCCACGAAGAGGAACTTATACTCGTCGCCTTCGGTGGCGTGGATCTCGATCTGGGCGGGAAGGTTGCAGCCCGTGTTCACCTCGTCGTACATGTTGAGCGGGGCGTTCTGCGAGTAGCGGAGGTTGTTCTCGGTGTAGGTCTTGTAGACGCCGAAAGAGATCTTCTCCTCGTCGTCGCAACCTGTCCATACCTGCTGACCCTTGTAGGCGGCGCAGATGGAAGTGCCCGTGTCCTGGCAGAAGGGAAGCACGCCCTTTGCGGCCACCTCGGCGTTGCGGAGCATGGTGAGGGCCACGAACTTGTCGTTTTCCGAGGCCTCGGGATCATGGAGGATCTTGGCCACCATCTCGTTGTGCTCGCGGCGGAGCATGAAGGAGCAGTCGTGCGAGGCGACGTTGGCGATGACGGTGAGCGCCTCGGGGTCGACCACGAGCATCTCGTGGCCGTTCCAGTTTTCTACTTTTACGTAGTCCTTAGTGATAAGGCGATATTCAGTGGTGTCCGGCCCGAGGGGGAACATCTCCTGATAATGAAAGGGTTTCGTTGCCATTTCGAATATTTTAGGTTATAATGAATTCACGTAAGCCATTGGGCTCCCTTCAGCGGGGGAGCCTTTGCGATTGCAAATATAATAAAAAAGTTTGTAATGGGGAAATAGAGAGTCGGAGCAAACTTGCATATGTGCGCGGGATTTACTAATTTTGCAACGTGAAGAGCAGTGTTCCGACAGCCGCAAGGCCGGAGGGGGCATTGTTCTGCACGCCGCGTTTCCAGGAGTCCCCCACTCTCCGGAGAACTATGCCTAAAGAGATGCAGCCAGAGAAACAGAAAGAGACACAATGGTTTGTGATGCGCGACCTCACGCGCCCCAACGCCCTGAATCCGGCATGGACAAGGATGAAGGAGGAGGGTTTCGAGGTTTTCACGCCGCTCACGTGGCGGATGAGCCGCAAGGGAGGCAGGAGCGTGAAATGCAGGGTGCCTGTGATCCACGACCTGCTGTTCATCCGGTCCACGCGTGAGGAGCTCGACCCGAAGGTGGAGCGCATCCCCACCCTCCAGTACCGCTACGCGAAGGGAGGGGGCTACTGCCAGCCGATGGTGGTGGCCGAGCGGGAGATGGAGAACTTCATCCTCGCCGTGGGTCAGAACGACGATCCGAAATTCTACGCTCCGTCGGAGGTTTCGGAGAGCATGATAGGCAGAAAGGTAAGGATAATGGGAGGCGCGCTCCGCGGATTCGAAGGAAACCTGCTGAGCGTGAAGGGAATGCGAAAAAAAAGACTCATTGTGGAGCTCGCCGGGATGCTCACGGCGGCCGTCGAGATCCAGAAGGAGTATATCGAATTCATATAGATATCAACACTCATCCATGGATTTGCTTTATTGAGGAGGGTAATCCTCCGGCACATCTAACTGAAAAACAATACTTGAAATAATGAAACTTAACCATCTTGCACTGTCGGCCGTATGCGCTGCCCTGGCACTGGGCTCCTGCACGTCGAACAAAGAGATCACATACTTCCAGGACCTGACGCCGGGCACGGAATCGGTGATCAGCACCGCGACCCCTGTTAAATTCAAGCCCAACGACAAGCTGTCGATCGTGGTGAGCACCTCCGACGGCCGACTGAACGCGCTGTTCAACCTGGCCGTTCCGCAGAACCGCCTCGGGTCGGACGTGGGCTCCACCGCCACCTCGTCGACGAGCAACGGACAGGTGTCGGCCTACACAGTCGACAAGAACGGCGACATCGAGTTTCCCGTCCTGGGCAAGCTCCACATCGAAGGCATGAACCGCGAGCAGGTGGCCGAGATGGTGCGCCGCGAGCTCATAAGCCGCGACCTGGCCAAGAACCCCATCGTCACCGTTGACTATCTCAACCTGGCCGTGTCGGTGATGGGAGAGGTGGGCCATCCGAGCCGCGTGGGAATCTCGCGTGAGGACTACACCATCCTCGACGCTCTCACCGACGCCGGCGACCTCACCATTTTCGGACGCCGCGACAACGTGAAGGTGCTCCGCGACGAGAACGGCGTGCAGAAGGTCTACACCGTAAACCTCAACTCCGGCAAGGACCTGACGCAGAGTCCCGTCTACTACATGAAGCAGAACGACGTGATCTACGTAGAGCCCAACGCCGTGAAGGCCCGCCAGTCTACCGCCAACGGCAACACCTGGCTCACCCCGACGTTCTGGATCTCGATCGCTTCGTTCCTCACCACGATCGGAGTGCTCATCTTCAAATAAAAAAGAATTCAAATTTTTCGAAATTCCATATAATCGAAACACATGGCGACTGAAATCATAAAGTCAAACAAAGGTCAGACCAGCAACCCCACCCCGGGGAAGGAGTCGATCCGCCTCAACGAGTTCCTTTATCTCTGCATGGCCCATTGGCAATGGTTCGTGATATCCCTCGTGGTCTGCCTCGGCCTGGCATATCTCTACATCCAGCGCACGGCACCCAAATACTCCAAGTCGGCGTCGATCCTCATCAAGACCGACTCCAACGGAGCGGCCATCTCGGCCAACGCCGGAATGTTCGAGGACCTGGGCATCTACAACGGCAACTCGTCGGTCAACGACGAGGTGGTGATGCTCAAGAGTCCCGACCTGATGAGGGAGGTGGTGAGAAGGCTCAACCTCGACATCCGCTACGCCATTCCGGGCCGCTTCCGCGACTTGGACGTCTACGGTTCGGGGCTCCCCGTGCAGGTGACGCTTCCCGACATGCCGGAAGACAAGACGGCATCCTTCACCATCACGGTGCAGCCCAACGGCGACTTCACGATCACCGACCTTGTGTATAACGGCAAGCAGGCGCCGGCCCGCGAGATCAAGGGTCGCGTGGGAGTGCCCGTACGCACGGCCATCGGCAACATCCTCGTCACCCCCGGCAAGGCCTTCAACAACAAGGAGGCCGTCGAGATGAAGGTGGCCAAAGGCACCGTGAAAGGCGCGGCCGGCAGTCTGTCGGGCGGTCTGACGGTGACGCAGGACGAGGAGAGCTACAACATCGTGGGCATCTCGATGGTGAACACCCATCCCGAGAGGGCCGAGGATGTAGTCAGGACCCTCATCGCCGCCTACAACGACCGCTGGATGAAAGACAAGCGCGATCTGGCCGACAACTCCTCCAAATTCATCGACGAGCGCATCAACCTGCTTCAGTCGGAGCTGGGCGACGTGGACAGCGACATCTCCGCCTTCAAGAGCGCCAACATGGTGCCCGACGTCGGAGCAGCCGCCTCGATGTACATGAGCCAGGCCTCGCAGGCCTCGATGGCCCTGAAGGATCTGCGCAACCAGGAATACATGGCCAAATATCTCCGCAACTACCTCAACAATCCGGAGAACAAGAACTCACTGCTTCCGGGCAACGCCGGCATCTCCTCGGCCAACGTGTCGACCCAGATCTCGCAGTACAACACCAAGATTCTCGAGCGCAACTCGCTCGTGGCCCAGAGTTCCGTCACCAACCCGCTCGTAACGGAGATGGACCAGCAGATCCAGGCCATGCGCGGCGCGCTGGTGGCATCGATCGACAACGAGCTCGTCTCGCTCAACGCCCAGATCCGCAGCACGGAGGGCGTCACGGGCCAGGCCCAGTCGAAAATCGCCTCCAACCCGAGTCAGGCCAAATACCTCCTCAGCGTGGAGCGCCAGCAGAAGGTGAAGGAGACCCTCTACCTCTATCTGCTGCAGAAACGCGAGGAAAACCAGCTCAACCAGGCCTTCACCTCCTACAACACCCGCGTGATCCGCGAGGCCGACGGCTCGAACGCCCCCATCTCGCCCAACAAGTCCTCCGTCTATCTGATCGCCATCGCAGCCGGTCTGCTCATCCCGGCGGGCGTGATCTTCGGAAAGGAGATGTCGGTGCATGTGGTTCGCGGCCGCAAGGACCTGAAGGGCATGAAGACGCCGTTCGCCGGCGAGCTTCCCCTCTACGGCAAGAAGCAGAAGATCCTGCGCTCGCCGCTTAAGAACCAGGACCCCAAACCGGTGGTGGCCGTCAAGGAGAATTCCCGCAACGCCATCAACGAGGCCTTCCGCGTGGTGCGCACCAACCTGGAGTTCATGT
>X378_Fat_Sand_Rat__coassemble_191_pt1 | contig 12508 bp, 10 predicted proteins | sample X378_Fat_Sand_Rat__metabat2_low_PE_004 | metagenome-assembled genome bin X378_Fat_Sand_Rat
GCTCGTTTGTTTTGCTCCACCCGGGGCTCAAATCTTACGCCGCTCCGCGGCTTGCGTTGCTGCCGTCTGGTGCTTACCAGATATCCCAGAAGTTGTAGACCTCGGTGGCTTCGTAGCCGTAGGGCTCCATGTCGTAGGTGGCCTTGTCTACGTTGTCGATCTCCGAAAGGGGTTTCGACTTCAGCGTGAAACTGTAGCTCTTGTCGGTGGAGCTGATCATCGAGGTGAACGTTCCCTCCATCTCGTAGTAGTAGGGAGATGTCTCGCTGTCGCGCTTCAACGAGAGAGTGCCGTTGAAGTCGCCGGTGATCAGATCGTAGTTGCCGCATTCTGCCAGTTTGAACTTGAAGATGTTTTTCTTCTTGCTCTCCTTGTCGACTAGGATGCTGCCGCGGCGGATGTAGAGGAACGACCCCGCGGGCGATGTCTTGTACTGATACTTGCCGGCCGCCAGACCCTTCTTCAGGTTGAAGTCAACCTCGAAGTTCTTCACGCCGTATTTGCCGATGGAGCCGTCGAACACCACCGGACCCGTGCGCAGCCAGTCGTACTGGGCCACGAGGCGGAACTTGGCGGGCTTCTCCGTGCACTCGAAGCGCAGCGAAAGCTTACCCTTCTCGCCCGATGCCAGACCGAAGAGTTTCATCTGCTGCTCGGCCTTTCCATCGCATTTGCGGGCCGGAATCTTCTCGATCTCTTCGCCGTTCTTGTCGTAAAGCACGATGCCGAAACCGGCCACGAAGTCCGAGTCGTCGGAAGGATCGGCGAAAGTCGACACGGTCTCCTCCGTGAAAGGCATCGAGACGTCGGTGCGCTCAAGATCGAACGTCACAGTGTAGCGGCCGTCCTTACCCTCGAGAGGATAATCCTTGGCCTCCACCTTGTAGCAGCCCAGAAGGTTGCCGCCCACCTCCGTGGTCTCTGGAGTGATGCTGTTCGAACAGGAAGCCAGCGTCAGTGCGCAGGCCGCCGTGAAAAGTAGTTTGATTGTTTTCATAAGCATTATGGTTGTTAGTTGTTTGATTTACTTATAAGGTAAGCGGTGCGAGGGGGCCTGCTAAAGAGCGAGCATCTCGTTCTGCGCGGCGAGGTCCTCGAGATAGCGCGTGCGGTCTTCCTCCACCATGCGGTCGAAATCCTCGGCATAGGCGGCGATCACCTCGGCCGGTTTGCGCCAGCGGTCGTCGAAGCGGGCCGCTATCCATTCCATCTCCCTCTCCTTGTATCCCTCGAAAGCCTCGTCGAACACCCTCTCTATCGCTTCCGGCTCTTCCTGAGCCTGCGCCTTGCGGAGCATGGAGCGCGTCATGGGAAGTCCGGCGATATCCACCCATTCCTCGGCCTCCCCCTTCTCGGGCCGCTCGGGAAATGGCTCGCTTCCTAGCCTGAGAGATAGATATTTGAATATGCCGAGTTCGTAGAGATGGCGGGCGCGGTCGAGCGATGCGCGCGAGAACTTCATGCCGCGGTATCGGATGAAGCGGTCGTCGTCGGCCGGACGGCTCAGCAGCGAGTCGATCACCTCCGAGGCCGACAGCATCTTGTCGACAGTCAGAGGATTGAGCACGTCGAACACGATGCGGTCGCGCATCGGCAGACGCCGCTTGAGCCGGCGGTCGCGGTTGGGCCATTTCTGCTCGTCGCGGAGCAGGCCGCAGCTGCGGAGCATCACGCCGGGGACAACCACCGTGCCCCCCTTGTCGTCGCCAAAGAGATAGCTGAACGGGAACTCCGAAGAGTCGGGATGCGACTTGTGCTGACCCATCAGCAGCGAGAACGCCCCGATCTTCGCCCCGAGCATCAGATAGGACGAGGAGGAGGTCTTCACGCCCCGCTCCAGAATGCCCCAGTGCACCGGACCGAGCTTATACATATGGTTGCTCTGGTTGGTGCCCGAGCCGGCGTTCATGAACGATGTCTGGCAACCGATCAGCAGCGAGGCCTTGTGCATGCTCACCGTGTAGGGGCCGGCGAAGAGGGCGCAGCCCTCGCCGTTCTCCATCGAGCAGTTGGCGAAGAAGAGCGAGTCGTGGGCAGAGAAACCCTTCTCTACGATTGCCCCCTGGCCTATGTAGCAGTTGCGGACGATGGCGCCGGAGTCGACGCAGCCGTCCTCGATGATGAAATTCTCCGCGTCGACCCCGCAGCCCACATAGGCGAAGCAGCGGCCGCGGGCGGCGTTGTTGATCACCATCCCGTTGCGCAGCGACCGGGCGCCCTGGATGCGCACCTCGCGCCCAACGTTGACGTTGAGCAGCGTGCCGCAGTTCTCGATGCGGGCATGGTCGCCGATGAGCGGAGCCACCGAATAATGCTGCCATTTGTCGAAGAGCATCGGCTTGAGCGTCTTCTCCGTCCATTTCGGCAGACGGCACATCAGAAGAGCCATCTGCGCCGACAGACCCGGATAGAGGTATACGGGACGGCCGCCGGTCTCGTCGAGCACGCACACCTCCGTGCCGACGCCGCACATCGCCTCCGGCTCGAACTCGATCGAGCCGACGTTGCGGATCAGCGGATAGTCGCCCACCTCGCAGTTGCAGAGGCGGGTGTTCTCGATCATGTTGCCGAGCTCCGGACGCACAATCCCGAGGGAGACATGGCCGGAAAACTCCACGTTGCGGATCGACGGCAGATGGGTGGCGTCGCTGATGAGCACCTCCTGCCAGCAGTCCGACCGGCATCCCTGGCTTTCAAGCTCGCAGCGCTCCCACCATTCCAGGCGGCGCCGTCTGAGGTCAGTTGCATTCATCGATATCGTCGTATTTCTGATAGAGGAAATCGTTGTAGGGGAAGCGGGCGGTGTGGATCTCGCGCGCCTTCTGATAGAGCAGGTCCTTGAGCTCGTCGATGTTGATGCGCTCCTTGGCCGAGATGAACACGCAGTTGTTGTCCATCTTCGCCATCCACGTCTTGCGGAACTCGTCGAGCGGGATGTTCTCGCGCGTCATCGGCGTGAGGTCGTCAGGATCCTTGGGAGTGTAGCGGAAGGCGTCGATCTTGTTGAACACCATTATCATCGGCTTGCGCTCCGAACCGCACACGTCGGCCAGCGTCTTGTTGACCACCTCTATCTGCTCCTCGAAGTTGGGATGGCTCACGTCGACCACATGCACCAGCACGTCGGCCTCCCTCACCTCGTCGAGAGTAGACTTGAAGCTCTCCACCAGATGGGAGGGGAGCTTGCGGATGAAGCCGACGGTGTCGGTGAGCAGGAAAGGAAGGTTTTCGATCACCACCTTGCGCACCGTGGTGTCGAGCGTGGCGAAGAGCTTGTTCTCGGCGAAGACGTCGCTCTTGCTCAGCAGGTTCATCAGCGTCGACTTCCCCACGTTGGTGTAGCCCACCAGAGCCACGCGGGTCAGCTTGCCGCGGTTCTTGCGCTGCACGGTCTTCTGCTTGTCGATGGCCTGGAGCTCCTTCTTCAGGAAGGAGATCTTGTCGAGGATGATTCGGCGGTCGGTCTCGATCTGCGTCTCGCCCGGGCCTCGCATTCCTATACCTCCGCGCTGGCGCTCGAGGTGGGTCCACATGCGGGTGAGGCGCGGCAGCAGATACTGGTACTGGGCCAGCTCCACCTGGGTGCGGGCCGTGGCCGTCTGAGCCCTCTTGGCGAAGATGTCGAGGATGAGGCTGGTGCGGTCGAGTATCTTCACCTTCAGCTCCTTCTCGATGTTGGCCACCTGCTTCGACGAGAGCTCGTCGTCGATGATCACGAGCCCTATCTCGTTCTCTTCCACATACTGGCGTATCTCCTCCAGCTTGCCCGTGCCCACATATGTGCGCGGGTTGGGATAGTCGAGTTTCTGCACGAAGCGGGCCACGGGTTCGGCGCCGGCCGTCTCGGCCAGAAAGCTCAGCTCGTCGAGATATTCGTCGGTCTTCGCCTCGCTCTGGTCGCGCGTCACCAGACCCACGAGAACAGCCTTCTCGTTCTGCTCCTTGTTTATTATATTGTCTTCTATCATACGGTTTCCAACAAGAAATGAGATTCTTTCCAACAAGAAATGGGAACGCAAGCGCTCCCATCCCTTGGATTTCTAACGCTCGGCGCGGGCCGAGGGTTTATTTCTTCACTTTGTTGTAGCGGGCGTTCAGGCCTTCCACCACCTCGTTGGTGATGTCGAGCGCCGGGTTGATGTAGAGGGTGGCGTTCTTGTAGAGGATGGCGTCGTAGCCGCGCGTCTTGTTGTAGTCTTCGATAAACTTCGTGATGGAGTCATTGACCGTCTTCTGGGCCTCGGTCATCGACTTCTGCATGTTGGTCTCCAGTGCCGACACGGCCTGCTGGGCGTCGTTCTGCATGTTGGCGTAGGTCTGCTCGTCGGCGCGGTAGGCCTGCTCGTTCAGATAGCCGTTGTTCTGCATCTTCTTCTGAACGCTGGCGCCAAACTGCTGGATCTTGTTCTGGTGGCTTCTCACGGTGTTTTCGTAGTTGTTCTGAAGGCGTACCATCTCCTCGTTGTAGTCCTTGGCCAGGTTGTAGCGGCTCAGAAGGGTGTCGAGGTCAACATAGCGGTAGTTGGGCAGCGCGGCGGCAGCCGTCTTGGAGGTGTTTGCCTTGGGAGCGGCGCTCTTGTCGCCGGCCTTGTCTCCGCATGCCGTGGCTCCGGCCAGGAGGGCCACCGAAAGGGCGGCCATGGCGATGCGTCTCGTTGTCTTGTTCATTGCTATTGTCTAAGCTATTTTAAGTTGTTGTTTTTTCTGTCGAGCTTCGGGGCGGGGGAGTGGTGGCACGTGCGGTGTGAGCCACGCTCCTTGCCTCCGAACCTTACCGAAAGCAAAAGTACGGATATTCCCAATAATATTATAATTATCAGCGTCAATTTTTTGATTTTTTAAACTTTAGACTATCCTCTGCTTTTGTTTCAACTGCAAAATTAACTAAAAAATCGAAAAAATAGCCGACATTTGAGATAATTTTACTAACTTTGAGAGTTGAGGCCGCCGGCACGGAGGCGCTCAAAGTGTGTAACCCCTTAAAAGACAGACAACATAAACGCTTAAATAGAATGGAAGTAAAAGACCTTAAACCGGAATTGATCTGGAAATGTTTTGATGAGATTACAAAAGTTCCCCGCCCCTCCTGCCATGAGGAGAAGATAAGGGAGTTTCTCGTTGACTTCGCCAAGAGAAACAAAATCGCGGTCAAGACCGACAAGTGCGGCAACGTGGTGATGAAGAAGGCCGCCACGCCGGGCCATGAAAACGCTCCGACAGTTATACTGCAGGCCCATATGGACATGGTGGCCGAGAAGAACTGCGACGTAGATCATGACTTCCTCACCGACCCGATCCAGACCTATGTCGACGGCGACTGGGTGAAGGCCAAGGGCACGACGCTCGGCGCCGACAACGGCATCGGCATGGCGGCCGCGATGGCCGTGATGCTCGACAAGGACCTCGTGCACGGTCCCGTCGAGGCTCTCTTCACCGTCAACGAGGAGATCGGTCTCGAGGGCGCCCAGAACCTGGGCAAGGACATGATTAGCGGTTCGATGCTGCTCAACCTCGACTCCGAGGACGACGGCGAGATCTTCGTGGGCTGCGCCGGCGGTATCGACACCACGGCCGACTTCAGCTACAAGCGCTCCTTCACTCCCGAGAACTTCGAATACATGCGCATCTCGGTGAGCGGTCTGCTCGGCGGCCACTCCGGCTCCGACATCAACCTGGGCCGCGCCAACGCCAACAAGATCATCGCCCGATTCATCTGGGACTGCTCGCAGAAATGGGACATCACTGTCTGCTCCATCTCCGGCGGCAACCTCCGCAACGCCATCCCGCGCGAGGCCGAGGCCGTGTTCGGAATCCACAGCGAGCACCACGAGGAGCTCAAGCACCACCTCAAGAAATATATCGAGGAGATCCGCAACGAGTATGCAGGCATCGAGCCTTCGATGGAGCTGAAGCTCGAAGCGTCGGAACGCCCCGAATACTGCATCGACTCCGAGACCTCGGTGGCTCTGGTGCGCGCCGTCTATTCCGCTCCCCACGGAGTGGTGTCGATGAGCCGCGACATCCCCGGACTGGTGGAGACTTCCACCAACCTCGCCGCCGTGAAGATAATCGACGACAAGACCATCCGCATCACCACCTCGCAGCGCTCGTCGGTGGAGAGCCGCAAGAACGACATCGCCGGTCAGGTGGAGGCCCACTTCCAGCTGGCGGGCGCTAAGGTGTCGCACTCCGACGGCTATCCCGGCTGGGCTCCCAACATGCAGAGCCGCATCATGAAGATCTCGGCCGACGCCTATGAGGAGCTCTTCAAGGTGAAACCCGCCATCAAGGCCATCCACGCCGGCCTCGAGTGCGGTCTCTTCCTCTCGAAATATCCCAACCTCGACATGGTGAGCTTCGGTCCGACAATGACCGGCGTGCACTCGCCCGACGAGAAGCTCAACATCCCCACGGTGGAGAAATTCTGGCGCCACCTCTGCCGCGTGCTTGAAAAAGTGGCCGTGTTATGAAACCCTCCGCACTCCTCTTCCTGGCGGCCGTAGTGGCCGCCGGGGGAGCCTGCGGTCAGAATATGCGCACCGAGGCCGCCGAGGCGCCAGCCGAACAGGCCGCGGCCCGTTGCGACTCCGTCGCCGCCGATTCGGTGCAGGCTCCCGACTCCACGGGCTATAGCGCCGTGGCGATCGACTCCGTACCTGCTGCCGACGAGAAGACCCGCTACACCCACCTCACCGACGAAGACTTCGCCATCGTGGCCCGCGAGCTCGGTGTGGAGGTGGCGGCAATCAAGGCCGTCGTGGCCATCGAGGCCGGAAAGGAGATGAAGGGATTCTGGGCCCCCGGAGTACCGGTGATCAATTTCGACCGGTCGATGTACAACCAGGTGCGCAACCGGGCCTCCAACCGTTCGGGCGACAAGAGCGCCAAGGTGCCCAAGGGACTCAAGGGCTACGCCCTGCAGGAATGGACCCAGCTCACCAACGCCCGCCGCGTAAACCGCGACGGCGCCGACATGGGCACGTTCTGGGGTATGTTCCAGATCGGAGGATTCAACTATAAGCTCTGTGGCTGCTCTTCGGTGGCCGAGATGGTGAGGCTGATGTCCTACTCCGAACTCGAACAGCTCGAACTCTTCGCCACCTTCATCCGCAACAGCGGCATGCTCCCCTCGCTCAAGGCGAAAAACTGGGCCGCCTTCGCCCGCAAATACAACGGCGCAAGCTACGCACGCCGCGGCTACCACACCAAGATGGCCGCTGCCTACGCCCGCTTCAAGAAGTCGGGAAAATAGCGGGCGGCCTAAAACCTGCTCCGCTCCGCGTTGTTAACTAAGATAGAATCATAAAATCGATATCAAATGAAAATCACTGATCTGCAGCCCAAGCTCGTTTGGGAAATCTTCGACGAAATCACTAAAGTGCCCCGTCCCACCCATCATCTCGAGAAGATGGAGGCTTTCCTCGTTGACTGGGCGAAACGCCACAATATCGAATGCCACACCGACGAGGTGGGCAACGTGATGATGCGCGTGCCGGCTACCCCCGGCTGCGAGAACGCTCCCACAATCATCCTGCAGGGTCACCAGGACATGGTGGCCGAGAAGGACCCGGGTGTGAAGCACGACTTCCTCAACGATCCGATCGAAACCTACGTTGACGGCGAATGGGTAAGGGCCAAGGGCACAACCCTCGGTGCCGACAACGGCATGGGCGTGGCCACCGCAATGGCATGCCTCATCGATCCCGACCTGAAGCACGGTCCGCTTGAAGCCCTCATGACTGTCGACGAGGAGCAGGGCCTCATCGGCGCCAACGGTCTGCAGCCCGGTTTCGTCACCGGCGACATCCTCCTCAACCTCGACTCCGAGGAGATGGGATCGCTCGTGATCGGTTGCGCCGGCGGCAAGGTCACCATCTGCAAACTCCCCTACACCCTCGAGGAGACTCCCACCGACTGCGCCTGCTTCCGCGTATCGATTGGCGGACTCAAGGGCGGCCACTCCGGAATGGAGATCAACCTGGGCCGCGCCAACGCCAACCAGCAGCTCGCCCGCTTCCTCTGGGAGGCCGACCAGCGCACTCCGCTCGAACTCTGCGAGATCGACGGCGGCGGACTGGCCAACGCCATTCCCCGCGACGCATGGGCCATCGTGGCAGTGAATCGCGAGGACGCAATGGACTTCCTCACTTACGCTGCCGAATTCTCCGCCCAGCTCCATGCAGAGTTCGACGCCGTGGAGAATCCCGACTTCAAGTTCGAGGCCACGGAGCACGACCGCCTGCCGAAGATAATCGAGAGCCGCACGGCCCACAACCTCATCGCCGCCCTCTACGCATGCCCCAACGGCGTGCAGGGTATGTCGGCCGCCATCCCGGGTCTCGTGGAGACCTCCGACAATCTCGCCAGCGTCCACATGATGGGCGACCAGACGATTGAGATCACCGTCCACCAGCGCTCTTCGGTCGACTCACGCCGCGACGAGATAGCCGACCGCGTGAAGGCCCTCTTCACCATGATCGGCGCAGACGTCGACTTCGACGACGCTTACGTGGGCTGGGCTCCCAACGCCGAGTCGCGAGTGCTCAAGATAGCCGAGCAGAGCTATGAAGACCTCTTCGGCAGCAAGCCGAAAGTGGAGGCCCTTCACGCCGGACTCGAGTGCGGACTCTTCCTAGAGAAGATGCCCAAACTCGACATGGTGAGCTTCGGCCCGACGCTGAAAGACATCCACTCTCCCGGCGAGAAGGCCAACATCAAGAGCGTGGAGGAATTCTACCGCCTCCTCAAGGAGATGATAGAGAGAATGTCGAAACTCTAAACCCGAAAATCCACTAAACACTAAACACTAACCACTAAACAAATCAAGGCATAGCGCGGTTATAGTATCAAATGCTGTAATTGCGCTATGCTTGATTTTTTATCCATAGGAGTATTCATCGACGGCGGCTATTATGCCAAGATCAATCGCGCCCTCAAGGCCCGCGACCGGTCGATTATCCGCGTGAGCGCCCTGTTTGAATATATATGTTCGGAGATCTCCGTGCAGGAGGGCATCAACATCTCCGACTGCCAGATCACGGAGGCCCACTACTTCCGCGGCCGCTTCCGCGTGAAAGACGCCTACGACAAACACCTTCTATACAACGAGAGGAAGTTCGAGGACACGCTCATCGAGAACGACGTGGTGTTCCACTACAAGCACCTGCGCGAGATAGAGCGGCCCGATGGCCAGACCGAGGTGGTGGAGAAGGGCGTCGACGTCTGGTTTGCCCTCGAAGCCTACGAGCTCGCCACGTTCCGCAAGTTCGACTATGTGGTGCTCATCACGGGCGACGCCGACCACGAGATGCTCCTCCACAAACTCAAGGCTCTGAAGATCAAGACCGTGCTGCTCACATGGAACATCACCGAGATGGACTCCACCTCGGGCAAACTCCGCGAGGAGGCCGGTCGCCATTGGGAGCTCTCCGAACTCGTAGACGGCAATCCCCGCCTGAAGCGCATGCTGCTCTATAAGCTCCGCGAACCCGCCGTCACCCCGCTCGGCGACATGTTCTGAGCCCCCGGGTGAAAAACTGAGTGAAAGGCATATATAGATGAGAAACATTATAAACACCATATTACTATGAAAAAGCACAATTTCCAGATGAAAGCGAATATCTTCACGGCCCTCTGCGTGCTGGCATGCTTCTGCCTGCTCGTTGCCTGCGGTTCCGTGAATCCCACGCCCGAACAGGTGGCCCAGAAAATAGCCGACAAGCAGCCCCTCACCGACGCCGACTATTCCACGATGATCAAGTATTGCGGCGACTACGCCGAGAAGGCCCAGACCTACTACGACATCATCAACGGCCAGAACGTGACTCCCACAGAGACACAGCAGGCCACTTCCGATCTCGCTTCGCTCTACGCCGAGAACAAATATCTCGACGCCTTCTCTGCCGCCCTCTACGCCGTCGACGAAAGCCAGCTCGGCAAGGAAAACGTGGAGAAAGTGAAGAAATATTCCTCGCTGCAGGCCTTTCCGCTGCCCGGAGGTGCAGGCAAGGCGCTCGAGAATCCCGCCGTTGTCGGCATGATCGAGGATATGCCCGACACCGACACCAGTCCGGTGATAGCCACCGGCGACGGCGAGGCCGTAGACATCCAGGTGAAATAACCGTCTGCCCTCCCTTTGCGAAAGAAAAAATTTGGTTGGTAAATAGAAGAGACGTGGCGAGGCCGGAACTCCGGCCGCGTCACGTCGTCGCTTTACCCCCACCCTCTTTCCCTCTTTAATTCTTTCACTCTTTCACTCTTTCACTCTTTAACTCTTTAATTCTTTAATTCTTTCACTCCTTGCCCCCATATAATAAGATGAGTGGGGGCGCGTTATTTGTTCAGACGGCAAATTTTTTATAACTTTGCGGTCGATACCCGCGAGGCGGGAAAAAGGAACGACCGCAGGCTGTCGTTCGGCAACAACAACTGAATGCATACTCTATATGTGTGGAATCGTAGGATATATAGGTAACGGAAACGTATACGACATCTTGATAAAGGGACTTCACCGTCTCGAATACAGAGGATACGACAGCGCCGGCGTGGCGCTCGTGAAGAAAGACGGAGGTCTCGACGTCTACAAGGCCAAAGGAAAGGTGAGCAACCTCGAGGCCTACTGCGCCGACAAGAACACCGAGGCTTGCGCCGGCATAGCCCACACCCGCTGGGCCACCCACGGCGAACCCTCCGACAGCAACGCCCATCCCCACTTCAGCGAAGACGGCACGATAGCAATCGTGCACAACGGCACCATCGAGAACTACAAGCTTCTCAAGGACGCCCTGATGCAGCACGGCTGCACCTTCAAGTCGGAAACCGACACCGAGGTGCTGGCGCAGCTCATCGAATACATCCGCCTCACCAACAAATGCTCGCTTCTCGACGCCGTGCGCGAGGCCCTCAACCAGGTGGTGGGCGCCTACGCCATCGCAGTGCTCGAGAAAGACCATCCCGACACCATCATCGCCGCCCGCAAGAGCTCCCCGCTCGTGATCGGCATCGGCGACAACGAGATGTTCCTCGCCTCCGACGCCACCCCCTTCGTGGAATACACCAAGGATGTGGTATATCTCAAAGACGGCGAGATAGCCGAGATCAAGCGCGGCGAACCGCTCAAGATCTCCGACCTCGACAACAAGGAGGCCAAGGTCGACGTCACAAAGCTCCAGATGTCGATCTCCCAGCTCGAGAAGGGTGGATATCCCCACTTCATGCTCAAGGAGATATTCGAACAGCCCTCCACCCTGCGCGACTGCATCCGCGGCCGCGTGGTGGACAACGGCGAGCGCATCATCCTCAACGGCGTCAACGACCATAAGGAGAAATTCATCAACGCCAAGAGGATAATCATCGTGGCCTGCGGCACATCGTGGCACGCCGGCATGCTCGGCAAATACCTGATCCAGGATATGTGCCGCGTACCGGTGATCGTGGAATACGCCAGCGAGTTCCGCTACTCCAACCCGGTGATCATGCCCGACGACGTGGTGATTGCCATCTCGCAGAGCGGCGAGACCGCCGACACCCTTGCCGCCATCAAGATAGCCCGCGAGGCCGGCGCTTTCGTGTTCGGCATCAGCAACGTGGTGGGCAGCTCCATCCCCCGCGAAACCTACAGCGGATGCTACATCCACGTGGGTCCGGAGATCGGTGTTGCCTCCACAAAGGCCTTCACCGGTCAGGTGATGGTGCTCACACTCCTGGCGATGGCAGTGGCCCAGCTGCGCGGCACCCTGCCGCAGGAGAAGATAGCCGCCCTCGGCCGCGAGGTGAAGAAGATTCCCCACTATGTGGAGAAGGTGCTGAAACTCAACAAGAAGATAGAACGCCTCTCGCTCATCTTCACCTACGCCCGCAACTTCCTCTATCTCGGCCGCGGCTACAACTATCCCGTGGCCCTCGAAGGCGCCCTCAAGCTCAAGGAGATTTCCTACATCCACGCCGAAGGGTACCCCGCCGCCGAGATGAAGCACGGTCCCATCGCGCTGATCGACCAGGAGATGCCCTCCGTGATCATCGCTCCCCAAGACCATCTTTACGAGAAGATCGTGAGCAACGTGCAGCAGGTCAAGGCCCGCGGAGGAATCATCGTGGCGGTGGTCACCGAGGGCGACACCGTGATCCGCAACATCGCCGACTACGTGCTCGAGATTCCGGAAGTGCCTGAGTGTCTGTCGCCCATCGTGACTTCCATCCCCCTGCAGCTCCTTTCCTATTATATCGCCATCAACAAGAAGAAGGATGTCGACATGCCCCGCAACCTCGCCAAGTCGGTGACCGTGGAGTAGGGGAGAGCTCCGGAAAATAAGCGGATAAGGAGGCGTTTCGCAAAAAGTAAGAAATTTTTGCAAATTTTTTTATGCAAACTCTTGCATAAGCGAAAATAAAGTTATAACTTTGCACTCGAAATTCGCCAAGGGCCTCCTAAACGAGGTCTTTTTGATGAAAGAACGCCTCTTTAGCTCAGTTGGCCAGAGCACGTGATTTGTAATCTCGGGGTCGTTGG
>X378_Fat_Sand_Rat__coassemble_193_pt1 | contig 12486 bp, 8 predicted proteins | sample X378_Fat_Sand_Rat__metabat2_low_PE_004 | metagenome-assembled genome bin X378_Fat_Sand_Rat
TAGAGCACCTGACTGTTAATCAGGGGGTCGTTGGTTCAAGCCCATCCTGAAGCGCGAGAAATCCTGCGGAAACGCAGGATTTTTTTGTTTTATATCTCCCGTGTTCCGTAAGCAAGCCGGCAGGGGAGAGCGGGTATAAAAGTAAAGGCCCGCCGCGATGGCGAGCCTTTTAGGGTGTGGGAAATCCCGATTACTTGCGGATACCGAGCTCTTTCTTTGCGATGATGGCGCGGTAGCGGTTGATGTCCTTGCGGATCAGGTAATCAAGGAGCGAACGGCGCTGACCTACGAGAGCCTTAAGAGCGCGGGCTGTTGCGTAGTCCTTGTGGTTTGTCTTGAGGTGCTCGGTGAGGTGCTTGATGCGGATCGAGAAAAGTGCGATCTGGCTTTCGGGGCTGCCGGTGTCGCCTTCGCCCTGGCCGTAAGTCTTGAAGATTTCCTTCTTCTGCTCTGTTGTAAGATGCATTGTGGAGAATTTTTAATGATTAATGAAAGATTTAAACACTTTTCTTGGAAAAGCGAAAACCGACGGCTCTCCTCGCCTGCGGCCCACTTTTGCCTGAAAAGCGGTGCAAAATTACAAAATAATTTGGAAATAAGCAAGAAAAGCATTAATTTTGCAGTCGCAAAAGCCGTGGAGGCAGTTCAAGCGCGGTGAAACAGCCGCCGCCTTGCGGTAAAATCATTACATAGTCATAGTAAAAACAATGTACGCTATTGTAGAAATCAAGGGCCAGCAGTTCAAAGCCGAGGAAGGCAAGTTTCTGTATGTGCACCATCTCGGCGAAGAGGTAAAGGAAGGCGACAAGTTCACCTTCGACAAAGTGCTTCTTCTCGATGCCGACGGCGACGTTAAGGTCGGTGCTCCTGCCGTCGAAGGAGCAGCAGTGGAGTGTGAAGTGCTTGAGCCGCTCGTAAAGGGCGACAAAGTGATCGTCTTCAAGAAGAAACGCCGCAAAGGCTATCGTCGTCTCAACGGTCACCGTCAGCAGTTCACGAAAGTTAAGATCAACAAAATTAACGCTTAAACCAAGAATAGAAAATGGCACATAAAAAAGGTGTCGGTAGTTCTAAGAACGGCCGCGAATCAGAAAGCAAACGACTTGGAGTGAAAATTTTTGGTGGAGCGAACTGCAAGGCAGGCAACATCCTGAAGCGTCAGCGTGGCACACAGCACCATCCCGGCCTCAACGTCGGCATGGGCAAGGACCACACACTCTTCGCTCTCATCGACGGTGTGGTGGTATTCTCCACCGGCAAGGAAGGCCGCAAGTTCATCAACGTGCAGCCCCACGCCAACTGATCCTGTAAAGATACTTAACAATCCCTGATAAGAGGGCGCGCCCATCCCGGCGCGCCCTCTGACTTTTCCCTTGGAACGACGGCAGCTCCGCTGCTGTCGGGGGTGAAAATATTCTTACCAAAGAGTCAAGCGGCTCCGAAACAATTTCGCCGATTTTCGTGTATTATCATTAGGAATAGGGGAAATTCCGCGCAATTACACCGGAAATAGCCAAGTTTGTTGATTATTCTTTGACTTTTCCAGCATTTTTGCTTAAATTTGCCCTATCTGCTCTCCGCCGCTATTCTATATCTCTCCAAAGCTAAGAATCGATTCCATTATAAACAGCACACATCTGCTCCATAATGCCGGAAACAGAAGCCGATAAAATACCGGAAGCCGAAGTCGAAAAGAAGCCTAAGATGCATCTTATCAAGTGCACCTGGCTGCGCCGCACCCTCAAGGTCCTTATGTGGGTGCTCATCGTCGTGCTCTGCATTCCCGTGCTGATTTACATCCCCCCGGTACAGGACTTCCTCATCCACCAGACCTGTCGCATAGTGGAGAATTCCACCGGCATGAAGATCGGCATCGGCAAGTTCCGCCTCGAGTTCCCGCTCGACGTCTCCCTGCGCGACGTCTATGTGGTGGAGGCCTCCAAAGACACCATGGTCCGCGCCCAGGAGGTGGTGGCCGACGTCAAGCTCCTCCCGCTGCTCCATCTCGACGTGCAGCTCAACAAGCTCCAGCTCAACAACGGCTACTACCGCATGCCCTCTCCCGACTCCTCGATGCTCCTCACTGTCGACGCCAAATTCCTCGAAGTCGACGACAAGAGCAGCGCCAACATCGCCAAGAGCCGAATACTTCTGAACAAGGTGAAGCTCCGCGGCGGCAAACTCGGCCTCTACATGGATGTCTGGAAGAAGAAGCAGGAGCCCGACACGGCCACCTCCAAGTCGACCCCCTTCTACATCGCGGCCAACGACCTCGATCTGGAAGACTTCCAGTTCGGCATGTCGATGCTCCCCACCATCGACACCCTCAACGTCGACGTGAAGAAGGTGAGGCTCAAGAACGGAGTGGTCGACCTCAAGGAGAACCTCGTGAAATGGAAGCTCGCCTCCATCGACGGCGGCGACTTCCGCTATCTCACCCCCACCCCGGAATATATCAAGACTCATCCGGCTCCGCCGTCGGCTCCTTCCACGGGCCCGCCGATGCGCATCATGGGCGACAGCATCGCCGTCAACAACCTCAGCGCGCTCTACGCCACCAAGGGCGTGAAACCCGCCCCTGGCTTCGACGCCACCTACATCAGCGTCAGCGGAGTTGGGATCTCGATGCGCGACTTCTACAACGAATCCTCCACCGTCAGGCTTCCCCTCACCCGCCTCGAGGCCCGGGAGCGCTGCGGACTGCAGATCACCCGCGGTTCGGGAACGGTGCGCATTGACTCCATCGGACTCGTGCTCGACAAACTCGACATCCGCACCGGCTATTCCACCATCCTGGCCTCGGCCGACGTGCCTTTCGCGCTGATGGAACTCAAACCCACGGCGCCCGTAAACGCTTCGCTTACAGGAAGAATCGGTCTGCCGGACGTCGACGCCTTCATGCCGTCGCTCCGTCAGTTCACCAAGCGTGTGGCCGCCCGCAAACCTCTCGAGCTGGATCTGAAAGCCAACGGCAACCTCTCCGACGTTTCCATCAGCAAATTGCTCGTCAACATGCCGGGAGTTGTGCGGCTGCAGGCCCACGGATATGCCCGCAACCCACTTAAATTCAAGCAACTCGTGGCCCGCGTCGACTTCGACGGACAGCTCTCCGAACCTTCGCTCGCCTCGCAGTTCCTCGCTCCCTCCAAGATTGAGATACCGGCATTCACCATCAAGGGAATGGCCACGGCCAACCGCGAGGAATACGGTGCCGACTTCGATCTGCGCAGCACGGCCGGCGATCTGGCCGGACGCGGTCATGTGGCCCTCAATTCCGAATCCTATTCCGCCGACTTCACCGCGGAGAATCTCGATGTGGGCCGCTTCGTTCCCGAACTGGGAATAGGGGCAGTCTCCGCCACCGTCAAGGCCGCCGGAGCAGGCTTCAATCCTCTGAGCGGCAAGGCATACACCGACGCCACGGTCGATGTGCACTCCATACTCTACAACAAGCGCCTTCTGCGCGACATCCACGCCGACGTGCGCCTCGCCCGCGACGGCGAGCTTTCCGTGGAGGCCAACTCGCCCAATCCCGGACTCGACTTCGACCTAGACGCAACGGGCAGAATCCTCCCCGACGACTACACCTTCGACCTGACGGCCCATCTCCGCGACGTGAACCTGCAGGCGCTCGGTCTTTCCGACTCCATCTGTTCGGGCAGCGGAAACATCACGGCCGTAGGTACGGCAAGTCCCGGCAAATGGCTCTACGACGTGGCGCTCAACGTGGAGGATCTCGACTGGAACCTCCCCGGCACATATATCCATCTTCCCGGCGGCATGCAGGCCGACCTCAAGGCCGATCTGCTCTCCACCGCGCTCACCGTAGACTCCCATCTCACCAACATCGACTTCAACGCCCAGAGCGGTATGGAGAATCTCATAAAGAGTTTCACGGAAGTGTCGGGCCTCGTTGCCAGCCAGATAGAGCGCCGGTCGATATCGGTTGACTCAATCAGCGCTCTGCTGCCGCCGTTCAACCTCGACCTCAACGCCTCGGGCCGCGGTCTGCTCAGCCAGTTCCTCACCCCCTCCGGCATGGGAATCGACACCGTATACTGCCATCTGGAGAGAGATTCGATAATCTCCGGCGACATCGGAGCGCTCAACTTCAAGAGCAGTTCGCTCAACCTCGACACCATCACCCTCAACCTCAAGGAGCGCGGCCAGCTTCTCGACTACCGCGCCCATGTAGGCAACCGCAAAGGCACGCTCGACGAGTTCGCCAAAGTGAACCTCAACGGATATCTCGGCAACAACCGTATCGGCGCCTTCCTCAACCAGTACAACATCAAGGGGGAGCAAGGCTACCGTCTCGGTCTCACGGCCGCCGTGGTCGACTCCACGGCCACGGTGCACTTCACCCCGCTGAAGGCCACCATCGCCTATATGCCGTGGACCTTCAACTCCGACAACTTCGTCGACATGAACCTCTTCACCAAGTTCGTGCAGGCCAACCTGCAGGCGAGCAGTGCGGAGAGCAGCGTCTTGATACGCACCGAACCCTCCACCCACGACCACGGCGACGACCTGCGCGTCAAGATCGACAACCTGCACATCGAGGATTTCCTGCGCATGTGGGCACTCGCCCCGCAGATGAGCGGAGCCGTCGACGCCGATCTGCGCGTGCATTATGCCGACGCCCGTTTCGAGGGAGAGGGCACGCTCGGATTGGAGAACTTCGTGTATGAAAAGACCCGTGTGGGCGACTTCAACCTCGACCTCAACGCCGGCTACGGTCTCAACGGCGCCACCGACCTCAAGGCCGCGCTGCGCATCAACAACGACCCGGCAGTGGCGCTCCACGCCAGTCTGTCGCCCGACTCCATCGGCGCGCTCAAGCCCGACACCGTGGGCGTGACCCTAACCCGCTTCCCGCTGAAGGTGGCCAACCCCTTCCTCGGCAAGGCCGCCACGCTCAGCGGATTCCTCAACGGCGAGATGCGCCTCGACGGCACATTCACCAAACCGCTGCTCAACGGCTACATGGCCTTCGACTCCGTGGCCGCAAACATCACGATGATGAACGCCGACCTTAAGTTCATCAACGACCGCGTGTCGGTTGACAACAATGTGGTGAGCTTCAACGACTTCAACGTCTACGGCGCCAACCAGAACCCGCTGTCGCTCAACGGAACGGTCGACGCCCGCGACTTCTCCAACATCCTGTTCGACCTCGGAGTGGCGGCCAACAACATGCAGCTCATCAAGAGCAACCAGCGCTCCAAGGCCGACCTCTACGGCCGTGTCGACGTAACGCTCAACGCCACGGTGAGGGGGTCTATGAAGATGCTCGACATCAACGGAAACGTGAACCTGCTCGGCACCACCGACGCCACCTACCGCCTCAACATGGAGCCGGCCCAGTTCACCGCCAAAGACGAGAACGGAGTGGTGAAGTTCGTAAACTTCAACGACACCACCCAGGTGGCCAAGGTAGACACCGTGGCCGAGTCGCCGCTGAACATGAGGATCAACGCCGGACTGGTGATTTCGCCGGGAACCCACCTGCAGGTGATCCTCTCCACCAACGGCACCGACAAGGTGGACATCGAGCCCAGCGCCAACCTCACCTACTCGCAGAACTATCTGGGCGACATGAACCTCACCGGAACGCTCACCATAGGCAACGGTTACGCCCGCTACAGCGTGCCCGTGATAGGGGAGAAGATGTTCACATTCGACCCGCAGAGCACCATCACCTGGAGCGGCAACGTGATGAATCCCACCCTCAACGTCACCGCCACCGACGAGATGAAGGCCAACGTGACGAGCAACAACAACTCGCGATTGGTGAACTTCCTCATCACCCTTTACGCCACCAACACGTTGGAGAACCTGAAGGTGGCGTTCGACCTCTCCACCAACGACGACCTCACCATCCAGAACGAGCTGCAGTCGATGACCGCCGACCAGCGGCAGACCCAGGCCATGAACATGCTGCTCTACGGACAATATACGGGCCAGAACACCAAGACGGCTTCCGGAAGCACCACCAACATGCTCTACGGTTTCCTCGAGTCGCAGATCAACTCCTGGACGGCCAAGCATGTGAGGGGCGTCGACCTCACCTTCGGTATGAACGAATACCAGAAGACCAACCAGGGAGTCACCAACACCGAGACCACCTACAGCTACCAGGTGTCGAAGTCGCTGTTCAACAACCGCTTCAAGATCAAGGTTGGAGGAAACTACTCCACCGACGAGACCAGCGACGAAAGCCTGGCCAACAACCTGGTGAGCGACGTCACGCTCGAATATATCCTCAAGCAGTCGGCCACGACCAACCTGTCGGTGCAGCTCTTCCGCCATGTGGGCTTCGAGAGCGTGCTCGAGGGCGAGGTTACGGAGATGGGCGGCGGCTTCGTGCTCACGCGCCGCCTCGATAATCTCAAGAACCTCTTCCGCATCCGTCTGAACAAGAAGAAGAAAAAGACCGAACCCGCCGACACGCTCAAAGTAGAGGCGCTGCCTGCCGACTCCATGCAGTCGGAGGGGGAGACCGCGAAAGAGGAGATTTAATCAGAACCGAAAAGAAGACACAAGATGAAACGCCATATAAACCTTCACCTCTCGATGCGGCTGCTGCCGGCCCTGATCGTCGCCCTCACGCTCGGCGGTCTGCTCGCGGCATGCTCCACCACCAAGAAGATCCCCGAGGGCGAGCAGCTCTACAACGGCATGAAGATCAAGGTGGACGCTCCCGAAGGCGAGAAGGTTCCCGGCGGCGTCACCTCCGACCTCACCAAGGTGGTGAACGTGAAGCCCAACAATCCCTGGCCCATGCTGTCGCCCTACAAACGGAGCTGGTTTCCCATCGGACTGTGGGTATACAACAATATGAGCGATTCGGCCAAGGGTCTGAAGGGCTGGTTCTACCGCAAATTCGTGGCCGAGCCTGTGCTCGTCAGCGACGTCCATCCCGAGCAGCGCTTGACGATGCTCTCGCAGGTGCTCAACAACAACGGCTACTTCAACAAGAGCATCTCCTACGAGGTGAAAGACTGCAAGAACCCGAAGAAGGCGAACATCGACTATACCGTCAAGACCGGCAATCCCTATCTGCTCGACTCCATCATCTATCTCGACCGCCCGTCGGTGCCCGCCTGCCGCTTCATCGACTCGCTGGCCCGCAAGAGCGATTACCTGCAGAAGGGACAGCGCTTCTGCGTCGACTCCCTCGACGCCGAGCGCGTGAGGATAGCCAACGCCATGCGCAACAGGGGCTACTATTTCTTCCGCCCGGAGTATATAGAGTTCCTCGCCGACTCGCTCATCACCCCCGAGCGGATCGCCCTGAAGCTCACCGTGACCGACAATACCCCCGACTGGGCGAAACTCGCCTACCGCACGCGCAACATCACCACCATACTCCATCGCCGAAGCAAGAAGAATCCGGGAGTGCCCGACACGATCCAGACCAGCAAGGGGGAACTCATAGTGTACCGCCCGCAGCGCCTGCGCCCCAACATGATTCCGTCGTGCATCACGTTCCGAAAGGGTAAGCTATTCTCCGTTAGGGATATGGACCGCACGCAAAGCCGCCTGTCGCGCCTCGGAATATTCCAGAACATCCAGATCCAGGGTCTGCCGGTCGACACCAACCATCTCGATCCGCTGATCGATGTGCTGATCGACTGCCGTTACGACCGGCCGATGGAGGCCACCCTCGAGGCCAACATCACCTCGAAGTCGAACAGTTACCTCGGTCCCGGCCTGATCTTCTCCGTCTCCAACAACAACATCTTCGGCGGAGCGGAGAAACTCTCCGTCGACCTCTCCGGCTCATATGAATGGCAGACCGGCCACAAGGCCTCGAGCGTGTTCAACAGCTACGAGGTGTCGGTAGGTTCGACGCTGTCGTTCCCGCGCCTGCTCGCGCCCAAGTTCATAAAGCGCACCAACCGCGAGCTCAACTGGACCCGCATCAACCTCTCGGGCGACCTGCTCAACCGTCCCCACTTCTTCCAGCTGGCGGAGGTGAAGACCGGCATCTCGTATGAATGGAACCATTCGCGAAGGGCTTCCAACCAGTTCACACCCTTCAAGCTGACATACACTAAACTCATCAAGACCACCCACGACTTCGACTCCATCATGGCCGAGAATCCCGCCGTGGCCCAGAGTTTCGAGAGCCAGTTCATTCCTGTGATGAGCTATGTCTACAACTACGACCGCTGGATGGAGCGCGAGCAGATCAACGGCATCAGCTTCAATCTCCAGCTCATGGAGGGCGGTAACGTGTTCTGGGGTCTCTGGCGCGCCTGCGGTGTGAAGGGACGCAAGGAGATTTTCGGACTTCCCTTCTCGCAGTTCGTAAAGGCTCAGGCGCAGCTCGTATACTCCCGCCGGCTCGTGCGCGGCACCGACAACTGGCTCGTGAGCCGCGTGCTGATCGGTGCGGAGCACGCCTACGGCAACTCCACCACCGTGCCCTATTCCGAGCAGTTCTACATCGGAGGCGCCAACTCCATCCGCGCCTTCACGGTGCGCTCCATCGGGCCAGGAAGCTACCGCGCTCCCGCAACGCTCAAGAACGGTTATTTCGACCAGACGGGTACGTTCAAGCTCGAGCTCAACACCGAATACCGCTTCCCGATAATCAGCGTGCTGCATGGCGCGGTGTTTGTCGACGCCGGCAACATCTGGCTGCTCAAGAACGATCCCGACCGCCCGGGAGGTCTGCTGCAGGCGAAGACGTTCCTCAACGACATCGCCCTCGGCACGGGTGTGGGTCTGCGTGTCGACATCGGCATGATGGTGATCCGCGGCGACCTGGGATACGGCCTGCACGCCCCCTACGACACCGGGCATCACGGCTATTGGAACATTCCCTTCAAGAAAGCCTTCGCCTTCCACCTGGCCATCGGATATCCCTTCTGACGCCGGATAAGCAACAAGCGTAATAAACTATCTTCCAACAAGAAAGCAGTGGCAGTAAGCAAAAGCGAACGACTCGGAGTGATAGCGATCGTGGTGATCGCCGTCGCGATTGTCGCGGCCGGTTTCATAATCCGCTCCTGCAATCCGGCTCCGCCTCCGCCGGAGACCGTGACCGTCTTCCCCACGGACTCCACCGACAACGACGATGCCAAATCGAAGCGCAAGCACCGCAAGAAGGGAAAGAAGAAGAAAAAGAAGGACGGATCTTCCCACGCTTTCCGCCGCCACGGCGGCGCGGCGGCTTCCCAACCCGAGGAGCGCGACTTCCTCGGCGACACCATTTCCACCCTGAAGCATGGCGACATGCGGTAAAATTGAGTCTCGATTTCCGATTTTTGGCCGTCTCGATATGCTATATAACATATTTTTATTAACTTTGCAGTCTCAAATAGAGATAGTTTAAAGTTTTATGCAGGATATCCGCAATATCGCCATTATAGCCCATGTGGACCATGGCAAAACCACACTCGTAGACAAAATGCTCCTCGCCGGTCACCTTTTCCGTGACAACCAGAATGCGGGCGAGCTCATCCTCGACAACAACGACCTCGAGCGCGAGCGCGGCATAACGATTCTTTCGAAAAACGTATCGATAAATTATAAGGGCACGAAGATCAACATCATCGACACCCCGGGACACGCCGACTTCGGCGGCGAGGTGGAGCGCGTGCTCAACATGGCCGACGGCTGCCTTCTGCTCGTCGACGCCTTCGAGGGCCCCATGCCCCAGACGCGCTTCGTGCTCCAGAAAGCCATCCAGATCGGTCTGAAGCCGGTGGTGGTGATCAACAAGGTCGACAAGCCCAACTGCCGACCCGACGAGGTGAACGAGATGGTGTTCGACCTGATGTTCAACCTCGACGCAACAGAAGACCAGCTCAACTTCCCGACCATCTACGGTTCGGCGAAGCAGAACTGGATGAGCACCGACTGGCAGCATCCCACCGACAACATCACCCCTCTGCTCGACGCAATCCTCGAATACATCCCGGCTCCCCGCCAGATAGCCGGCGACACCCAGATGCTCATCACGAGCCTGGACTACAGCAACTATGTGGGACGTATCGCCGTGGGCCGCGTTCACCGCGGTGCCATCAAGGAGGGTATGGAGGTAGGTCTTTCAAAGAAAGACGGCTCCGTAACCCGCCAGAAGATCAAGGAACTCCACACATTCGAGGGGATGGGCCGCAAGAAGGTGCAGGAAGTGGAAAGCGGCGACATCTGCGCTCTCGTGGGTCTCGAGAACTTCGAGATCGGCGACACGGTGACGCTCTATCAGAATCCCGATCCGCTGCCCCGCATCGCCATCGACGAACCCACCATGTCGATGCTCTTCACAATCAACGACTCTCCCTTCTTCGGAAAGGACGGCAAATACGTAACTTCGCGCCATATCCAGGAGCGCCTCGACCGCGAGCTCGACAAAGACCTCGCCCTGCGCGTGCAGAAAGGGGAGCGTGAGGACCAGTGGATCGTATTCGGCCGCGGCGTGCTCCATCTCTCTATCCTCATCGAGACGATGCGCCGCGAGGGCTACGAGCTCCAGGTGGGTCAGCCGCAGGTGATCATCAAGGAGATCGACGGCGTGAAGTGCGAGCCCGTGGAGGCGCTGAGCATCAACGTGCCCGAGGAGTATTCCTCGAAGGTGATCGACATGGTGACGCGCCGCAAGGGCGACATCCTCTCGATGGAGACCCGCAACGACCGCGTCGACATCGAGTTCCAGATCCCCTCGCGAGGCATCATCGGTCTGCGCAACAATGTGCTGACCGCCACCGCCGGCGAGGCCATCATGGCCCACCGCTTCCTTGAGTTCCAGCCCTGGAAGGGGGATATAGAGCGACGCACCAACGGTTCGCTGATCGCCATCGAGTCGGGTACGGCCTATGCCTACGCCATCGACAAGCTTCAGGACCGCGGCCGCTTCTTCATCTTCCCTCAGGAGGAGGTCTATGCCGGTCAGGTAGTGGGGGAGAACGCCAAGGAGAAGGATATTCCGGTGAATGTCACCAAGTCGAAGAAGCTCACCAACATGCGTGCTTCCGGTGCCGACGACAAGGCCCGGATCGTGCCGCCAGTGGTGTTCTCGCTCGAGGAGGCTCTGGAGTATATCAAGGAGGATGAGTATGTGGAGGTTACGCCCAACCACATCCGCCTGCGCAAGATCCTTCTCGACGAGAACGAGCGCAAACGCGCCAACCGCAGCTGAAATAACGTCGGTGAGCTCTCCGAGAGCTCAGAGTACTCCGAGAACTCCGAGAGCTCCGAGTGCTCCGAGAGCTCTAACCTCTAAACTAAATCAGAAGGGTTTCCGATATTTGCCGCCGTCTTCGAGTTCTTCGAGTATGGAGAGATAGGAGGCGTAGCGGCTCTGGGAAATCAAATGATCCTCAACAGCGGGGAGCACGGCGCAGCCGGGCTCCCCGACGTGTTTGCAGTTGCCGTATTTGCATCCCTCGGCGGTCTTGAAGATCTCGGGGAAATAGTGTGACACCTCGGCGGGTTCGAAGTCGATCGTTCCGAATCCCTTCACGCCGGGGATGTCGATGAGGTTGCCTCCTTCGGGCAGCGGAATCATCTCGGAGAAGGTGGTGGTGTGCATGCCGGTGTGGTGGATGTCGGACACCTTGCCGGTCTTCAGCTCTGTTCCCGGCACGAGGGCGTTGATAAGCGACGATTTCCCCACGCCGCTGTTGCCGGCCAGCAGAGTCGTCTTTTCTTTCAGGTATTCGCGGAGGGCGTCGAGTCCCTCGCCGGTAAGTGCGGAGACGCGGAACACCTTGTAGCCGATCGAGTTGTATAGATACTCCATGCCGTCGGCCAGTTCGCGGTCGTCTTCGTCCCACATATCCTCCTTGTTGAGGATGAGGATTGCCGGGACGCTGTAGGCTTCGGCGGTGGCGAGGAAGCGGTCGATGAAGGTGGTGGGGGTTGAGGGCTCGCGCAGCGACACCACGAGGGCGGCGCAGTCGAGGTTTGCCGCCAGGATATGCGACTCTTTCGAGAGGTTGGAGGCCCGGCGGATGATGTAGTTGCGGCGCGGTTTGATGGCCGTGATGTAGTCGGCGTCGTCGGCTGCTTTCGTCACGGTCACGATGTCGCCGACGGCCACGGGGGAAGTGGTTCGGATGCCCTTGATGCGGAAATTCCCCTTCACCCGGCAGGGAATCTCCTTCCCGTCGGCCATTCTCACCATATAGCTGCTTCCAGTGTTGCGGACCACCAGTCCCTCGCGTTTCTCCATATTCCAATAAGTTTTCACTTTCCCGATCGGAGTAAGATATTCCGACCACCGTGATGCAAAATTACAAAATTCCCCGTCACACTCAAAATTATAACAAATTTAAGTAACCATCTGCCGCCATGCAATCCGGCCGGCAGCCGCGTTTGGATAAATTGGATCCGGGTTTGCTTGCAACCACGAAGTGCTCGGCGGAGCCAAACCCGGCATGGCGACGGGCACAGCGACGGGCACAGCGACCCATACCGCCGGATGGCGAGCCGCGGAGCGGCGTAAGATTTGAGCCCACGGTGGAGATGATT
>X378_Fat_Sand_Rat__coassemble_196_pt1 | contig 12450 bp, 13 predicted proteins | sample X378_Fat_Sand_Rat__metabat2_low_PE_004 | metagenome-assembled genome bin X378_Fat_Sand_Rat
CAATCATCTCCACCGTGGGCTCAAATCTTACGCCGCTCCGCGGCTGCCATGCGGCAAATCCGTCGCGGCAGGGCCGACCTTAGCGGAGCTAAGGTCGCTCCAAATCGTCGCTCAAACGCCGCTCCGCGGCTGCTATTCCACTTTGGCGGGTTTGCGGTAGATGGCGGTCAGGAAGGCGGCGAGGGCGGTGCGGGCTTCGGCTCGGGCTTTGGCTATCGTGCCGTTCTGGCGGAGGCGGGCTATTGATTTCGCCTTGATCTTCGCCTTGGCCAGGTTGTCTTCCTCGGCGGTGAGTTTGCCGCTATGCAGGGGCTTCAGACTCTTGGTGTCGACCACCTCCCACGAGCGGGGTTCGGTCGACTCGTAGAGGCGGATCGTCTCCGGGGGAAGGATGGCGCGGATGGTGTCGCCGACGGTGTCGAGGCGGAGTTTCTCCATGTCGTAGGAGATGCTCCCCTGCTGCTTCTGGATGCCGAAAATCACCTTGCCGTTGACGGTGTCGAGCACGGGGAGTTCGTTGTAGATCTCCATCGTGCAGAGCTCGGCCATGGTCTCGATGCGGTTCACCTTGGCCGCCTCGACGGTGATCTCCGCCTCCTTGGGACGGAAGGCTGCCCAGAGAACTACTCCCAGCGCGGCGATTACGAGAGCCAGGAAGAGATAGAAATATATTGTCTTTTTCATTGCGATTGCGGTTTAATGGATATACGCCCTGAGGGGACAAGGGTTCAAAACGGGATTGCGGCGAGGCGTGACTATTTGAAATTGACGGTGGCTGTGTAGCCGTAGGAGTCGGCGAGGGCCTCGAACCAGGCGCGGGCCTTGCGCTGGGCCGCCTCGGTGAGCTGGCGGCGGAATTTGGGGTTCTTTTCCACCTCTTTCACGAACTGGGCGTTGGCTCGTTCCTTGATCTCGGCGCGCTCTTTGGAGTCGATGTTCGTGCGGAACACGCCGATGTTCTCATACTCCTTGCGGAGCTGCATGTCGCGACCCGCCACCTCGGTCTGGATGGGCGGGAGGGTGATGGTGAGGGTATGGTTGCGGTCGTCGAACCGGAGGTCGTCGGCGGAAAACTGGCTGAGGTCGATGTATGCCTGGAGGTAGGAGTCGTAGGAATAGACGGCGATCCGTTTGCCGACCTTGTACCAGTCGGTGCGTTCGGTTTTCGCGGTCTTGGTGATGCTCATGGAGGCGAAGACCATCTTGTCGGCAGTCTGGATCTGCTGCACCATCTCGGGGATGATGCGGGCTTCCTCGTTCTCTTTATTGCAGGCGGAGAAGAGGGGGATGGCCGCCAAGGTGTAAATCAATATCCTTTTCATTGTGTTGGAAATATTTGAGAATTAGATTCGGAAAAGCGGAGAGGGTTTATTCATTTGGGCGCAGCGAGCCGCGGAGCGGCTATCGGCGCCATTGGGCGTAGGGGCGGCGGTGGTGGAGGTAGTGGAGGTTGTGGTCGTTGTCGTAGGCTTCGCGTTCGAAGGTGAGGTTGCGGTAGGCGTTGCCGGGGCGGAAGAGGCGCCACAGCCATTCGCAGAGATAGAGGATGTAGAAGGGAAGATAGCCGAGCTCGCGCATCTGGGCGGTGTGGATGCGCTCGTGGTTGAGCAGGCGCTCCGTGAGCCGGGCGCTGCGCCGCACGAAGAGTACGCCGAAGAGATTGATGGCGGCGAAATTCTTCCCCGGGATGATGTTGTTCCTGATGATTTTCACGGCGGCCGGAAAATTATGCTCCTTACGCCCCTCTCCGCCTGCGGAAGAGGAGCTTATTTAAACGTGTCGGGGAGGTCGTTCTCGTAAAGGACAGTGTCGCCCTTCTTGAGCAGCGTGGAGAGCACTTTCTGGGCCTCGTTGAAGGAGTCGACGATATAGAGCTTGTCTTTCGGGAAACCGCTCTCCTTGATACCGCTCACGATTGCGTCGCGGTTGTATTCGCCCACGACGATGGCGATGTCGAGGTTCTCGCCGATATACTTTCCGAAGGCGCGGTTGAGGTTCTGCTGCTCGCTGCCGAGCTCGATCATTCCGGGAGTGACGATGATGCGCTGCCCATCCTTGAAGTGGGCCAGGACGTCGACCGCCATCTTCGAACCGGCCGGATTCGAGTTGAAGGCGTCGTCGATGATGGTGACGCCACCGGGGGTCTGCTTGATGCTGAGGCGGTGTTCCACCTGACCGATGGTGCCGACTGCGTAGCGGATCTTGTCTACGGGGACGTCGAGCTGGAGTGCGATGACGATAGCCGCGAGCAGGTCGGAGACGTTGCATTCACCCAGCAGACGCGTGGCGACATCGAACTTGAGGCCGTCGGGACCCTCCACGGTGAAGGAGGTTCCGGAGGGGGTGTAGGAGACGTTCACGGCGCGGTAGTCGCAGCCTTTCGGGTTGGTGACGCCGTAGCGGATGGCGCGGGTGTTGGTCACCTTGCGCTTGGCGCAGGGGTCGAAGTCGTTGTTGATCACCGCCACGCCGTCGGCCGGGAGGTCGTCGGCCAGCTCGAACTTCGTGGCGCAGACATTGTCGAGAGTCTTGAACGACTCCAGATGCATCGGACCCACCGCCGTGATTATACCCATCTTGGGGTGCACGATATCGCATATCTCCTTGATGTCGCCCTTCTGCTTGGCACCCATCTCGCATACGAAGATCTGGTTGTAGGGCTTGAGATATTCGCGCACAGTGCGGACAACGCCCATAGGGGTGTTGTAGGAGCCGGGAGTCATCAGTACGTCGTACTGCTCGCTGAGGATGCGCGTGAGGTAATGCTTGGTGCTGGTCTTGCCGTAGCTGCCGGTGATGCCCACCACGGTGAGGTCGGGCATGGAGCGGAGGATACGTTTTGCGTCGTTGATGTAATGCTGCTGGATCATCTTCTCCACGGGGATGAGGATGATGTGGGCCAGGAGCATCGGCACCCAGGAGAAGATACAGATGAGAAGCACCGTGGCCACGGTGAGGGCAAGGCCTGTGTACTGGTACCAGTAGACGCCGTTGGGGCGGGTGCAGAGCGCCACGGCGAGTTCGGCGCCAACGGCCAGCAGAGCCGTGAGCGTGTAGAGACGCCAAACGCGCGGAGTCATCACCAGCGGTTTCTTGTACTTCTTCTTCAGGATCATGCCGATCTTGGCCAGAGCCACGAGAGCCACGGCGAAGGCCGCCATTTGGTTGTAGACCAGCATACCGCACATGAGCAGGAGGCAGGCCACGTCGACGAGTCGCCAGGACGTCATGATATTGGGGCGGAGCCACTTCCAGAATCGCGAGATGCGGTAGGAATTCTGCTGGAACATCTGGATGTCGTGCTTGAAATTGAGCACCATGTATACACCGCAGATCACATAGATCACAATAGCGTAGGCAATCATAATTTCTTCTCTAATGTGTGTTATTTTTCACTTTTAGTCAATTCTTTCTTGAAAAACTCCTGCATCACCGCGCGAAAGCCGCCCGGATTGTCGAGGAAGCTGTAATGTCCGCAGTCGGGGAAAGCCACGAGGCCCGCGTCGGGGATATGCTTCTCCATATAGCGGGCGTCGGAGAGGGGCGTGGCCGTGTCGTTCTCGCCCCAGACGAGCAGTGTGGAGGCCTTGATATCCGGCATCACATGCTTGAGGTCTTCGTTGACGCATCGGCTCATCACGGCGCGCATCCGCGGGGAGGAGTTGCGGTAGTCGGCCGAACCGGCCTTCCCCCTCCAGGCGTCGAGCACGCGGCGGGCGCGGTTTGGACCGAGCAGGACGGGGAGCACCTTCCGGGCCGTCTTGAAGGAGTAGACCTTCAGATAATATTTGAGCGAGCGGCGGGGCTTGATGCCGGCCGCGTCGACGAGCACCATCTTCGATATGGGATTTCGCGAGGAGAGGAGCAGCGAGATGCGGCCTCCGAACGAGTGACCGATCAGAACCGGGTCCTTAAGGCCGAGGCGCTTGATGAACTCCTCCACCAGCCGGGTGAAGTCGTCGACGCCCCAGGCGAAGGAGGGTTCGTTGGTGGCGCCGTGGCCGGGGAGGTCGAGATTGTAGACGTGCATGCCGGGCTCGAGGATGGCGGCGATGCTGCGCACCGTGGTGTGGTCGCAACCCCAGCCGTGCATGAGCACCACCGGTCGGCCGTCGGCCGGACCCGTCTCGTCGTAATGGAGCTTGATCTCCCCTATCTCTATATCTTTTTCCATATAATAAGGGTCATATTTGGGCTGGCGGGAAGATACTTCTTCTCGCCAAACTGCAAAATTACGAAATATTTCGTAGTTTGCGATATTTTTTTTAAATTTGTAAGCCTAAGCCTAACAACTACGCCACCATGAATGACTTTGATGATAATGATGCAATAGACTATATGAACGCCGAGGCCGAGCGCGAAGCCCGGGAAGAGCTTCTCTACCGCGAGATGAATCCTGAGGATCCCTATTATATGGGACCCACCGACGACGACGGCGACTGGGAGGGCGACGACTCATACGACGAAGAGGCATCCTACATCCAGGATGAAGACGCACTCGACAACGACGATGAGCATCGCCGCCAGGAGCTTCTGGCCGGAGCCGCCTTCATAGCCGCGGCCTCCGGAGCCGCCAAACCGCGGCACATCGATCCGGCCGCCGTGAACCAGGGGCTGCACCACAGCCAGCGCGCCCCGAAAGAGGAGGAGCACATCAGCTGGCTTCACATCGTGATGCTCGTGATAGGCTTCTTCCTGCTCTGGTGGATCATAACGCTGATTTAGGAAGCCCCCATACATACTTATATAGCGGAAAGCCGTGAGGCCCGGCCGAATTATTTGCCGACGTCACAGCAATTTTGTAATTTTGCCCCTTGAACCCCGCCTTCGCTCCGCCATGGAGCGGGAAGCGGAGAAAAACGATTATGCTATGAAGGTAAAGAAGATTGCAGTGATCGGCGCCGGCAACATGGGAGGCGCCATCGTTAGAGGTATCTGCAAGTCGCAGCAGGACAACCGCGGAGTGTGGGTGTCGAATCCGACGATGGAGAAGCTCCAGAAGCTTGCCGGGGAGTGCCCCGGACTCCAGACCACCCAGTTCAACCAGTATGCGGCGCGCGACGCCGAGATCGTGATCCTCGCCGTGAAGCCATGGCTTCTGAAGGGAGTGATCGACGAGCTGCTGCCCGTGCTCGACCTGAGCCGCCAGGCGATAGTGTCGATAGCCGGAGGAGTGGGCCTCGACACGCTGGACAAGATGATCGGAGCCAAGAACGGGCGCCGTCCCGTGCTCTTCCACGTGATACCCGACACCGCCATCTCCGTGGGGCGCGGCATGACCTTCATCTCCTCTCTCCGCGCCGAGGGGACGCCCTTCGAGGCCGAGGTGAGCGAGATCTTCGCCACCATGGGAAGCGTGGCCGTGATAGAGGAGCGGCTCATGAACGCCGCGACGGCCCTGAGCTCCTGCGGCATAGCCTACGCCTTCAAATACATCCAGGCATGCGTGCAGGCCGGCGTGGAGCTCGGTTTCCGACCCGCCGACGCACTGCGCTACGTCACGCAGACCGTAGACGGCGCCGTGGCCCTTCTCCAGCACAACGGCGACATGCCCCAGGAGGAGATAGACCGCGTCACCACCCCCGGCGGCATGACCATCCGCGGCATCAACGAACTCGACCACCGCGGCTTCACCTCCGCCGTGATAAAGGGGATACTCAAGCCCCTGGAATAGCGGGAATCATCCACATAGAGACATCAAGGAATGAAAAGATACAGAAGGATCACCGTGAAGGTGGGCAGCAACGTCCTGGCCCGGCCCGACGGCACGCTCGACGTGACGCGCGTCTCCTCGCTCGTTGACCAGATAAGCCGGCTTCGCCGCGCCGGCGTGGAGGTGATACTCATCTCCTCGGGAGCCGTGGCGTGCGGACGCTCCGAGCTCAGGAACCTCGACACCCGCCGACTCGATAACGTGGAGCAGCGGCAGCTGTTCTCCGCCGTGGGACAGGTGAAGCTCATCAACAGATATTACGACCTCTTCCGCGACCAGGGGATACAGGTGGGACAGGTGCTCACCATGAAAGAGAGTTTCGCCACGCGCCGCCACTATCTCAACCAGCGCAGCTGCATGATGGTGATGCTCCAGAACGGAGTGATACCCATCGTGAACGAGAACGACACCGTGAGCGTGACCGAGCTGATGTTCACCGACAACGACGAGCTCTCCGGACTCGTGGCCGCGATGATGGACTGCGACGCTCTGATCATCCTCAGCAACATCGACGGCATCTACGACGGCGATCCGAAGCTGCCGGGCTCGAAAGTGATAGAGCGCGTCGACCCCGCGAAAGACCTCAGCGAGTATATCCTGACCGAGAAATCGGGATTCGGCCGCGGCGGGATGGTGACGAAATACAACATCGCCCGCAAGGTGGCCGACGAGGGCATCGAGGTGGTGATAGCCAACGGAAAACGCCCCGACATCCTGCTTTCCCTCGTATTAGGGCAAGGAGATGCACCTTCCACACGTTTCTCCCCCTCCGCCTCGCCCGCCTCGAGCATGAAGCGCTGGATAGCCCACAGCGAAGGTTTCGCCAAGGGGCGGCTGCATCTCAACGGGAACGCCGTGAGGGCCATCGCCTCGGAGCATGCCGTGTCGCTGCTGCCGGTGGGGATAACCCGCGTGGAGGGCGACTTCGAGAAAGACGATCTGGTGAAGGTGGTCGACCCCGACGGGAAGGTGATCGGCGTGGGCAGGACGGCCTACTCCTCGGCCGACGCCCGCGAGGTGTGCGGTCGCCACGACTGCCGACCCATAATTCATTACGACTACCTCTACCTCGACTGAAACAAGCATCAATTACCCAAAACAAACTATATCCCCCATAATGGACACCAAGCAACAGCTGAAGCAGGCCAGGAAGGCCTCACGCGACATTCTGAGCCTCTCCGACAGCGAGACAATAGCAACACTCCGCCACACCGCCGACGCCATCCAGAAGGCCTCTGACGAGATTCTGGAGGCAAACGCAAAAGACCTCGAGCGGATGGACCCCGAGGATCCGAAATTCGACCGACTCAAGCTCACCCGCGAGCGCCTCGACGACATCACCGAGGGAGTGCGCAACGTGGCGGCACTCCCCTCTCCGCTCGAGGATCTGGAGAAGCGCACGCTCCCCAACGGACTGCGTCTGCGCCGCAGGGCAGTGCCCTTCGGCGTCGTGGCCGTGATCTTCGAGGCGCGACCCAACGTGATGCCCGACGTGTTCTCGCTCTGCTTCAAATCGGGCAACGCCTGCGTGCTTAAGGGTGGTCACGAGGCCGAGCACACCAACGAGGCGATGGCCCGCGTGATCCGCGGCGCGCTCGCCGAGCAGGGAGTGAATCCCGACGCGTGCACGCTGCTCCCCTCCACGCGCGAGGCCGCAGCGACGCTTATGGACGCCACCAGTATGGTGGACCTCATCATCCCCCGCGGAGGGAAGGGACTCATCAGTTTCGTGAGGGAGACGTCGAAGGTGCCGGTGATAGAGACCGGTGCGGGAGTCTGCCACTGCTACCTGGACAGCGAGGCCGACATCGAGAAGGGGGTGAGGATCGTCGACAATGCCAAGACCCGCCGCGTGAGCGTATGCAACGCCCTCGACTGCCTGCTCGTTCACGAGGCGATGCTGCCCAGACTCGCGGAGATTGCCCTGCCGCTCGGCGAGAAGGGAGTCAGGATCCATGCCGACGAGAGAAGCTTGGAGGTACTGACAGGGCATTATCCCGCACATCTGCTTGAGAAAGCCACCGACGAAGATTACGGCACGGAGTATCTGTCGATGCAGATGGCGGTGAAGACTGTGGGGAGTCTCGACGAAGCGATAGAGCATATCGCGGCCAACGGGTCGGGCCACAGCGAGAGCATCGTGACGGAAAACCGCGAGAGCGGCGAGAAATTCCAGCGGATGGTTGATGCCGCCTGCGTCTATGTGAACGCGCCGACCTCCTTCACCGACGGGGCGCAGTTCGGCCTGGGAGCCGAGATCGGTATCTCGACCCAGAAGCTGCATGCCCGCGGACCGATGGGTCTGCAGGGGCTCTGCACCTACAAATGGCTCATCGACGGCGAGGGACAGACCCGGCCGTAACAATCAATAAATTTTCAAGGGAATTACGAGTTTCCCGAGCCACCGAGCGGCTCAGGAAATGGAATAGCGCGCACCGGGGAGTTTGACGATCAGACCGTCGAACTCCATCTCCGTGAGCGCCGACATCAGCGCCGGCATCGGCAGCGACGTGAGTTGGTGGAGGGTGTCGATGGAGACCGGATCGGCCTGCCTGGTGAGTATCTCGTAGATGCGGGCGTTGTCGCCGGAGAGTTCGGGGAAGAGGCTCCGCTGGCGTGCGTCGGGTGTGAGACCGGAGGGGGTCCATCCGAGCAGGTCCATCACGTCGTGGGCCGACGAGAGCAGATGGGCGCGCTGGCGGCGGATGAGATAGTTGGTGCCGGCCGACATGCGGTCGGTGATGCGGCCCGGAACGGCCATCACCTCGCGGCCGTAGCTGTTGGCGGTGTTGGCCGTGTTCATCGCCCCGCCCTTCACTTCCGACTCCACCACGATGGTGAGTTCGCTGAGACCCGCGATGATGCGGTTGCGCTGCAGGAAGTTGGTGGGATATGGACGCGTGCCCGTGGGGTATTCGGAGACGATGGCGCCGCCGTTGCGGACGATGGAGGCCGCCAATCCGCGGTTTGCCGCCGGATAGATGATGTCGAGACCGTGGGCCACCACGGCCACCGTGACGAGATGGTTGTCGAGAGCGGCGGTGTGGGCCATCGAGTCGATGCCGTAAGCCAGACCGCTCACCACGATGAGGTCTTTGAAGCAGCCTCCCATCTCGGCCACGAACTTCGAGCAGAATTCGGCGCCGTAGTTGGTGGGACGTCTCGAGCCGACGAGGTTGAGGATATGGGGGCCGTCGAGGCAGGCGTCGCCGAGTTTGAAGAGCACAACCGGAGCGTCGGGCACTTCGCGCAGCAGCAGCGGATAGTCGTCGTCGAAGAGCGTGAGGGCGCGGACGCTGTGCTGCTCCATGAACTTCACCTCCGCCCTACCCTTTGCCAGGGCCTCGTCGCGGGCCACCTGGCCGAACCGGCTTAAGGAAGAGAGGCCGAGCCGCTCCGAGAGTTCAGCCTGAGGCAGGGAGAAGAAATCGGAGAGGGGGAGGTCGATGTCGATGATCTTCCGCACCACGTCGGCCGTGACGTCGGGCAGGAAGCACAGCGCCACCTTCCTTATAAGTTCCTCTCTTGCGTCGGTCTCCATGTCGTGCTCCATATCCGTTTACTTTATTTTATATACCTTCCGAACACCGCGGCCAGTTCGTCGCCGCGGGAGAGTTTGCCGTCCTTGAGCACCACCACCGTGACGATGCCTTCGACGCAGACCTCGCCGTTGGCCTTGATGATGTCCTGATGGAAGATGAAGCGCGGGCCCTTGCGCTCGAGGCGCAGGCAGGAGATGAAGCTGTCGCCGCCGCGCAGCGACGTCTTGTATTCGAGCTCTATCTTGCGCACCACGGCGTCGATGCCGGCGTTGTGCATGTCGATGAACGACAGTCCGGCGTCTTTGCAGAATTTATGGCGCGTGTGCTCCATATAATGAAGATAGTTGGCGTTGTTGACTATCTGCTCGCAGTCGAGCTCGTAGTCGCGCACCTCCATATCCATTATGAAGCAATACTTGCGGTTGGTGTCTTTTAGGATTCTCACAGGGCGTGTTTTGTTTAGTGTTTAGGGTTTAATGTTTAGTGAGGAGCGGATTCACTGTTTAGTGTTTAGTGTGTCGAAGGCTTGGGCGTACCGGTCTTCGTCGGAGAAGGCGCTGCGGGGGATCCAGATGAAGCCCTTGCTGCGGTTGCGGCCCATGCGGACGCCGTGCTTACGCTCGGGATCGTTCACCTCGACGATGAACGACGACGGACCCATCCTCACCCGTCCCAGCGCCTCGGCCGGAAAGAATTCCTCCACAATCTTCTCCACCCGCTCGGTTTCCTCATTGGCGTCCTTGTTGCCGGCGGCGTCCTTGCTCCCTTCCCCCCTGCCGGAGACCGACTCCTTCGGGACGCGGGAGATGAAGTGGAGAGTCGCCGTGACGCCGCGCGGAGAGATGGCGAGGGTGTGGGGGAAGGCGTTGACGTAGCATTCGCGGCGCAGGCCGAAATAGTAGTAGCAGAAGGCGAGGATCATCGGGATCACGATGAAGACCACCATCAGACCGACCACCATCCAGCGGAGGTCGACGGCGATGCCGAAAGCCAGTCCGGCGAGCGCCACGGCGCATAGCAACGCCATCCAGATGCCGGCGTAGCGGAAGATGAGTTCGGAGGCGAAGCGGCCCCCTCCCATCTTGAAGAGGGAGGTTTCGAGAGGTGCGTTATCTTTCACTTCTTCCTGTTTCATCATTCCGTTTGCTGCTTACTTGCCGTTCTCCTCGGCGTCGCGTATCTGCTTCTCGCGCTTGTAGGTGTCGAGGTTGAGGGGGACGATCTGCTGCACATAGCCTGTGCCCTCCTCGTTGAAGAGCACGGGCATGTCGATATATTTATCGCCGTTGCCCTTTCGCACGGGGAAAGCCTTGTCGCGCACGGCCTTCGCCTTGTCGGCGAGGGGGCTGTGGTGGTTGGGCAGCGAACCGCGCAGATCCTTGTCGACGCCGTCGGGTTTGCAGCGGGCGGCGCGGATTTCGGCGGCGGGAGGATACCCCAGACCGGTCCACATTATATACTGACGGGCCACGAGGTCGGCGTCGACCGAATCGGGCGACTCCACGGGCCGGCAGCCCTCGATGGCCACGGTGGCGGTGGATTTATAGCGGGGAATGAAATCCTGGTCGATCACCCATCGCTCGCCCGCCATGGAATAGTCGCGTTTCTTGGCGTCGTGATAGAAGGTGCGGCTCACGGTCTCGGTGAGCACCTCGGGCGTCACCGACTTCTCGTCGATATAAGGCTGGAGGATGCATTCGGCGTTGCGCTCGCGGATGAAGCCGTAGCCCTCGTTGGGTCGGCCGCCGTGGCTGTAGTTGGTGCGGATGAGCACATGGTCTTCGGCGTCCTTGAGGTCGTAGCGCTTATAGGAATGGTTGTTAGTCTCGAAGAAGGCTCCGTTGCCCGTTGCGTCGATCACTCCGAAGTTGGCCTCCACCCCCATGGGACGGGGGTAGGATTCGAGCAGCCGGGCGAAGTCGTCGACGGTGCGGCAGGTGCGCAGGGCCTTTGTCATGAGGATGCCCTCCTTGTCCATCTTCTTTGCCGGCACCTTGTCGTCCTTGAGATTGTAGGAGGCCGTGTTCATCACCGCGAAACCCGCCTCGTTCATACCCATCCAGGCCTCGCGCAGGGCTACGTCGGCGGCGTTGAAGAGGGCGGTGTAGGCGTAGCCCTCCCTGGAGGCCGGCACGTATTCCACCTTGTTGTCGGTGTTGCTCGTGTCGCGGTGTTTCCAGAGGATGGGGCGGCCCGAGGGGTTGACGTCGGCGCCGATGATGGCCGAAGTGCAAGCGAAGGCCGCGGCAGGCATCAGGGCCGCCGCGACCGTCGCGATAAGAGATTTCCTTATATTCATCAATCAAGTTTGTGTATCACTAGACCTGAGCGGAGCTTGGGCTCGAACCAGGTGGTCTTCGGAGGCATGATGTTGCCCGTGTCGGCGATGTCGATCAGCTGATCCATCGTGACGGGGTAAAGGGCAAGCGCCATGGCCATCTCGCCGGAGTCTACGCGACGTTTGAGTTCACCGAGACCGCGGATACCGCCCACGAAGTCGATGCGCTTGTCGGAGCGGAGGTCGGTGATTCCGAGGATGTCGCGCAGAATCAGGTCGCTGCTGACGGTAACGTCGAGCACGCCGATCGGGTCTGCGTCGTTATAGGTTCCCTCCTTTGCGGTGAGCGAATACCACTCTCCGTCGAGATAGAGGGCGAAATTGTGAAGGGCTGCGGGATGATAGATCTCCTTCCCCTTCTTCTCTACAACAAAATTCTCGGCGAGACGGTCGAGGAATTCCTGGGGAGTGAGACCGTTGAGGTCGCGCACCACGCGGTTGTAGTCGATGATCTTGAGGTGGGAGGCGGGGAAAGCCACTGCCATGAAGTAGTTGTATTCCTCATCCCCCTTGTGGGCGGGATTGTTCCTGGCCTTTTCGGCACCGACCAGGGCGGCTGCCGCCGAGCGGTGGTGACCGTCGGCGATGTACATTGCCGGGATCTTGGCGAATTCCTCGGTGATCTTGGCGATGGTGGTGTCGTCGTCGATCACCCAGAAGGTGTGGCCGAAGCCGTCGGGGGCAGTGAAGTCGTATTCGGGCTTGCCGGCGGTGACGCGGCGGATGATGGCCTCGAGTTCGGCGTTGTCGGGGAAGGCGAAGAACACCGGCTCTATGTTGGCGTTGTTGCAGCGCACGTGTTTCATGCGGTCTTCCTCCTTGTCGCGGCGGGTGAGCTCATGCTTCTTGATGCGGCC